>FWPV01011112.1_pt1 | contig 14455 bp, 15 predicted proteins | sample 2228371 | NCBI WGS metagenome assembly FWPV01 (sample SAMEA103939776, study PRJEB20133) | metagenome
CAACCGAAGAGCAACCCCATCGGCGCGCCAAAAGCCACGACGATCAGGGCACACACCATCAGCATCCAGGGGCGCGGCAACGCCACGCTGTAGCCGGCCAGCGGCAGCAGGATCAACCACATCGCCCCCACGTAGCGACTCAAATAAAGAATCGCCGCCCCCAACAGAATCTCCATCCCAAAATACCCAGGTAGGGGTAACCCGCGGCGCAGGAAAAACCGGAATCCGTAAGTGCCCACGAAAAGATAGATTGCGCCCAGGAGCAGCAACGCTATCCCTGCCGGCTGAGCGAATAGGCGCGGGGTCAGGAGAAGGGCAGAGAGATAGGCGATCAGGACGTTCACTGCGAACGCCAGATCACCGCTGTGTCTGAGAGAACGAAAATTGGCGTTCATGGGGAGGGGATTGTCAATGTCCTACGGCAGACGCTTCAGTCGTGCCCGCAGGGCGTTCGCTGCAACTCACAATGGCGCGGCCATCGTTCATCCAGGGGGAAGCAGCCGCGCAGGTCACTGACTCACAATATACTCAAAAACGGCAGGCACGCAAGCCGTGCCATTCGCATCGGCGTGGCGCAAGCCTCCCGTGCTGCACATGGTTTCCGGCTGCGACGATGTGTCCATTGGTGGCGTCCGGTTCTCCGGCGACCCCGTTCAGGAAGCTCTTCCCCTCCCAGCAGCCGGGCCTGCCGAATTTCCAACTTGTGACCGCCATTCACGGCCTGGGCGTCTCGTTGGCCGAGCAGGCGGTGATGGAGACCGGCGCCGACATGAGCACATTCCCAACCGAAAACCACGTTTGCTCTTGGCTGGGGTTGGCGCCGAAGCACGAAATCACTGGCGGCAACATCGCGCGCAATTCCACTCTGAAAACCCGCAACCGCGCCGGGCTGGTCGTTCGCAAGGCGGCGGCGTCCGTCATGCGCTCGGATGGTGTCTTTGGCGTTTTCTACCGGCGATTGAACGCCCGCAAGAGTCCGGCTCAAGCGGCAGTCGCCACCGCGCACTTCATCGCGCGGGTGTATGACCGCATGTTCAAGCACAACGTGGAGTAGCAACCCTTGCGCGTGGAGCAGGACGAAGCCACATATCGCCAGCAGCAGGCGCATTCCCTGCAGAAGAAAGCTGCCCGTCTCGGCTTCTCACTCACACCCCTTTGAAGGAGCTGTTTCCCAGGAAGCGATAACACGGATGAACACCGGTCTGTCAGCGGCTGGCAGGAGTACGTCGGCAGGACGGAACGAAAAGCAGCTCACGAACCCAACAACTCTTCCGCCTCGATAATTGCCTGCGCAATATCCTTCATCTTGGTGCGTTTATCGCGCGCGCGCTGCCGCAGCCGTTCGTATGCATCGCGTTCGCTCAGACCCAATCGCTGCATCAGGATACCCTTCGCGCGTTCGATCAACTTGCGAGCTTCGAGCGCCTCCTGCAATTCCAGATTTTCGTTGCGCAACGTTTGCAGCTCACGGTGACGGGCCAGCGCAATCGTAATTGCGGGCGGCAACTCCTGCTCGCTGACCGGCTTGACCAGATAGGCCAGCGCTCCTGCCGCTTCGGCGCGCCGAATTGTCTCTTTGTCGGCGAATGCCGTAAGCATCACCACCGGAATCCCGGTCTGCTCCCGGATGCGCATTGTCGCCTCGGTGCCGTCCATCTCCGGCATCCGAATATCCATAATCACCAGATCGGGCTTCAACCGCGAAGCCAGTTGCACAGCCTCTGATCCCGTCCGAGCAATTCCCACTACTTCGTAGCCAAACCCTTTCAGTTGATCTTCCAGCGTCAACGACACCAGATCATTGTCCTCGGCAATCAGGATGCGTATCGCGGCCACGGCTGCCTCCCGCTGCGTATCTTGCCTGTCATGTGATGCTACAGATCATACCACAAGATACTCAAGGGTGTGATACAATTTAGGCGGGCAGGAAGTATTTGCATACGCAACTGACGCCACCAGGGCGCCAGCCATACACCAACCGGAATGACCGGGGTGAGGAGGGCGTGATGCGCTACGACATCACGAACATTGCAATCGAAGATTATCTGCACGATTTGATGCCGCCGCGAGACGAGGTTCTGGCCAGTTTAGAGGCGCGCGCCAAACAACAGGGATTGTCGCTGGTTGGGCCGGTGCAAGGACAGTTCCTTTATCTGCAGGCATTAATGATGGGCGCGCGGCGCGCGCTCGAAGTAGGGATCACGACTGGTTATGCCGCTATCTACATCATGAAGGCGCTCCGGCAGACCGGCGGAACGATGATGGCGATCGAGCGCAATCCTGAGCGGGTGAAGCTGGCCAGTGAAGTGATTGCCGCTGCCGGAATGCGCGATCTGATCACAATCCATCTGGGCGAATGGCGCGAACTGCTGCCCACGCTTCATCAGGAGTTCGACCTGATCTTCCTCGACATCCTGCGCAACGTTGCCAATGACGAGCAGGCAACGCAGGCGCTGGAGCTGTGTGTCTCGCTGCTCAGCCCCGGCGGCGTCTTGATTGCCGACAATGTGTTGTGCAGCGCTCAGGTGCTCGATGAAGATGCGCCCCCGCTGGTGCGCGGCATTCAGCGCTTCAATCGCGCCATTATGGAACATCCGCAGCTCGAGTCGGTCATCATTCCGCTGCGCGACGGTGTGTCAATCAGTCGCAGGAAACGTTGATCTGGCTGGTTGCCTCCGCCACTGCCGGCAATGACGATCATCGTTCGCCGGGTACGTCAACCGTCTCATCCTGATCATTGCCTGATCCATCCGCCGCTTCGATCGAGACGCTCTTTCAGCCTCCTCGATCAGCGGCGATTCTCTCGCGTCATTCAATCTCGCTCAGGAGCGCTATGCCCGCACCGGATCGACAATCGCGCAACGAGACCTGGGTGGCGTTGCGAGCATTGGCCGCAACGCTGAACCAGACCTTAGACCTGCGCGCTGCGCTTGACGCGGCGCTGCGTTTGATTCTTGACCTCACCGGCCTGGAAGCGGGTTGGATCTACCTGCGTGGCGATGGAGATCAATTTACCCTGGCTGCTCGCGCCAATGTGCCGCCTGCGCTGACGTATCCCGGCCAGGTCTGGCAGGGCGATTGCGCGTGTCAGGATGCATGTCGCGCCAGACAATTCAGCCGCGAGCCAACCCTGATGGCTTGCTCGCGATTGCGCTCGGCGGTAGGCGACAAACGCGGCCTATCGCACCATACATCAGTTGAGTTGCGCGACGGCGCGGAGGTTGTCGGCATTCTCAATCTGGCAACCACGCAGTGGGCGCGCCTCACGACTGCTGATCAGCAGATGTTTGCCGCGATCGGCGATCTCTTAGGCACGGCGATTGCCCGTTCTCGCCTGCACGAAGAGGTGAGTGTGCGCCGGGCGCAGGAACGGCGCGCCTTGCTCTCGTTATCGCAGGAATTGCTGGTCAGCGATGCGTTAGAACCGGCCCTGCAACGGCTGGCGCGAGTCGGCGCCCGTCTGCTCGAAGCCGACGCCTGCGCATTCATCGAGGCCGATGAAACAGGCGGACGCGCCATTCTGCGGGTCTGTCACGGCTGGGCATTGCCGACCGACAGCGCCTGGCCGCTCGTGCTCGATGACCAGCATCCACATCTATGGTATCTGCCAGAGCGCAGCGCTCAGCTCGCCGCCGATGCGCTCATGCGCCTGCCGCCATTGCTTCGCCAGCAAGGTTTTCAGGGCCATCTGGCCGTGCCGGTAAAAATCGGCGATCTCCAGATCGGTCTGCTCATGGTGAACACTGCGGCGCAACGACTCTTTCTCGACAGCGAAGCAGAACTGCTCGGTCTGTTCGCCAGTCAGCTCGTGCAGACGCTCGAACGCGAACGTCTCCATCAGGAAGCGCTCGCTCGCCAGCGCCTGGAGCGTGAACTTGATCTGGCCAGCGAGATTCAGAGCAGCTTCTTGCCCGACCGTTGCCCGGCAGCGCCCGGCTTTCAGATTGAAGCCTTCTATCGCGCCGCCCGTCAGGTCGGCGGCGATTTCTACGATTTTATCGAACTGCCTGCTGAAGCGAACACCGGCGCGCCACGATTCGGGATCGTCATCGCTGATGTCACCGACAAGGGTGTGCCGGCAGCGCTCTTCATGGCGCTGGCCCGCACCCTGCTGCGCGCCAGCGCGATCGATGGTCGCCCACCTGCGGCTGTGTTGCAACGGGCCAACCGGCTCATCCTCGCCGACTCGCGGGCCGGCTTATTTGTCACCTGTTTTTACGCGCTCTTCGACCCGGTCAGCGGTCGCGTCAGCTTTGCCAATGGCGGCCATAACTATCCGCTCCTCTACCGGCGCGCCGCCAATCAGGTTGTGCCACTGACTGCGCAGGGCATCGTGCTTGGCGTCATTCCTGACCCTCACTTCACCCCCGGCGAGATAACGCTCGACCACGGCGACATTCTGCTGTTCTACACCGACGGTATCACCGAAGCGATGAATGCGCAACGCGAACTCTTCGGCGACGAACGCCTCGCCGCCACGCTCCGCGCCGCCAGCCAGCGCTCTCCTGCTGAGATCATCAGCGCAGTGCTCAACGCTGTCAATGCCTTCGCTGGCGACACGCCCCAATCCGATGATATGACGATGGTGGTGATTAAGCGCGTGTAGATGAGCGCGGCGTTGCGCAGGCTGTAGACCTTTCCGCTCTATCCCTCCGCCACGCTGCCGATAGCCGCTGCCATGCAGGTTGCTGCCGGTGGCCAAGCAGGAAAGGAAGCAGGATAGGAGCAGACCCATCAGCGTGACCGCTGCGCCTCTGTGGTGTGATCGCTCCCCTGCTCAGGGTTCGTCAACACCACTGCCCCCGTCTCTTTGATGAGCACCATATCCTCGACCCGATATCTCCATCCATCAACCGCTATCTCTGGTTCTAACGTAATGACCTGGTTGCTCTGTAATACATATTCTTGATTATCTGGCGTGACAAATACCGGCTCTTCATGTAAACCAAAGCCAATCGAGTGCCCAAGATCGGCAGGAAAGAAACGGTAGTCAGCAAACGTTTGGTCAAGGTATGCCGTGTAGCGCTGCGCAATCTCGCCCAGCCTGATTCCCGCCCGAAGTTCGTCGATCACCCGGTAGTGTGCCTGGCACAGTCGGCGGTAGCTGTCTCGTTTCGGATCGGAATTGGCAAACCACATGCGCGTGATATCGGTATACCATCCGCCACAGACTACGCCACAATCCAACACCACCGGATCATGTTCGGCAATCACATAATCGGTGGGTATACAGACTGTCGTCTCGCGGATTTTGTCGCCAGCCCCAAGTGAGACGGAAAAAGATAGCCGTTCGCCCACTTCCAGCAGTTTGCGGGTGATGGCGCGAGCTGCCTGTCGCTCAGTTTGCCCAACAAAGAATTCATGCGACAACGAATGCGCTACATCACGACAAAGTTGCGCTGCCTGCGCAATGGCCGAAACCTGATGCGCCGCTTTCATTGCTAAATAGGGACTCAGTTGCTGGTTTACATCAATCAGCGCATGGGCTGGAAAGAAACGAACATGGTTGTAAGGAGCCAGTCCTACCAGACCGATGCGCGACAAATGCCCAAAGTGCTGGTATAGCTCCTCGCCAAACCGATTCTCTCCTGAAACCAGGATCACCGATCCGGCAGACGTTGCCTGATCCGCATGAGCCAGATAGTCTATTTCGACCAATCCATCGCTATCGGGCGTAACGAACACGTAGTGATACAGAATTGGTGATATGCCAAATAACCAGCGACTCCAGCGACTATCGCAGGCGTCGCTGTAGAACAAACAAATATCGAGTTTATGCTGTTCGAGCAGGCGGCGGACAACTGTCAGCGGCGAATCAAGACTACCGGTGAATGTCTTCATCTGCGCACCTCATCGTTTGTTTGCTCGTCCACATCCGTCAGTTGAGCACTACCGTGCCGTTGGATCCTTCCGCCATGCTCTGCTGATGGTCAGGTTTCCGTCAGTGGCCGGGCAAGAAAAGAAGCAGGACAGCAGCAGACCGATCAGCGTGACCGCTGCGCCTCACTCGCGGGCCACTTGCGCAACTGGGCGCACTTTTGTATAATATGCGTCGGCACAATTTGGGGAGATGACGGAGTGGTTGAACGTGCCCGTCTCGAAAACGGGTAGGGTCTAACAAACCCTCGTGAGTTCGAATCTCACTCTCCCCGCCAGCAATCCAACGCGCCCGACCTGCGCTCAGGTTGGGCGCGCTCTTTACCCAGATTCGCAATGACCTCTGCCGAACAACGACTGCGCGAACAATTAGAAGAGCAACTACGCCTTAACGAGTGGCTCTACGAGCAGCTTGAGCGTCAGCGCGCGCTCAATGCCGAACTGCGCCGCGCCGTTGCCGATCTGGCGCGCGCCTTCCAGGAATCGCTGGCCGCCGCCGTTGAAGCTGGCGAAGCTGGCGATATTGACGCCATCCGGCGCCTCACTCGCGCCAATCAGCAGCACTGGCACCACTATCTGCAACAAATCGTCGCTGCCGCTAACCGCACACCGCCAGAGGAACGAGAGGATCGGTGATCCGGCGCGCGGGAAACGGTCACCTTAACCGTCCCTCATTCATATCATACTTGCCGAGCAGATCATCCTGCACCGTCTGCGGCGCGCGCTTCACTCCGGTCAGATAGGCCGCGCGATCGAGCATGTGCGCCGCCACCGGCGCGGTCAGCAAGAAGAAGACGATTAACGCCACCATTTTGGCCGCTGCCACCAGATCTCCGTGATGCACCGCCACCGCCAGCAAAACTCCGATCACGCCCAGCGTGCCCGGCTTACCGGCAGCATGCACCCGGGTGTAAAGATCAGGCAACCTGAGTATACCGATCACGCCCAAGAGCATAAACAGCACGCCTACCGTTGCCAGAAGCAGGGTGACCATCTCTTGCCAGGACATCAACTACGTCCCTCCTCGATATAACGCGCGATGGCCACCGTGCCGAGAAAACCCAGCACGGCCACGACCAGGATCGCGTCAACCAGACTCAACTGGTCAGTAATCACAACATAGAGCGCGACCAGCGCCACGACGTGGATCATCAACGTATCAAACGCCATCGCGCGGTCGGGGATGCTCGGCCCCATCAGCAGCCGGGCAGCGCAGAGCACCATCGAGATAGCGACGACCCCCATCAACCCGGCGATCGACATTTCAAACAGCGTCATTGTCACGTTCCCCTATGGAAATAACTCCATGACTCGCCGCTCAAAGTTCTGCTTAATATCGTTCCGCACCTCATCAGCATCGTGAACATCGATACAGTGAATGTAGATAGTGCGGCGATCAGTCGCCACATCGAGCGACACGGTGCCGGGCGTTAGCGTGATCAGATTGGCCAGCAAGGTGATCCCGGCGTCGCTCTTGACATCGAGCGGAATTGCGATAATCCCCGGGCGAATCTCTTCGTTCCGGCGAAAGAGCACGATCCTGGCCATATCGACATTCGCCTTCAAGATGCTCCAAAGGGCGAAACCGATGAACGATATCCACCTCAGCGCTCGCCGACCATAGCCGCCCCCCTCCGCGCGCGTCAGCCCGCGATTGATGAAGGGCATGCTGAGGAAACGGCTCGCCAGCGTGGCAATGGCATAACTGACGATCAGACCCACGACCAGATCAGGCAGCGAAAAGCTGCTCTGCAGCGCCATCCAGGTAATCGTAAGCGCCAGAATCAAGATCAGCATAGACATCTATACTCTACCTCACCGATGCCTGGTAAACCGCCTCACAGCCGGTCGGCCCACAGACAGCAGTGATATAGGCTTCGCGACTGAACGCCTGTTGTCCGGCGATAGTGTTGTAGTCAACCAGTGGCCCAGCCAGCAGCCCCAGCGCGACGCTGATGATCACCAGAATCGCGCCCGGCGCCAGCAGACCAAAACTCACCCGCGGCAACAGATTGACGTCGTTGTACGACTTCTTCCAGAAGACCTCATTCCAGATCTTCAACATCGAGAAGAAGGTCAGAATGCTCGTGCCTGCTGCCACAGCGGTAATCAGATACGCCTGTTGATTGACGCCAACCTGCAACAGCATGAGCTTGCCGATAAAACCGCTGAGCGGCGGTATCCCGGCCAGCGACAGAATGCCAAGGAACCAGAACAGCGCAAGGAGTGGTTCTCGCCGGGCCAGGCCGCCCATCTTCTTCAAATCGCCGGTGCCGTTGATTTGCTCGGCAGCGCCGCCGATGAAGAAGAGCGCCATCTTCACAATCATCACATGCGCGGTAAAGACCAGCCCAGCCGCCAGACCGGCCACACTGGCCAGGCCCAGCCCCATCACGCTGTAACCAATCTGACTGACGATATGAAAGCTCAGGATGCGCCGCACATTCATCTGGGCAACCGCCCCCAGCACGCCGATCACCATCGTCAGACCGGCCAGCAGCGTAATCCACGGGCCATAGATCGCCAGCTCATTCTGCAACATCAGGCCAAACACCCGGTAGAGCGAATAGACGCCGACTTTCGTCATCAGACCGCTAAAGATGGCGGTGACCGCCACCGGCGGCGTGTGGTAGCTCGACGGCAACCAGAAGAAGAGGGGCACAATCGCTGCCTTGCTGCCGAAAGCGAACAAGAAGATTCCGGCCAGCACGGTTTGCAGGCCGGGTTCGCTCAGCGTCGCCATCCGCTCAGCGATATGCGCCATATTGAGCGTGCCGGCAAACCCATACATCAATCCGCACCCGAAGAGAAACGTCGTGCTGCCGAGCAGGTTGAGCACCACGTACTTCAGGCCGCCCTCCAGTTGCTCACGGCTGCCGCCGAGCGTGATCAGGCCGAACGATGCCACCAGCAATACCTCGAACCAGACGTACAGGTTAAAGAGATCGCCGGTGAGGAATGCGCCGCTTACTCCCAACAACAGCAGCAGCAACAACGGATAGTAGAAATGACGCTCGCGCTCCGCATCGATAGAAGCGAAGCTGTAGAGCACCGTGGTGAGCATCAGCAGCGCTGCCAGCATCACCATCAGCGCGCTCATGCCATCGGCAACCAGTGAAATCCCGAACGGCGCCAGCCAGCCGGATGCCTGCGCCACCAGCGGCCCGGTCGCAGGCGCCACACTCATAAGCCAGAGGCCGTAGCCCAGATTGATCAACACGGTCAGAAGCGTGATCGCGCGCGCGACCATTCGCTGGCGAGAAAACAAAACCGCCAACGACGCACCGATCATGGGAGCAATGATCGGAATAAACAAATGAAAGACCATGTCTTCTTCCTATAATCCCTCACCAGAGAGTGAATTCCTACAACTGGTCAGTTGTGGTGAGATCGTCGAGATCGTCGCTGCCTGCCGCCTGATTCGAGCGGTAGGCCAGCGCCAGCACAAAGGCTGTAAAGCCAAAACTGATCACAATCGCAGTCAGGATGAGTGCCTGCACCAGGGGATCAGCCGCATTCGCCGGCGCCTGACCGGTGTTGTAATCGAGCAACGCCGGCGCGCCGCGCCGCACCCCATCGCCCATCGTAAAGATGAGCAGGTTGACTCCATGGCTCAGCATGATCAACCCCAGGATCAGCTTCACCACCGAGCGGCGCAAGACGAGATAGGTCGCGCCAGCGAAGAGCGAACCAATCGCAATCGCCAGTAAGATGATCATGCCTGCTCCTGCTGTTCAACCACCTCCACTGGTCGCTGCGGCAGTGGAAAGAGGAATGGCTCTTCGACCAGCAACAAAGCGATTTTCGTGGTCACGCCGATCACGGTCAGATAGACGCCGACATCAAAGAGAACCGGCGTGCCGATCTTCCCTACGCCTGGAATTGGTTCCGGCAACCAGAACGCCTGCATGTAGGGCAGGCCGGCAAGCAGGGCCGGCAGCCCCCACAGCGCGCCGAAGAAGACGCCGAATGCGGCCAGCAGCAGATAATTGACGCGAAAGATCTGGCGCGCTACCTTTGGGCCGAAGGCCACCATTTGCAGAATGATCGCGCTCGCCGCCAGCAAACCGCCGATGAAACCGCCCCCAGGCAGATTGTGGCCGCGCAACAGCATGTACACCGATAGCAGCAGCAACAGCGGCATCATGAGGCGGCTGACCGTGCGCAGGATCAGTGAATCGTAGAGCGCGCTATCTCTTGGCGTCAACCGGCTCGCTGACTGGTTCAGCGGGAACGACTCGTTCGGGTGTCGCATCTTCTTTCCTCTGTCGTAAACGCAGCAGTCCGTAGATACCGAGCAACGCAATGAACAAGACGGTAATCTCACCGAGCGTATCGAAACCGCGGAAATCGACCAGAATCACGTTGACGACGTTGGCCCCTTTGCCCTTCTCCAGACTGTTCTCCAGGAAGAAGGGCGCCAGAGACGCAAAGCGCTCATTAGTCGCTGTCGCCAGCACCAGTCCACTCATCAGCAACCCGATGACGACAGCAATAACGGCATCACGCCAGCGCACCCAGTCCGCCGACAGATTCTCGAACCGCACCGGCAACACCGAGAACACCAACAGGAGAAAGACGGTTGAGAGCACTTCAATGAGTAACTGGGTCAACGCCAGGTCTGGGGCGGAAAAGATGACGAAGAGCAAGGCGACCATCGCCCCTACCACACTGACGGCGATAATTGCGCCCAGCCGGGTGCGGGCATTGATCGTGGCAATCACGCCAATTGGGATGAGCGCCGCCGCCAGCACTTCATAAAACTGTAAATCCGGATCATAGTCGAAGCGCACTGAGGGCAGGCCAAACGCCAGGAACGGCCCGCCAACAAAGACAACCATTGTCAGCGCCGTGATCAAGACGTAACGGCGCAGACGCCCCATCTGAATAGCGCGGGTCAACGCCGTCGCGCCAGCCAGCGTTCGCTCGATGATGCGGTCGAAGATCATATCGCCGCGCATCCAGGCTGGCCAGCCGCGCGCACTGGCCATCTGCTCGCCAAAACGGGCCAATACCGCTCCAATCACGATTGCGCTGACACTGACCAGCAGCGCCGGATTGACACCGTGCCAGAGCGCCAGTTTTACGTCAAGCGGCTTGCCGTAGATCGCTGCGCTGGCCTGACCGATCAATACACTGACGGGCGCCAGCGCAAACACGGGAATGATCAAAGAGAGTGCGGCTGGCACGCCAGGCCCAATCAACATGCCGGGCGACGGGTCAGTGATGTGTTGTTGCATCGCTGCCATGCTGCGCTGACCCAGAAACACGTTGCTGAACAACCGCCAGCCGGTCACAATGTAGGCCGCTGCGGTCACGCCAATGGCAGCGACCGCCAGCGTGCCCAGCCCGCTCAACTCCGTCTCAAGCGCGGCTTCCAGCATGATCTCTTTTGCGACAAAGCCAAACATGACAGGAATGCCGCCGAACGACAGCAAAGCCAGCGCCGTGACGACCATCGTTTGCGGCATGTAGGAGCGTAAACCGCCCAACCGCCGCAGATCGCGCGTCCCGCTCTCGTGATCAATCACGCCGGCCAGCATAAACAGAGCCGATTTATAGAGCGCATGGGCCAGGATGTTGAGCGCAACGCCCTCTGCGCCGTACTTTCCGCCCAGCCCGATCTGCATCGTGAGCGCGCCCAGCATGCTGATCGTGGTATAGGCCAGCATTGCCTTAATATCGAACTGGCGGAGGGCAACAATCGCTGCAAAGGTCATCGTCGCGCCGCCTACCACCGTCAGCGTCACATCCCACAGCGCCGTGCCGCCCAACGCCGGGCTTAGGCGCGCCATCAGGTACACGCCAGCCTTGACCATTGTCGCCGAGTGCAAAAAGGCGCTGGCCGGCGTGGGCGCTTGCATCGCGCCGGGAAGCCAGAAATGGAAGGGTAATTGCGCCGATTTAGTGAAACAGCCGAGTAGGATCAGGATCACTGCCGCAGGATAAAGCGAATGCGCGCGCAGCAGATCGCCCGCCGCCAGAATATCGCTGAACTCGTAACTTCCGGCGGCATAACCAAGCAAGAGTAACCCGACCAGCAACGTTAATCCGCCCGCTGCCGTCACCAGCAACGAATGCAGCGCGCCGCGCCGGGCATCGGCATAGTCATGCTTGTAACCGATCAGGAGGTACGATGTCACCGACGTCAGTTCCCAGAAGACGAACATCGTCAGCACGTTGCCGGCCAGCACGACGCCCAGCATTGCGCCCATAAACAGCATCAGGTAGGCCAGAAAACGGCCAAGACCGCTGTCTTTGTTCAGGTAATGACCAGCATACCCGACAATAAGCGTGCCGATACCCGTGATGATGAGCGCAAACAGCAAACTCAGACCATCCAGGGTAAAACTGAAGGCCAGCCCAAGCGCTGGAACCCAGGGCAATTGTTCACTGACTATGCCGCCGTCCCAAACTGGCCCTGCCTGCGCGAGGGTCAGCGCAAAAATCGTTAGCGGAATGAGGGCCAGGACCCAGGCAATGCGATCGCGGTTGGGAAAGCGCGCAACCAGCGCTAGTGGCGCAGCCATCAAGGCAATGGCAATAAGCGGATAGAGCATGCTCTCCTCGAATGAACTTGCAGAACCGCTATGACCAGCGACAGGCTCGCTAAACCTGTCTTCTTCATCAGAACAAAAAGAGGCAGGTCTCTCAACGCTGAGCAACCATCATCAATTTCAGTGCGGGTTTTCACTATTCTACCCGAAAAAATATGAACTGTAAAACGCCGATCGCAATCGCATTGTCTCGTCGCAATGTTGTCGCAACCTGGACACGAATCTCTGGTACAGTGAAAGTGAACGAGTCGCACTGCCTTGATCTATGCGCCGAGCATTGCTATGAACATCAATGTCACTGGGTCTCCATCAACGTTCGCGAGACTGGCTCTCATCTGTCTTGCTGCGCTCACGCTGGTCGCCTGCGGCGAGCCGCTGCGCGAACGCAGCATCGAGATAACAGCGACCGAAATGCGTTTCGATCCCGATCGGGTTGAAGCGCGCTCAGGTGAACAGGTGTTCCTTCGTTTGCGCAACCGCGGTCAGATCGCACACAGCCTGACGATTGAACTACCGACAGGCGATCGCACCGTCTCTGCCGACGCGGGCGTCGATGCCATTCTGTCATTTCGCGCCCCTGCGCCCGGCGAATACCGCTTCTATTGCCGCATTCCCGACCACGAAGCGCAGCAGGGGATTTTGGTCGTCTTGCCCTGACATCTATACCTCTGGCGCGCGCTGGCGGCGCTGGCGCAGAGCGTTGAGCGCCAGCACGGCCAGCGTGACACCAGTAATAGGCAGCACAAATGCCCCCATAACACTACTGAATACCGGCAACGCATCATGTTCGGTGGCCGCCAGAATCAGATAGGCGGTGTAGGCGACGTAGTAGCCAAGGAACAGGGCGCCTTCCCAGCGGTTGATGCTGAGACCGGTGATGAAGATGGGCAACGCGGCAAAAGCGACTGCAATCATCACCGGCAAATCAAAGGCAAAGACCGATGGCGCAACCGCCAATCCGCCCGGCGTCACCAGCGCCGCCACACCGGCAATGCCGAGGATGTTGAAGATGTTGCTGCCGATGACGTTGCCAACCGCAATGTCCCGTTCCTGCTTGAGCGTGGCCACCACCGACGCAACCACTTCCGGCAACGACGTGCCAATTGCGACGATCGTTAAACCGATGATGACATCGCTCACCCCGAATGCGCGCGCCAGCGCCGATGCGCTATTCACCAGCCAGTCAGCGCCGGTGGCCAGCGCTCCTAATCCACCGATAATCAATGCCAGATTCAGCAGCAAAACCAGCGTCTTGCGCCGCAGCGGCGCGCGCTGAGGGCCGAATTCGCGGGCGTATTCTGCCTGAATCTCAGCGCTCTCTTTCCGGCTGGCAGAGATAGCCCAAATCGTTGTGCCAACCAGCATTCCCACCATCACCAGCCCTTCGACCCATCCAATTGTCCCATCGACGGCAAATGCAGCCAGCAAGAGTGAGATGGCGATCATGAACGGCACTTCGCGCCGGATGAGCTGAACTGAGACGATCAACGGGCTGATCAACGCACAAAGACCCAGGACGAACAGAATGTTGAAGATGTTGCTGCCTACCACATTGCCGATGGCAATATCGCTCTTCCCGGCCAGACCAGCCTGGACGCTGACAGCAAGCTCAGGTGAACTGGTGCCGAATGATACCACCGTCAGACCGATCACCAGCGGCGAGATTCCGGCCAGCGCGGCCAACTGACTGGCGCCGCGCACCAGCAATTCGCCGCCAACCGCGAGCAGCGCCAATCCCCCTACCAGGAAACTTACTATTGTGATGTCCATATTCCGCTGTCAAAAACTTGCCGAATGATGCCGCACAGAGTTTTAGTATAGCAAGAACGCTTACAAACGGCGAGGGGTTTCTTCGCCATCCATTGTACCATTGTGTTGTCATCAAAGCGGGGGAAAACACCCTTCTCCAGCACCGCCAATCTGCGCTGCGCAATTCTCCCTTCCGCTGCCCAGGCAAAGAGCCGAGGGTAAAGGCAAACCAGGCGCGAGTTGAATGGCAACGAGGATGATCCACGCGCCTG
>FWPV01004953.1_pt1 | contig 14454 bp, 13 predicted proteins | sample 2228371 | NCBI WGS metagenome assembly FWPV01 (sample SAMEA103939776, study PRJEB20133) | metagenome
CCTTGATAGGATGATGTCGCTGCATCCGAAGATCATCGACCTGACACTGGACCGGGTCCATCGCCTGCTGGCGCGGATGGGTCACCCGGAGCGGTCTTTGCCTCCGGTCATCCATGTCGCCGGGACCAACGGCAAGGGCTCGACCACCGCGATGTTGCGCGCCGGGATCGAGGCGGCGGGGCAGACGGCGCATGTCTACACCTCGCCCCATCTGGCTCGCTTCCACGAACGCGTGCGCGTCGCCGGGCGGATCATACCCGAAACCGATCTGGCCGCCGTGCTGGACGAGTGTTACGCGGCGAACGGGGGCGAGCCGATCACCTTCTTCGAGATCACGACAGTCGCGGCGCTGGTTGCCTTCGCCCGTTCCCCGGCGGACTGGACCTTGCTCGAGGTCGGGATGGGCGGGCGGCTCGATGCCACGAATGTGGTCGAGAAGCCCGATCTGACCGTCATCACACCGGTCAGCTACGACCACCAGCAGTATCTGGGCGATACGCTGGGAAAGATCGCGGCCGAGAAGGCGGGGATCATCAAGCGCGGGGTGCCCTGCGTCGTCGGCCCGCAGGAGCCCGAGGCGATGGATGCGATCGAGGCGCAGGCCGCCCGGATGGGCGCGCCGCTGATCGCCTGCCGCCAGCAGTGGCAGGTGTGGGAAGAACGGGGGCGCATGGTCTTCCAGGACGAGACCGGCCTTCTGGACCTGCCGCGCCCCAACCTGATCGGCGCGCACCAGGTCGACAACGCGGGCGCTGCGCTCGCGGCGCTGCGCGCGCTGGGCTTCGGGCCAGAAGCCTGCGAAGCCGCGGTGACCCGCGCCGAATGGCCCGCGCGGATGCAGCGGCTGCGGCAAGGCCCGCTGGTCGAGGCCGCGGGCGAGGCCGAGCTGTGGCTGGACGGCGGGCACAACCCCGCTGCGGGCGAGGCGGTGGCCGAGGCGCTGGACCGCCTGCCGCCCAGGAACGTGCACGTCGTCGTCGGCATGCTCAACACCAAGGATGTCCGCGGATTCCTGCGTCCCCTCGCCTCGAAGGTGGCGTCCCTTCATGCGGTGACGATCCCGGGCGAGAAGAACACGCTGACCGCGGACGAGACGCTGGCCGCGGCGCTGGACACCGGCCACCGGGCGGTGACGGCCGGCAGCGTGATCGACGCGATCCGCGACATCGTGGCAGCCGACCCCGCCGCGCGCATCCTGATCTGCGGGTCGCTCTATCTGGCCGGTCAGGTCCTGCGCGAGAATGGCTAGGCGGCGCGGGGCTTGCGGCGGGCGAGCCGCGGCAATAGCGTGGCCCCGACCCTGGCGGAGAGGCCCATGCTGGCAGGCAAGCGCATCCTCCTCATCATCGGCGGCGGCATCGCGGCCTACAAGGCGCTGGAGACCATCCGCCGTCTGAAGGACCTCGGCGCCTCGGTCGTGCCGGTGCTTACCCGGGCGGCGCAGGAATTCGTAACACCACTTTCGGCCTCGGCCCTGGCGGGCGAGAAGGCCTATACCGACCTGTTCGACCTGACGGACGAGGCCGAGATGGGACACATCGAGCTGTCCCGTGCGGCGGACCTTCTGGTGGTGGCGCCCTGCACCGCCGACCTGATGGCGAAGATGGCGGGCGGGCATGCGGACGACCTGGCCTCGACCCTTCTGATGGCGACTGACAAGCAGGTTCTGATCGCGCCCGCGATGAACGTCCGCATGTGGGAACACCCCGCCACGCAGCGCAACCTGACGACACTCAGGGCCGACGGCGTGCTGATCGCGGGTCCGAACGAGGGCAACATGGCCTGCGGCGAGTTCGGCCCGGGCCGGATGGCCGAGCCCGAGGAGATCGCGGCCGCGGTCGAGGCCGCGCTGGCCGACGGGCCCCTGACGGGTCGGCACGTTCTGGTGACCTCGGGCCCGACGCACGAGCCGATCGACCCCGTACGCTACATCGCCAACCGCTCATCCGGCGCGCAAGGCACGGCCGTGGCGCGCGCACTGGCCGCGCTGGGGGCGCGAGTGACCTTCGTGACCGGCCCCGCCAGCGTGCCGCCGCCTCGGGGCGTCACCGTCGTCCGGGTCGAGACCGCGCGCGAGATGCTGGAGGCGGTGCAGTCCGCGCTGCCCGCCGACGCCGCCGTCTTCGCCGCCGCCGTGGCCGACTGGCGCGTGGCCAATGCGGCGGGGCACAAGATGAAGAAGAACGGGACCGGCAAGGCGCCGGCGCTGGACTTCGCCGAGAACCCCGACATCCTGGCGACGGTCGCCGGCATGGCAGTGGGGCGGCCCCGGCTGGTCGTGGGCTTCGCCGCCGAGACCGATGACGTGGTGGCCCATGCGACCGCCAAGCGCGCGAGGAAGGGCTGCGACTGGATCGTCGCGAACGATGTCAGCCCCGCGACCGGCATCATGGGCGGGACCGAGAACGCGGTGACGCTGATTACCGCCAGCGGCGCGGAGGCCTGGCCGCGGATGGCCAAGGACCAGGTGGCGGCGCGGCTGGCCGCGCGCATCGCGGAGGCCCTGGCGTGAGGCGCGGGCGGCTTCGGTCGGAGCGAGGGGTTTTGCACCCCTCGCGCTCCCCGCAGAGTATTTTGCAACGGGAAAGGGCTGGGACATGAGCCCCCTGGTGCGGGTTCTCTGGGACGAGGGCGCCGACCGGTCGGTGGGCCTGCCGTCCTATGAGACGGCCGGGGCGGCGGGCGCCGACATCCGCGCGAACCTGCCTGCGGAATTGCGGGAGGCGGGGCTGGTGCTGGGGCCGATGGAGCGGCGCGTGGTCCCCACGGGCATCAGGGTCGAGATCCCCGACGGTTTCGAGATTCAGGTGCGGCCGCGCTCGGGGTTGGCTCTCAAGCACGGGATCACGTTGCCCAACACACCGGGCACGATCGACAGTGACTATCGCGGGCCTCTGGGCGTGCTGCTGGTCAACCTCGGGGCCGAGCCCTACAGGATTTGCCATGGCGACCGGATCGCGCAGCTGGTGGTGGCGCCCGTGGTGCAGGCACAGTTCGAGGCGGTGGGCGCGCTGGGACCGAGCCTCAGGGGCGAGGGCGGCTTCGGGTCGACGGGCAAGGCATGATCCTGGTCTTCGCGATGGCCGCCGCGCTTTGGGGGATCGGCGCGCTGACGCGGGTGCCCGCGCAGGCGCGCTGGCTGATGATCGGGCTTCTCTATGTCGCCGTTCTGGGCGTGCAGGTCGCGCTGCCGGAGGGCGCGTCGCTACGCGAGGCGACCGGCGGGTCGGCGGCCCCCTGGCTTCTGCTGGGGGGCTTCGCGGCGCTGGTCTGGGCATATCGCAAGGGTCTGATGGCGATCCGCGCGCGGACCAACCCGGTCAGCGCCGACCCGCCGCCGCAGCCCGCCGGCACCTTCGGCGAGGTCGAGCTTGAACGCTACGCCCGCCACATCATGCTGCGGGAGATCGGGGGGACAGGGCAGAAGCGGCTGAAGTCGGCGAAGGTCCTGTTGATCGGCGCAGGCGGGCTGGGCAGTCCCGCGCTGATGTACCTGGCGGCTGCCGGCGTCGGCACGATCGGGGTCATCGACGACGACGCAGTCGACAACTCGAACCTCCAGCGGCAGGTGATCCACACCGACGCGCGGATCGGCATGCCCAAGGTCTTTTCGGCCGAGGCGGCGATGAAGGCGCTGAACCCCTACGTCCAAGTCCGGCCCTATCACCGGCGGCTGACGGAGGAGATCGCGGCCGATCTTTTCGACGACTACGACCTGATCATCGAAGGGACCGACAGCCTGGCGGCGCGGCGGGTCGCGAACGCAGCGGCGGTGAAACTGGGCAAACCGCTCCTGTCGGCCGCGATCACGCAGTGGGAGGGGCAGATCAGCCTCTACCATCCCGCGGCGGGCGGGCCCTGCTACGCCTGTGTCTTCCCCGAGGACCCCGCGCCGGGGCTGGTGCCGACCTGCGCCGAGGCCGGCGTTGCGGGACCCTTGCCAGGAGTTTTGGGTGCGATGCTGGCGGTCGAAGCGGTGAAGTGGATCACGGGTGCGGGCGAACCATTGTCCGGGCGGATGCTGATCTATGATGCGCTTTACGGCGAGACGCGGGTGATGTCGCTGAAACAGCGTGCAGGCTGCCCGGTCTGCGGGTCGTGACCGCTTGCCTTGGCGATGCGGGTCGCCATACTCGCCCGCTGAACCGTGCCAACAGGGGAACCTTCATGAAACTGACTGCTCCGCTTGCCGCCGCAGTGCTCGCGATCTGGGCCCTCGCCGCCACTGCGCAGGACGTGCCCGACCTCCAGGGCCGCGAGATCGTCGTGGCGTCCGAGAATACCTACCCGCCGCTGCAGTTCCTGGATGCACAGGGCAACGCGGTCGGCTGGGAATACGACGCTGTCGCCGAGATCGCCAAGCGGCTGAACGCCACCGTGCGCTACGAGAATCTGAGCTGGGACGCCACGATCGCGGCGATCAGCGAAGGTCAGTACGACATGGCGATGAACGGCATTTCCATCACCGACGAACGCAAGCAGCAGGTCGACTATTCCGACCCCTACATGCGGTCCGAGATGCTGATGCTGGTCCGCGCGGACGAGACGCGGTTCAACGATGCCGCCTCCTTCGCCGCGAACGAGGATCTGCTGATCAGCGCACAGCCCGGCACCTCGCCCTTCTACACCGCTGTCTACGACGTGCTGGACGGCAACGAGGCGAACCCGCGGATCAAGCTGTTCGAAACCTTCGGCGCGTCGCTTCAGGCGCTGCAAGCGGGCGACGTGGACATGACGCTGACCGATTCCACCGCAGCCAACGCCATCGTCGCGGCGTCGAACGGCGGCATCAAGATCGTGGGTGAGCCGCTTGCTTCCTCGGACTTCGGCTTCATCTTCCCGAAGGGCTCGGACCTCGTCGGCCCGATCAACGCGGCGCTCGCCGCGATGAAAGCGGACGGCACGATCGATGCGCTGAACCAGAAGTGGTTCGTGGACTACGCCGGCCAGTGATGGCCAGTGGCCCCGGCGACCGCGCCGGGGCCCGGGTCCGATGAACCGTTCTCCCGGAGACAAGGACTTTCCCTGGTGGCTGGTCGTGCTTGGCGCGATCGGGGCGTGGCTGTTCTGGCTGGTGCTGTCGAACGAGCTTTACACGGACGTTCTGGCCAAGCTGACTCTGGGGATCGAGACTACCGTCTTTGTTACGGTGGTGGCCTTTGGCCTTGCCTCGGCCATCGGGCTGGCGCTGGCGCTGATGTCGCTGTCGCGGAGCCTGGTTCTGCGGCAGATCGCGCGGTTCTACATCGAGGTCGTGCGGGGCGTGCCGATCATCGTGCTGCTTCTGTATGTAGCGTTCGTCTTTGCGCCGATGGCAGTCGAGGGGGTGAACGCGGTGCTGGGCTGGCTTGGGGCCGAGCCGATCCGGCCACGCGATTTCGCACTGCTGTGGCGGGCGATCATCGCGCTGACCATCGCCTATTCCGCCTTCATCGCCGAGGTGTTCCGTGCGGGCCTTCAATCGGTCGACAAGGGCCAGGTCGAAGCGGCGCAGGCACTGGGCCTGAGCCGGTGGCGCACGTTCCGGCACGTCGTCTTTCCTCAGGCTTTCCGCACCATCCTGCCGCCGCTTGGCAACGATTTCGTGGCGATGGTGAAGGACTCGAGCCTGGTCAGCGTCCTGGGGGTGACCGACATCACCCAGCTGGGCAAGGTGATCGCGGCGGGGAATTTCCGCTATTTCGAGACCTACAACGTGGTCGCTCTTCTCTATCTGACGATGACGATCAGCCTGTCGCTGGCGTTGAGGCGGCTGGAGGAAAAGCTGAGGCGGCGGTCCGAGCGGTGAAGCTCGACAGCCAAGGGTGTGCCCTAAACTCTGAGTGAGGATCGCAGGAGGAGAATCCATGAAACGCATCCTGTTCGTCGCCGTCCTCGCCGCTTCCCCTGCCCTCGCCCAGCAAACCCCGTCGCCCGAGGGCGCGCGTGTCTACATCGTCTCGCCGGCCGACGGTGCGACCGTCTCCGGGCCGGTGACGGTTGTCTTCGGCCTCGCGGGAATGGGTGTTGCGCCCGCCGAGGTCGAGCGCGAGAACACGGGCCACCATCACCTGCTGATCAACCGTCCGCCCTTCGGCGAAGGAGAGTATGGCGCGGAGGAGTTGGAGCTTTCGATCCCCAGCGACGAAAACCATCGCCACTTCGGCGGCGGACAGACGCAGGTGACGCTGGACCTGCCGCCCGGACAGCACACACTTCAACTGGTTATGGGCGACCACAGTCATGTGCCGCACATGCCGCCCGTGATGTCCGAGGTCGTGACCGTCAAGGTCGAGTAGGTCGAAACGGATGAGCGAGGGGTCTTGCACCCCTCGCTCTTCTCGCAGGGTATCTGGAAAACGGGGAAGGGGGCTGGCCATCGGAGGCTGGGTCGCCTAGCTCTGGTCGAAAGGAGACCTGCCATGCAGAACCCGCTGCTTGCCGACTGGACGACGCCCTTCGGGCTGCCGCCTTTTGCCGAGATCGAGGACGGCCATTTCGGTCCGGCCTTCGACGCCGCGCTCGACGAGGCGCGAGCCGAGATCGCGCGGATCGCCGGGCAGGAGGAGGCTCCCACTTTCGCCAACACGATTGCCGCGCTGGAGCTGGCGGAACGGTCGCTCGACCGGGTGGCGGGCGTGTTCTACAATCTCGCGAGCGCAGACTCGACCGATGCGCGCGAGGCGCTGATGCGGGACTTGGCGCCGAAGATGTCGGCCTTTTCCAGCGAGATCACGATGAACGCGACGCTTTGGGCGCGCATCCGCGACCTGTGGGAACGGCGCGCGGACCTTGCGCTGGCGCCCGAGGAGGCGCGGGTGCTGGAACTTTACCGCCGGATGTTCGTCCGGGCGGGCGCGGATCTGGAGGGCGAAGCGGCCGAGCGGCTGAAGTTGGTCAAGGCGCGGCTGGCGGTGTTGGGGACGCAGTTTTCGCAGAACCTTCTGGCGGACGAGCGGGACTGGTCGCTGGATCTTGCCGAGGGCGATACCGAAGGTCTGCCGGGCTTCGTCGTCGCGGGGCTGCGGGCCGCGGCGGAAGAGCGGGGGCGCGCGGGCTACACATTGACGCTGGCGCGATCGCTGATCGTGCCCTTCCTTCAGTTCTCGCCCCGGCGCGACCTGCGCGAGGTCGCCTTCAAGGCCTGGGTGGCGCGCGGGGCGAATGGCGGCGCGACCGACAATCGGGCGATCGCAGCCGAGATCCTGAAACTGCGGGAGGAGCGGGCGAAGCTGCTGGGCTACCCGTCCTTCGCAGCCTTCAAGCTGGAACCCGAGATGGCCAAGACGCCCGAGGCTGTTCGGGACCTGCTGATGCAGGTCTGGCGACCTGCCAAGGCGCGTGCCGAAGCGGATGCCGCCGTCCTGACCGAGATGATGCGGGTGGACGGGATCAACGGGCCATTGGAGGCCTGGGATTGGCGCTACTATGCCGAGAAGCGTCGCAAGGCCGAGTTCGACATCGACGAGGCTGAGGTGAAACCGTACCTGAGCCTTGAGGCGATGATCGCGGCGGCGTTCGACTGCGCGAACCGCCTGTTCGGGCTGGAGTTCCGACCGCTGGATGCGACGCTCTATCACCCCGACGCGCGGGCTTGGGAGGTGACGCGGGACGGGCGGCATATGGCCGTCTTTGTCGGAGACTACTTCGCGCGCGGATCGAAGCGGTCGGGGGCCTGGTGTTCCACGATGCGCAGCCAGCGCAAGCTGGGCGGGGAGGTCCGGCCCATCGTCCTGAATATCTGCAACTTCGCGAAGCCGCCAAAGGGACAGCCCGCGCTTTTGTCCTATGACGATGCGCGCACGCTGTTCCATGAATTCGGCCACGCGCTGCACCAGATGCTGAGCGACGTGACCTTCGGTTTCGTCGCCGGGACCAACGTGGCGCGCGATTTCGTCGAACTGCCCAGCCAGCTCTACGAGCATTGGCTGGAGGTGCCCGAAGTGCTGGAGAAGCACGCCCGCCACGCCGAGACGGGCGAGCCGATGCCTGCGGACCTGCTGGAGCGGATGCTTGCCGCCAAGAACGCCGACATGGGGCATGCGACGGTGGAATACGTCGCCTCGGCGCTTGTGGATCTGGCGTTCCACGAAGGCGCCGCGCCAGATGACCCGATGGCGCTGCAGGCAGAGGTGCTGGCGGCGATCGGCGCGCCCGACGCGATTCCGATGCGGCATGCGACGCCACATTTCGCGCATGTCTTCTCGGGCGACGGCTATTCGTCCGGTTACTACAGCTACATGTGGTCCGAGGTGATGGACGCCGACGCCTTCGCCGCCTTCGAGGAGGCGGGCGGGCCATTCGATGCCGAAGTCGCGCGCAGGCTTGAGGAGCATATCCTGTCCGCCGGCGGGTCGGAGGAGGCGGATGCGCTCTACCTCAGGTTCCGGGGCCGGATGCCGGGGGTGGAGGCGTTGCTGAAGGGCCGGGGTCTGGCCGACGCATCATGATATCCCGGGCGCGCCCTTCGCGGGTCGGCCGGTCGTGTTTGCTCAAGCTGGCCCCCGGGGGTCGGGGGAGTGGACGAAGAACGGCGGGCCCGCCGGGAAAGGCGGTTTGCCGGACGGGGTTTCCCCCGCACCCTGACGGGCGCATGGCGCCCTCTCATGCATGAGGTCGGTCGGATGTTCCGGTCTTGACCGGGGCCGTGCGACGACCTCGTCTTCGTACGACGTCGTGGTGCGGGTATCGCAGTGCAGGGTTAATTCGCCGTGATGGGCGCGCGCGGAAGTGGTCCGGTCGCCGCCTGCGCGCGTATCTCCTGCGAAGAAGGGAGATTGCCGATGCCCCACCTGACCCGCCGTTCGTTCGTGACGCTGGCCGCAGCCGCGCCGTTGGCCGCCTGCGCGACCGTCCCGCAATCGCCCCGAGAACCCACGCTGCCCGTCACGCTGGTCGATGCATTTCGCGGACGCACGCGCGGCACGGGCGTCTTTCGCGCGCCGCTGGCGGGGATTGAGCGGCGCTTCACTGCGGACCTTCGCGGGCGGCTGAGGGGCGACACCCTGACCGTGGTCGAGGACTTCTTCTACGAGGACGGCCAGCAGGATCGCCTGACCTGGGTGTTCACCCGCACGGGCGAGGGCACCTGGAGCGGCCGGCGAGAGGACACGGTAGGCCTGGCGAAGGTGGTCGAGGATGGGCGCGAGATCCGTCTGACCTACACTGCCGACTTCCGGTCGACCGAAGGCGTCACACGGCTGGGTTTCTCAGACGTGATCTACCGCCCCGAGCCTGGCCTTGTCGTGAACGAGGCGGTGGTGACGCGCTGGGGCCTTCCGGTCGGGACGGTGCGGTTCGAGCTGCGGCGCGCCTGAGCGGTCGGCGCCGCTGAGGCCGACGCCCACGCCGCGCGATGTCGGGGCGTGCCGGATCGGGCTTTCAGGAATACCGCTCGACTCCCGCCGCCTGCGCGTCGGAATAGCGGTCGCCCCAGGCGAAGCCGGGTGGAAGAAGGCGGTCGATCTCGGCCCGGTCGGCGTCGGTGAGGCGGATTCCCTCGGCCCCGAGCCACTCGGAGAGATGCGCCGCCGTGCGCGTGCCCGGAATGGGGATCAGATGGTCGCCCCGGTCCAGAACCCAGGCCAGCGCGGCGGCGGCGACCGTCCAGCCGCGCGCGCGGGCGAAGGCGCGGAAGCCGTCAATGGCCGCGACGTTGCGGTCGAAGTTGGGCGCAAGGAAGCGCGGGTTCGTGCGGCGGAAGTCGCCTTCGTTCATCGTCGCGGGGTCGACGGGGCGGTCGCCCAGCATCCCCCGCGCGAGCGGCGAAAAGGGCACGAAGGCCACGCCGAGTTCGGCGCATGCATGGATCAACCCCAGTTCGGGCTGGCGGGACCAGAGCGAATATTCGTTCTGCACTGCCATGCAGGGCCAGACGGCGTGCGCGCGCCGCAGCGTGTAGGGCGCGACCTCGGACAGGCCGTAGCCGCCGATCTTGCCCTCGTCGTGGAAGCGCCGAAGCGTGCCTACCACGTCCTCGACCGGGATCTCCTGCTGGCGGCGGTGGATGTAGAACAGGTCCACCTGCTCAACGCCCAGCCGTTTCAGCGAACCTTCCAGCTCGGCGCGCAGGTAGGCTTCGGTGTTGTCGAAGCGCCGGGGCGGGCCGTTCACGATGCCGGCTTTCGTGGCCAGCACGACCTTGTGCCGCCGGGTGCGCAGCCACTTTCCGATTACCGTCTCGCTGACGCCCATGCCGTAGATGTTGGCGGTGTCGAGGAAGTCGATCCCCGCGTCATGTGCGGCGTCGAGACAGGCGAGGCTTTCGTCCTCGGTCGTCGGGCCGAATATGCCGCCGAAGCTCATGCAGCCCAGCCCGATCGCCGAGACGAGCGGGCCGTCCGCGCCCAGTCTGCGCTTGTGCATCCAGAGGTCTCCCGAGGTCAGGCGAAGGCGGCCGACAGAGCGATGTCGACCATGTCGGCGAAGCTGCGCTCGCGGTCCTCGGCGGGCAGCGCCTCGTTCGTCAGAAGGTGGTCCGACACGGTCAGGACGGCCAGCGCGCGGACCCCGTGGCGGGCGGCGAGGGTATAGAGCTCGGCCGCCTCCATCTCGACAGCAAGGACACCGTGGCGCGTCATCTGGTCGTTCAGGTCCGGACGTTCGTCGTAGAAGACGTCCGAGGAATAGATGCCGCCGACATGGGTGCGGGTGCCGCGCCCCTCGGCCGCGGCGACGGCCGCGCGCAGAAGGCCGAAGTCCGCGCAGGGGGCATAGTGCAACTCGCGAAAGATGCCGCGCGAGGGCGTGGACAGCGTCGAGCAGGTCATGGCGATCACCACGTCTCGCACATGCACGGACTTCTGCATCGCGCCGCACGACCCGATCCGTATCAACGTCTTCGCGCCGTAATCGCGGATCAATTCATTGACGTATATGGACAGGGACGGCATTCCCATTCCGGTGCCGTGCACCGTCACGGGATGCCCTTTCCACGTTCCGGTATATCCCAGCATCCCCCGCACCTCGTTCACGAGGCGCGCGTCCTTCAGGAATGTCTCGGCCACCCATTTGGCGCGGCGCGGATCGCCGGGCAAAAGAACCGTTTCGGCAATCTCGCCCGGCTGCGCCCCGATATGCGTCGACATCGTCAGATAGCGAAGTAGTCCAACGACTTGCCCGCCGCGAGACCTTCCTTGATCCAGCCCGGCTGACGGCCGCGGCCGGTCCAGGTTTGGGTGGGGTCGGCTGGGTTGCGATACTTTGCGCCGCCAGAGGACTTGCTGCCCTTGCCCTTGCCGCCCATGACTTCGTCGAGCGAGAAGCCGAATTGGCGCACGGCTTCCTCTGCGGCCTTACGTGCGTCGGCTTTGCGGCGCTGATCGAGTGTGGCAAGCGCCTTGTTCACGCCCTGCTTGAGCGTTTCGAGTTCCTCACGCGACATCGCTTCGAGGTTGATCTTCATCTAATCTGCTCCGCTTCCGCCAAGCATTATACCCAACGCCGGAAAAGGGCGTTTTACCGACATTAGAAAAGCCCGCTTGTTCGTAAAAGGTCAAGCGCCGTTATTCTGCTGCAATCGGCTCGGCGTCCGCGAGTTGCGCTATTTCGCTCATGATCCGGTTCAGATCGAAATCCTTGGGTGTGTAAATTCGTGCAACGCCGAGGGCCCTTAGCGTCTTTTCGTCCTCTGCGGGAATAATGCCGCCAACAACAACCGGAATGGCAATTCCGTTGGCCTGCATCTTCGCAAGAAACTCAGACACAAGGGGAATGTGGCTGCCCGACAGGATCGACAGTCCGACGACATGGGGATCTTCGGCGCGGATGGCCTGGATCAGCTCGTCGGGCGTCAGGCGGATGCCCTGGTAGACGATGTCCATCCCGCAGTCGCGGGCGCGGGCGGCGATCTGCTCGGCGCCGTTGGAATGGCCGTCGAGCCCCGGTTTGCCCACCAGAAGCTTCAGCCGCCGGCCGAGGCGCGACGACACCGCGTCGACCTGGGCGCGCAGATCGTCGAGGCCCTCAGTCCGGTTCGACGGCGCGGACGAGACACCGGTTGGCGCGCGGAACTCGCCAAAGGCGGCGCGGACCACGGCGCCCCATTCGCCGGTCGTTGCCCCCGCCTTCGCCGCGGCGATCGAGGGCGGCATGATATTGGTGCCGTTCAGCGCAGCTTCGCGCAGCGCCGCCAAGGCGGCCTTCACGGCAGCCTCGTCCCGCGAGGCGCGCCAGGCGTGAAGGCGGGCGATCTGGTCGGCCTCGGCCTTTGGATCGGCGGTCATGATCGCGCCATCGCCGGCGGTAAGCGGTGACGGCTCGCCAGACTGGAAACGGTTCACGCCTACGACCGTCGTCTCGCCACTCTCGATCCGTGCGATGCGCGCGGCGTTCGATTCGACCAGGCGGCCTTTCATGTACTCGATCGCGGCGACCGCACCGCCCATGGCGTCGATCTGGCGTAGCTCGGCCCGCGCGCCGTCCTTCAGCGCCTCGACCTTTGCGGCGACGGCTGGGTTTCCGTCGAAGAGGTCGCCGTATTCTAGAAGGTCGGTTTCATAGGCCAGGATCTGCTGCATGCGCAGCGACCATTGCTGGTCCCAGGGCCGGGGCAGGCCAAGCGCCTCGTTCCAGGCAGGAAGCTGCACCGCGCGGGCCCGAGCGTTCCTTGACAGCGTGACGGCCAGCATCTCCAGCAGGATGCGGTAGACGTTGTTTTCGGGCTGCTGCTCGGTCAGGCCCAGGCTGTTGACCTGCACCCCGTAGCGGAAGCGACGGTGGCGTTCGTCCGTCACGCCGTAGCGGTCGCGGCAGATTTCGTCCCACAGCTCGGTGAAGGCGCGCATCTTGCACATCTCGGTGACGAACCGAATGCCGGCGTTCACGAAGAAGCTGATGCGCCCGACCATTTCGGGGAAATGCTCGGGGGCGACCTTGGCCTTCAGGTCGTCGAGCACCGCGCAGGCCGTGGCGAGCGCGAAGGCGAGTTCTTCCTCGGGCGTCGCGCCGGCCTCCTGCAGGTGGTAGGAACAGACGTTCATCGGGTTCCACTTGGGGATGTTCTCCCGTGTCCAGGCGGCGACGTCGGTGATCATCCGCATGCTGGGCTTCGGCGGGCAGATGTAGGTCCCGCGCGAGAGGTATTCCTTGATGATGTCGTTCTGCACCGTGCCCTGAAGGGCGGAGATGTCGGCGCCTTGTTCCTCGGCCACCGCGACGTAGAGCGCCAGAAGCCATGGCGCGGTCGCGTTGATCGTCATCGAGGTGTTCATCTGGTCGAGCGGGATTCCGTCGAACAGCGCGCGCATGTCGCCAAGATGGCACACGGGCACGCCGACCTTGCCGACCTCGCCCGCGGCAAGCTCGTGATCGCTGTCGTAGCCCGTTTGTGTTGGCAGGTCGAAGGCGACGGACAGGCCTGTCTGACCCTTGGCCAGATTGGAGCGGTAGAGCGCATTCGACGCCGCAGCAGTCGAGTGGCCGGCATAGGTCCGGAACAGCCAGGGCTTGTCTTTCTGGGTCATTGCGGCCTCGCGATTCTGGTGCGAAATTTTGTTGCGCGGTACAGGCAGATAGCCGCAACTTCCGAACCTTGTCAATTCGCCGCGGTGCGGCATGAGCGGATTTACCGGCGCGTCCGATCCTGTAAGGGTGGCCGGACATGCTGCGCCCGGTCGAACTGCCCCTGTGGCTTTTCCTGCTTATCCTCCTGTTCGCGGGAGTGACCTTTGCGTCGCATTTCCTGTTTCCGTCCGTGCGCTGGTTCTTCCGCCGCCGGATGGAGCGGGTGGTGGCCGAGCTGAACAAGCGCCTGCCGCGGCCGATCGAGCCGTTCAAGCTGGCGCGGCGCGCGGACACCATCCAGCGCCTCGTCTATGACCGCGATGTGCTGGCGGCGGTTGCCGAGACCGCGCGCGCCGAGGGCATCCCCGAGGCCGTGGCGCACCAACGCGCCCGCCGCTATGCGCGCGAGATCGTACCGTCGTTTTCCGCCAGCGCCTACTTCGGCTTCGCGATCCGCGCCGCGCGGTGGCTGTCGGAACTTCTGTATGACGTGCGGATCACGCATGTGGACGACGGGCTGGAGCGGATCCCGCCAGAGGCGACGGTGGTCTTCGTGATGAACCACCGGTCCAACATGGACTACGTGCTGGTCACCTACCTGGTCGCAGACCGCGCGGCCCTTTCCTATGCGGTAGGGGAATGGGCACGGGTCTGGCCGCTGAGCCGGCTGATCCGTGCCATGGGGGCGTATTTCATCCGCCGCAAGTCGCGCGACGCGCTCTATCGCCGGGTCCTGGGCCGCTATGTGGCGATGGCGACGGGGGCAGGGGTGACGCAGGCCGTCTTCCCCGAGGGCGGGCTGAGCCTTGACGGCCGGGTCGGCGAACCGCGCCTGGGCATTATCTAAAACCGTCTCCGCCCGGATGGCAGTCAGCATTGGGTTTCGATCAGCAAATTTCCGGTCCGCGATAGGGATGGGAGAGTGATTGGCTTGCTGGGCATCGTGCACGAAGTGGACGATGTGAAGCGCAT
>FWPV01011114.1_pt1 | contig 14454 bp, 10 predicted proteins | sample 2228371 | NCBI WGS metagenome assembly FWPV01 (sample SAMEA103939776, study PRJEB20133) | metagenome
GGGAGTCACGAGCCGGGACAGGGCAGGCGGCAGGCGAGTCGAGAGTCGGAGGTCAGGAACCAGGAGACATTGGTTGTACCTAGCTGCCGACTTCCGTTCCCTGTTTCGCAACTCGTGAGCACGCGGTTGCTCTTACGGTTGCGCGGCTGGCGGCCGGCAGGCGGACCAGCAGCCGGACTGACCCGAAAGTGTTCCCCACCGCAGTTGAAGTCTTGGTGTAGCCGGTTGGGGAGTCACGGGCCGGGACAGGGCAGGACGCAGCCGAGTCCGCAGTCGGAGGTCAGGAGCCAGGAGCCATCGGTTGTAGCTAGCTGCCGACTTCAGTTTCCTGTCTTCCGCCCCCTGACCACGCCCATTCTCTTCAGCAGCCGGTCGGCTGGCGGACCAGCAGGACGGCAAGACGGCACCGGTGGATTTCGGATCGCCGGCTTTCCCATCGGGTCCTTAGCGCAGACTCCAGCCACGAGCAGCAGCACCAGACCTTGGCCAAAGAATCAAAGATCTCGGAGAGCCGTCCCATGATCGGTCAGCCCGCCGTCACGTGTCTGGGGGTGGCGACAGTTCCTTCTCAGGCACCATTCACGGTGTCTGCTGGATCCCAACGCCCGCCTTCCCGGCGGTCTTTCCTGAGCGCCGCTTCCCGCTGCACTGGGCCGTCCATCTGGGATGGCGAGGCCGTCCTTCCGGGACGGTGCCGGTTCCCCGGCGTACCGCGACGTTCAGGAATCTCTCCGTTGCGAACCGCGGGACAGGGCATTCGGCGACGTTACCGGGGCGGGGGCTGCCTAGGAGGAGCAGGCGCGTGGCCCCCCAAGAGCATTCTTGTCGGCTCAGCGGGCGATTCCGCCAACTCTGTCGGAAACCCGGGCAGCCCGACGGAGTTCGGGTTCAAACCGGACACTTGACCCGGCGGTGCCAGCCCGCCACCGCCAAGCCCGGCGCTCCGGGACAGGGCAGTTTCGGGTGCGGTCCAACCGCGCCGAAACGACACTATTGTCCTTGGAAGCCATGGAAACGACAATTCCGTACTGCATCCGGGAATCCCCGATCTCCTGCTTCTGTCCCGTAAATCTTCTTTTCCCAAGGCATTACATCATCACCTCCGGGTATATCCCGCCCCCGGCCCAGGCTGGTACGCAACCTGCTCGTGGAGTTCTGCCCGGCACGTCGTCCGGGGGAGGAGAGAGCACAACCATGATGAAAAAGATCGAATGCATCATCCGGCCGCATCTGGTGGACAACGCCAAGAAAGTGCTGCAAGAGCTCGGCGTCACCGGAATGACGCTGACCGAAGTCAAGGGCTTCGGCCGCCAGAAGGGGCACAAGGAAATCTACCGAGGTGTCGAATATCAGGTTGAGTTCGTGCCCAAGCTCAAGCTGGAGGTGGTGCTGCCCGCCGAGTTGGCGGAAGGGGCGGTCCAAGCCCTGGCAGAGGTCGCCCGAACCGGCAAGTTCGGGGACGGCAAGATCTTCATCAGTGATATCAGCGACGCCATCAGGATCCGCACCGGCGAGCGGGGCAAGGACGCGCTGTAAAGTTCGGGCCAAATTCCCGGCGGGGAGGGCCGTGATCAGTCTCTGGAAGCTGGCTCAGGGGTGGCCGAGCCGAGGAGGCGATCAATCTCTCTCCCCGCCAGGAGTGAGAGCCAGGCGCGACAGATCGTCCATGCGCCCCGACTAGTCCAAGTTGAGATAAGTCTGATCCGCCAGCCCGCGCTTGTAATCCGCCAGCAACTTCATGGCGTCGTTGGGCTTCAGGTGGTTGCTGCGAATCGCCGCGTCGACTTGGGCCTTGAGGCGCTTCACCAGGTCCTTCTGGTCGTACTGCATCCCCGTCAGGATGTCGGAGATGGTGCTCCCCTCGATCTTTTCCTCAATGTAGAAGCCGTCTTCCTCCTCGTCGTCGAGGAAGACGTGCACCTCGCTGACCCGCCCGAACAGGTTATGGTTGTCACCCATAATGTCCTGATACGCCCCCGTCAAAAACACGCCCAGGTAGTACGGTTCGTCGGGTCCAAACGGGTGAAGCGGCAAGGTGGTGGCAACGTCGGCCAGGTCGATGAACTTGGAAACCTTGCCATCCGAGTCGCAGGTGATGTCGACCAGCGTGCTCTGGACGGTTGGGCGCTCGTTGAGACGGTGGATGGGTACGATGGGAAAAACCTGGCCCAGTGCCCAGTGGTCGATCAGTGACTGGAAGACGGAAAAGTTGCAGATGTGCTGATCGGCGAGCTGGTTGTCCAGCTCACTGAGTTCCTCGGGGATCTCCATGTCATCCTGGAGGTGCAGCATCGTACGGATTCGTTGGGCGATGCGCCAATAGAGAATCTCCACCGATGCTTTGGTCTCCAGATCCAGCACCCCGACATCGAACATCTTCTGGGCTTCTTGGCGCACTTGAACCAAATCGTGCCAGGATTCCAGCAGGTTTGCCTCGTGCAGGTGGGCATCGGTGTACTGGAGGTCCCGCACCAGCTTGTGGCGGGTATCCGGCAGGGCTCCGGACAACCGGTCCGGGGTCTTCCGGATGGAACCGAACGCGCTGACCACCAAGACCGAGTGGTACGCCACCAGCGCCCGGCCGGATTCCGAAATGATGCAGGGCTGGGGAACGCCCTCCCCCTGGCAGACGTCCTGGATGTTGTAGACGACATCCCTGGCGTACTCTTCCACGGTGTAGTTCATGGAGGAGTGGAATGTGGAACGCGAGCCGTCGTAATCGACGGCCAGCCCTCCGCCCACATCCAGGAACTGGATGTCGTGACCCATCTTGCAGAGTTTGGCGTAATAGCGAGTGATCTCCCGTACCGCGTTCTTGATGGTCAGGATGTCCGGGATTTGGGAACCGATATGGTAATGGAGCAGTTTCAGAGCACCGGGAAAACCGCCTTCTTTCAGGATCTGGATCGCCCGCAGCACTTCTGCTGTCGACAACCCGAACTTGGCGTGGTCGCCTCCCGAACGGGCCCAGTTGCCTGTCCCTTCTGTGGACAGCCGCATCCTCAACCCTACCAGCGGCTGGACTTCCATTTCCTTTGCCAGCCGGACGATGAGGCTGACCTCTGAAAGCTTTTCCGCCACCAGAATAACCGTCTTTCCCAGCTTCAGCCCCATCAGGGCGGCCCGAATGTATCCCGCGTCCTTGTAACCATTGCAGACGATCAGGGTATCGGGCTGGTCGTGAACCGCCAGTGCCGCAAAGATCTCTGGCTTGGAGCCCACCTCCAGGCCGAGTTGGTAGGGGATGCCCGCATCCAGAATCTCTTCCACCACTTCCCGAAGCTGATTCACCTTCACAGGGTAGACAGTCCGGTAGCGGTTCTCGTAACCGTACTCGGCGATGGCCGTGGCGAAAGCCTCATTAAGAACACGAACCCGATGCCGCACAATGTCCTGAAAGCGGATCAGCTCCACTGCCCTCAAACCTTCCTGGAGTGCCCGCTGAAAGACACGGAAAAGGGAAATGGTGCGGCTGCTGCCGGGAACCGGCGTCACCGTAATCTCGCCGTCTTCGTTAACGTCGAAATAGCCGGCGCCCCAACGGTCGATCAGGTAGAGATCCACCGCCTCCCTGACACTCCAGGTAGACTCTTCGCGGGAATCCACGATCGTGGCCAACGGATCTTCCTCTTTCGTCGCGCCGCCGTCTCAGGCCAGCAGCGCATCAAACGCTTCCAGGCCCTGGAGGGTGCTGAAGTCGCTGTCCTGTGAAGCCAAGTGCCGGACTTCCGAGCTGAGCTGGAGCGCTGTTCTCAGGCTTTCGACGGCGGCGTCCCGCTTGCCCTGACGGGCATAGGCTGCCGCCAAACCGTAATGGATGTAATGCAGGTTATCACCACCCCGCTTCAAGGCTTCCTGCAAGGCCGAGATCGCCTGGTCGTACTCGCCGTTGTTGTGGTGGTAGACAGCCAGGTTATAGAGCTCCTCCGGAGTCTCCGCCTTGATCTGTTCGTTGCCGTTGGCAAGATGGCGGTCACAGACCCGCAAGTACGCTCGGACCCGGGCCAGAACCTCCATCTCCTCGGGATACTGGTTCAGGATATCCTCGAACTGGCCCTTGGCCTTCTCATACTCGCCTCGATACAGGGTTTTGATCCCCGATTCCAGCAACTGGTAAACGTCGCCGGCGGATTTCTTGGCCTTTTCTGACGCTGCCATCCTTCTTCTGTCGCCCCTTCCAGTCCAAGCGCCGGGACGGCGCCCGGGAAACTCCAGTGGATTTTTGAAAACCCATTTTGTACCGAATCGCGTCTGCCTGAGTCAAGAATGGCATGGCTTCAGATATGATGCGGCCCGTGTACCGTCATCCCCGGAGATCCCAACTGCTGCTGGCCGCTTGTTCCGGCGTCTTTGCTCTCGCCCTCGTGGAACTCGCATGGAGGGCTCTGGACATCGACTATAACCCCAACCCCAACTGGCGCTACCACCCTGTGCTGGGCTGGACCCAGGAGCCGGGCAAGACCTATGAGGTCGTCATCGACGGCTCGCCCGTCCGGGTGGAGTTCAACTCTTTGGGATTCCGGGACGTCGAGCACACCCAACGCAAACCCCCAGGGACCCGGCGCATCGTCCTGGTCGGTGACTCCTTCAGCGAAGCGATTCAAGTCAATCTGGAGGAGACTTTCTTTCGCCGTCTCGAGAATCGCCTGAACCAGCTCGGCTCCACCCGTTGGGAAATCCTCAACTACGGGGTCGGCGACTTCGGTAACGCCCAGGCCCTGCTGGCGCTGGAAAGGTTCGGGTTGGCCTTCGAACCCGACTTCGTCCTGGTCCAAATCTTCCCTCTCAATGACATCTGCAACAACACACTGCAACTGGCAGGTCTGTGCAAGAGCGAAAACGACCTCTATCGTCCCTACCTTGTCCCCCAGGGAAACCGACTGGTGGAAACCAGGGTTGCGCCAATCCGCGACCGGCTGCGGCGCGTTTTCATCACCTTCGGGTTGCTGGAACGCACCTGGTACCAGGTGCAGCGCCGCTGGGAAGGGTCGGATGCAGATGAGCGCCACCAGCGACGCTACCGGGAGCGGGGGATGCCAGACGACCCGCTGCTGTACGCCTTCGTCCCGGAGGAACGGCTCATTGAGCCGATGCGCACCGGTTGGCTGGTGAGCGAGCAGATCCTCCTTGAAATCGACCGCCGCCTCAAGAACCGCAACCTTCCCTGGATGGCTGTGGTTGTGCCCTTTGAAGCCCAGGTAAGCCTCGACTGGGAGCGTTTCGCCGCAGCTCACCCCGGCCTCGGCATGCAGCGGGATGTTCCCGAGGTTCGACTCCGCCGGCTGCTGGAAGCCGCGGGCGCTCCCTGCGTCACCCTGCTGGAGGAGTTCTCGGGACACCCGGAAATTTACTTCCCGACCCGCGGCGGGCATTTGAATCCAGCGGCCCATGCCTTGACCGCGGAGCTGCTCTTCGAACGGATGCGGACAGAAGGCTGGCTGGAACCCTAGCCGACGGGGGCCCTGATGCCGATGAATCCGGTTCAGCATTTAGGCCGCCTGCCGCCGGTTCGCGCTCCGTCTGCGGGCCGGCGGCCGTAACGACCACAGACCCGCCATGCCCAGTTCCGCCACTTCCCACCGGCGGCATCCGCGGTCCCGGGCGGCGCACCGTTCCACAAAGCGACGGTCTCCCACAACCCGTCCCCATTCCCACACCGGCACCAGCTCGCGCCAGTGCCGCCGCAGCCAGAGCCGGTCCACCATCTCCACCTCCTCCCGCCGCCATGAACGGTCCCAACCCGAGTCGGCTTCCGCCGACTGCACCACACCTGCCCGCTTGCGGACAAAGAGCTCGGCGGCTCCCAACGCCTCCCAGCTTCCCAACAGCACGGAATGGAACCGGTCCGCCCACATCGATCCTCGCCGCTCCACACACCGGTTGAAGCGCCGCGTCCACACGCTCTGCACGTCGCGCATGAAGTCCGACAGACTGCCCAGCCGCCGGCGCAACCTGCGAGCCTCCTTCTTGGTTAGAGGGGTGCGCTCGCGGCCGTCGAGCCGTCCCTGCCGTCGCTCCAGTTCCGCATGACTGAGCCGCTGCCGCCGGTCGACTTCCAGCCGCATCTGGAAACCGGCATCGCCAATGGCGAGGCAAAGCACGCGGACGGTATAGATGGAGGCAAAATGGCGCAGCGTGCCTTCGAACAGACTGCGGCTCCAGTCCTCACGCAAGATCCTGGACTGGGGATCTCCGGCCAGGCGGTTGCTGACAACGTAATGGGAGATTTCACGTGTTCCCACCACCCGCGGTCCTCTGGACATATGCGTCTCTCCTTACGACCCTTCGGAGACCCGGCCCGCGGAGTATCGGGCCGGAGGCATTCCGGTCGCGTTTCACCCATATAGAACGCACGAGCCGGAAAAGTTGACGGGAGGGGTCCACGGCTGTCTCGTTATAAACCGAATCCTGTCAACTATTTGCAGAAAAATTCCTCCGGTCCTTGAGGCTCTGTCCCACAGGTGGTCGAGCAAGCTTCACTCGCGGGAGACTTGAAGCATAGGGCACAGGGCGGGCGGCAGAGGGCAATGTGTCCCAAGGACGGCCCTTGAATTCAAGACATAACCGGTGATCCACATCTCCGCCGACACCCGGCTGGACGAAGTACCGGAGACCATGAGCCACAGATGGTGCTGAATCCAGTCGCAGAACAGTTCGAGCCGGGCTCCTGCGCGAGGACTACCGGGGTGGATTGCACGCATGGACGCCTTGGGAAGACGCTGTTACTTGTCTCGTCCATCTGCCTATCCGGAGGCCCCGGCGAACCGGGCAGGACTGGCAGATCGGAATGCGTCACCTCCGGAAATCCTCCCATCACACTGATATGTTTAGGTTTATCGAGACGCCCCATGGGACGACGAGACAGCCCGGAAGGCGGAGGGTAGGAAAGAAAACGTTTGCAAGGTGGGGAGGCCAAGGAATTCAGGGTTGCGTCCAGGCCGGTGGAATGGGTGCGGCGACGCAGCGGCACGACTCTTGAGTGGGACAACGGTGTGAGGGAACCCACCCCTCCCCGAGACCCTTGGCTTCGGCGCCAGCAAACTGCACAGACCGCGGGACGGCCCAGTTGCAGGGAGCGCGACCTCCTCTCAACGGGGACAGGCCAGCCACTCCGAGGGTTGCCTCCCGCACCAGGAAAAAGAGCCCGCCCGGCATCGGTTTACTGCTTCGGCAACCGAGTGGCGTCGGGCTGGGGGTCTCGCAAACGTCGCCTAAACCACCTCAGCTCCGGGACAGGGCAGCAGTCGAACCACGCAACGAGTCGAGCCCGTGGACCCGGTGTTCCCGGCTCTTCGGACGAGGGTCGATTCCCAACAAGATAACCTTTCGGCCGGTTGGGACGGGGCAGGAATCAAGTGGCGTGCTCGTCGCTGGCAGGGCCCATCGCAGTCGAACGACCGGCAATCAACGGTGCGCCGCCCGAAACCCGGTGTCAGGCCAACCACCGGTGCGGCTCCGGCAGACCAACTTGGCGGGAGCGAAGTCCGATCCTCCAGCAAAACAGAGGCCGAGAAGGCGTGAATGCGCTCGATCCCCCAAGGACAGGGCAGCCGAGCTCCGCAGACCGTCGTCCCCCGCCTCGGGGCGGGCGCCGGGCGCCACCAACGGCCAGGTGCTGCCTAAGAGATCCCCCTGATTTCGGCCTTAGTGCCTATCGACCTGGGGCCCGGGAAGACCATCCTCCCTGGCCCCAAGGCCAGACGGCAACTCAGCAGGCCGCGCAGATCCACAGTTCTTCGTCCGGCATCAGCGAGACGCGCCCCGTGTCTGTCCCCGGCTCGACGCCGTTCAGGCAGCCCGCCTTGCTCCGCAGCCATTCAAACCAACCCTTGTTGGGGCAAGTGCCCCCTGACTATCACCGGATCGGAGCCCGTTCGCCACTATCAAGCGCCGCCGGGATGTGCAGCGGCACCGCTTCCCAACACCTTCGTCAGTTCTGCCCTCAAACAGCTTAACCGCTCGCGGCCCAGGGAGACACTGTCCGGAACAGGCCAACCACAAGTGAGTCAAGCGGATGATGCAGGAACCGAAGGTACGAATGAAACCTTCCAACCTTTAACCCGGACGGGGTGCCTGGCCTGTCCCTTGTTGGCAAAACCTTGACTCATCCGCAACATCCACACCACCCGAGAAGCACGAGCCAAAGGGGCGCGGCTATGAAGGGCTTCCCGTCGAGTGTCGGTGGTCCCCACCCTGACGGTGGCAGTCTAGTAACCAACTGGCCCGTCACATTTGCGTCGAACTTGTTCCCCGCGGGGTACGGGACCAACCCTCCGACTGGACTGCCAAAGGAAGCGCCGGCGCCGGTCCCTGCGACCCGGGGGAGCCGCTCCTTCGATTCAGCCGAGGGTCGTGACCTTGCCGTGGATCCCCACCGCGGGTCGGAAGTGCCCGGAGTCCGCCAGCCATGGATTGCGGCAATCCGTAGGCGCCGCCCTTCGACCGGAACCGCACGCAGGAGTGTGGAGCCCAGGCGTCCCGTTTGACACCAGCCCGGCGGCGCGAAGCCACCCCGGGTGGCGGGGACAACTGCGCCAGTGTCCCCAACGCTGAACTTACCGTCTCTGGGATCCTTCGAGTTGCTGCCTTGGCGTCGAACCTGCCAATCCGCGTCCTCGGCACAGAGTCCCATCAATGGCCCCGCTCGATCGGCAGCACTGTGCCGGGTTGCAGGGCGACGCCGAAACAGTCCAGATGGGGGAAAACGAATGCGGGCGATGATGCACCGAGTTCGTCAACTCCAACTGGACAGGGCCCAGCTTCCTGGGGGCCTTGTACACAGGTGAGCCAGAAAAACACCGGACGGCCCGCACGGGAAACTCGGCCAAACCCGCATGAAACCTGGACTACTCGGGCTCTCGGATCACCGTCACCCGGTCGACATCCAACCCTTCCAGGACCTGCTCCAGACCGGAAGGCCAACGGACAACCACCCTGTCGACCCGGGACGCCGTCCCCAAGCCGAAATGCAGCCGCAGGTCGTTCATCGACATGACACTGCCACCGCTCATGACCTCCCTGACCTGCTGTCTGCCGCCCGCTGTCAGTGTCACTCGCGCTCCCACGGCGCTGCGGTTCGACCTGGTACCCAGCAACTTTAGAAGCGCCCAGTGGTGGCCCGTCCGGTTGTCGTTGCGAAGCAGCGACGGACGGTCATTCATGTTGAGAACGACGACGTCTTCGTCGCCGTCATTGTCGTAGTCTCCGAAAGCGCACCCCCGGCTGGCAAACCGCTGGGCGATGCCCTGTCCCAAGTGGGCGGAAACGTCCTCGAAGCGCCCGTCTCCGCGATTCCGCAGGGCGATCCGCGGCGTCGCCATCGGAATCTGCAGTTCGGAGGCCTGCGCCCCCGGATACACGTGTCCGGTGACGTAGAGGATGTCGAGCCATCCGTCGTTATCGAAATCGGTAAAGCCGGCGCCCCAGTTGACAAATGGCGAGGCGCCGCCGAGCCCAGCCAACACTGAGACATCCCGGAAGGTTCCGTCCCCCAGGTTCTGATACAGGTTGCAGTTGTCGTATTGGAAGTTGGTCTTGAAGATGTCCACACGAAGGTCGCCGTTGAAGTCCCCGACGCCGACGCCCATGCCAGCCTGCTCAGTCCCACTTTCGCTGTAGGCGCAACCGGCGACCATCCCCATCTCTTCGAAAGTACCGTCCCCGCGATTGACGAAAAACAGGCTGGGTCGCGAGTCCACGGCAACGTAAAGGTCGGGCCAGCCATCATCATTGAAATCGGCCGACACTGAAGTGATCGAGTACGCAGGTCCTGCAGCCAGAATCCCGGTGGCTTGCGAAACATCTTCGAAGGTGCCGTCACCCCGGTTCCGGTACAGAAGATTCGAGCCCGGCGGCAACCCCCGTGGTCCGCACATCACGGGGATTCCCTTCCAGACACAGGCAGGGTTTTCTCCGGGTCGCGGGGTGGCCGCCAAGTCCAGATCCACGTAGTTGGAGACGAAGAGGTCAACCCAGCCGTCGCGGTCGAAATCCAGCCAGGTACAGCCGGATCCCCACCGGACCCGGCTGTCGTACAGCCCGGCCTGTCGCGTCACATCCTCGAAGCGGCCGCCACCCAAGTTCCGGTACAGCACGTTGTGACCCCATTCGGTGGTCATAAGGTCGTCCCAGCCGTCATTGTCGAAATCGGCGACACAGACCCCGGTCTGCCAGCCTGTTCGGGCCACACCCGCCTGGCGACCCACGTCCTCAAACGTGCCGTCGCGCCGGTTGCGGTACAGGCGGGAAACCGGAGCATCCGCCTCGGAGTACCGTTCGTTCAGCCGCACGCCATTGGTGATATAGATATCCGGCCAGCCGTCGGCGTCGAAGTCGATGAAACCGAGACCGCTGCCCTTGGCTTCGATGATGTATTCCTTGTGGTCGACTCCTCCCCAGACGTTTGGGTGAACCAGTCCGGCACTTTCAGCCACGTCGGTGAAAGCGACATCAGGGCCGGCTACAGCGGGACACGGCAGAGCCCCCAGGATTGACGGCACCACAAGAAGCACCGCCCGGGTAGTCCCCTCAAGCCACCCCCGGATATTCAGGATCTGGGGAATCAGCCCGACCCTGTAGCTCCCCGCCGGCTCCGGGAGTGAACCGTGAGGGAAGAGCGACCCAGTCACCGGCCCTCCTTCAATCCCGCCACGGTGCGAGGAAATCCAGGAACTTGCGCGCATAGCGGTCCAGGTTTTCCATGCCACCTCCACCCTGAATCGGGGAGCACATTTCGAACCCCACCGTCCCGTTGAAACCCACCTCCCGCAAGGCGTTGAAGAACGTGGTGTGATCAATAAAACCCTCGCCGGGAGGAACTGCCCGAACGTCGTCCAGGACACGCTCGAAGACGTTGCCGAAGGCGGGATGGTGGTAGCGGAACCGCGGACGGATCACGTAGTCGGCGACCGTAGTATGGACGATGCGGCTGCCCACGTGGCGGACCGCCGCCGCCGGGTCTTCTCCCTGCAAGGCCACCGACCACACATCGAAGCAGGCCTTGCAGTTGGGGCGACCTACCTCATCGAGGAAGTCCACATACGCCAGGTAATGACCGGCCACATCATCGTGGTTCTGCACGCCGATCACAATCCCATAGTCGGCGGCAATGTCGCACGCCTCCCGAATGAACCTCACGCTCCGGTTCCATAGAGTCAGATAGGGTTCACCCGTGCTGTCGGGCCCCGTCATCAGCCGAACTACCGGGGCCCGCAGGGTCCGGGCCATGGAGCACCACGCCCGGATCAGATGCAGTTGGGCCTCGTTCAGTGGAGCGAACGGCCCGGAAGTGGCCGTGAAACCGGCGCCTGGATCACTGTAACCAGCGATGCACGCCACTTGGAGCTGGTGCTGATCCAGCAGGTCCCGGAGCCGCTCCGCCCGATCCGGTGTGTAGTCGAGGGGAGACAGGTGGGGGCGCTTGGCCATCAACATCACCCCGCTGTAACCCAGATGAGCGGCATGGGGGATGAACTCCTCCAACGCAAGCGTCGCTTGACCCCAGAGTCCGGCGTAGCTGACCGAGTGCAGAACTGGCTTCACTTGAGATCCTCCTTCATTTCAACGGCACGTACCACCCTGAACCCTCGGTAGGCATGGGCAGCTTCCAGCCTGGTCTTTGGATTGCGGGGAAGATCCGCGCTTCCGCCTTTGAGAACGCCACGACCCTCCCCGTCCAACGTCCATTCGGCCACGTTGCCGTCCAGGTCGAAGAGTTGCATGTCGCCTTCTCCGCGGCCGGGGAAGCTGCCCACGGGGCGCAGCAGCGGCGCGTCGCCCGGAAGCCCACCCACCGCAGTTCGAAGACGATCCAGGTCCTCGGGGTTGGGCTGGTAGCCGGCCCAGTAGTCCAACGTGTTTTCCTGCTCCTGGGAGGGGGCGTAGAGCAACTCGGCCTCCGTCGGGCCAGGCAGACGCCAGGTCAGGCCCGTGCGCTGCGAAAGCCAGTCGACATAGGCTTTCGCCCTTTCAAGCGAAATTCCCGATGCGGGCAAGTTCTCTTGTCCCGGCCCGACCGCGAAGCCGGCGTCGAACTGAGCGAACTGTGCCCGGGTCACCTCAAACCGCGCAACCTCCAGCCCTTTCCATACGACGGTCTCGGGAACCAGAACACCCTGTTCCATCCGCCCGTAAGCAGCGCCGTGGCGGGCGGCCTTGGAGCAAGTCAGTGCAGTGTCCAGAGGAGAGCCCGGCTTGATCGCTTCGTTATGATCGGGAGTTCGCCCGAACAGGTAGCGATCGAACCACGCCAGATCTTCTTCCACTTTCCGCTTCTGATGCTGGTACTTCTGCAGTCCGTGAGGTTCACCCGGAAAAAGCACGAACCTCACCGGAGTGGACGTCGCCTGCTGCATCACCCGGAAGTGGGACCAACTCTGACTGGGCGGTACGTTAGTGTCTTCGGTCCCTGTATAGATGATGGTGGGGGTGGTGACGTCCTTGAGCCGGAAATACGGGGACTTCGCTATATACAGATCCGGATCCTCATAGGGCGCCTTACCCAGATAGTAGTTGTCGAAGGAGGCCCCGAACTCGACGTTCCCCCAGTCGCTGATCCACTCCACATCGCCGGCACCCGCCGATGCCACCTTGTAGCGACGGCTGCGGGTGATCAACTCGGTAGTCAGGATCGAGCCATTGGACCAGCCCATGGTGCCCAAGCGATCGGGATCCACCAGCCCCTGGCGGATCAGGTGATCGACGCCGTTTTCCAGGTCGATGCGCTCCAGCTCGTAGTATTTCCCGCAACAGATGGACTCCACCCATTCCAGGCCGTAACCGGCACTGCCGTGATAGTTGACCTGCAAGACAAAGGCACCGCGTTGCGTCAAAAGGGTCTTGTAACTGCTCCAGTTTTCCTCCCAAGCATCGTAATCGGTACCGGAAGGCCCGCCGTGAATCGAGAGCATCAACGGGTACTTTTTTCCTGCCCGATAGTCCATGGGGTAGTGCAGAATGCCCTCCACCATTTCTCCATTGGCGCCGGGCCAGCGGATGACCTCCGCCCGGTGCTTCGGCTTGTTCTTGAACCCGGCGTTGAGCCGGGTCAGTTGGCGCACCTGAGCGATGGTGCTGCCGTCGATCGTCGCCTGGTACCACTGCTCGGGCAGGTCAGGAGCAGAGTGCTGATAGACCAGAGTCTTCTGGTCCGGACCCAGACTCCACGCCCACAGTCGCGTTACGTGGTCGCCGGAGAGCGCTTCCTGCCTCCAGCCCGAACCGTCTTTCCGGTACCGGGCCGGCCGGAAACGGACGCCGTCGGCCAGCAAAGCGAGAAACCCGTCCGCTACCGGTAGAACCTGCTTACCGTAGCCGCCCAAGCCGTTTTGCCAACCAAGGTCCACCGGCGTCGCCTGGCCCGAGGCCAGATCGTAGTATTCGAGTTTGTCGATCGAGGCGGTGAAGTAGAACGGATGGCTGGAGTATTGGATCGTGTAATAGAAGCCTTTTGAGTCGGGCGCCCATTCCACGGAACGGGGCAGAAACCTGCGCCCCGCTTCGATTTCGGTGACTGAGCCATCTTCGACTCCGACCAGGTTCAAGCTGGGCGGGATCTTGTGGTCAAAGGTAAAGCTGAGACTTCTCTGGTGTATGGTGGCGGCCCACCGACCATCCGGGGACAGGGCAAGGAATTCGATCCAGTCCCGATTGCTTGTCACTCGGCGGATCTTCCTGTCTTCCACCTTCAACTCAAACAGCCGGACCGGGGGCTCCCGCTCCGCATCCTCCACCACCTTCGAAGTGTCCTTCTTCCGCTCAATCTCCTGTTCCCAGAAGGTGGGATCCTCCTGGGCCAGGTAAACGATGGAGCCGGAGTCGCGCCAACGGAACCCTTTCACCGGCCGGCTGATCTCGTCCACCGGCCATGGTTCCCCACCGTATGCGTGGATCAGCCAGAGCCGGACCCGCGGCTCCTTCTCCTTGGAGTCGCCGGTGGGCCGGCTGCTCAAGAAGGCGATGCGCTTGCCGTCGGGCGACCACTGGGGGCTCCAGTGGCTGTGCTTTCCCCGGGTCAGCGGGATCTCGGCGTTATCGGTCAGGCTGCTCAGGTACAGGTTGGATATCCGTTTGCCTTCCTCCTTGTCCATCTGCCGCTTGACCCAAACCACCCACTTGCCGTCAGGCGAAACTTCAAATTGGCTGGCCTCCTCGGCAAGCAGGATGTCGTCCGGGGTCCATTTCTCGGCTGCCGCGGCCTGGGCCCAGAACCACGCCAATGCCGCGATCGCCGGCAGGATCAAAGAGCAAGAGCGGGAGCCTTGGACGTGTCCCATAGCGCCCGCATTATGGGAGACGGGACAGGGCAGGTAAAGATCCCCTTAGGAAGGTTTGGCCTCGAAAGGGAAGAAGCCGCCACCACCACTCCCCTGTCCCAGCGACCGGCGCTTCCTGAGTCCTGGCCTGTCCCGGATGGTGACGCTTGGGACCCAAGGACCGGCGCTTCCAGGCAGGGCA
>FWPV01011115.1_pt1 | contig 14452 bp, 7 predicted proteins | sample 2228371 | NCBI WGS metagenome assembly FWPV01 (sample SAMEA103939776, study PRJEB20133) | metagenome
CCCCGATACACACCTGTCCCGGGTTTCGCGGCTGGCGTCCAGGGCATGCGGCTGACGCGGGCACCGCGCCGGGCCGGAGAGTTCTGTCCCCCCTGCCGTAGTAATATATATGCGGCATCTTGGCGGCGGTGCGTGGAGAGGGGGGATGGCCATGAGAGCTTTCCGGTTTTTCGCGGCGGCGCTCGTGCTCGCGGGGCTACTGGCCGGATGCGGGGGCGGGCAGGAGGTGAAGCGGCAGGTCTGGGAGTTCGACGACCCCTCCGCCTTCGCGTTCGACGCCGGCCTGATCAGCGTGAACGACGGCGGCGATTCCCTGGCCGAGCTGAAAAGGCTGCCCGACGACGCCTTCTGGTCCGCCACTTACGAGCACCCCCTTCCGGAGCAGGCGCCCGAGTACCACCAGGGGGCTTTCGACCCCGCGGGCAACCTGGTGGTCGTCGGCTCCAACACCGACATGCCGCGGAGGCCGATCACCGGCCAGTTGATGGTCGCCAAGTACGGCCCGGACGGGCAGCTCCTTCCGGGCTGGCCGAAATTCCATACCGATCCGGTCTATCGCTGGAACGAGGGCCAGGACGTGGCCCTGGACGGGTCCGGCAACATGGCCATCGCCGGCTACTCCATCGTGGACGGGAGGTCGTGGGTCTTCTCCGTATGGAGGCTGGACGCCGAGGGGAACATGCTCCCGGGATGGCCCCAGTACCCGGCTTCCAGCCATGCCTACGGGACGGGGGTGGTCATCACTTCCAGCGGCGACGTCGTGGCCTGCGGCTCCTCCGGTCGTACCGGGCGTGACCGCATCCTGGTGGCGAAATACCGGCCGGACGGCGCCGCCGCGGAGGGTTGGCCCAAGGCCTTGGAGCCCGTGTCCGGGCAGGAGGCTTTTTCCTACGACATCATCCAGGACGCGGACGGGAACCTGGTCATCGCGGGGTACTCCGGTTCCGCCGCCGGCGGGCGGGACGCGGTCCTCTACAAGCTCGACCCGGAGGGAAACGTGCTGCCCGGCTGGCCGAAGGTCTGGGATTCCGGGCCCGGGACATTCGACGAATACTTCGCCCTTTCCCAGGATGCCGGCGGCGATTACTGCGTCGTGGGCACCGGCCAGGGCGCGAGCGAGGACGGCGGCCGTCTGCTGGTGACCCGCTACGGCCCCGACGGGGAGCAGAGGCCGGGCTGGCCGCAGGTCTACGGGCAGGACGGCGTGCGCAACTACAGCCCTCCCGACGCCTGGCGTGGGGGCGTGGACGGCACGGGCGCCATCGCCGCCGCCTTCATCGCCGCCGCCGCGCCCCCCGTGGTCCTGACCTTGCGTTACGGGCAGGACGGTTCCCTCGCCGGCGGCTTCCCCAGGACGGTGGCCAGGGAAGGCTACCTGGTGGGCACGCGTTCCTGCCTCGTCGACGGGGAGGGCAACATCTATACCCTGGGTTTCTCCCACCTGGCGGGCAACGAGGATGCCGGGCACACCACCTTCATCGTCAAGTATCCGCCCGGCGCCTACGCCGCCGCCGGACCCTCCCTGGTCACCCGTGAGGGCGTCGCCTATACGAGGCTCACCGGGTTCGCGGAGACCCTGGGCGAGGGCGGCGAGGGCGCGGTGCTCTACCAACTCTCACCGGATGGCGAGACCTGGTATTACCACGACGGGGAGCGCTGGAGCGAGGCCGTGGCCCGTGGGGAGGCCAACCCCGCTGCGGAGGTGGAGAGCCACATCGGCGATTTCGCGGCCCAGGCCGGGAGCGGCACCCTGCACGTCAGGGCCTTCCTGGTCGGTAATGGAAACCAGGCGGTGCGCCTGGACGCGGTGAGCGTGGAATACGAGTGAGGGAACGATCCCGGCGGGAGCGGATCCGCCGCCGGGCGAGGGATATAAAGAGCCAGACAAAATCCAGGGGGTCGGGCCCGGAATCTGGATCGAGACGCATTGATCGAAGTAATCAGGCACAGGAAGTCGATAACAGGGGTTTGCTCTGAAAAAACCCTGGAAAAGCGATATCTAGTGTCTTGGTGGCGAAGGGCTGTTCCCGCTCTCGGCTGTGTCTCGTTCGCAGGACATGAACGGCTGACCCCTCTGACAGACGATTATCCTGACTGAGGATGGTCCATGACCCAAAATCCGGACCTGATCCCTGGACTCAATCCAATGGCGCTTGCGGGAGCGCCGAAGGCGGCCCGGGCTTCCCGTCGGCTCAGGGGATGGTGAAACGGAAGATGGACCCCCCGCCCTCGCGGTGCTCGTGCCAGATGCGGCCTCCGTGCCCCTGCACGATCTCTCGGGCGATGTACAGGCCCAGCCCCATGCCCTGGGATGAGCGGCGCAGGGTGTCCTCCACCTGGTGGAAGCGCTCGAAGATGAGCTCACGCTCGCTCTCTGGAATCCCCACTCCGTGGTCCATCACCGAGACCAGCAGGCCTTCGTCTCGTTCCTCCACCGTCACGTCGATGATGGAGCCGGGCGGAGAGTGCTCGCAGGCGTTGTCCATGAGGATGACCATCACGCGGTCGATCTTCTCGGGGTCCAGATCGCGCGGCGCCGGAGTGCCCTCCACCCTCAGCTCGAAGCGGTAGGCAGGCCATTTCTCCCGCATCTCGCCCACCGCCGCGGCCACCACCTCCGCGGGCGCGACGAGGCGCTTTTTCAGCTCCATCCGGCCCCTCTCGATGCGCGAGACGTCCAGGAGTTCCTTGATCAATGCATCCATGCGGTCCGCGCCCTGGTTGACGATGTCCAGGAACTCGCGGCGCTGCCTTTCGTCAAGGCGGTCTCCGTAGTCTCTCAGGGTGAGGGTGTAACCCTTCATGAGGGTTATGGGGTGTCTCAGCTCGTGGCTGGCCACGTCCAGGAAGTCCTTGATCCCCTGCTCGTAAGCCAGGCGCTCCTCCTCGACGGAGAGGACGTGCGCGAGGGTCCCCAGGAGGGCGAGGTCATCCTCGTCCAGGGCCTCCCTGGCCTTATCCATGAGGAACAGGCAGCCTATGCTCCTGCCTCCCGCGGTTACGGGATGGCCGGCGAAGAACCTGGGCCGGTGCCTCACCGCCAGGGGCGAGGTGTCCACGAACCCCTCGGAGGCGATATCCCTAATCACCACGGGCTCCCGGAGGCCCTTGGCGATGATGTCGAAGGCGAGGTAGCGCTCCGCGCCCTCGACGGGACGCGGGGTGGCGGAGGCATCCTCGCTGGTGAAGAGGAGATAGCCGCCGCGCCCGGCGCGCATGTACCCCGCCAGGTCCACCTCCAGCAGCTCCCTGGCCACGAGCACGACGTTCTTCATGTTCCGGTTGCTGTCCGCCACCTGACCTATGAAGAGGCGGTTGAGGCGGGAGACCCTCTCACGTGCCCTGGCCTGGTCGCTTATGTCCCGGGCGTTGATGACAATGCCCTCGACCTCGGGGTCTTCAAGCATGTTGTAGGCGAGCACCTCGAAATGCCGCCATTTTCCGGCTCTGTCGCGGTAACGGAAGGCGACGCGCTCTATCCCGGCTGGTGTCAGCAGCAGGCGCGTGAAAGTCTGCATCACCTCCTCCAGGTCATCGGGATGCACCAGCTCGAAGGCGCTGCGCGCGAGGAAATAGCCGCGCTCGTAGCCGAGGACCCTCTGCACCGCGGGGCTCTCGTAGGTGACGGTGCCCTCGCGGTCGATGATGACCACGATGTCCAGCGCGTTCTCGATCAGGGACTGGAAACGCTCCTCGCTGCGCTCCAGGCGGTCGAGCATGGCGTTGATGGATGAGGCGAGATGGGAGATCTCGTCCCTTCCCTCCGCTCCCACGCGCGCGCCGGCGTCCGCCGAGCTTCCTATGGCGGCCACCTCCGAGTTGAGAAGGGCAAGACGCGAGAGCACCATCCTCTCCATGACCAGGAACATCGCCGCGCCGAAGAGGAGGAAGGAGGCGAGGAGGAAGAGTGCGTACCAGAGGAGGGTGTTGATCCCCTGCCGGTGGATGTTGCGCGGGAGCTCGGCCTTGATCACCAGCGCCGGTTCTCCACCCAGGTCCTCTATCAGCATGTAGCCGGCGATGCGCCCGGCGGCGGGGGAGAGGACCACGGTATCCTCCCCCTCCAGCAGCCTCGCCCGCGCGCGCTCGAGATCCGGCGGCAATCCCTCTTCCGCCACGGGCACGATGTCCAGGTCCTGGTGGCTTATTTCGGCCAGGCGCAGCACCTCCTCCTCGTCCAGCAGGCGTCCCATGACCAGGGTGCCCCTGGGCGGACCCTCTCCGGCGCTGGTGAGGATGGGCTCCGCCGCGAGGAGCAGCGGCCCCTCCGAGATCGAAAGCACCCCCGACACCGTTTTGCCGTCCCCCGTGTCCTGCGGCGCGCCGAGCACGGGCTCTAGGGCGGGGAGGAGGTCCGGGTAGGGGGGCAGGAGGCCGCGGCTTGCGGCGTCGTAGCGTTTGCCGAAGACCAGCTCCCCCCGCGTGTCCAGGAAGGCGATGACGTCGAGGCGCAGGTTCTCGAATACTCCAGGGGTGAGGTTGGAGGATATGAAGTACTGGTTGGGGTTGGCCATGAAGGCGTAGGCGTCGTCCCACACGGCCCAGTCGCGGAGCACGGTGTCGATGTTCTGGAGGTCGTCGTCGAAGACGTTCCTTGCGCGGAGCACCTCGTCGACGGCGTCGTCACGCTCCAGGCGCCCGAAGCTCCCCATGATGAACAGCCAGGAGGAGAGGCACAGCACGGCAAGGAGGACCAGGAAAATCCCCAGCAGGATGAAGGCGGTCTTCTTGCGAAGCGTCAATAGAAAGTCCCCCTCACCGGTCTTCATGCCCGAGATCACTCCGCCCATCAACGCCTGCCGGGAGCACTGTTATCAAGGTGTTCATGATTGACAGGCCAGACCTCACACAAGCTCCTCGCTGTATTTTCTTGCACTACCTTCATTATAGATTAAAACTCCTTCATTAGCGCTCGAGGCTGCGTGTCCGTTGCTGTCCAGAATCTGTAAGCGGCGCGAAGACGAATCCCATCATGCCATACATCTCCGTCAATGGTCGGAGCTGCGGCTGGCACGAATCGCCGTACTCCCTCATCTGTATACCAAAGGGTCTGCGCCGGTATTCCCTATATGCCAAAGCGACCGCACAGGGAGTCACTGGCTGTTTAGGGCACGACTTTTCCCGGCACCTACTCGCTTGCGCCGGCGTAGTAGAGAAGCGCGGACGGTTGTTCTTTGCCGGAATCCCTATTCATATTCCACCATCGAATTTTCCGGGTGCATGGAAGAACCTCTTTTCCTGTCAGCGCAAGAACGACTGCGGGAAAGCGATCAGGGATTGGTGCAGGTTATGGGACGGAGAACCTGAAGACAGAACCGCCTCCAGATCGGGGCTCATACCAGATGCGGCCTCCGTGCGCCTCCACGATTTCCCTGGCGATATAGAGCCCCAGGCCAATGCCCGGTCTGGAATGGTATCTGGCATCCTCGACCTGGTAAAAGCGTTCAAAGACTCTCTCGCGGTCTCTCTCGGGTATCCCCGGCCCCCGGTCCATTACCGAGACGATCGCCTCCCCGTCTTTTTCTTCCAGGACCAGCTCGACCGGTGAAAGACCGTTTGAGAAATTGACCGCATTATCGAGAAGTATGATGATGACACGAGTGAGTTTTTCCGCGTCAACCAAGCGCGTCATGCTATCTCTCGACAGAGAGAGTACGAAGCGATGCGGATAACCCTTTCTTTCCATTTCGGTGATGGCACTTTCCAGGAGAGCGGGGAGATCAGTCTCCTCTCGCACGAGTTGGAAATGCCCTCGCTCGATGCGCGATGTATCCAACAGGTCCCGTATCAAGGCTTCCAGTCTATCTGAACCCGAATCGATGGCGTCTAGCAGCTCCCTCCTGGCCTCGAGCGACAGCTTCTCTCCGTGTTCACGCAAGGTCAATGCGTAGCCCTTCATCAACGTGATAGGGTGGCGCAGTTCATGCGAGGCTATATCAATGAAGTCCTTGAGAGCCTGTTCGCGGGCGAATCTCTCCTCCTCTACCGAGAGCGCTCGTGCGAGCATACCCAATATCTCTATGTCCTCCGGGGAGGGCTCGGCCCGCTCTTGCCAGAAGATGGACAGGTATCCGATGGTATCCCCGCCACGCAACACAGGATAGGCGGCGGTTAGACCGCGTCCTTGTTGTGTCGGCGTCGTGCGCTTACCGCAGTGGTCCAATAGGTCACCCCCACGTCTTATTACGGGCTGCTGGGCATTTCTTCGAAACAGTTCGAAGATAGGGCAATTGTCGGGTTGATCGAAGACCTTGAAGGCCCCCTCGCCGGGTTTGGTGGATAGAATGATAAACCGTTTCCCGTCAATACGTCCGTATGATGCCGATGCAGCCTCCATTATATCTCTGGAGGCGAACAGGATCATTTCTGTGTTGGCGAAGCTGTCCGTACCCAGCTCTACAAACAATCGACTGAGTTTTTCCAGACGTTGGCGCGACCTCACGCGTTCGCTCACGTCGCGGGCGTTTATGACGACGCCGTTTACCGCAGGGTCTTGGAGCAGGTTGGTGCCGGTGAACTCGATGTATCTGTAATCGCCGTCACCGTGCAGGAAGCGAACCTCATGATGTCCTTGCGATTCGGGGTGTCTCAGTGACGCGAAAAAGATGTTTCGAGATCGTTCTCGGTCATCGGGATGCAATAAGGAAAAAATATCCTTTCCCTGCAGTTCATCCCTGCTGTATCCGAAAACCCTCTCGGCCGAGGGACTCTGATAGACGACCCTTCCTTCTCCATCAAGCATGAGCACCGTGTCCAGGGAGTTCTCGATCATGGAGCGGAAGCGACGTTCCTCGTTTTCGAGCCTGTCCATCATGCTGTTTATGGATTCTGCCAGTCTCGAGACCTCGTCGGTTCCAGCAACCGATAGGCGCAGGGAGGGATCACCGGTGGCGCCTATGTTCGCGATCTTGTTGCCAAGCCTGGACATGCGACTCAGGGCGGATTTTTCCAGGAGCAAGTAGGTGACTGCATAAATGGCGAGGCAGGAAAAGGAGAGCATCGCCATGAAATAGAAGAGGCTGTTCAATCCCTGACGATAGATTTCCCGGCCCGTTTCCACGCGCAATATGAGGGCGGGTTCGCCGTAAATATCCCTGAGCAAGGTATATCCCTGTATGATGGATGAACTCAGGGGTTGGACGAATGTTTCAGAGCCTGAGAGCAGCGATTCCGCGGCTTTCTGCCAAGAACTATCGGTGCTCTCCAGGTCCAGGGGCGCCACGTGGAGGTAGAGCTGTACGGAGGCGGCGATCCTCCCCAGTTCCTGGTCGTCGAGGCGGCGGGCCATGATCATGGCTCCGCGTGGAGGCCCTGCTCCCTCGCTCGTGAGCACCGGCTCCGATGCCATAATGAACGGCCCTTCCGGAAGAAGGATGATCGCCGCCTTTCCTTCGCCGCTTTCCACGACCTCCTTGAGCGGGCAATCGCCGACAAGGTGGGTCAACAGTCCGGCGGGAACGGACGTCTCGCTGTTAGACGGGAGGTCGACTGCCTTCTGAAAGACTATCTCCCCTGCTGTATTAAGGTACACGATTGTATGGACCCCGATCTCGACGAAGGTTTTTTCTGTCAGGTTCGTTTCTATGTACTGGGAGGAGGGATCAGCGACGAACGCGTAGGTATCGTCCCAGTAAGCCCAGTCGCGGAGGATGGTATCGAGGGTTTCCACCTCCCTCTGTATCGCGGCCCGTGCCCTGGCCACGTTCACCTCCATCTCTCTCTTCTCGTGTTCCCGATACGTTCTGGTGATATAGATGTGGGCGAACAGGTTCAGTGTGCCTACGAGGATCACGAAGGTCAGCACAAACACCAGAACGGTCTTTTTTCTCAGGGACATAGCTCCGTTATCGAACCGTAGAAGATGATACGGCCCTGATCCTAACCTTCCTTAAACAGACTCACTCTTATTGGACGGCCATCTACGCGCGCCGGGTCCGGATATATGCCGGCGATATTGCAGGTACGCCTTAACGCGCAGACCCCGGCTCGATTCCGCACGATAGCAAATCTCGCCTTATCATATAATCGGATATCGACACTATCTCTTGACATGGCCATCTCTCCATGGATCGGCGTGACGGGAAAAGGCCAGGAGATTTCTCCGCGATATGGATGATGGTGCAGATGTTACGGAAAGCCCTGCCCGCGCCTTTTACGGTGAAGGAGAGAGGGTTTCCGTCCGCGCTTTCATGGCATGAGATAGAGGAATATGACTGTTGGTAGGTGATGTATGCGGCCGGAACCGCGGGCAGCGGGTCCTTTAGGGATAATCACGAGCAGAGGGCGGATGGAGGCACGGCCGATAGTGACCCATTGCAGGCCTACACGGGGATGCGCATCTCGTCGACGGGACCGGCGCCGGCGAGGAGATACGCGGCGGCCTTGAGCCCGGAGAGCATGGCGGAGGGGACGCCGCCCAGGGCCAGCAGGGAAAAGGCCTGGTGCCCGGCCATGTAGAGCCCCGCGATGGGGGTGCGCACGAGCTCCCTCTCCTCCCGTCCCTCACCCGCCTCCCTCTCCCAGGACCAGCCGGCCACCGCGCCCTCGCTGCGCCCTCCCCTTTCCTCGAAGGTGAGGGGGGTGGCCACGTCCACGTACGCCACGGCGTCCGCGAGCCCGGGAGCGATGGCGGACGCCTCCTCGACGAGGGCTCCGGCCAGGGCCGCCTTGTAGGCGAAGTAGCCCCGCGAGCGCCTTCCGCGCCCCGGCCGGAGGCGGGCGAAGTGCCGGTGGGGCGCAGACGTCCTGATGACCATGACGGCGTGGCCGGGCGGGGCCAGGGAGGGGTCGTCCCGGGAGAGCAGGGTGATCTCCATCTCCTCGCCCGCAAGGGAACGGGGGTCTATCTCCGGAGCCTCCCAGTCCGGGCCGCCCGCGGGAGGCCCCTCTCCCTCCTGGCGGCGGTAGACGATGCGGCTCGCCTCGCCGTAGGCGGACAGGTCCACGCGCGACTCGTCCAGCCCCAGGCAGACCTGGAGATTGGAGAGGGTCAGGCGCGCGGAGGAGACGTCGCGGCGGAGCCCCTCCGGCACCGCCTCGCGGGGGAGGAGATGGAGAAAGGTGGTCTTGAAGTCGGCGTTGCTGATCACCGCTCCCGCCTCGATCCTCGTCCCGTCCTCCAGAAAGACGCCGCTGGCCTTTCCTCTGTCCACCGTGATCCCGGCGACGCGGGCGTTGAGGGCCAGGCAGCCCGCTGGCGCCTCCCGCGATGCGTTTATCCCCGGTTTTCCCGAGGTGCGGAGGGCAAGGGGATCGCGGCGCCCGTCGCTTCCCGCCGCGTGCGCCTGGCTCGGGTCCCAACCCAGGCGCCCGGCAAGGAGGTCGCACAGCCCGTGCATGCCCATGAGGGGGTAGTGGATACCCCTCTCGCACAATAGAGACCACATGGAGGAGAGGAGAGCCAGGTCTGAATACGGCTCGCGGCTGCCCATGCCTCCGAGTATGCGCCGCAGTCTCCAGTCCCTGATGAGGCCGGATAGATAGGCGGCGGCATCCACCGCCTCGCTCCGCCTGGTGCGGGACACCCCCTCCATGGCCAGGCGTTCCTGGAGGCGGGAGAGGTTGCGCATGTGGCCGAAGAACCGGCTTATCCCGGCTTCCTCGTCCGGAAAGAGCTCGCTCAGCCTGGTGATCATCTCCCGGTAGGGCAGGGATAGGGGGGCGCGCATCCCGAAGGCCGTGAGCTGGTAGTGGACGCGCCGTGTCTCCAGCTCTCCCGTGATGCCGGCGTCGTTGAGGGCGTCTTTCACCAGTCGGGGAGAGCTGAAGCCCAGGGGACCCATGGGGAAGAGGAATCCTCTGCGCCGGTAGAGGTAGGCGGTGCCGCCGGGGTGCGCTTCCGCCTCCAGGACCAGCACCGAAAGCCCCTCGCGCAGCAGGCGGGCGGCGGCGGTAAGTCCTCCCAGTCCCGCTCCTATGATCACGGCGTCGAGCCTGCCGCCCAAATCGCCCTCCTCGCGCTCTATCCCTGACCCGGAAAGAAGTACCGGGAGATCCGGAGATCTCACGGCCTGGAAGCCCTCGGAAACCGTCACCCAGGATGATTATGGACCGTGAGGCCTGTGCTTAAACGCCGACCCGGGGGGTTTGGAGCGGCCGTCCCGCATGGCGCGGCGTCCGTCGCGGGACCGCCGCAGCGTCAGGCGACGCGGCCGCTTCGCCGGCGGACGCTCCTCCGGGGTAGAGGCCGGAGGGAGTCGCGGTGATAGAATAAAGGAAAGCAAGAGGCGGAGAAGGGGTGATACATATGCGTTTCTCACCGGCAAGGATGGCGAAGCTCGCGGCCACGGGGGCGCTCCTGGCGGCCATCGAGCCGTTTCTGGCTGAACGCCGCATGCGCAGCGGAAGGCGCCCCGTGGAGGTGTGGTCGCCGCCCCCGGGGGAGGGATACCTCATCCGGAACGCGGAGATCGTAGACGTGCTCACCGGCGCGGTGCTCCACAGGCGAGGGATCCTGGTGAGGGACGGCCGCATAGAGGATATCCTCACCGAGAAGAAGGCCGCGGAGATCGGCGGCATGACCTCCCTGGACGCGGGCGGGCGTTTCGTCATCCCGGGCCTCATCAACGCACACTGCCACATGATCCTCACCTCCACCCTGCGTTTCGGTCCCCAGGTGATCTCGGCGGCGGTGAGGCAGTTCGAGCGCAACTTCGAGGAATGCATAACCCACGGCGTGACCACGGTGAGGGACGTGGGCACCCTGCCTTTGCTGTTGCGGAGGTACATGGATGCGGTAGAGGGAGGCAGGCTGCTGGGCCCGAGGGTGGTGCACGCGGGTTCGTTCATCAACGCTCCCGGCGGCTATCCGGACTTCCTTCCCCCGTTGCCGGGACCGGTGGCGCGGAAGGTGGGGGAGTTCGAGCTCGCCGTGAGGACGCCCGCCGAGGCGTTGGAGGCTGTGGAGAGGAACGCGGAGCTCGGTGCCTCCTTCATAAAGACAGCCTTCGACGACCGTTCCCTCTTCGTGGGCCAGAAGCCGCTGAACATCCTGGACGACGCCTCCCTGCGCGCGCTGGTGGAGGCGGCGCACGCGCGGGGGATGAAGGTCTCCGTGCACCATCGCTTCCGCAGGGGGTTCCAGCGCGCCCTGGAGTTCGGGGTGGACGGACTCGAGCATCTCCCCTCCGACCAGCTCCTGGAGGCCCGCGAGGTGGAGGAGTTCACGGCAGGCGACCGCTTCATCGTGCCCACGGTACAGGTGGGATGGGCGCTCTGCGGGACGAGCCATGCCGACCCCTATCTGGACCATCCCCTGGTGCGGCAGGCCCTGGCGCACCGGCTGGAGGTGGTGAGGACCCTGTATCCCTCCATGTGCGAGCCGGCCATCCACCGCGAGCTCCTGCGCTTCGAGAAGCGTTACCGCGATCCTGGATACACCGAGAGAAAGCACCTCTTGTTCACCCTGGACCCCAAGATCTTCACCGAGGCCCTGGTCAACGGACAGGAGAACCTCAACCGGCTCTATCATGCCGGGGCCCTCATCGGCTGCGGGAACGATGGGGGCACTCCCCAGGGGTTCCCGGGAGGCCTGGGTGTGGAGATGGTGCTCATGGAGTTCGCCACGGACATGACGCCGTTGCATGTCCTGCAGGCGGCGACCATCAACAACGCGCGCATCCTGGGCATGGAGGATGACCTGGGGACGGTGGCGAAGGGGAAGTTGGCCGACCTGGTGCTGCTGCACGGCAATCCCCTGGAGAACATGGAGAACGTGCTCTTCCCCGCCGCCGTGTTCAAGGAGGGCAGGCTGTTGTACGCGACCCACAACCCGGAGATGGTGCCCGCATGACCGCGCCTGTCGCGAGTCCCACGCGCGCCGTGTACGGATTCGTGATGCTGAAGCGCGGACACCCTTTCTCCGCGATGCCCCACGCGCGCCGTGGACGGATGGCGGCGCTTGACTTAATCTATTTGGGGTAGACATCAGGGGCAGCCGGGCCGAGGAAGAGATTCGGCGGCGACGGGACGAGGGAAAGGTGGACAGGCATGTGGTGGAGGTACGTGCTCATCAGGCCTTTCTTCGCGCTGGCCGCGCGGTCTCCTAAATACGATCTCAGGGTGTCCGGGGTGGAGAACGTGCCCCGTTACGGCCCCTTCATCGTGGTCTCCAATCACCAGAGCAGCCTGGACATCGTGGCCGTAGCCCTGGCCTTGAAGCCGGCGCTCATCCGCCGTCACATGTGGCCGTGGGCGAAGACGGAGATCGCGCGGGGCAAGGAAGGCCCCATGGGTTGGGCCCTCTGGAAGATCTTCGGGGTCATCCCCATCGACCGCGAAAAGAAGGACAACTCCGAGGCCATAAGGCTAAGTCTGAAATATCTGCGGCGGGGAGAGCTGGTCTTCGTGTTCCCCGAGGGGACCAGGAGCAAGCCGGGAGAAGTCAAACCCTTCCAGTTCGGGGTGGCCAACCTTGCCCGCGCCGCACCGGCACCCATCCTCCCGGTGGCCACCTACAGGCGCGAGGACGGGGGCATCCAGGTGAACATCGGGAAGCTTTTCACCCTCCCCCCCAAGAAGAGGATGTACGAGGTGCTGGGGGACTTGGAGGAGAAGGCGGAGGGCCGCTTCATCCAGCAGGTGGAGACGCTGCGGCAGTGGGCGGACACCGTGCCGCGGGACAGGAAGGGCATGAAGCTCGTCGCCAGGATGGTGAAGATAGTCACCGATTTCGTGGAGCGACAGGACGTCTCTTTCGATCTCTTTTTCCGCCTCGCCGAGGAGGAGGACAACGAATACATCCGCGACCGGGTCATGGAGCTGCTTCCCGAGGATTGGAAGAAACTGGAACCGGAGGGCAAGCTCAAGCCGCTCCCTTTCATAAAGAAAGAATAGGGATTTCTTGGGCCGCCGGCGGCGCCTGAACGGACGAACCGATTGGGTTGCGGTGGATGGCGATGATCGCAAGACCTGAGCGGGAATGCATGGTCCGTATGACTGGAGGCAACCGATCAAAAGGCGGCAACGCGGGAGGCTTTCCCGCGAGAGCAGCAATATCGAAGGAGGGGAAATGCTCGAGGTGATCAAGGCCGGGGACGATTTCGCCTACGGATTCGGGGCGGGGAAGAAGAGGGAGCGCCTGTACCGCGGGGTGCTGCGGTATGCCATGTCGGCCTTGAGAAGACGGGGAGCGGATGCGGCGGCCGAGGCGGCGCGCGCGCGGAGGCACATGGCCCTGCTCGCGGAGCGTTACCCCGCTTATCTGGAGCGGGTGAGCGGGCTGGCGCGCGCCCTGGGCGAGGAGCCGCGCGAGGTCATGGCGGGGGGGCTGGCTCTGGCCTCCACCGCCGCCACGGGCTGCACCAACTTCGCCGCCGTGCCCCCGGCGACCTCCGACGGCAGGGTCTACGTGTCCTGGAACTTCGACCTGCCGCCCTGGATACGGCTGATCGTGGGCAGGATGCCCCTCTACGTGCGGGACATCGCGGGCTACAAGCCTTACGTGTGCATGGGGCTCCCCGTCCTCTTCGGGATAGGGGTGATGAACGGGGACGGGCTCTGCTCCTGCGTGAATTCCGTGGGATCCATGGACGGGGGGGAAGGCTTGACCTTCTTCGAACTCAACAACCTGGCCATGGAGACCCAGGCCACGGTGGACGGCGCGGTGAGCGTGTGGAGGGACAATCCCCGCGAGGTGGTGCCCGGCCTGGCGGTCTCCATCATCATGAACGCCAACGACATCTTCGCGGACATGAACGGCGAGGCGGTGGTCATCGAGCATTCCCACCACCACATGGCGGTGGAGAGGGCTTCGGACCACGGAGGTGTGCTGGCCTCGGCCAACCACCACCAGTTCCTGGACCGCTCCCTCTCCGGAGGAGCGGACCCCGCCATCGAGCCCCTCATCGCCGGCTCCTTCGCCCGCCTGGCGCGCATGTGGGAGCTGCTGGACCTTTTCCGGGGCGACATCGACCACCTCACGGCGAGGATCATCACCCGGGACCACGGTCTCAACTACTCCACCCTGGCGGAGTTCGGGATGGAGCGCAGCCTCTACGACGAGCGCGTGGACGACGCCACCATCTGCTGCCACCCCTGGAACTTCTTCCGCCACCTGCGGCGGCTGGAGCTGGTGGAGGCGCTGGTGGAGTTCAGCGTGGCCAGGACCCTCAACAACTTCATCATGGACCCCGCGCGCTGTACCATCTACATGACGCCGGGAAACCCCTGCCGCGAGCAGTACGTGCCGGTGTGGCTGGGGGATGCCCTGCGCATGGAGTGGGCGGACAGGGCCCGGGGGGAGATCGACTACGCGCCGGAGTGGCGGCCGAAGGCGAAGGCGAGGCGCATAGACGTCTTCCGCCGTCCCCGCGCCACCAGGACCAGCGACTGGATGCGCTCCATCGGCCTGGGCATCTTCCGCAACCTCGACAACCTCATCAGCTCCCACGTATTAAAAGAATAGGCATGGAAGAATGCATCGCGAAAGCGATTGCGCCGACCGGAGGGAGGC
>FWPV01011116.1_pt1 | contig 14450 bp, 13 predicted proteins | sample 2228371 | NCBI WGS metagenome assembly FWPV01 (sample SAMEA103939776, study PRJEB20133) | metagenome
TGCCGGTAGCGGTTTCTATCGGGGTCAGCGACCTGGACGAATCCTGCTTCTCGCTCGAGATGCTGATCGCCCGGGCCGACAAGGCCCTGTACGTCGCCAAGGCTGCCGGCAAGAACCGCATCGGGGGCTGCGCCGGCGGAGAATTCAGCGTATACGAAGAGTGATTAAACGGATTGCCGCGGCTGAAAGCCCATTTCAACCGCGGCTGATTTTAGGCGGTACACGCTTGTAATCTCAGTGAACCCTTTTCTAGCAAAGTCTGATCGGGCGGTAGGCGGATCCTCTCCGCGCGGACCCGCGCCCACGCTCCCTGTGAATTCAGCCCGGCTCGCTTGGCCCTGTTTGACAAACCCAAAGGCATAAAGTAGACTGTTTGATAGGCATCATTCTCCCTCGGCTCTGCCGACCGGACGAGACAGGAAACGCATTGAATGACCGGCGCCGATTATCTGAACCTTCTCACCAATCACATCGATATCTCGCGGACGTATTTCAGCGACCGCGGCTCTCGCTTGCTGGTTTTCCGCGAACCTCATAAGAACAGCCTGTTTGTCCGTCTGGCCGAACGGCTGATTCAGCTCGATGCGGACATGGAGGCTTACCTGCGCCGTCCGCCGTTCATCCAGGGTCTGCAACTGGTCAACGGGGAAGGCCAGCCGCTGGAATTCGACCTGACCACTCATCCGCACTACTTACAAATCAGCACCCGGCTGGGCCAGTTCGGGTTGGTCTTTCAAAATGAGCGCACTCTCTCCTTCGGACTGCCCCCCGGGACGAACGCAGGGGTGCACTTCCGCGTCTTTCCTCAGTACTGGAGCAACACCTTCTGGGGCGGGCGGTTCGTCTCCGTTCGAAACGTAGTTTATGCATCGACCGGCGAGGTGCTGACGAACCAGATCACCCCCGTCGAAGGCGGTTATGAAGTCGAATTCATCGTCCGCGCCGAGGAAGACAGTGCAATCATCATAGGCATCCACCCGGACGTACCGACCGCCCGCACACCGCTGCCCTTCTCCCAGGTACTGGCGCAGGCAGAGAGCCGCTGGCGGGAATGGTTCGACCGCGTCCCGCCAGTCGACGAGCGATTTGCGCGCGCGTACGCCTATGCCTGGTGGGTGATGGCCAACAACCTCATCAGTCCGCACGGGGCGGTGATCTACGAAGCGATGACGCCGTCCAAGCTGGGGTACGTCGGCCTGTGGCTGTGGGACAACGCCATGCACAGCCTGGCTTACCGCCACGCCGACCCGGTGCTCGCGCGCAACCAAATCCGCGCCATGCTCGCCCATCAGCTGAAAAACGGGATGGTTCCGGACGCGGTGTTCGACGAGGGCATTGTCTCCAGCATTGACCACCCCATAACCGGCGAAGTCACCAAACCGCCCCTGCTTGCCTGGGCAGCCCTCAAGCTGCATGAAACCGATCCGGACTATGATTTCCTCCAGGAGATTTACGTCCCCCTGGTACGCCTGAACAACTGGTGGCTCTCCATGAATGACGATGACGGCGACGGGCTGGCCCAGTACAACCACCCATTTTCCTCAGGGTTGGACGACAGTCCTCTCTGGGACGAGGGTATGCCGGTTGAATCGCCAGATTTAAACACCTACCTGTGCGTACAGATGGGCTCCCTGGCGATGATCGCTGAGCAGCTCGGTATGGGAGGCGAGGCTGCCATGTGGCGGCGGCGCGCCGCCGCCATTGTGCAAAGGATGATCGACCATTTTTGGGATCCAGAAGCCGGTCTCTTCTGGGCGCTGAAGGATCACCACCCGATCCGCGTGGTCACTCCTTTCAATCTTTACCCCTTGTGGACCGGGCAGCTGCCCAGGGAGATCGTCGACCGGCTGCTGGCGCACCTGCGCAACCCGGATGAATTCTGGGGACCTTTCGTGCTGCCGACCGTCGCGCGCAATGACCCCAAATACGACCCCGGCACCATGTGGCGCGGCCCGGTCTGGGCGAATATCAACTACTTTTTTATCGAAGCCCTCAATCAGATTGGCGAAACGGCGCTGGCCGACGAACTGCGCCGCCGCACACTCGATTTAATCATGAGTCAGGACGACATGTACGAGTATTATCACGCCGAGACCGGCCTCCCACCCGTCCGGGCAGTAAACATGTTCGGCTGGACCTCGGCTGTGTTCATCGACCTGGCGATCCAAGCCAGTCGCAAACAGGCGCCGGAGAGAAGGCAGGGATAATGATGCGGGATGTGCGGCCAGGCGCAGGCGAGGGGGAAATCAGCGAACGCCCGACCTACTCGATGCTGAACGACTGGGCGCTGATCGTCGTCTCAAACCGCGGACCGGTTCACATCACCCGTGGCGAGGACGGCCAGATCCAGACCAGCCGCAGCGGCGGCGGCCTGGTCACAGCCCTGCTCGGGCTGGCTCGAAACGTGGAGATCACCTGGATCGCTGCGGCGCTGACCGAGCCGGAGAAAGAATGGAGCCAGGGACCGCTGGTCCTGGACGAGGACGGCTGCGCAATCGACCTGCGTCTGGTCCCGATGGATCAGGAGGTCTATGACGGTTATTACAACGTGATCGCCAACCCGCTGCTTTGGTTCCTCCAGCATTCGATCTGGGACTTCGTCTCCAGTCCAAATATCACCCGCGCAACCTGGCAGGCCTGGCACCGCGGTTACGAGGAGGCTAACCGGCTGTTTGCCTCCGAGGTCGCCCGCCAGATCCGCTCCCTGGACCGCCCTGCGCTGGTGATGATGCAGGATTATCACCTCTACCTGGCCCCTCGCCAGCTGCGCGGAATGCTGCGCCGCAGGACCCGCTATCTCCTCTCCCACTTCATTCACATCCCCTGGCCCGGGCCGGAAGACTGGGGCATCCTGCCCCCAGGAATGCGCCAGGCGATCCTGGAAGGGCTGACCGCGGTCGACCTGCTCGGCTTTCAAACCCGCGATGATGGGCTGAACTTCATCCGCACAGTCGAATCGTTTCTGCCGCGCGCCCACGTCAGTTTTAAACACGGCCGGGTCTGGCACCGCAACCACGCCACAACCGTGCGCGATTTTCCGATTTCGATCGATGTGCCCGCGCTTCTCCGGCTGGTCGAAACAGAGGAAGTCGCTCAGTACCGGGCCCAGTTTGAAGAAGAAACCCGCGGCATGCAGGTGATCGTCCGCGTTGACCGCACCGAGCCGAGCAAGAATATTGTCCGCGGCTTCCAGGCTTACGGCGACATGCTCGCCCAACACCCGGAGCTGCGCGGAAAGGTCAAATTCATCGCCCTGCTGGTGCCCTCGCGTCTGGAGGTGGACGAGTACAAGGACTACCACGCCGAGATATCCGCTGCCGCAGCCTGGGTCAACTCAACGTACGGCACGTCCGAATGGGAACCGGTGCGGATGATCTTCTCCGAGAATTACCCGCGGGCGATCGCCGCCCTGCAGATTTACGACGCTCTGCTGGTTAATTCAATTGCCGACGGCATGAATCTGGTCGCCAAAGAGGGACCTCTGGTCAACCGCCGGGACGGTGTGCTGGTGCTTTCCGAGCGGACCGGCGCGCGCCAGCAGCTCGAAGACGGCGCCCTGGTCATCTCGCCTTGCGACGTCTACGCGACCTCCGAGGCCCTCTATAAAGCCCTGACCATGCCCGCGGATTCCCGCCGGGCAAGCGCCGCCCGCCTTCGCAAAGTGATCAAGGATAACGACATCATCGCCTGGTTCGCCTCCCAGCTTGACGCGGCGGCAAGGATCGCCGCCAGAGAACGCTTTTCGGGAGACGGTCCAGGACAGGCGGAGCGCTGACCATGGCAGGCTTAAAAACCGCCATCCTGCATTACTCCGCTCCGCCGGTCATTGGCGGAGTGGAAGCGGTCATCGCCGCCCACACCGAGTTGCTGATCCGCGCCGGGCTGCCGGCGGCAGTTATCGCCGGGCGCGGAGACGCGGCTTCCCTGCCGGCTGGCGCGGAGTTCATCTGCGTGCCGATGATGGACAGCCAGCACCCCGAGATCACCCGCGCCGCCTCCCTTCTCAACTCCGGCAAGCTGCCGGAAAATTTCGAAGAATTGTCCGGGCGGCTTACCGAAGAACTGGCGCCGATTGTCAGCCGGTTCGATGCGTTGATTGTCCACAATGTACTGACCAAGCACTTCAACCTGCCGCTGACCGCAGCCCTGCACAGACTGCTTGACGCTGGAGCAGCCAGGCGGATCATCGCCTGGTGCCACGACCTCTCCTGGACCAGCCCCGGCTCGCGAAGCCTGGTCCACCCCGGTTTTCCCTGGGAGCTGCTCAAAACGCCCCGCCCGCGGATCACTTACGTGGCGATCTCCCAGCAGCGCCGGGAGGAAATCCATGCTTCCTTCGGGATCCCCCGTGAGCAGATCCAGGTTGTCTATAACGGCGTCGACGCGCGCTCGCTGCTCGGCCTTTCCGAAGAAGGCCTCGCCCTGAGCGAACGCCTGGGACTCTGGGAGGCCGAGTTGATTCTGCTTATGCCGGTGCGGGTGACCAGGGCGAAAAACATCGAATTCGGACTCGAGCTGGCCCGCGCCTTCAAGCACCGGGGGCGTTCGTGCCGCCTGGTGCTGAGCGGCCCGCCCGACCCGCACGATCAGGCCAGCCTGGAATACTACACAGAACTTCGCGGCCGCCGGGCCAGGCTTGGCGTCGAAACCGAATTTCGCTTCGTCTATGAATCCGGCTGCGACCCGTCTCAGCCTTACCGGATCCCGGCTGAGACCGTCGGCGAGCTGTACCGCCTGGCCGACGCGGTTTTCATGCCCTCGCACCGCGAGGGATTTGGCCTACCGGTGCTGGAAGCCGGGCTGGCCGGCGTGCCGGTGATCTGTACCGAGGTCCCGGCAGCCCGGGAAATCGCACCCGATGATGTGCTCTTCTTTAAGCCGGATACCCCGCCGGAGGATCTGGCCGGGCGCATCCTGGATTGGTTAGAAAGCCAGCCAGCCGGGCGTATGCGCCGGCGGGTGCGCCGCCAGTATACCTGGGCTGGGGTGTTTAAGAACCAGATCCTACCCCTTTTTGAGGGGAAACTTTGAGCCGCTCAGATTTGTCCGCGTTGAATGAAGCCGTCCGGTCAGCGAGCACCGTCCGCCTGTTCCTGGATTACGACGGTACCCTGGCAGATTTTGCCTCCAACCCGGATATCATCCTGCCGGATTCGCGGGTGATCTGCTTGCTCGACCGCCTGGCGCGAAGCCGGAAAATTTTCCCGGCTGTGATCAGCGGGCGACGGCTGGCGCACATCCGTGCGCTGCTGCCTGTCAGGGGATTGCTTCTGGCAGGCTCGTACGGGCTGGAGCTGCTCCTCCCGGACGGCCGCCAGCCGCTGACCGTCGACACGGCCCGGATCCGACCGGTGCTCGACCGCATCCTGCCCGTCTGGCAGGCGCTGCTTTCCGATCAACAGGGGTTCTATCTGGAGGACAAGGGTCTGGCTCTGGCCCTCCACGCCCGCTTTGCAGGGGAGGAAGCAGCTGACAGGATCCTCGCCGCCGCCCGGGCGGAGGTCGAGAGCCTGAACCCGGGCGCGGAATTCCGCCTGATCGAAGGCGAGCGCTTCTTCGAAATCGTCCCTGCCGCGGCGAGCAAAGCCAGAACCGTAAAGGTCATCCTGGATCATTACACGCCACCCGGAGCGCTGGCGGTCTATGCCGGCGACGACGCCTGGGATGAGGAGGCTTTCGCGGTCGTCCAGCGCTTCGGCGGGCTGGCGGTGCGTGTCTCAGCGGAGGAGACGCCCACCCTGGCGAATTTCCGCGTTGACAACCCGGAACAGGTGCGGGGCTGGCTGGCCGGCCTGGCCGAGCTGTGAGCTGAATCTATACTTCCAGCTCCGCCACCGATTCAACCACCCGCTGCGGGCGGTAAGGAAAACTGGCGATCATCTCGGGGGTAGTCACGCCGGTAAGGACCAGCACCGTGCCCAGTCCGGACTGTATCCCTGCGACGATATCTGTGTCCATCCGGTCGCCGATCATCACGGTGTCTTCCGAATGGACGCCGAGGAATTTCAACGCAGCGCGCATCATGAAAGGATTGGGCTTGCCGATGAAGAAGGGCGAGCGGCCGGTGGCCCGCTCGATCAGCGCCGCCATCGCCCCGGTGGCAGGCAGGATCCCGCGATCGGAAGGCCCGGTCGGGTCGGGGTTGGTGGCGATAAAGCGCGCGCCGGCTGCCACCAGGCGGACTGCTTTGGTGATCAGCTCAAAGTTATAGGTGTTGGTCTCGCCCAGCACAACGTAATCCGGCTCGATGTCGGTCTGGATGATGCCGGCGTCATGCAGGGCTACCTGCAAGCCGCTCTCACCGATCACGAACGCCTTGCAGCCGGGGCTCTGCATCTGGAGGAAGTGGGCGGTGGCAATGGCAGAGGTGAAGATTTCATCTTTTTCGATCCGGATTCCGATCCGCTGCAGGCGGTGAGCCAGGTCGAGCTGGGTGTAGATCGGGTTATTGGTCAGCACCAGGAATTTGATCTTCCTCGCTCGCAGGCGCTCGATAAACTCGTCCGCGCCGGGGATGACGCGGTTTCCGCGGATCAGCACGCCGTCCATGTCGATCAGATAACTGGTTTTCTCCACAGCTGACCTCCGTCTGATAACCACCCTTAAATTATAGCCGCAGAAAGGCAGGCTGGCCGCAGTCAACGGGGACGAAACCGATGAGAGCCGGGCACGACGCATCCGGCTCTCATTTCCAATCCGAAGGAGGAGAAACCTTCATGGAACAATTGGATGATATTCGATTCTGCCAAACGCTGCTTGACGCCCTCCCTACGGCCGGCGGGCGTTAAGGCATTGATTCCCCGCCAAGACCAGCTGATTCAGGCGGATACCGGATGGACCTTGATGTCGCCGATAAAGGAAATCACTTCGACCCGCACCTTCCGCTCGGCCTGCTCATAACCGTCGGTATTCAGCTGCGAACTGGTGAGGAAGTTGTCCTGCTTGGCGCCCATCCACTTGACCGAATTGAGAAAGCCGTCCGCCACCAGCATCAAGCCGACGTCCGGCGGGACGTAGATCTCGACATCGCCGATGAAATTGTAGGCGCGTATGCTGGTCTCGCCCAGCGGCACCTGGGCGCGGCCGAGATCTATGTCGACATCGCCGATGAAGCTCCAGATCTCTTCTTTCTGGACGGTCCAATCGCCCATCCTTTTTACGTCGCCAAGCAGCTGATAATGGATTTCCCGGTCCCCCCGGACCATCTGCGGCCGCAAGAGCACCCAGATTCCGAGCAGGATCAGGAACGTTGGAAAACAGATCCCCTCAACATCGATGCCGGTCAGATTGCTGATTAATGCCGTCAAGCCCAGCACAACCAGAATTATGCCAAGAACCATCATCCCTCGCGGTCGCATGCTGCCCTCCAATTGTCTTTCATTATCCGATCAGACTGAGATTGAGTATATATCAAATGTACGCGAATGGCTCACGCGGGTTGCGCGGTCTGCGGCCCTTTCCTAATGTTCCCCCGTAACCTTCAACTGTCCAGGACGACTATCTGATTGAGGACGGTAGCAAACAGGCGGGAACCCTCACACCGTCCGGACGCATTGGATTGTGTCCCTCCCACAAGATCTGCTGTACCGGCTATACAGCAGATCAACCTTTAAATTCATTAATCGTCCGGCGTGTGACCGGGATTGCGGCGGCGCACCTCCCGCAGAAAAGCGGGCGAGTTAAGAGCGCGCTCGAGCAGGTAGGTGAGGTAATACTGGACCAGGTTTTCCATCTCCTGCCGCACATTCGGGGCCACCTGCGCCCGGCTGGCTTCGGAGAAATTGCTGCGCTGGAGGTGGCGCAGATACTTGAGAGCCGGCATGGATATCGGCCGCGAAGTCGGCTCCTGCGGACCGCAGCGCGGGCAGAGGACGCCGCCGAGCAGTGCGGAGAAGTACTGATCCCTCGGTTGGATCGTCTCGCCGCAGCTCACGCACTTGACCAGCTCAGGGCGAAAACCGAGCTGGTCAAGCAGGCGGATTTCGTAATAACGCACCGCAAGAAAGGGATCTTCTTGTTCATTTAACCGTGCGAGAGTCTCGACCAGGAGCTGGTAGAGCGGGCGGTTGGCGCCTTCCTCGTAGGTAAAGCGGTCAAGCAGCTCGACCACGTAACTGGCGAGGCCGATCCGCTCCAGATCCTCGCGCAGCGGAAGATAGGCCTCGACCGTGTCGGCCTGAGTGACGATCCACAGGTCGCGGCCGCGGGCCAGCATCAGAATCACCCGGGTGAACGGCTCCAGATGCCCGGCCTTGCGCGAGCGAACCCTCCTGACGCCCTTGGCGACCGCGCGCAGTTTACCCTGCTCGCGGGTGAACAGAACCAGCAGGCGGTCAGCCTCGCCCCAATCGGTGTGGCGCAGCACCACCGCTTCAACCCGCAGCGTACGTTCACGATCCGGCATGTCTTTATTTAACCACGATAACGGGTGGAATTGTAGGGTGATGCGCGGTCCCCGGTCAATCAGCACAATGCTCTTCTGCTGGGATCCGTATCCCCCACAGAGAATGCGGATCAAAGTTGTTCCCCTCAACATATATTTTTTCACCGGCACGCGGATTTAGAGCCCAAGACGCAAATCAGTCTTTACGCCTGACGAGAATGGTTTTGACCTGCGGATGGATACGGCGGCTTCGCGCCAATTGCCAACTCGTGATGCCTCACGGCGTTGTGCTAATCCTGCCGGCAATCATGTCAGCCCTGACCGCTTCCATCTCAGTCATCAATTCCGGGGTGATCAACCAGCCCAGGTTGCGGAAGGGTGAGATGTCAACCTCTCCGGTTGCCAACGTGCCCAGGTGGATGCGGGATGCTCGGGCCGTCACACCGATTTTAATAACGTGACTTACACATTATCAGACTAGCCCCTAGAAAAACAGGAGCAGAGGCCGCCCTCCGAGTAAAGGGCAGCCTCTGTTTTTCTCTACAGGCTTCCGCTCAACACCCGCTCGCCGGTCGGAGCGGGGCTGCCTCCAGCCGGCTCGATGGTCACCCCGAAGCTCTGGAAGCTGTCCAGCGGGCGCTCGGATTCGATCACTATCGCCCCGTAGCCCCAGCGGTCCACCGAGAAGACCCCCCCGCTGGCGCGCTGCCCGTCCTGGATCAGCCAGAGCTGGTACTGGCGCTGCGGGTCGAGCTCGGGCAGCCCGTCCACCACCAGCGTGCCGCTGCGCCCGTCGCCGGTCAGCACCAGCAGTCCCTTCGCCTCCGGCGCGGATTCGCTCCCGGCCAGCGCGATGGTACGTAAAGGAGCCTGCGACTGCTGTGAAAGCTGGCGCACCTGCCCCCACAGCAGCAGGTTGCCGGCGAGAAGCAGCAGGATCATCGCCGCGGCGGCCAGCAGCCAGGCGGGCGAGGCGCTCCGCTGCCAGCCGCGCAGCCGCGAGTACCAGCCGGCCCGGGCGACTGCCGCGCGCTCGGCGGGAGTGTCGATCTGGCGCAGGATGGCCTTCTTCAGGCGGGCCGGCGGTTCAACCGGAGGCGCGGCCAGCGCCAGCCTGCCGGCGGCTTCCTGCAGCGCCTCCCGTTCCTCGCGGCAGACCGGGCAGGTGTTTAAATGCAGATCGACCGCGCGCTGCTCGGCGGGGCTCAGGTTGCCGAGCAGGTAATCGGCTAACTGATCCAGAACGTGTCCCTTGTTCATCCAGACATACTCTCTCTATCGTTAAAATACGCACAAATCGCCCGCGCGGATTTACTCCAGCCCGATCTCCTCGCTCTCGAGGAGCTGGCGCAGCTTTTGCAGGCCCAGCCGCAGGCGGGTTTTGACCGTGCCGAGCGGCTGATCCAGGCGCTCGGCCAGCTCGCGGTGCGAGAGGCCCTCGAAGTAAGCCAGCAGCAGCGCAGCGCGCTGCTCCTCCGGCAGATTGGCCAGGGCGCGCAGCACCCGCTCGCGGGCCTGAGCCTGCTCGGCCTGCAGGGGCGGCGTCCGCTCGTCGGCGGACTTCAGCGGCGCGTCGTCCAGGTCGAGTCCGTCCAGGAGGACCGGCGGGCGGGTCTTGCGTCGGCGCAGCGCGTCGATCGCCCGGTGGCGGGCGATGCTGGCCAGCCAGGTGAGCGGCCGGCCGAGCTCGGGACGGTAGGTGCCCGCCTTGCGCCAGACCTGGACGAAGACGTCCTGGGTAATCTCTTCAGCCAGCCCGCCCTCGCCGACCATGCGCACGGCCAGGCTGTAGACCAGCCGTCCGTAGCGGTCGTACAGCTCGCCCAGCGCCTGCGGTTCGGCGCGGGCGATCCGGCGCAGGAGCGCCTCATCCGAGGCGGGCAAGGCTCGGCCCTCCGGTGGGATCGGTCATACCCCTATTATACCCACCCCCCACCCCGCCCGCGCTGGGCGTTCAATCCCAGGCGGAGAAGTCCCAGCCGGCCAGCGCCTGGCGCAGGTCCTGGCGGCGGCGCAGGTTGAACTTGGCCAGCACGTTGCGGGCGTGGGTCTTGACCGTCTGCGGCGAGATTTCCAGCCGCGCGGCGATCTGGCGCGAGGTGTACCCCAGGCAGATCAGCGCGGCGACCTGCTGCTCGCGCGGGGAGAGCGACTGCCAGCTCAGCCAGCCCTGCTCCATCTGACGGCGCTCCTCCAGGGCGGAGTGGATCAGCCGGGCGGCGACCTGCTGCGGGGGCTGGCGCTCCTGCTCGGCCAGCAGTTGCAGCGAGCGGCGCAGCTCGGCATTGAGCTGGAAGCTGCGCGGCTCGGGCGGCTGCAGACCAAGGCGGGAGAAGAGGTGCTTGAAGAAGCTCATGCTTCTATTGTATAGAACATTTGTTCGCAAGTCAAGGGGGACAACGTGTCAGGGGCCAGGGGTCACGGGCGGGCTGGTGTTTTGGTGTTCTGGTGGTCTGGTGTTCTGATGTGTCAGGGCAGGCAGGGGCGAAGCATTCGTGCGGGAGCGGCGCTGGTTCGCGGCCGTTGTGGGTGCGGATGCTTCGCCCTTACTGAGTAACGCGAGCGAAATCCGGCAGCGCGAGAATCCTTGCATAAGGCTGCGCATTGCAGACTTGACACAAAAAGCAATTTGCCTTAATATATGAACTGGACGTTAGTATTAAGCTAACGTCCAGATCAAGAATATGCAAAAAGGCAATTACCTTACAACGCTTTTACGATCCCCAAAAACGGTCTTCACCTATGAAGACCTCGCCATATTGTGGAGAGAACCGAGCTCTGCGGCGGCGCGGGTGCGGCTTAATTACTACGTGCGTCGGGGCAACTTATACCGCATCCGCAGGGGGCTGTTTGCCAAAGACAATAAATATAACAAGCTCGAACTGGCAACGCGGATATATACACCATCCTACGTGAGTTTCGAAACGATCCTTGCGCAAGAGGGCATTATCTTCCAATTCTATAGCCAGATCTTTGTGGCCTCGTACTTGATGCGCGAAGTGAATATTGACGGCCAGCGTTACACATTTAGGAAGATAAAGAATTCAATCTTGACCGATTCTACCGGCGTCATACACAGGGATGAAAGCTCATTTGCGTCCAGAGAGCGTGCTTTATTGGACACCCTCTACCTGAACACCGATTATCACTTTGACAATCTTGGCGGGGTAAACTGGGACGAAGTCGTAGAGATTTTGCCGATTTATGATAATAAAAGAATGGGCAAAAAGGTGAATAAGTTATATAAAAAATTCCTTGAAACCAGGCCATGATATGACTCTCGATATCTCCACCCATAAAACCATTTTGTTCCAAATTCTGAAAGCAATTTATGCGGACACGATGATCTCGCCGTTTTTGGGGTTTAAAGGCGGAACAGCAGCCTTTATGTTCTACGGACTGGATCGTTTTTCCGTTGATCTTGATTTCGACCTTCTGGATGACTCGAGAGCAGATCAGATGTTTGGGCGGGTTATTTCAATCGTCCAAGGATACGGAACTCTCAAAGAATCGCGGAAAAAGCGGTTCAGCCTGTTTTGCCGGCTTTCCTATGAAGATCGGGCGCGCAACATTAAAGTCGAAATCAACAGGCGGCAATTCGGATCCCGGTATGAAATCAAAACTTATCTGGGTGTTTCTATGCTTGTGATGCTTCCAGAAGATATGTTTGCCCATAAACTTGTTGCCATGTACGAGCGAATGGGTGAAACCAGCCGCGATATATATGATGTCTGGTTTTTCCTGCAGCGTCGCTTCCCGATCAACAAGCAGATTGTTGAGCAACGATCAAATATGGTTTTTGATCAATTTCTCCAAAAATGCATTGTGCAACTTGAAAAAATGAGCAATAAGCATATTCTGGATGGCATGGGTGAATTATTAACGGTCAGCCAAAAAGATTGGGCTAAAGCAAAGCTTCGCCAAGATACGATTTCCTTGTTGAGCCTGCGGATAGGAGCCGCGTAAACGCCCAATCCTGTTTGATAGGGGTAAATTGATTCATGGTTTAATAAATATTTGATGGATAAAATCCGGCTGCCCGGCTGCGGTACGAGCGTGTCCGCCTGGATGAAGCGCCCCAGGGAGGGGTCGTACCAGCGGGCGTGGTAGTCGTACAGCCCAATCTCGCCTGCCCGGCGCTGGTAGTCTTGTGTTCTCGTGCTCTCGTGTTCTTGTGTTCTCGTTTATTCGTTGGACGGGTCGGAGGACCTTCGCAAAAGGCTTGCGGTATCATCGGCGGCGCAGCTTATGGCTCTGGCCACAAATCCGGATCGGAGATAAAGCATGCCTGTTCAGTGCTTTCAGTGAATTGGGTGTAAAACTCATCCAGACTGAGCCCAATCGCTTCATCCACCGGTAGAAGGCGATAGTGTGGCGCGGTGAAACCCATGTAATCCGGCATGTTAAAACCCTTTGAAAAGATTGTATCCAGCTCGGATAATGAGCTGATCTGGTCGCTCCATAAATAAAGATTTGGTCCCCCCTCGATACAAGCGTGAATCAATCCATCGAATCCGTATTTGGCGCTCTTCTCTGATCTGAAAAACTTCGCCGCAATCCCCTTCTCCCAGTAGAGAAACCAGACATCAAAGGGCGGCGGTCCGCCCATATTGTTTGCGAGGCTGTGAATCCAGATTTCATCCGGTTTACCGTTCTCCAATAAGAAGGTTTGAATATCTCCAAGATGTCCATTGAAGTCTTGCACTAATATAAATAGCCGGACAACACCTTCTTTGAGATTGATCTTCACATCTACAATATTCAAGCTACCATCATCCAGTATTATGGATATCATCATGAATACACGTTGCTCACCATTCAATAGCGGCCATACAGCAATTTCTTCATCGAATTCATCAAGTATTGCTTTTGCCTGATCCCATCTGGTTTCACCAGGGGTAATTCCCCACCGACATGGCAATTGGCAATTTGGGAGGTTGTTGAGTTTTTCGATAACCCGGTTGTTGTTGATTGATTTTTCGAACAAGTCCGGGGTTGTAGTTACTGTTGGCGCGGGCGTAATTACTTCAATGGGGTTTTGTGTGCTCGTGGCAGACCCGTCTATGATCAACTTCTCCGTCGGGGTTGCGTTCATTCCTATATCCGTGCCAGAAGGGATTCTTGTTGATCGCATGATTTCGCATGCGGCAACAGCCCCAATTAGAAATAGCAATATGAGTAGGCTTGGTTTACATTTAGATATCATGGTTTCTTGAAGACCTTCATCCTTCACTGTCCAAGAAATTCGGCCATGTTGGTGATCATCCATGCGGATCGAAGTTGACCTCTTGCCGAGTCCTCCCAGGTGTTAAACACCCATCCAACGAACTGATCCGCCCATATTTCCCAGGCCTTATCCACGTCTACATAGGCTTGTTGCCACGGGAAGCCGGCGCTGGCAAAACCCAAGTTTTCTCCTATGGATTTTCGCTGTAATCCTTTTATTTTTGTGATAGCTTCACTCATCGCCTGGTATGGCCTCCCGCCTAACAACCTGTTGATCGCGTGCCCCAGCTCATGAACGATGTGGTTGCGACCATACACGATATTCTTTGCCATCGACGCAAACATGATGTGGTGACCACTCAACGTCACCCCTCCAAAGGCCTTACACCCGGCACTCGAGAAATCCGCGCCGCATCTCATGTTCTGCTCCTCGCTGCGGCAGCCATAACAGTGCGTATTCCACTCGAACACCATCTCGCCGTATATGTCCGTAAACGCTTTGGCCGCCGAGCCATCCAGGTTCCCTGCCAAACTTCTTCCGGTTGAAGTGACCGCAAGCGCTGCTTGATACATTCGATCATAATCTTCCCATCCTTCACCTTGCAAGGTTACCCCATATTCTATGAGCACTTCCCTTAATAATTGGCCAGGGGCGTAAGTATGATAAAGGTTAAACTCGCACGAAGTGGCTCCTTCACAATAATAATATCCGCTCGGATCAGTGTATCGCAATGGATTATTCAGCACATACGCATACCGGTCCCACGCCAGCGGATTGCCCGGCTGCGGTACGAGCGTGTCCGCCTGGACGAAGCGCCCCAGCGCGGGGTCGTAATACCTG
>FWPV01011117.1_pt1 | contig 14449 bp, 15 predicted proteins | sample 2228371 | NCBI WGS metagenome assembly FWPV01 (sample SAMEA103939776, study PRJEB20133) | metagenome
AACCTGAATCAGATAAACGTGCTTTTTGCTCTGCAACTATTTGTAATATCTATACCGCTATGTCTTGTTATAATTATCTTGGACAGCAATGATGTTTTATGAACCCAACTGTTTTTGATTTAAGTCAAGGTCGTGATTCTTTTTTTTTGGCATGGTTCATAGAGGGAAGACATATAACCGTTTACTTTGTACCACAAAAAAATTTTTGTTAAAAATACATTTCTCTACGGGATCAGCAACATTTTTTGTTACCGATACTGGTTGTCTTTTGCTCGGGTATGAACATTGCAGAATCATTGACCGCTCTGGTGGGCCATACTCCGCTGGTATGGCTCAAAAGAATCACCGACGCCCGGGTGGCGGGAAAGCTTGAGTCTTTTAATCCCGGCGGCAGTGTTAAAGACCGTATTGGCTTACGCATGATTGAGGATGCAGAACGCCGCGGGGTTCTGCAACCCGGCATGACCATCATTGAGCCGACCAGCGGCAATACGGGTATTGCGCTTGCCTGGGTCGCGGCGATAAAGGGGTATCGTCTTATCCTGACCATGCCGGAGGCAATGACCCCTGAGCGGCGAATGCTGCTGAGCGCCCTTGGCGCCACGGTCATTTTAACCGAAGATGATACAGGCATGGAGGGCGCCATCGCCAAGGCGCATGCGCTGGCAGAACAGATTGGTAATGCATTTATTCCCATGCAATTTGAAAATCCGGCAAACCCGGCGGCTCATTATCACACCACCGCTCAGGAAATATGGGACGATACAGACGGTGCTGTGGATATCGTTGTTGCCGGGGTGGGAACCGGCGGAACGGTCACCGGTGTAGCTCAGGCGCTGAAGCGCAGGAAACCATCAGTTGCCATGATTGCCGTTGAGCCCGCAACATCAGCCGTGATTTCCGGAAAGCCCGCTGGCCAGCACATGATTCAAGGCATTGGCGCCGGATTTATCCCGAAAGTGCTTGATCGCAGCGTTATTGATGAAGTCATGACGGTCACCGATGCGCAGGCGTTTCACATGACCAAGATACTCCTGCGCAAGGAAGGAATTATCGCCGGTATTTCTTCTGGCGCAGCACTCCATGCGGCTTTGGAAGTAGCGCGCCGCACAGAAAATCGTGACAAGCTCATCGTGGCGATACTGCCTGACACGGGGGAGCGGTATTTGAGCACCACAACGTTTGAGACCTAAAACACCATTTCAATTCACTTGCTCAAGAGAACGAACAGTGCACCGGTTTAAACAATGTGCCGCAGACCTTCTCATCATTGGCGGCGGAACAGCTGGCTGTATGGCGGCGATTTGGGCGAAGCAAAAAGAGCCGCGTTTGCGGATCGCCATTTTGGAAAAAGCGCATATTAATCGCTCAGGCTGTCTGGCAATGGGTCTCAATGCCGTGAATGCCTACCTGGTAAATTCAACCCCTGCGGAGTATGTAAGCTACGTTGCCCGGGACAATTATGAGGTGTTGCGATCTGATCTGGTGTTGTCAATCGGCAGGCGCATAAACCAAATGACGCATCTGCTCGAAAGTTTCGGAGTCCCGTTTCCCAAGGATGAAGGCGGGAATTATATCCCCCGGTCCGCGCGTTCTATCGCCATGCACGGCGAACACATCAAGCCAATCCTTGCGGAAACCGTGCAGAAGCTTGGAGTCACAGTATTGAACCGCACTCCCGCATACCGGCTTGTGTGGAATAAACGTGGCAACAGAATCGTCGGCGTGGCTGGGTTTGATCTGCGCACCCAAGAATTCATCGTTGCCCGTGCAGGGGCAATCATCATTGCCACCGGTGGAGCAAGCGGCATTTATCGTCCCTCCAATCCGGGACTGGCGCGGACCAAAACCTGGTATTGCCCGTATAATGCCGGTTCCGGTCTTGCCATGGGTTTACGGGCCGGCGCCGAAATGACCTCGTTTGAGATGCGTTTTGTTGCCCTGCGCACGAAGGATGTAATTGCGCCGACTGGCACCTTGGTGCTTGGCACCCGCATGCCGCAATGCAATGCGCGAGGAGAGCAATACCTCCGGACCAAAGAAGCTATGCTGGGTCGATCGCTCACGACCTGTGAGCGTCTGCTCTATACCATAGAGGAACATAAAAAAGGCCGCGGCCCCTGCTATGTGGACGTGAGCGCCTTAGGTCCGGTGTTATACACGGCCCTGATTGAAAGCTATTTGAACATGGCCCCGTCTATAATTCTTGACCTCCTCAGAGACCCGCGTCATCCCAAAACGCAAATTGAGGTTTGCGGCTCTGAACCATACATCAATGGGGGCCACGGCATGGCTGGATTCTGGGTTGATGAACACCGAAGAACAACCCTTCCCGGCCTCTATGCCGTAGGCGATGTGGCGGGTGGCGCACCCAAAAAATACATAAGCGGGTGCTTTGCAGAAGCCACATTCGCCGTTGAGGATGCGCTCAAGGAAAATGCGTCCCGGGAAACCAATAGTATTGACATGGGTGCTGCACAGCAGGCTATTGTTGAGCTTCAGGGGCATCTGAAAACCAAGCCTGGCATCACCTGTTACGATGTGGAAGAACGTTTGCAGAAAATCATGGAGGAGTATGCAGGCGGCTCTACTCAGAATTACGAGACCAATCGGGATAAACTGCTGCTGGCGCGCCGTTATTTGGAAGAACTCGCGGAACATGCGCAGATGATGAATGCCACAGATATGCATGAATTGATGAGGGTTCATGATGCTGCAGATCGGGTGCTGTTGGCGCAGGTCCTCGTTGAACATCTTCTTGCCAGAAAAGAGACGCGCTGGCCATGTTATCAGACGCGTCTTGATTATCCGCTGCGCAACGACCTTGAATATAAATTATTTATCAATTCAACCCTTGAAAACAACGCCATAAAGATGGTGAAGCGAAAACTGAATCCGCCTTACCAGGCAATACCCTTAGAGGATGCATGATAATGACAGTTTTAATTGACTACCGTTTATGCAATGGATGCCCGGGACGGCTGGAGGCACGCTGCGAGGAGATTTGTCCCGGTGATCTTTTTAAACGGGAAAATGGCCAAGCATTTCTGCGCGAACCCGCTGCATGCTGGGACTGCTGTGCCTGTGTAAAAGCCTGTCCCCGCGCAGCCCTCTCTATTACCCTGCCCTTTCAGATCTCAGTGGCACAGCACCGTCTTATTGCCCGTCTCAAGAAAAGCCATATCGTTTGGAAATTAATTGACCGTTCTGGCAATAGTGTTGCCAGCTATAACATCAGAAACCGAAGCCGTCCGATGCCGGCAAAAAAGTGACAGTTCGAGGCAAAAGATCATGCCTAGCAAGCCTCCCCTATTTCCCTGCAAATCCCTTCCTGCAGATGGCAGAGAATGCCGTCTGCTTGGCTTATACCCGCAACGGCAGGAAGGGCTGTGGATGCAGCGTATCAAAGTATTGGGTGGTATCCTTTCTTCCGCACAGTGGAGAGCCCTCGCTGAGCTGTGCCGGCGCTATACTCCCTCGGCACCCTTGCTCCTCACGACGCGCCAGGATATTGAATTTCATAATGTGACGCCGGCGGAAATACCATTACTCCAGGCAGAGCTTGCCCGCCACGGTTTGTCAGGGATCGGAGCGTGCGGTGACACGCTGCGCAATATCACCGTCTGCCCCGGCAGCGGTCTGTGTGATAAAACCCCTGACCTGATACCAGTCGCCTGGGCGCTCCGAAAAAAGCTTGAGGATTATCAGGGGATATATTCCCTGCCCCGCAAATTTAAGATCAGCTTCTCAGCGTGCCCCAAGGCCTGCGCCCAGCCATGGATAAATGACCTGGGGTTTGTCTTCTCGAGGAATCACGGAGAAACCGCGATTCAGATCATCGGCGCAGGTTCGTTAGGTCCTCGGCCACAAACCGGGATGAGTCTCCAAGAAAACTGTCGCACCCAGGACATCCTGCCCTTTGCCCTGGCAGCCATCAGGGTGTTTGACAAATACGGCGATCGGGTGAATCGCAGTAAAGCCCGGCTGCGTCATGTGCGAGAACGTATTGGCGATGCACAGTTTAAAGCCTTGCTTCTTGACGAACTGCGCAACACCAAGGCAGATTTACTTCCTGGTATATCTGAAGACCCATTTCCTGGCCGCAACCTGCTTCATGTGATGGAATTAAATCTTTGGTATGGCGGTTTGCACCCCGACCAAGCCCAAGCGCTTGCCCATATTACGCAAGATGAATCAATTATTGTTCGGCTCCAGACCCATCATCGAATATCACTGTTTGCTCGTGATACGGACTTCGCCCGCAGGATTGTTCTTGATTGTCCCTCATTGGCACAACTTGCCAACGGACCGGATGTGGTTTCGTGTCCGGGAAGCACCTATTGCGCCCGTGCCCTGGTCAATACGCACGCGGTTGAAACGGCCATCCGTGCGCAACTTTCTGGAGGCAACCGCACCGCGATACGCATTTCCGGATGCCCGAACATGTGTGCGCAATCAGCAGTAGCAGATATTGGCCTGATTGGCAGAGTGAGAACCGACCAAATGGGGCACCGCAGAGAAGGGTTTGCTGTGGTAACCGGCGGCGGTATGGGCAAGACCCCGACCTTAGCACGGCACTGCATGGGCTTCATTGCATCAGAGGACGCACCTGCGGTAATAAAAAAACTGGTTGCGAAGAGTTAACAGAAATGAAAAGAGGGCAGTGAAAGATTCTGTAAAAAGCTGCGGGCACCATGGCAACCGCTCGCGCCGATTTCCATAGCATTTCGCGGTGGTTATGGTGCCACTCTTACGTTACGGGAAAGGAGGAATGTGGTATGCAGTGGGAGAAGGAAGCGTTAGCGCGAATGAAGCGCGTGCCTGTGCCCCCGATCATGGCGCGCTTGGCAAAACTTGATGCAGAGATGCGGGCGCGACGCAAAGGTCTAGACCTGGTAACCACGGACATCGTGTTAGAAACAGAAAACGGCTATATCAAGGCATTCGGCGCCGAAGCAGTTGCGACCATCGCCGCTCTGGCTGAAGGCAGAGACCCGGGGCTCCCGGAAGAGTTTTTTGAGGAGGACGCCGACGAGCTCTTTAGCATCCTTCTCTGTCCGGCAAAATATGGCGCCTGCACGGCAGAAAAACGCACTATGATGCGCGATATTCTCAGCCCGGTGCGCCACAAGCTCAAAGCAATTAATATAACACAGCTTGTAATGGAAAAAGCCCGTCCGCCGCTCATGACCCATCATCTGTTCACGGTTTCAATTATTGGCTGTCCTAACTGCTGTTTGTCTCCGTATTTTTCTGATATTGGTATTATATGCATGTATTGGCCGCAGATAAATAATGATGAATGTGTCCGGTGCGGTGCCTGTGCTCATTACTGCACTGAAACGGCAATAGGTTTTGAAAAAGACACTACGGTGATAGATTATAATGCCTGTGTAAAATGCGGCGGGTGTAGTTATAAATGTCCGATAAATGTTTTGACCGTAGCCAAACGGGGATACAAAGTAGTTGCCGGTGGCTGTGGCGCACGGCATCCCCGCCTCGCACAAACAGTAACTGAATGCACTGACGTTGCCGGCGTGTTGCAAATTCTTGAAAACGCCGCCGCGCTGTTTAAAGAGGCCCGAAGCACTGGAAAAGAAATATCATTTCATGGCGTGATTAATACCTATGGAGCTTCTCGACTGCGGGTCAAAGGGGAATAAGGGTCCTGCTGATTGGTCTATTGCGAAATGATGACGAGATACCGCCGCAGAGTTTGGGATGCATCCCGTGGGATTGCGGTCTCATGTGGTCAAAATGAACCGTCTAATCAATTGCCTCTTTGACGGTTGGTTGAAATTGACCAGCCTCGCCGATAATAACTAAAAGTAATCTTTGCTGTTGTTCGCACCGGTTTTTTATAACCTTCTGTTATTATTTCTTTTTTTTAAATTTTTCCTTATTCCCAAGAGAGCTACATTTTTGGCACACTACTTGTTTTCTGATTCTTTTAAACATAGGCCCTCCACAACGAACCTATGAAAATCTATACGGCACCAACTGTCTAAACGGTCCCCCCTCCCCGGCATGAGGCAGTGATTGCCGTATGGAAGCTGGTAGTTAATCTGGCGTTGCTTCAGGTGTGCAACCCCTGAGGCAACGCCCTGATTAACGATGAGAAAACCATGAAACACGCATCAGAAAACGTTTTCGCTCCCCTTATCAGGAAAAATCGAGAGCTGCAGACCTACTCAACGCCAGCCATTAACACCTATTCAGAAGCTGACATCATCGAAGCAATCGGCCCTGCCAACACCTGCGGCTCGGTAACTTTGGGCAGCCCGCCATTTGGCAATGCCTATGGCTATCGTCACGGACGCGGTCACAAACATTAACCGCGGCGAAGCTTCAGAGTCAAACCTGCGGCAGGAAAAATCCTGCTGCCTTTTTCTTCCGGAACCAACGAAGCTCCTTACACGTGCTGTTAGAAAACGTCACCCCTCCGATTACACAATCCCCAAGTAGCACAACACCGTCGCCCAGAAAAATACCGTGTCTGCTAATCTTAATACTTCTAAAGCCAATTCGCAGGTGGGATCTGGCTGCAGGTGGCAACTTGTTTTTACAAAAATTTCAACAACTTCTATGGTAAACCAGGTAATGAGATAGTCCTGACAATTATAGCCCTGGATTTCCAACAGAGCTTTCGTCCGTTCCTCAGGGTTTACATCCAGCTTGGATATTTCAATTACCGCGTGAAGGCGGGGCATTATTTCCGGGGGAAGAAGTTTTTCATACCCGGCAAGCTCTGATGTGGACAATCCCAGCGCCGCTATTTCAGTCGCGGCATGTTCAACGGCGCGCAGTGCATATTCCCGAACATAAGGAAGGCCCGCACCTGACAGTGAAATCTGACGGCTGCTCAGCTTGGCATCTTTGCTCCAAGAAGTTATCTGGCGCGTGGTTTTCGTCTCACCCGGGCGCAACTCGCTGGCGATGGTAGCGGAAAGACTAAAGACACAAAGAACTGCCGCTCCGCAGGCAAAAATTTTTACTGAAAAATCTCTATGTAACGTTTTGCGCATATGCCACTCCTTTCTGCAAATACATAATATTGTAAAGCGCGATTAATAAAAAGGCGAAGCATTTTTTACAATTGAGCATTAATCAAATGTGAAGGTTATGCTCCTCTGCAATAATCAAGCAGGCTCTGCATCATCCGTGCAACAACAATCCCTGGCACCAGCCATCGGCATGAATAAGACGGCAAAAAAAGGCTTTTGATAATTATCATCAAAAGCCTAAGAAACAACGTGCACGATTGGTCGGGAAGGGGGGATTTGAACCCCCGACTTCATGCTCCCGAAGCATGCGCGCTAACCAGACTGCGCTACTCCCCGTTGGCATATAAATTACACCATGAAACGCAGTCTGTCTATTATTTTTTTCTCAATAAATAACAGGTATCGCTGATGTCAGCTATAAGGCCGCCGCAACCTGCCAGCCAAAAAATACCAGCGGGTATGCTTGAGAATATTGCACAATCACGGTGCCGGTTCCCGCGATCACCGGAACTTGTGCAAAGGATGAACCAACTAAGAGAAGGATAATGTCGCCGGTCGTGTCGCCGACGCGCGCGTTCAGCGCCCAGTAGGCCCCGGTAAACAATTCGCCAACGGCAGCATAAAAACCATAGCCGCCAAAGCTGGCGATGGCCAGCCCGCCACCTTCATTAAACTTGACCTGCGAGTTCAAAACGGCAAGCGGCGTCACCACAAAACAGATATAGGTATTGCCATTTACCGCATTCACGCCGATTTGATCGGCCGCCTGAACAGCGCTGGCACATAGGGCAATCAACACAACGCCACAACACACCACCGTTAATGTTTTTCTGCTTGTCATAAAACCTCCTTACGTTATTGCTGTTCTGTTTCGGGTAGCTGTTTGTTACCTTCGCGCTCCTTCATTTCCTTCTGCAATTTCTCCATCAACGCCCCAAGATTGGTCGTCAACGTTCCTGCTTCTTTTACCAACTCATCGCGCTCAATGACATTTTTTTTCACGAGCAGGTTTACCAGTGCGCCTTGGATAATGGTGCCGGTGTTTATTGCCTCATAACACTGGTTTAGCTGTTTGTTGAATTCGTTTTTGAGATAATTGAAAGTTACTATCTGGCCGACGACAAGAGCCAGTAATAGGATCAGCGTAAATCGAGGACGGTAACTATTCTTTTCCATGCTGGTTCTTCCGCAAATAAAGTTCCAAACAAGCCGTTACTTTGCATAAAAAACACTGACAAGCAAAAAGTATTGCTAAAACAATTAATTGACAATAATCAGCAAAAAAAATCGTGCAGGGATTCCTAATTTTCTCTGGGAGACCGCCGTTGTTCAGGTTCTATTGAGCCAAGCGTTTCTTTCAGGCTGGTGCATAACCGCCACAAAACCTATTCATCTGGTTCTTTTTCAATGTGGCACCCCCAAATTTCTGTGCGTTATAACGGTATTTTTTTATCATGCAAGAATTATGTGAGACCCAATTTATTTTTGAAATACTGGAGTGTCGCCTGTAACCCTTCGTCAAGCGACACACGGGGATACCACCCCAGCAATTCTTTTGCCTTGGTAATATCAGGCTGCCTGACCTTAGGATCGTCCTGCGGGAGCGGCTTAAAAATTATCGAACCGCTACCGCCGGCAATTTCTTGAATTTTTTTTGCAAAATCCATGATGGTCATTTCCGTGGGATTGCCGATATTGATTGGCTCATTAATGGAAGAGCACAGCAGGCGATATATACCATCAATCAAATCAGATACATAGCAAAAACTTCTGGTCTGCATGCCGTCGCCAAAAACTGTGAGGTCTTCACCTTTGAGTGCCTGAAAAATGAAACTCGGCACAACCCTGCCGTCATTCAGGCGCATACGCGGCCCGTAGGTATTGAAAATTCTGACGATTCTGGTGTCAACGTTGTGATAGCGGTGATAGGCCATGGTCAGAGCTTCTGCAAATCGTTTTGCCTCATCATAGACACCGCGCGGGCCGATCGGGTTAACATTGCCGTAATACGTTTCCGGCTGCGGATGAATAAGAGGGTCGCCATAAACCTCAGAGGTGGAAGCCAGAAGAAACCGCGCCTGTTTTGCCTTAGCAAGGCCAAGCGCTTTATGGGTTCCCAGAGAGCCGACTTTCAACGTTTGAATAGGAAGTTCCAGATAGTCAATCGGACTGGCCGGCGACGCAAAATGAAGGATATTATCGAGCGGGCCGTCAATAAAAATATATTCGGTAACGTCATATTTAATAAATGTAAAATTTTTATTTCCCGCCAGATGCGCAATATTAGCAGTATCTCCGGTTATCAGGTTGTCCATGCAGATCACTTCGTGACCCTCTTGAATAAGTCTATCGCAGAGATGACTTCCTAAAAATCCTGCTCCGCCTGTTACCAATGTGCGCATCGTGAGGCTAACTCCTTTCTGCTTTACGGGGTCAGGCCAATGCCAAAATAGATAAACCCTTTTTCTGCAAGTTTTTTACTGTCATAAATATTGCGTCCGTCAAAGATCACCGGGTTTTTCATAAGACCTTTTATTTTTTCAAAATCCGGCTCTCGGAATTCATTCCACTCGGTGATCAAAAGCAGTGCGTCTGCGTCCTGCAAAACATCATAATTTTTCGCGCCATAGGTAATGCGGTCACCAAATATTTTTTTTGTTTCGTTGATCGCCACCGGGTCAAAAGCGGCTATAACTGCGCCAGCAGCAAGCAGCCGATTAATGATTTCAATTGACGGCGCATCCCGCATATCATCAGTCCGCGGTTTGAAAGATAATCCCCATATTGCAACCTTTTTCCCCTGAATCATATTGCCAAAATAGGCAATAACCTTGTCTGCCAGAAGCCGCTTTTGTTGTTGATTAACCTCTTCAACCATCGGCAAAATTTTCATTTCATACCCTGCCTCAAGCCCAAACTTGATGATCGCTTTGACATCCTTGGGGAAACACGATCCTCCATACCCGACGCCCGGGAACAGAAACGATGAACCAATGCGCGGATCCGATCCAATGCCGCGGCGGACAAGGTTCACGTCGGCCCCCAGTCTTTCACACAAGTTAGCTATCTCGTTCATAAAAGAAATGCGCGTCGCCAGCATGGCATTTGCAGCATACTTGGTAAGTTCTGAGCTTCTGATATCCATGGCAAGGATCGGCTTGCCGGTTCGCACAAACGGTTCATAAAGCTCTTTCAGCAACTCCGTAACCCGCGGATCATTCGTGCCGATCACCACACGATCCGGCTTCATGAAATCATCAATGGCAGCGCCCTCCTTGAGAAATTCGGGGTTTGAGGCGACGTCAAACGGCTCGCGTGTTTCCTGCGCAATGATTTCTTTGACGCGTTCGGTTGTGCCGACTGGCACGGTGCTTTTCGTGACCACGATCTTATAGCCATTCATGTGTTTTCCGATTTCACGGCTAACCGACCACACGGAACTAAGATTCGCCGAACCGTCATCAGACGAGGGCGTGCCGACCGCGATAAAAATGAATAACGACGCTTTGACACCGTGGGCAAGGTCGGTGGTAAAAGCAAGCCGGCCTTCTTTCATGTTGCGCTTAATCATCTCATCAAGGCCGGGCTCATAGATCGGTATGTGCCCCCTGTTGAGCTGATCTATTTTGTCGCGGTCGATATCAACACAAATCACATCATTGCCGGTTTCCGCGAAACACGTGCCGGTCACAAGGCCGACATAGCCGGTTCCAATCATACAGATCTTCATCTACGCCTCCGTTTGTTGAACCTGTAAATATTCCTGTAAAGCCGCATCCCAGTGCCGCAGCTTCATACCTGTCGCACGGATAAATTTGCTGCAATCCAGAACTGAATACGCTGGACGCTTTGCCGGGCGCTTGATCTCCTCGGAACTAATGGGAAGAACCACGGCGCTACTGTGCGTCAGCTCCACAATACGGCACGCACATTGATACCAGGTGCAGACTCCCTGATTGGCAATATGATAAATTCCCTGCGGGTTGATGGTAAGCAGTGCTTTGATTGCGTGGGCCAGATCGCGCGTATACGTTGGGCAGCCGGTCTGATCGTTGACCACTCTCAGCTCTTTTTTCTCCTGCGCCTGCTGTTGAATGGTATCAACAAAATTGGTGCCGCCTTTGCCATACAGCCACAGGCTGCGGATAATCACGTACCGGTCCAAGATTGACCGCACAAAATCCTCTCCCGCACGTTTTGATAGTCCATACACAGACAGGGGATGGGGTTCATCAGATTCCACGTATGGCTGCCGTTTTGTGCCGTCAAAAACATAATCGCTGCTGATGTGCACCAGCAGGGCTGCTGTCTTCCGACATGCCAAGGCAATATGTTTTACGCCGGTCGCATTCACCGCAAAGGCTTTTTCCTGCTCCGTTTCACAATCATCAACTCGCGTAAACGCGGCACAGTTGATAACCACATCCGGACGAAACTTATGAACGGCTTCGGAGACTGCATCCGGCTGACAGATATCCAGCTCCTGCTCCTCCTGGGCAACCACCTCATAGGCGCCGTGCAAAACAGCCGCCAGGTCACGCGCCAGCATTCCGCCGGCGCCCGTAATGAAAATTCTTGTCGCCATTACACAGAAACAAATGGTTGGTTGTGCACGATCGGTTATGCTCGTATTGGGGGACGGTTGTTAACCGCAAATCGGAAGTTGACACGTCGCTTGGAGTGCGGTGATTGTTATTGCTTTTGGTTTTCGTCCCGAAGCATCATTTACCGGTCCTCATACCAGCGCTTATAGAACACAAGGTATTCCCCGCTTTTGACCCTGCTCCACCATTCCCGATTGTTGAGATACCATGTGATGGTTTCTTTCATTCCTCTCTGAAAATCATATTTCGGCGACCATCCCAATTCCCGCCTTAATTTTGTGCAATCTATCGCATACCGGCGATCATGGCCGGGCCGGTCTTTAACAAATTGAACCAGCGCTTCGGGTTTGCCCAGTTCATGCAGTATCATATCCGTAATCTCGCGATTGGTTTTTTCACAATTCCCCCCAATATTGTATACCTCGCCCGGTCTGCCCTTATGCAGCACCAGATCAATGGCAGAACAGTGGTCTGCCACATGAATCCAGTCGCGCACATTGAGCCCATCTCCATAAAGGGGCAAAGGCTTGTCCGCCAGCGCATTGGTGATAAACAGTGGGATCAGCTTTTCGGGAAACTGGTAGGGTCCATAGTTATTGGAGCAGCGGGTAATAATTGTTTGCAGCCCAAATGTCTCAAAATAGGAACGCACCAGAAGGTCTGCGCCTGCTTTGCTGGCCGAATACGGGCTATTAGGAGCCAGCGGCGTTGTTTCGACAAATTTACCCTCCGGCCCCAATGAGCCGTATACTTCATCAGTTGAAATCTGGATAAATCGTTTTACCCCGTGCCGAAGCGCAGCATCAAGCAGCACCTGGGTTCCCAGAACATTGGTGCGTATAAACACCCCGGCACTGTCAATGCTGCGGTCAACATGTGATTCTGCGGCAAAATTTATAATGGCATCAACGCCGACAGCAACCACTTGATTGACGCGTTCAACATCGCCAATATCGCCTTTGATGAACTGATACCGCGGGCTGCTGCCGGTTCCGGCGGTACGGGCAATATCTTCAAGATTTTCCAGGTTGCCGGCGTAGGTCAATGCATCAAAATTAATAATTGCATAGGCTGGATAGGTGGTTATGATATGGCGAATAAAATTAGAACCGATAAACCCGGCGCCGCCGGTTACAAGAATCTTCATGAATGCGGCCTCAATTCTCCATGGTGCGGGAACACTGTTTTTCAACCGTCTTGTCTTGACCAGTTGTATGGCACGGAAGGATCATGGGGATCTACACGATATTCATCAGGATTCTGGTAATTATATACCGCAGTCGGACAGTTGATTACCAGGGCTTCCTCAAGGCTTATGCATTTGAAACCGTGATAAACAAACGGGGGTATCTGGAGGAGCTGGGGATTATGTTCACCCAGAAAAAACTCATTAACCTCCCCATAGGTAGGAGATGCCGGCCGTGCGTCATACAGCACGACTTTCATCATACCTTTGACTACCACCATATTATCAGTCTGCTCTTTATGATAGTGCCATCCTTTCACCACCCCGGGATACGCAGTAGTAAGATAAATCTGGCCAAATGTTATAAAGAGTTCATCGTCGGCACGCAGCATTTCCATTAACCTTCCCCGCTCGTCAGGGATCACTTTTAACTTTTTTGTTTTTACCCCATCAATCATTTTAAAACGCCTTACACGTGGGTCGGCGCGTGAACGGGCGAATACCGGAAGCGAATGATACCAACTATCTTGTTGCCCCTGCGGCTCGCAATCAATTCACTGCACCGTCATACATTATTTGCGCCGGTCTTGGCGACAAGGTTGCTTGCTCGAAGCAATGACTCAAAGGTTCCGGCATCAGTCCACCAGCCGTCAAGAATTTCATAGGTCATTGTGCCGCGTTTAATATAGGCATTATTAACATCGGTGATTTCAAGCTCTCCCCTTCCTGAAGGCTTAAGCGTTCTGATAATATCAAACACGGTGTTATCAAACATATAAATTCCGATGACAGCATATTTTGAGGGTGGATTCTTGGGTTTTTCAATTATCTCTGCAATCTTTTTCCCTTTAAATCGCACCACGCCAAACCGCTGAGGATCTGGCACCTCTTTGAGCAAAATTTTTGCGCCGATTTTCTGTTTTTTAAATTTATTGACCGCCTGATTGATATTTTTTTCAATTATATTATCACCGAGAACAACGCAAACGGGCTCTTGATCAGCAAAAAATTCTGCCAGACTCAGTGCCGCGGCAATTCCGCCCTCGCCTTCCTGATAGGTATAGTTAATGTGGTCAAGACCAAAATCCCGCTTTCCGTTGCCCAGAAGTTTTAAAAAATCACCGGCATTATTGCCTCCCGTAACAACAAGGATATCGCGTATGCCGGCGTTTACCAGGGTCTGGATTGGATAATAAATCATCGGTTTGTCAAACACCGGCAAGAGATGCTTATTCGTTATTCTGGTTAATGGCGACAATCTGGTGCCCAGACCACCGGCAAGGATTATGCCTTTCATGGGATGCCTCAAGTTTATTAAGGTTTTTCAAAGAGATAAATTTTTAATGCTTATAAAGTAAAACCGCCTGTTAGTCAAGCGGTTTATGCAGCAGGACGTTCCCCAAAAAATGCCTTTTAAAATCCGGCACGCGGCATGAGACCACACACCGAGCAGAAATAACATGTGGCAATTACAAACAGGAGCGCCTGTGGTTTTCTACGCCACAAGAATATGGTTGTTTGCTTTGTTCACGACCCCGCCACCTTGCGTATTTCACCAATGGCGGACATCGTGTCAGAGCCTTCGATACGGGAAATGCTATGGGGTCTGGCACCACAGAATATAACGGTTGCTGCCGTGCCAGAGGTGCTGGACG
>FWPV01011118.1_pt1 | contig 14447 bp, 14 predicted proteins | sample 2228371 | NCBI WGS metagenome assembly FWPV01 (sample SAMEA103939776, study PRJEB20133) | metagenome
GAACGGGTTAAGTTGCGCACCCCCAGTCTGTGTAATTGGGGAACGGTCATCACGCTGGCCGTCGGCCACAAACTGGCGGATATGCCGATGATTCTTGCCGGTATTGACCCGTGCTTTTCCTGCAATGACCGGCTGGTAATGGTCAAGCGTAATCATCATGACCCGCAACTGTGGACATGGGCAGATTTGAGAAATTATGGGATTGAGTACTACCGATGAATTTGACGATCCATCCTCTCATTGTACTGTTGTTCTTTCCGGGCGGTTTGTTTTTGATGGTCAGCGGATTGGTCTTTCAATGGGCTGACCGAAAATTGGTGGCACGCTTTCAAAATCGGCTAGGGCCGCGCTTCGTTCAACCACTGGCGGATCTGTTAAAACTGCTGGCGAAGGAAGAAATCATTCCGAAGGGCGCTCACCGCGGCCTGTTCGTTGCCCTGCCAATCATTGCCCTCGCCTCTGCCCTGACTGCGGCGTTATATGTGCCGATGTTTGGCATTCAACCTTTCTACTCGTTTCAGGGTGATTTGATTGTTGCCATTTATCTGCTCAGTGCGTTGACGATCTCGCTGGGTCTGGCAGGAGCCAATTCGGTTAATCGCTTTTCATTGGTGGGTGCAACCCGCACGCTGACCCAGTTGTTCTCTTATGAAGCACCTTTCCTGTTGGCAATGATCGGACCGGCGCTGGCAGCCCAGTCCTGGCAGATCAGCAAAATCAACGCTTTTGCCGGTGAAACGACGTGGTTGATTATCGCTCAGCCGATTGGTTTTCTGGTGGCGCTGGTGGGGCTGATGGGTAAATTGGAACTTCCGCCGTTTGATGCTCCCGAAGCGGAGACTGAGATTGTTGCCGGAGCATTGACGGAATACAGCGGACGTGGTTTTGCCCTCTTCCGCCTTAGTAAGGATATCGAACTGGTGATTGGCCTGACGCTGGTTGCTGCTTTTTATCTGGGCGGAATCGCCAACCCGTTGGAGTTTTTATTGAAAACCGGCGGGTTGCTGCTGGTCATGGCGTTGTTGCAAACCGCTTTTGCCCGTCTGCGGATTGATCAGACGGTGGGCTTATGGTGGCGGGTAGGTGCATTAATGGGGTTGGTACAGATTCTGGCCATTCTGGTCGGTATTTACATCCGTCAATGGTGGTTGTGAGGGTGAGACGATGAGCATTGGTTCTATGATTGAAGACCTGATTAAGTCGTTGTTCAAAAAACCGGTTACTCGTCAGTATCCGTTCGAGCGCCAGCCAGCCCCGGAGCGTTTTCGCGGAAAACTGCACTGGGACCCAGAGAAATGCACCGGCTGTCAGTTGTGCGTCAAGGACTGTCCGGCAAATGCGATTGAGTTGATCGTGATTGATAAAGTCAATAAACGTTTTGTAATGCGTTATCATCAGGATCGGTGTATCTACTGTTCGCAGTGTGTGGTTTCCTGCCGGTTCAAGTGCCTTGAATTGAGTGATGAGGAATGGGAACAAGCGGTGACCAACAAAAAACCGCTGGAAGTGTATTATGGAAAAGAAGAGGACATCCGCTTCCTCCTGGAGCGTGCAGCTGCGCAGCCTGTTGAATCGCCTTGCGAATGAGGCTGGCGGACCGCTCCGTCTCGCAGTAATCGGGATTGGCAATGAATTCAACGGAGATGATGCAGCGGGGGTGTTGGTCGTGCGCACCCTGCAAAAGCAACTGAGCCAGTCGGATCATCTCCTCTTGATAGAAGGCGGCACAGCGCCCGAAAATACAACCGGGACACTGCGCCGCTTTCGTCCCCACGTGGTGATCATGTTAGACAGCGCAGAGATGGGGCAGCCACCGGGCAGTGTGATGCTGGTGGCAATTGAAGATCTGGATGGTTTGAGTGCTTCAACCCATACCCTGCCGCCGTCTGTGCTGTCAAAATTTTTACAAAGTGAATTGGGCTGTCGAGTAGTGTTGTTAGGTATCCAACCTTTTCTCCTGGAATTTGATGCTCACCTGAGCGCACCGGTAAAAAAGGCTGTGGTTAATTTGAGCCGGGCATTAAGGCGCATTCTTGAGTCGTCCTCGTGATACAATTTGGCTTATGGAGAGAACGGTTCCGCGAACTGCATCTGAAGAAATTGACCTGTATCTTCGGACGATTTACTCGCTGCTGCGAACTTCAGCCGAAGTACAGATTCGCTCGCTCGAAGAGGTTCATGCGGCAACCAATTCATCGTTACACCCGGATGCCCGCAAAGTCAGCCCGGACATTTCGGCGTTGATTTACAGCTCGCTGCGTTTGCCGGATTGCATGACCGAGGTGCGCTCGGTGATTTTAGGCCAGAGCGCCAGTGTCTTTCATCAACATGGCTATGATCAGGTGGAGAACTGGCAGCCAGTATCGGCGCGCGCTCGCCGCCGGCGCTGTTTTTTTAACGGCAAAGATACACTGGCCTGTTACATCGCCAGCCGTTCCGACATTGATGATATTATCCCAACTTTGACGGCTTACCAGATTGAATGGAATAAATTGCATCACTTATTACAACGCTGGCAGCGTCCGCTGAATGCCCGCACCCTGGAAAAGGATGAAGAGGCTTTTCAGGAACTGGCAAAAACACTGGAAATGACGGTGGAAGACCTCGATCGCCTGCGGACGGTATGGGGGCGGGAATTTTACACCAATTTGCAGCGGATTGCTCATAAGCGCTGCCGGATTGGTGTGCGCTTACTGAGCGGATCACTGGCTGATTATCGCCGGGCTACGCGCGCCTGGTGGGATAATATCGAACGCAGCAGTCCAATATTGAGCAGCCGCCCGGTTTATTTCGTCTCCAGCAATACGCATTCATTAATCAATTTGATGAGCGGTTTTGCTTTGCGGCATCGAGAAGAATTGATGCGTTTTCTGGATCGCAAAGAAAATGAGGACTTAAAGCGCGAGTGGGAAAGTATTTGCAACGGGCAGGTGCCATCCAGTCAGGAGAACTTTCTGTATTATGTTTTGAAAAAATACCAGCAAACCAGTGAAGGCCGGTCGTTGATCCACGCCCAGGCGATGGACGAAGCCGGTTTGGGGATTGTGCGCATTCCCAGTGAGCATTATTTTGACGTGGAAGCCCAAGTGATTGAACTGCGTCGGTTGGTACCGGCTCAGATGGACCCACGCATCAAGCTGGGCGAACTTGGCTGGTTGGAACGCAGTGATGCGCTGATCTTGAATATTGACTACCCCCTGGGGGTGGCAGCCTATAACTTACTGGTTAAGATTGCCGAGCATGTGCATCCTATTTTGGGAGTCTATATCATGGGTAAGGCGGCAACCTTGAATGGTCGCTTGGGTGATGTGATGATTCCCAATGTGGTGCAGGATGAACATTCTGAAAACACCTTCTTATTCCAAAATGCGTTCAATGCCTCGCATGTGGCGCCGTATTTGTTATATGGGACGGTATTAGACAATCAAAAAGCCGTGAGCGTTTACGGCACGTTTTTGCAAAATGTGCGGATCATGGATGTGATTTACCGCGAAGGATACACCGATATTGAAATGGAGGCCGGTCCTTACCTTTCAGCGGTCTATGAAATGTTCCGTCCCAAACGGCATCCGATCAATGAAGTGGTTAACCTTTATGAAATCCCCTTTGACTTGGGTATTCTCCATTATGCTTCGGATACACCGCTGAGTAAAGGTAAAAATTTAGGGGCTGGTACGCTTTCCTACTTCGGCATGGACTCGACCTATGCCACCAGTGTTGCCATTTTGAGGCGAATTTTCGAAAAGGAAAAGAGCCGACTGGCGAAGAAGTAGCCGTTTTCGTATATACTTTAATACATGGAAGTAAACCGCAACGATGTCGTTGACCTGTTGCGCGGGTCGCATTTGTTCATCAGCCTGACCCCGGCGCAAATTGAGGAGATCGCCAGCAGGGTGGAGGCTTTCCTGTATCAGGAAAAGCAGGTAATTTTTGAACAGGATGCACCGGTAGAAAGTTTTTACTTTCTGCTCAGTGGACGGGTTGAACTGGTGCGTCTGCAAAGGGACGAGGAAATCAAGGTTATCCTCAGTGAGCAGGATTATTTGGGGGAGGAGGCGCTGGCGGATACACCCCCGCCACGCCTGGCGACTGCCACTGCCCTGACGAATGTAATTGTCATTCGATTCAACGGCGAATTAATTGACGAGTTAAGAAAAGAATACCCCAAAGTAGAGGCTGCTTTTCGGCTGGTTGCCGCCAGTTATCAACTGGCAATGAGGACTCGAATGCCCTGGCGTGGACCTCGCGAGGTGGTTCATTTTATTGGGCGACATCATCCCATCTTTCTGGTGCTGCGTCTGATTTTACCGGTGCTGCTGGCTCTGTTGACCACGGTGGTGACTTCTTATCTGGATGTAGTGTTGTTTCGAGGATCGGCATTGGGGATGGCGCTTTTACTGCTGGTGGTGCTGGTCAATCTTGGCTGGCTGGCGTGGGTAGTTGTTGATTTCTACAATGATTATTCGGTGGTTACCAATCGGCGGGTGGCTTACCTGCGTAAAATTTTGTTAATTTACGACAGCCGCCAGGAAGTGCCGTTGGACGCTGTGCTGGCGGATGACGTGCGAACAACCCAATTGGGCCGGATTATTGGTTATGGGGACATCATTGTGCGTACCTACACCGGGGAGTTGATTCTCTCGCGGCTGGCCCAGCCGTACCTGATTGTCAACCTGATCAACGAGATGCGCGAAAAAGCCAAAGCCAGTCGCAAACGTGCTCGTCTCGAGTCCATAGACCAGATCATCCGGCGGCGTTTGAACCTTGGCGTGGACGAACCGCTTCCGCCACCCTCTGCTCAGGAAGTTAAGCCGGTGGTCAAAAGCGGTAAGCTGACCCAATTCCTGTCCGATTTGTTCATGCTGCGGGTAGAACAGGACGGTGCCATCATTTACCGCACTCATTGGTTCATCATGCTCAAGAAAACGCTGTTGCCTTTCATTTTTACACTGGCAGTGTTGGCAGCCATGATTTCCATTTTGCTGGGAATCCTCCCTCTGCCACCCATTTTGGGTCTGGTAGTGGGGGTTTTGTTCCTGCCGATTACGGTAATCTGGCTGGTGTATAACTATGTGGATTGGCGCAATGACCGTTATATCATTACCCGCGATGCGATCATTGATGTATATAAAAAGCCGCTCGGCACCGAACAAAAACGGTCTGCACCACTGAAAAATATCCTGAGCATTGATTTTGAACGACTGGGGTTGATCGGTTTAATCTTGAATTTTGGAACGGTCTATATTCGGGTAGGTGACTCGACGTTTACTTTTAACAATGTGATGGCACCCTCCGAAGTCCAGCGTGAGTTGTTTCAACGATTCATGGAGTTCAAACAACGCGAAGAAGAACGTGCGGAAGCCTCCATCAACGAACAACTGGCGGATTGGATCGAAGAATACCACCGTATGGTGCAGGGAAAGGACAACGGGAAAAATCCGACCCGATTGGGCGAAAATTCGTAGTACAATTTACAGGCTTATCCAATATTTTTTGAGCAGGATGAAGGTTTATGACAGTTCGAGAAATTGTGACCGTTCCCGATGAGGTGTTGCGCCGCAAAGCCCGCAAGGTGACGGTGTTTGATGCCAACTTACAAAAATTGATTGACGACATGGTTGAGACCATGCGCCAGGCACCGGGTGTTGGACTGGCTGCTCCACAAGTGGGCATTTCTGAGCGGTTGATCGTTGTGGAATACGCTGAAAATGATGAAGAGGAAGATGCCCCTAAAAAATTATTTGTGGTGGCTAATCCCGAAATTGTCAAAGTTTCAACGGAAACGGAGAAAGGCATTGAGGGTTGTCTTTCCATCCCCGGGCTGGTCGGCGAAGTGGAGCGTCCGCTTCAGGTGGTGATTCGCGGCCAGAATCGGCGCGGACAGCCGGTGCGAATCAAGGCGAAAGGCTGGCTGGCGCGGATTTTCCAGCACGAAATTGACCATCTCGAAGGCATCTTGTTCACCGACCGAGCCACACGGGTGTGGAAACCTACTCCCGAAGAAGAAGCCACTCTACTGGATTAAGTTGCGCTCCGGGCACAGCAATTCACCTCCATGCATCTGACTCATCTTTCCCTGACCAATTTTCGCGCCTTCAGTCGGCTGGACATGGAAGTGCCGCGCCATATATTGTTGCTGGTGGGGGATAATGCACAAGGCAAAACAACCCTGTTGGAAGCGGTTTACTTTTTGGCAACTTTCACTTCGTTCCACGCCGCGCATGACCGGCAGCTGATCAATTTTCTGGCGGAAGAAGAAAACTTGCCGTTTGCGCGCGTGGTTGCCGATTTTCAGCGCGGCGGAAAACCACATCGTTTGGAGATTCGTCTGATCCAGGATGCGGTGGGTGCGAATGGTGCGCGATTGCGCAAGGAAATTCTGGTGGACGGTGTTAAGCGTTCGATGCAGGATGCCATGGGAAGTTTCAATGCCGTTTTATTCCTGCCGCAGATGACGCAGATTCTGGAAGGTGGACCTGACGAACGCCGCCGTTACCTGAATCTGACCCTTTCACAGATCGTTCCGGGTTATGCTCAGGCACTAACCGAGTATGTGCAGGTAGTGGCTCAGCGCAATGCGTTGTTGAAGCAATTAGCCGAGCGCGGAGGGGATAGTGAGCAGTTGACCTATTGGGATACACTCTTAGTCCAGCGTGGTGCGTATCTGATTCAGGCGCGCATTCGTGCCTTGAATGAACTGGAACGACTCTCAGCTCGCATCCATGATCGTCTGACCGAGGGTAAAGAGGTACTTCGGCTGGTTTACCGTCCCGGCTATGACCCGGCGGTTGGGCCAAGGACACAGTACAGCCTGCCCATCGAAACGACTGTGGATCGCAGTGGATTTACGGAGGAACAAATCCGCGAGGGTTTTCTGGCTCGCCTCCGGATGGTGAGAGCGGAAGAAATTCAACGTGGTGTAACGACCATTGGGCCGCACCGCGATGAGGTTCGTTTTACCGCAAACGGGATTGATCTGGGGGATTTTGGTTCTCGCGGGCAGGTGCGTACGGCTCTGATGGCGTTGAAACTGGCCGAGGTTGCCTGGATGCGGGAAAAAATCGGTGAATGGCCGGTGCTGTTGCTGGATGAAACGCTGGCGGAACTGGATATTCAACGACGCGCTGATTTGCTGAACGCATTAGGCGATTGCGATCAGGCTGTGCTGACCACTACTGACCTGAATCTGTTCAATGAGGCTTTCGTTCGGCAATGCACCATCTGGCAGGTACAGGCCGGCTGTGTTCAGCGGGTTGATCAGCCCGCCTGATTACTGAATGGGACGGCGGGCAGGCAAACCAACTCGCCGCGGGTAGCCGGGCGGCGTGCTGGCAACTTTGTCCACCACAACCAGATAACGTTCTTCGGCAATGCCCGGCACCAGGACGGGTATGATTTGCTGGAGCTCACCTCCCAATACACGGATGGCTCTTTCTGCGGCTACTGCTTCGGCATGAGCGCTTTCCCCTTTTTGTGCCAGCATTTTTCCCCCCATGGCCACCAGAGGGAGAAGGTACTCCGCCAGGACGGGGAGGTTGGCAACTGCACGGGCGACTGCCCAGTCGTACTGTTCGCGGTGGGCGCGATCCTGCCCAAGGGTTTCAGCCCGGGCTTGCAGCAAGGTCACATTATCCATCTCAAGCGTTTGAACGATGTGACGGCAAAATTCCAGCTTTTTGCCGACCGATTCAACCAGAGTCAGTTTCATGCGCGGGTAGATGATTTTCAGGGGAATGCCCGGGAAACCGGCCCCTGTGCCAACATCAATCAGGCGATCAGGGGGGCGCTCACGAAAGGCGAGAATGCAACTGAGTGAATCGAGGAAGTGTTTGGTGCGGATTCCCTCTCGATCACGAATGGCGGTCAGATTCAAACGGCTGTTCCAATCCAGCAGTTCATCTTCATAACGCTGAAAAGCGGCAATCTGCCGGGCTGTTAGTTGAATCCCCACCAGCGTTTTCAGGTCTTTGACCCATTTTTCCATACCGCGCCAATTATACTGGATGGATTGCGGCTTGGGTTAATTTTGGGTTGTTGGGTTCAGCCCGGCAGGCGAGAGGGTTTTCGCAGCGAAAGGATGAATGCAATCAGGGAGATGATCAATAATGGCAAATGCAGCACACCCATCCAAAAGTTGGCCGGGACCAGGACGAAATGGGTCAGTACATTGAAAAGAGCAATCAGCAGCCCGGTGAAACCGCTCAGGCGCAGCAACATCCGATTAACCTGGGGATAAAAAATTACCAGTAATCCGGTGTAAACTGGCAGCATCATGCACCCCGTCAATCCTGCTTCGTTGGTGAAAAATAACATTGGATTGGGATCGAGACGCATGGTTTCGGTTTGAATCGGCATCCAGAAAGCGAGCAACATCAAGGGAAGCAGGAAATACAGGCGGCGGGACAGGGGGCGTGTTGAAAAATCTGAGTGCGGCTTGATGGCCTCCGCAAGCCAGACTGCGCCGAGGATACCGAAAAGGAGGACATTCCCGGTGATGATGACCAGCCCATATTGGCGGGTGATGGCACTGTTTTGAAACAGGGCGATGCCCAACAGGTTGAGACCAGCATAAAGAGCAAACCAGCGCTGCGCTTGAATCGGTTGGAAAAGGACCCATAAAGTCAAACCAAAGGGGATGATCTTAAACAACGGGAAAAGCGCCGGCAACGAGTAAATCAGTGGTGTCGCCAGTACCGTGCTGATAACCTCGGAGGTCTGACGCGGGTCGTAGGGTTGCTGAGAAAATAGCGGCAGAAAACTGATCAAGACGAGAATCGGTAAAAACCACCAACGGCTGGTTATTGTTTCGATGCGGTTATTGGGGGAAAGTTCATTTGTTTTCATGGATCAAATCTCAGGAAGGGATGATTTTATTTTACGAAGTTTCCAATCGAAACCCAACCGACAAATGACATGCGAGGCAAATTACAAATTTCATCCAAATTAATTTAGCAGGATGAATGCCGAAAAATCGAACTCCATCAGGTACAATTGGAATATGCACCGGTTTTTTATCCCGCCAACCGCCTTTGAGGGTGATTTGGTTCACTTTCCCCAGGAATGTGCTCGTCAGATGGTGCAGGTGTTACGGCTTGCCCCCGGCTGCAAGGTGGTTGCACTGGATGGTTCAGGCAATGAAGCGCTGGTTGAATTGACGGCCCTCTCGGCGCGGCAGGCAAATGGGATTGTGCTGGGCTGGCAAAAAAATGGACGAGAACCCGCGTTGCGGGTGACTCTTGGGCTGGCTTTGAGCCAGCGGGAAAAATTTGAGTGGACTCTCCAAAAAGTGACCGAAGTGGGGGTAAGCAGAATTGTTCCGCTGGTCACACGGCGCAGTCTGGTTCAACAACCCTCTCAGGTTTTGGAAAAGATGGCGCGCTGGCGGCGGATTTTGCAGGAAGCCGCTGAACAATGTGGGAGAGGGCTTGTGCCGAATCTGGATGAACCGAGATGGCTTACGGATTTTCTTCCGCTCAGGCAAACCTTTGAGGTTGGGTTGATGGCGTGGGAAGGTGAAACCCGACGAACGATCAAATCCACCGATTTACCGATGGAGATGATTACTCGGGCTGGTTTATTGATTGGGCCCGAAGGCGGTTGGGAGGATGAGGAAGTTCAAGCAGCCGAACGTGCTGGCTGGTTACCGGTCAGTTTGGGCCGGCGTATCCTGCGTACCGAAACGGCTGCCATTGTCGGGGCAGCGTTGCTGTTGGCTCTCTATGATTGAATTAATTTGGAGGAGAGGACCATGATCAAACGGCTGAGATACCTGATATGGGCAGGGCTATGGGCAGGATTGACAGCCTGTTCGACGGCTGTCCCGCCAGTGGCCACTGCGGTCATTCAACCTCCGCTGGTATCGCCAACACCCGCAATGGAATTTCGGTTGGTGGAAACCCTTCCTCCACCACAGCCTGAGACTCTTCGGTCAACCCCGACGCTATCTCCACCTGAGCCAAAATCTACCCATGAGGATTGGTTTTTTACCTCGCCGGATGGTCAATGGTTGGTACAGGTCAGCGCGATTTTCCCGGTTGCTGCCGATGGGTCGGTGAGCGGGGAACGTTACCGGATTACCTTGGCGGTGTTTCGTAAAGATGGGAGTGTGCGTTGGCCGGTTCTCGATGAGGAACGTCCCTTTGGACTGGGATATACTCTGCCGGCCCAGTTCCACTGGGGTGGAGACGGGAATTATTTGTTTTACACCGAGCATGGTATTCCAGATGGGAACCCTACCATCGTCGGCTTTGATTGCGGTTTATACCGAATTAATTTACGGAATGGTGAAAGAACTCAACTGACCGGTGAATGCGGTTTGCTGCGAGCGGCAGGTGACGGAGAAACCTATGCGGTTTTACAAGGAAATCGGCTGGTGATTTACGATATAACCGGGTCGCAGCTTCGCGAGATTGCTTTCGCGGATATTCTGCAACTGAATCAGAATAGTGACTGGCAGACTGGTGGATTGGTCTGGTCGCCAGAAAATGATCGAATGGCGTTTAGCATCTTGCGCAAAATCCAACAACCCGCTGAGATTCAGACATCATTCGTTTTGGTTGATCTGAGCCGTGGTATGGTGCGTAATGTGGTGGAAAATCAACCGGGGCAGTACCTGCCGATTTTGTGGAATGAAGGGGAAACTTTGCTGATTCAGGATCAGTTTGGGCTGCGTTATGGGTTGAATCTCCGCACTGCTGAAATCACTCCCGCCGAATGAAACGACTTTCATCCGATTAAGCGGCGCGGCAGCAAGTTTTTCAGCCATTGACCACTCGGGCGCCCCCTGCCGAGGAAGCGATTCCTTTCATCGAATACGAGCCATACTGGAGGCGGGTTGCTGGTCGAAAGAGGTATGGGAACATCACTGCCCTTCTGCCATACCTCCAACCATTCGTTCGGAAGCGTCAATCGCCCGGATTGGAAAAGATTGAAGAAACGGCTGACCCATTCATGGGTGGGCTGCCAGCCTTCGGGGTTTTCTTCCAGCACTTTAAGGCCCAGCATGTGACATGGGAGATGGTTGAATTTTTCAAAAAAGGTGATGGGGACCGCGAAAATGGATGCCTGACTACGCCACAATTCCAAAGAATAGGTTTCCAGTACACTGGCCAGGTCGAACCCATAGGTGTTTTGCAACCAATCGGTGACGGCTTGCACCATCGAACGGTTGAGGCGTTCCTGGCCAGTTTCTGCCAGGGGACGGGTGGGATGCGGTTCAGCAGGTAATTCGATTTCACCGGTGCGGGTTAAGCGGGCGGCAAAGAAACCGGAGGTCGAAAAGCGATGCGGCCAGAGACGCAAGGCGTTTTGCACCTGTGGATGGAAGACTTGACCAAACGCATTGGCGAGTGCCGGGGCAGGGGCGGGGAGACGTTCGGCGACGGAGTTGATTTGAACGCTGGAAGGCAGACGGCGCACAATCTCATCCAGCACGGCTTCATATTCCTGTGGAGCCAGAGTACAGGTCGAGTAAACCACCTGTCCGCCGGGTTTAACCGCTGCCAATGCGGAGAGGAGCATGGCTGTTTGGCGGCGTGCCAGATGAGACTGTTCGCGCAGAGAGATGGGGCGCATCGGATGAGATTCGGTTGGCCGCAGGGATTGCATACTGCACGGTGCATCCAGCAGCACCCAATCGAATGTGGCCGGAAACCAGCGCCCAAACTTCTCAGCCGGGAAGCGGGTTACGGCGGTGTTGACTGTTCCCCAGGTTTGCAGCACCAACCGCAGGGGGGTGATTCGTTCAATGCCGGCGTCATTGGCCAACACCAGCCCGCGGTCGAATGTGCGGCTGATCAGGTGAGTGGTTTTTCCGCCGGGAGAGGCAGCCAGGTCGAGAATCAGCGGCTGGTTAGAGGCCGGTAAATCGAACAACTCCGCTGGCAGCATTGAAGCCGCATCTTGAATGTAGTAATGTCCCAGCCGATGTTCCAGAGTCTGGCTGAGCGGGATGCGTGTCTGACGAACCTGCCAGCCGGTTGGACAAAAAACCACCGGCTGAACATCCCAGCCGTACCACTCACACCATTCAGGAACAGCTTGCGGCGAGGTTTTGAGCGGGTTGATTCGAAAGGCGGGCAACAGCGGACGTTCCAGTTCTTCGAGCAGGGCTTTAAATTCATCCGGCGCAAGCAGGTCACGGAATAGTACCAGCGCGGTCTGGCGGGCTGAAAGGGACGGGGCAGGGGTGATTGGAGTGTTTTTTTTGCGACGGCTCATGTTTTTTGAATACAAAATACCAGTTCGTTATCGAAGCGGATTTCCTCAACCTCCCATGCCTGACCGGCAAGGATGGATTGCATCAATCGTCGCTGACGGTCTTCCAGGTTGCGCGTACCTTTCAGGCTGCTAATTGGCAACGAAACCAGCAGCCAACGGACCCGCAAAGATTGAAAGAAAGGCAAACATGCCCCGCGGCGGCGCTGTTCGAAGCGATGAGCCTCTTTGAAAAACAAAGCAACATCGGCTTCAATTTGGGGAGGATTGACTAAAATATCTTCGTGAATTGCCTTGCAGGAACAGCCGCTCAACTGGAAAAATTGATGAATCAATTCAATGCGGGGATGGTGGAGATCGTAGGCAAAATAACGGATCGAAGCGGGTAAATCCATCCACGGCAGGGCGAACGGCTGCATTCCACAAGCAAGGTCGAGAATGGTCTGGGGAATTCCGGTAATTTGCCACAAACGGGAATAAAATTCGCCAAGCAGTGGAATACGTTCACGGGTGGAGGCATGACTCGCCAGCATGGACAGGCAAAAATCACGAATGGATTGGGGATTTCCACTGGTGAAAGCAGCCCGCAGGGCTGTTTGGGCAAGGGAATAGTCCGGATCGCCCAGGTAGGGGGCAACGATGTTGTGGAGTTTTTCGCGAACGGCTTTCAAAGCTTCATCGGGACGATTATGGCGAGACAATTCCCCAAGGATCACATCGCGCAGGAGAGACTCTGGCAAATCCAGCGAGCGGTACTTTCGGCTGGTGCGCAGTTTTCCGATCCAATCGCGAATCTCATCTTCCGAAACAAAAGGGGCTTTATTCATCCCGTCTGACGATTCCCTGATTCCAGGCATAAACAGCAGCCTGCGTGCGGTCTGCTAAATGAAGTTTGGAGAGAATATTACTCACATGGCTCTTGACCGTTTTTTCGCTGATGAACAACTTTTCGGCAATCTCCCGATTCGAGATGCCGCTTGCAATCAGACGCAGAATTTCCATTTCACGGTCACTCAATTCAGAAAATGGGTTGATGGACTCGCTGCGTGTTCCCTGAACTTCCTGCACGAGGCGAGCCGCAACGCGCGGATGAAGGACGGCTTCACCCCGTGAGGCTTTACGAATGGCATCAACCAGATCAGTGGGTTTGGTGTCTTTCAAAATGTAAGATAGGGCTCCGGCTCGAACAGCGGGGAAAATATGCTCATCCTTGTAGTAGGAAGTAAAAATGATCACTTGGGTATGGGGGCTGATTGCCTTTACCCGGCGGGTTGCTTCAACCCCATCCATATCCGGCATGATCAGGTCCATGAGTAAGACATCCGGTACACTGTTTGGGAGCAATTCAAGGAGCTGAGCGCCATTTTCAGCCTCGCCGATGATTTCGATGTCTTCCTGAGTTTGGAGAAACGCGGTCAATCCCTGCCGGACAACAGCATGGTCATCCACGATAATTACCGTAATCGGGTTGGCGGCCTTAGTCATGGGAGATTTCCTCATTTCGTGGTTCTAATTTGATCGGCACAAAGGCGCTGACCGTCGTCCCCTGTCCAATGTTGCTTTCGATTTCTAATCTACCGCCGATTTCATCCATTCGATCGCGCATGCTTTTCAGACCAAAACCGGAAATTCCTGACTGAGTCAGGTCAAAACCACGGCCATTATCCTGAATTCTCAGGATAACGTGTTGTGAGTCGCAGGAAAGCATGACCTTTACTTGAGTAGCGCCGCTATGGCGGATCACATTGGCAAGGGCTTCCTGTGCAATTCGGAAGAGGGCTAATTCCTGACTGAAAGTCAGGTTGGGGTTTTCGGTGTGCGTAAAATCAATCATCATTTGATTTTGTTGTTGCCATTGCTGGAGGTATTCATCCAATGCGTTGTTCAAATTCTTTTGGTGCAACATTGCGGGGCGAAGCTCCAAAATCACATTGGTGAGTTCCTGCTGAGCCTGAATTGCCAGGTCCTCAGCCCGTTGAAGGGCTTGTTGAGCAGCCTCCGGCTGGGTTTGGATTAGTATTTCGGCGGTGTTCAGTTGGAGGATGGCGGCGGTGAGGTTTTGCTTAACCGAATCATGCAAATCGCGGGCAAGTTGATTGCGTTCCTCAATCGCAGCCAGCTGCTGGCGGGTTATGAGGAGGGTTTCCAGCTCGGCTGCCATTTGGTTCAATTTTCTGCCAAAATGAGCAATCTCATCCTGAGCCGGGTCGCTGATGCGCGGTTTGAAGTTG
>FWPV01011119.1_pt1 | contig 14447 bp, 9 predicted proteins | sample 2228371 | NCBI WGS metagenome assembly FWPV01 (sample SAMEA103939776, study PRJEB20133) | metagenome
AAATGTAAAGTTTAATATATTTTACAGGGAGGAGCCCTTTTTGAAAAGTCCACACTTTTTTATACATTAACGGACAAAGTTAATAGTTGACAATATTTTTTTTTAAATTAAAATATATATATATATATATTTAAATGAGGAGGAAATTATGAGAATAATACCTAAGGTTTTTTTAATTCTATTTTTATTTTCATTTTCTATTTTTGGATGGATGGAAAGCGGACTTTTGCCAGCTGAACAACCAGACCAATCAGGAATAAACGATTCATTTGCAAGTGCTGCTGATCTTGGAATTTACAGTTCCCCTTCTTCAGCAGGCACAGGATTTATAGCTAATAATTCAGATAATGATTATTATAAAATTATAATTCCTGGTTCAGAAAATCAACCAGGACATGATATTTTAAAAGTATCTTTATATGCTCCTGAAAACACAGGATATAGATTAATTGTTTATGAATCAGATAGTAGTGGTGGATTTTATTCCAGAACAGAAACAGGTTCTTATGATGGCATCACAAGAACTGCTTATGTTGATATTTCAAACAGATCAGAACAGAACTGGTTATATGCAATCCAGATCAAATCTGATGGGGGAAGCAGTTCTGTATCACCATATTATTTAACAATAGAAGTAATTGGCAATGGTTATATCCGTGGAAAAATAAATTTAATTGGTGTTGGTTCAAGTGGACTTTCAAATGTAAATATTGAAGCAAGATCCGAAAATGATTATATTAATTCAACTTCTACTGATGAAAATGGAAATTATTTATTAAAAATTCCAGTAGGTGTTAAGGTCACGAGGTTAATCGCAACCAGATACTGGTATGATGGATGCGCGCCTGATTGGGCTTATGGTAGAACAACAAAAAAATTTGAAACACCAATTATCATTACCTATTCAGGTCAATTTATCAATAATATAAATTTTGATGTTTATAAAGAAGGAGTAATTGCAGGAACTATTAATGCTCCAAATAGTGTTGATATAATAGTAAGAGATACTTATTCTGAGGATTGGATTACAGGTGCGTGGGATGTTAATAATAATTATGAAATTCATAACTTAGAAGCAGGCAATTACTGGTTGCTGGCAAAACAAACAGGAACAAATAATTGCAATGAAGCTGCTCAGCCAATAAGTTATACTCCAAATGTAAATGTTAGAGATGGATTTGTAACTGTGGTTAATTATAATATAGGGCAGGGAGTTAATGTAACAGGAACTATAGATTCTGCTCCTTTATTTCCTGGAGCAAGAGTTTATATAAAACCTGCAGGCTTACCAAAATCAGGTTCTACCTGGAGATTTGAGCCATTTTCTCAGTATTATAGAGTTGATGTTTCAGGAAATACCTATGAGATGAGAAATGTACCATCAGATATATTGCTTGATTGGAGAGTTGAAGCAGAAGGACCAACTATGTGGTATCCTGTTTTAAATACTCCACCTGCGCATGTAATTAATTTTTCAGGACCTCTGAGAGATAGTACCATATCAGGACAGGTTATTAATAATACTGGAGAATACCCTGACCTTTCAATTGTTGGTGTCTATGCAATAATTTCAGGGACAACAGATGTAATGTCTGATATGCTTGCATACGCCGGGCTTTGCGATAATAATGGAAGTTTTACCATAAATGTTCCATCAGGTTATAATTATGATTTAGCAGCAGTTGATGTAACAAAAGCCCAAAATGGAGCACCGTATTTTATTGGAAGAACTTATGATGTTGCACCAGGCGGTATGACATCTGTAAATATTGATATAGTAAGTGGTTATTATATATCAGGTAATTTTAATTATTTAGGGCAGCCTATCAGTTATAGTGGTGTTGAAGGAGCAGGATGTTATATTTTAAAAGAGACAGGATTAACAGGAATATTTAAATTTTATGATATGGGATATGGAAGAGATAGTTATATAACAGGCGATAGAATAGAAAATGGGACTTATAAAATAGTTGCTGTTGACACATTTTTTAATAAAGTTGAAAGATCTGTTGCTGTTAATAATAATAATGTTACAGGGATTGATATAGATTTTACAATTGATCCAGATAAAGATTATTTTAATCCATTGGTGGGCCAATTTATACCCGCTAATAATAAATATATTTATCCAGATGACTATTTATATGTAACAGTAAGTGATAAATTATTGGGTTCTGGTTTACAATCTGTTGTAATAAATTCTGACGGACAGCCTGTTGTTGATATTTCTAGTACTCCTCTTGAAAATAACACATTGAGGTATCAATTTAGATTACCTGTTTCACAGAGAACTCCAGGCTCTTCTCATGCAATATCAATAAGTTTAACTGATAATAATAATAATAAATTTACAATGAATGACTGGGTTGTAAATTTATATTCATTTACCCCATCTCCTACACCAACAGCAACACCAACAGGTACAGGACCGATACCAACTCAAACTCCTACTCCTACTCCTACACCATCTCCATCTGTAACACCTTTTGCTGACTGGTATGAATCAGCTTTATCGCCATCAGAACAACCTTGGCAGAGTGGATATAATGATAGTGAGTCATCTGTTGCAACGATATTTAATTATCTGAATGCAACCGGTATAGGATATATAGCAAATAATGGAGATCAGGATTATTATAAATTTACAGTTTTAAATTCGCATAATAATCCAGATCATGATATGTTAAAAATTACTTTATCTGTTCCGCAGGGACACTATTATTATAATATTGAAGTATATGAATATAATGTATTAGGTGGATGGAATTTTAAGAGTTCGAAAGGTGCAGATGGTGGTAAAGATGCTGTAATATATGTTGATATTTCCAATCATTCACATGAAGATTGGTTATATATGATAAAAGTTAACAGTTATAATAATTCTTCTCAGACACAGCATTATAGTGTAAGAATTGAAATAGTTGATACTGGTTATATAGCAGGAACTTTAAATTTAATAGGAGCAGGAGAAAGTGGATTAGCAAATGTAAATGTAGAAGCAAGAACCAGTGATGGAATATATATCAATTCAGCTAATACTGATTCTTCTGGATATTATCAGATAAAAGTTCCTGTTTCAATTCCTGTTTCTGAATTACGTGCTGTGAGATGGTGGTGTTACGGCTGCGCTCCTGATTGGGCTTATGGCAGGACCACTAAAAAGTTAGATCCATCTCTAATTGTAAATTCAGCAGGTAATGTTATTTCTGGAAATGATTTTGATGTATATAAAGAAGGGGTTATTTCAGGGACTATTTCTGCATCATATAATGTTGATATAATAGTTCTGGATCCATATAAACAGGGGGACTGGGTGGGTTATTACAACAATTTAAACAATGCATATGAAATACATAATTTAGAGCCAGGAAATTATTCTTTATTTATAAAACAGACTGGAACAGATAGATGTAATGATGCGGAGCAGGAGGCAAAATATATAACAAATGTAAATGTAATCGATGGAATTCCCACCAGTTTAAATTTAACTTTAGGAAGCGGTCATATAATAAGTGGTGTTTTAAATCCAGCTCCACTTTTTGAAACAGAAGTAATGCTTAAATTACCCGGGGGAACAAAATTTGATTACTTCAGTCCATTTACTGATTATTTTAAAGTAAAAACCACAGTTGTTAATTATGAATTAAGAAATGTTCCTTCCGGAACATATGATATTATGGCTGGAGGTGGACCATCATACTGGTTGCCTGAAAGAAATGTTGTTGTAAATAGTAATAAAACAGTCAATATCACCGGTCCCAATATTGACACTTCTATACAGGGACAGATTATAGATAATACAGGTATGTTTTCTGATTTATCTAAAATTATAATAGCTGCTGTAGTTTCAGGAACAGCAAATATATCAGATGATAATGCTTTTGTATATATGGGATTATGTTCGGCAGGTGGCGTTTTTGCTGTCGGTGTGCCATCGCAGTATCAATATTATGACCTTGTAGCGCTTTATGGAATGCAGGATGGAGGAACACCGCTTTTTATTGGTAGATCTTATGATGTTGTTACAGGAACAGCATCTACGATAATTTATATTAATAGCGGCTATTCAATTTCAGGAACACAATATTATATGGGAAAAACTTTAGAAGAATTATTTACAAGGGCACAGGTATGGATATTAAAGAATGTAGGTGGTGTATATAAATTTTATGATTTTGCAAATGGTGAGTCATCATTTATAACAGGTAATTTTATTGAAAATGGGGATTATTTAATAAGATCTAATGGATATTTCTTTAATATGCAAGAAAGATATGCAACTGTAAATGGTTCAGATTTAATAAATCAGGATTTTCATTTATCAATAGATCCTGCAAAAGATAAATATAATCCTTATGTTGGTTATTTAAATCCTGCTTCTGGTGGTGTTATTGTAAATCCTGTTGAAGATTATTTATATGTAACAATTTCAGATAAATATTTAGGTACTGGTATAGTAGAACCAAATATTTTAGTAAATGCTTATTCAGCTGTTGATATTAGTTATACTCAAACAAATTTAAATGAAAGAAGATACAAATTCAAATTACCACTTTCTCAAAGAACACCAGGACAGACCTGTCAGATTGGAATAAATGTTCAGGATAATCAGAATAATACATATTTTACAGGAAATTCCTGGCTTGTTTATGTTGCAACAGTAACAATTACGCCAACACCTACAATAACAGAGACACCGATAATAACCGAAACTTCAACTGGGACACCGACATCAACAATGACATCAACAGAAACAATGACATCAACTGTGACACCAACAGGAACAGATACATTGACATTCAGTCCAACACCAACAATAACAGATACCCCGACAATAACTGAAACACCAACAATAACCGAAACTTCAACTGGGACACCGACATCAACAATGACATCAACAGAAACAATGACATCAACTGTGACACCAACAGGAACAAACACACTGACATCAACGCAAACATTTACAGCAACAGAAACATCAACATCCAGTCCAACACCTACAATAACCGAGACACCGACAATAACAGAAACACCTACAATAACAGCGACTTCTACTATAACACCCACCCCGGTGCCTGTAGATAAATTACTGTTGAATAAAAATTTAATAAATTTATCAAAAGGTGAATTGATTATTATAAGAATACCGGAAAATTATAAAGGGAAAGAATGCAAAATATCAATTTACTCAAGAAATGGTAAATTAGTAAAAACAATAGAAAAAGTTTCAATAGATGATGACATAGCATGGAATGGTAAAAATGATGCAGGTAAAAAAGTAGCAGCTGGTGTTTATTTTATAAGGATAATAGTTGGTGATATAAAAGAAATATTAAAAATTGCAGTGGTTAAATAATATAAATTTTAATTTTAAAGGAGGAAAAAATGAAACGAGTTTGTTTACTTATATTAACTTTAATAATTGGTTTTAACCTTTATGCTGCAGGAGAAGCAGGCGGGTTAATTTTTGAAATGGCAACAGGTGCCAGGCAGGCATCAATGGCAGGTGTTTTTATTGCAAAAGCAGATGATGTAAATACAATATTTTATAATCCAGCAGGACTTGCAAATATTGGCAGTTATGAATTAGGGCTCACATATGATAATAATGTATCAGATATAAGAAATGCTATGATTACTTTTGCTATACCAGTTGAAAAAATAGGTTCATTTGGAGTCGGAATAATATATAGTTTTGTTCAGGGAGATGTAAATAATGCTATTATAGAAGAGCCAGTAAAAGTATATGATTTAGCTGGGATACTTGGTTATAGTTATGCGTTTACAAAAGAATTTTTAGCAGGTATTAACCTTAAATTTTTAAAAAGTCAATTAGGTGATTATTCAACATCAGCTTTTGCTTTTGATATAGGTGCTCTTTATTATTTAAATAATTATATAAATATAGGTGCCGCAGTGCAGAACATTGGAACAGGTTTAAAATTTGATATTGAAGAGACCAGATTACCAGTAAAAGCCGGTGTAGGTATAAATTATGAAGCATTAAAAACAAAAGAGCATTTAGCTTCTATAAGCAGTGATATAAAATATAATATTGTAGAAAATGAAGTTTTAGCAGGTATTGGTCTGGAATATTTTTATAATAATATATTTTCAGCACGAGCAGGATATATATTAGAGCAGCAAAGTTTAAATAGTTTTACTTTAGGCGCAGGGGTAAAATCAGTTTTAAATAATATGGTTATAAAATTTGATTATGCATTTTTACCTAAAATCTGGCAGAATGGAGATTTTGATTTTAATCATATAGTAACGATAAGGCTTAATTTTTAAAAAATTGAAAATTAAAAAATAAAATTCCCGTTGCTCACCATTGACAAGTGGGAGATTAAGATAAGGTAAGAACACGCGGAGCGTAATTGCACCTCTTTGAAAAAAAAGAGGATTTGGATTTAAGATTTTAAATTCAATTCAAGAAAAGATTTCTCTCCACTCTCCTCTCTATTTTCTCCTTTCTGTCTTTCTCTGTTTTATCAGTCATTCCTGTCCCTGATTAAAACAGGGATAAACTCAAGCAGGAATCCAGTCTTATATAGAAAGGATAGAGGAGAAAGGAGAAAGTAGATGGAGGTATATTTATATACTATTTTAAACGCAAACTTTGGGGTCAGACTGTTATATGTCAATATTTCGGTAACTTTTTCTAATTTCTCAAATGGCGTCATATAATTTATTCCACCATGCCTTCTAAGATGATTATATGTGAATATATAATCACCCAAGCATAATTTAAATTCTTCTATATCTTTAAAATGATTTGCTCTAATGTATTCTTTTTGTATTATATTAAAAAACGCTTCTATCTTTCCATTCGGTTGCGGATAATATGGTGGTGTATATATATGCTCTATTCCTAAATTTTTTAATGTGCATTCTAATGGATGTTCTCCTAATCCTTTAAATTCTACTCCATTATCGCTCATTATTTTATCAAAGTGAAATCCATATACTTGTTTAAACCAACTTAATGCCCTTTGAGTAAACATCGCTACTGTTAATGCCTTTATATTCTCTAATACTTCTGCGTAAACTAATCTTGTGCAATCATCCTGTAACGCTACTAAATATTTCCTCGGTTTTGATAATTCTGTTGGCAAATAATATGTATCTATATGTCCTGATTCTCCTGGATATTTCTTTTCATATCTCTTTATTTTTTGTTTTTGTTTATCATTTATGGGATATCTCGCTTTTATTCTATCTACTGTTCTTATTGATGGCGTTTTATCTAAATAATATGGCTTAAATAATAATACCAACTCATAACTTGGCGCTCCTAATCTCCTGTATGCTTTTATTATATTTCTTTCTATTTCTTTTAATGTTCTCCTGCTTTTATATCTCGGTCCTCTTTTTTCTGGTAATAATGCTTCTATTTTTTTATTTGCTTTTATCCATCTTCTATAATGTTTATATAATTCTTTTTTATTTATCTTGTATGCTTTTACTAAATCTTGAACCCTTTTAAAATATTCACTCTTTTTTTGCTTTACTTTTTCATACTCTTCCATCATTGGTAACCATTTATTAATAATTACATCTTTCATATACTGCTTCATTTTTATTCAGCCTCCTTTTAGTATAATCTAATATTTTATACTCTTATTATACTAAAAAGTTACCGAATTATTGTCGCATATCAGTCAGACCCGAAAGTTGGTGTTCGATTATTAATTAAAAATTTGTAATTATGGATAACACTTCGTGTTTTTAACTTAAATCAAGAACACCTTGATCTATTTTCAATTGTAGATTTTCTGCCTTTCTAAGTCTGGATTCCTGTTCCCTTTTTTTCAGAGGGACAAGTTTTGCAGGAATGACAGCTCAAGAAAATAAAAAATAACTTTTCGTGTTTTTGTTTTTAATTCTAATTAAGAAAACCTTGATCGATTTTCTGTCTTATTAAGACTGGATTCAGGGTTTGTTGCGCAGCCTCAGGTAATAGAACACAGGGAAGAAAAAATAACACAGCAAAGGGTAGAGGCACTTTATACCGTAATAAAGCCAACTTTGGGGTCAGACCCGAAAGTTGGGTTTATGGGCAACAGGAAATAATTATGATGGTCAATTAGGAACAGGAGATAATGTTGACAGGTTGCAGTGGGTTCAGGTAGGTTATGAAATTTTTTATTTTAATTAAATATTTATAAAAATAAATTCAATTTCTATTATATTTCTGAAAATTTTTTAATGATGTAATAATTTAGTTATCCTTCTTATCTGGAAAAGATAACAAAGTAAAATTATTTGAAAAATAATATTCTCTCTATTGTTAGTTTAAACTATGACATGATGAGCCTGACTGTATTTTTATATAGTAAAAATTATATTTAAATGATAAAATATTAAAATATATTAAATATTAATTTTTAATTACAAGGAGGTAGAGTATGAAAAAAGGAATATTTATGTATGCCTTATTTTTATTAATTGTTTTTTATACAGCATGTCAAAATAATTCAAGTTCTCCAACTCAGACCAACCAACCAACCAACCAACCAACAGTTCCTGCTACTAATACACCTACATGTACATTTACAGATACACCAATAAGTTCCCCAACTTTTACCCCAACCAGCACAACTATTGTAGTAATCATTTCAGAACCAGATGGGGATGGTATAGTAACATCAATAGGCGGTTTTGATTATAGTTCTCCCGTATTTAGTGTTGGAGATAATTCTTCAAATGTAACATACCAGGCTCTTTTAAGTTTTGATATTTCAACATTGTCAGTTTCAAGTGTATCTAACGCAAAATTAAGGATTTTTCTTACAGGCATCACTGGAAATCCATTAAATACAATGGGTGATTTAAGATGTGAACATATCACAACAGATTATATGCCCATAGATGGAAGTGAATATAAAAATCCAGCAGATATAAACGCATATTTGACTATGATTTCAGGTTCTACCTCTTCTTACGCATGGAAAGAATTAGATGTAACAGCTCAGGTTAATTTAGATATTTCAATGAATAAAACCAGGTCTCAATTTAGATTATATTTTCAAAATTCATCAGATGGAAATAATGCGTGGGATTATTTTGTATTTATAAGTGCAAACAATTCAGACGAAGAAAAACCACAACTTGTAATAACATATTAATATTAAATATTTATTATATAAAAAATTTTTTAAATTTTATATACATATTTTTTGAAAATTTGGAAATAATTGTAATATAACCTATCGCCCAATCTGTGCATCGAAGTTTTAATGAAAACAGAAAAAAGGGGTGTGTAGAATTAAATCTCCATTTACCGCTTTTTTACAAAAAGGGATAGTAAAAAAGTTACTGAATTATTATCGTATAACTGTCAGACCAGAAAGTTGCTAAGAATAAATCATATTTTTTTAGTCCATTAGTTTTAACATTCATTTTAACCCCATCATTTCATTTACAAACCGGCTGAAGTAATATATAATATATTTAATATATATATACCATCTATTACTTATAGACACAATTTTAATAATACTATCTTTTATTATTTTACAAAAGGAAATTTGAATTATGAGAAAAAAATTAAATAAAAATAATATTATAATTACAGAATATGATACTGCACTGGATAAGCCAGATGGTATGTTTCTTGATTCTTCTGAAACAATTATTGAAGAGGCAGAAGTTAAAAATGCAGTAAAACACGGGACATTTTATAGAAGGGATGAATATAATGATGGAATATACTTTGCACAGGGGAGTTATAAAAATGGTAAACTTAATGGATTATATTTCGAATCATACGCAGATGAATTATATACTTTAGAGATAGAAGTTATGTTTAAGGATGGAAAACTTGATGGGGCATATATTGTTAGAGATGAAATAAAAGCAGAGGAAGAAAAAGGATTTTTTAGGAATGGGAAAATTGATGGACCATTTATAAAATATGATATTTTTAATAAAAAACCAAGAAAAAAAATAGAGGGTAATTTTAAAAATGGAAAAAGGGATGGATTATGGCAATTTTATTATTCAGATAATAAAAAACCGTTTTTCCTAGAATATGAAAATGGCAGAATTAAAGCTGAATATTTAAAGGCATTAAGCAAAGAAGATGATTTTTTTAAAAAAAATTTTTCAATAGTTTTAAGTGAAGCCTGTATTATGGAAAATGTTTTAAAAGAATCAGATTATAGTAGTTCATTTAAAATTAGAAATGATGATTTTGAAACTGACATTTTTGCTGATTCTGGAAATGAAATCTATGAAAAAAATAAACTTTTACATGAAACGATAGATAAAAGGAAACAAATAAAGTTCAAATATAAAAATAAAAATTATAATATTGTTCCATATTGCTTATGTTTAAATTTAGAAAATGAGGAAGTAAGATGTTATGGTTATGATTTAATAGATAATAAGTGGGTAAGTTGCATAACAGAAAAAATGAAAGATATTAAAGAAGGAGAATTTGAAAAAGAATTTAATTTAGATTTTGAAAAAAATGAAAAATTAAATTCAGAACTTTCAAAATATGTTATTTTACATCGGGCAACTTATGAAAAAGCACAAAATCAGAGGAGGTTACTATTAAAAGTTTCATTAATCGCAGGTAAGGGTAAAAAATTTGAAAATATATTTAAAATGATTTTAATTCCAGAAGATTATTCGCTTTTAGATTTTGCGAGGATTATCCTTTTTTCCTATGGTTTTTTTATTGATCACAGGTTTGGTTTTTATGATAATTTTGAAAATACACACAAATTAAAAGAAGGATATGAAATGTTTGCAGATGCAGGAGAAGAAAGTAAATTTCCAGGAGTTAAAGACGCAAAAATTAAAGATGTATTTAATTTTACAGGTAAAAGTATGTTATTTCTTTTTGATTATGGGGATAAATGGAAGTTTTCTGTTGAGTATTTATCAGATGATATAAACAGGAAACATTAACCGGAGGTTGTGAATTCCTTTGGCATCCCGCCCAGACAGTATTAAAGATTTTTTATAATTTTATAAATTTTTTCTAATTTTTTTTCTGGTAGATTATTCAGATAATTTTTTATTTTATAAAATAATAAAACATCATCAGGGGCAGGATTTTCAAAAACTTCTAATCCTATAAGTTTATAAACAGGCATTTTTAAAGCATTTGATATTTTAAGTAATGTATCAATACTTGGTTTTTTTTCATTTCTTTCTATATTGCCTAAAAAAATAGAGCTTATCCCTGCACGCGCTGCAATTTCTTCTAATGTTAGATTAAAATTTAATCTAATATTTCTTATATTTTCTCCAATAATTTTATAAATATCTGAATTTTTCATAGTTTTTTAATTATAGAAAATATTTTATTTTTTTCTGTTAATGATTTGTTTTGTATATATGCTAAAATACTATCAATTAAAATTTCCTTTTTTGTCTTTTTGATTTTTTTATCAGAAAATAAATCAGAGGTATTTATGCTTAATTTTTTGGCAATTCTTTGTAATATATAAAGAGAAGGCTTCCTCTCGCCTCTTTCTATATTTCCTAAATAGGATGGGTTTATTTTGCATAAAGTTGCAAGTTCAGCAAGGGTTAATCCCATTGATTTACGATAATATTTAATATTTTCGCCAATTAATTCATATAATATGTTTACATCTTTTATTGTTTTGAATTTTTTATTTTCTAAATTTATCTTTTTATGCGATGTTAAAACTATTGTCTTCATAACATTTCCTTTATTTTTTAGAATTATATATTTTTAATGAATTAAACACAATAAACTATAAGCATTAAAAAAATATTGACTTTTAGCATTTTTTATGATATATTATTGTCAGGATATAAAAAGGAGGTATTGATATGAGAAAAGTAATTTCTGGTATTGTAATTCTTTTTATTTTTTTTATTAACACCTGTTCAAAAAAAGATGCAACAGGACCTACAGAACCATTTTTGTCTCCTACAATTACACCAACATCTACTTTAAGTCCTATACCCACATTTACACCATATCCTTATGGAAAAATAGTGTATGCATCAAATACCGATGGAGATTATGATATCTATATTTTTAAATTTTCAGATTATTCAATAACAAATATAACAAATAATACTGGTTTTGATAGCTATCCCTGCTGGCTCTTAAATGGATCCCAAATATTTTTTGTAACTGATAGAAGTATTGGATTTGGGTATGATATATATTGTATGAATGAAGATGGTAGTAATGCTTTTGAACGTGTTGGAACATCAACTGATAAATATTATCCAAGAAAAGCTATGATAAATGAGTCCAAAGAAGTTTACTATCATAAATATAATTCAACAATCAGTAAATATGAAATATGCGTTTATGATTATCCAGCAAACAGAGAAGTTGTTGTTCTGAGTTCAACCGGTGTAAATTATCAATGGTGTGATTATTCATATTTTACAAATAAAATTGCTTATGTTTCTGATTCAACAGGTTATAAAGAGATTTATATTGCCAATCCAGATGGAACTAATGTGGTACAATTAACAAATGCATTTTATACAAATACACAGCCAAAATTTTCAAAATATGGAGAGATGATTGTTTATTCCGCTGATTCAAATTATGATAATAAAGGTGAGATATGGGTTATGAATAGTGACGGGACTAATAAAAGGCAGATAACTTCTAATAGTGAGGATGATCGTTTGCCCTGCTTTTCACCTGATGGATACTGGATTTTATATGTAAAATATAATAGTTCAGGTAATGGGGATTTATATATAAAGCCTGCAAATGGAACCGGGACTGAACAAAAAATATTAGGAGTATCAAATATTAATGAAACCTACCCAGACTGGTTTATTATGTATTAAATGCAATCTCTGGATTCAGAGCCAGAATCCGGGAGGTTATGTAATAACAATTTGGTAATTTTTTATATATCCTCTTTGAAAAAGAGGGGACAGGGGAGATTTTGAAACCAAATCCCCCTTTGTTAAAGGGGAAGAAAAAAGGAGAGAGAAAAACCCTTTTTGTAAAATATGGGGAAGGGGAGGTTTTGCTTTACAACCCCATTTCTGCCTTAGTTAAAACTTTGGCAGACAAGTTTATTGCCCTTTTTCAACTATAAAAATAAATATAACTGATTATATGTGTAAACATAGTTATTGAAATATTGACATATAACAGTCGGTCCTGAAATCTGGTACTGTAATTGTCAAAAATTGATAGGCAAAAGTTGATTTTTGATAGGATAAAGTGACTTTCCAATTCATAACTCCTTTATTTCTGATATGTTTTTTTTGGCACAATAATTGCTAATAATATATTTGCATTATTTTTAATTTTTTAAAATAAATTGTAAATTTATATTGACATACAAATAAATAAGATTTAAAATGTAAAAAGAAAGGGACAAAAACTGATGAGATTTAATTGTAGAATTACAATAAAAAATAATAGAGAGAATAACGAGTTTAAAATACCAAGTGATTACAGAAAATATATATCTTCATTGATAAAAGAAGCATTTAAAATTTCAGGGGATAATAATTTTTATTTTGAGAATTTTGAAAAAAATAAAGTAAAGCCGTATACATTTTCAACATTATTTAATATAAAAGAATTTAAGGATAATTATTTTATTTTAAAAGATAACTATTTTTATTTTAATTTTTCATCAGCAGATTATGAATATTTAATCAGAATTTATAATGGGTTGTTGCAATTAAAAAATAATTTTAAATTATTTGACAGTGATTTATATGTTGAGGATTTTTATTTAAGATTAAAACCAAATTATACTTTTGGTAATAGTGCCAAATTTAAAACACTATCACCTGTTTTAGTTAGATGTCCAGCAGATGGTGATTATTATCTCGTTCCAGAAGAAATACCAATAAATGGTAAATTTAAATACGCCAAAAAATCTGACAGACAAAGCTTTTTAAATGCAATCAAATTAAATATCGAAAGTATTTTAAAAATGGGGGTAAAAAGTAAATTATTAGATGATGGGGTTTTAAAAGAAGATTTTAAAATTATAAATTATGATTTTAAGATTTCTCCTGCTTTACATAGTTCTAATAGAAGTAAATTTAAATTAACTTTACCTGCATTAAAAGGAACAATAGAAATTTCCGCAAATTCAGAAATAATTAAATTTCTATATGACGCTGGTATAGGAGCGAGGAGAAGTGAGGGTTTTGGGATGGTAGAGGTGGTAAGATGAGAAAAAAGTTAGATTATATAGAAAAAGAGCAAAGCGCAGAAAAATTGATTTTTAGTTTAACTGGTAATTTTCAATATGATCTTGGAATTTTGGGTTTGAAAAAAGTACTGGATTTTTTTGGGTTTGAGTATGAAAGCGATGGCAAATTTTATATAACTGTTTCAAGAACAACTGAACAACTTTTAGAAGACATAATAGCAAAACTTACCATAGATAATGGGATTTCTTATTTTATTGAAAAATTTATTGAAGAATTAAAGAAATTAAAGAAGCAACAAC
>FWPV01006633.1_pt1 | contig 14445 bp, 11 predicted proteins | sample 2228371 | NCBI WGS metagenome assembly FWPV01 (sample SAMEA103939776, study PRJEB20133) | metagenome
ATATGCACTCAGTGCGGGAATACGATCCCACATCAGGCAGGCATACCGTGCTACAGTGTCACCTGTCCGAAGTGCGGTGGTCCCATGACCAGGCAGAGATAGACAACATGGAGGCCTTACGTGTTGAGCAACGGGAAAGGTGGAGTCTTCTGTGTTGAGATGCTTTTGATCAGGCACTGCCTGGGTCAAAAAAAGAATATCAAAAAAAGGGGCAGGTGTACTTTTCAGCGTTGCTATTGACCGATATAAGCAAAGATGAGAAGAACCGAGGAAGCAAGAAAGCTTCTTTACCAGTGCGGAGTATCTTCACGTGTGGTGAGTGGACAGAAAAGAACTGTTCCCTTTATCTCTCTTTTCTGTTATTTCGCGTAGGAAAGGAGCCGCTGTTCTCCTTGTAAGGCACGCAGTCCGCTTACGTCTTGTGTCATCTCCAGTACACCGAGGTACTCGCCCTGCTCGTTACGCAGAGCGAGATATTCTATGTACACGAACCTGCCTCCCATCTGAATCCAAAACGGCGCGCGGCTGGCTTTGCCGCTTTTGAAATCACTTAGGATCTGCTCGACAACGTGCACGCTGGCAGGTGGGTGGCACATACGCACGTCTCGATTGAGGATGGAACGGTTGCGGGTAAAGATGCGGTGTTTGCCTTGCGAAAAATACTTGACCTTGTCATGTTTGTCGACAAAGGTAATGTCCACCGGCAGGGTGTTGAGTATGGCGGTCAGCTCGTCAACAGTAAGGCTGCCACTGGGAAGTTGGATGCGACTATCGTATCCCTTTTCCTCGATTGGTTCGACAACGCCTTCTGGTTGCCACTTTTTCTGTGGATCGTACAGACAGAATCCGATCTCGATCGAGTCACGATCGATGGTCAGCCAATCTGCGTCGGTAAAGCGTTCGACACACATTGGAAAAAGGATTTGCTCTTCCTTTAAGATCATTTCTTTGATGGCGTTAGTTGTGGGCTTGAGCACAGACTCGATTAACCACTCGATGTACGAAGTACTCAACTCCTCTGGGTTGTTGAGGGCCTCATGAGCGGCCTTGAGTAGTTTGCGCACCTCATCGTGTTTGCCCCACATCACCATCGGCGGTCCAGTAATGCCTAACTTCTCCAGAAAAGGGAACACCAGGTTTTCTTTGCGACGGTAGTGCTTGTCCACGTCGCTGAGTCGGTTGAAACGCAGCTTGAAGCTGTTGATCAGTTCAGCGGGCGACTGCTCCTTTGCCTTGCGAAAGAGCGCCTCCACCTGTGCAATCTCCAACAGTAGCGCGCGATTTTCCTGCACAAAGGTGTCAACCGGATGACCAGCGGGCACGGTACGCATCCTGTTTTCCGTGACCAGGCCCTTGAGTGCCTGTGAATGGACGTCGCACAGCCTGAGCACCTCTTCGACCGGCAGTCCTTCGGAGATCAATTCCTGCTCTACTTCTACGACTTCGCTGTAAGGCACCTGTCCGAGCAATGCAGCCAGGTGCTCGCGTACTGTTTCGGCGGATTCGCCCTCGTGGAGCTTGAGAATCATCTGTTTGAGTAGCAGCTTGCGCTGTTCGGCATTGGTGATTGATTCACCCATTATTTTTCCTTTCGGGTTCGTTTTATGCCTATCGTCGCACTGGAATGCTACGCCTTTTTATCTCTGTGGTTAAAATGAGCGATTGCTCCCTGGCGAACTGCCTGGGTGGTCATAGAAGTTAATATATAGAATATGATAACGATACTCTTCAAGGAGAATGTTCGTCTGCCAAATGCCAGCCAGTCGTGCACCGATGGAGGTCAACAAAAAAAGTCCGACGATCAAACCTGCAAACACCACCGGTCTGATCGATGCTGTTCGCTTCGGGGCGGAGAGGGACAGTGTGCCCTCTATAGGGCATGTGGCAACGCACGCGTAGCAGGCATGACACTCGTCCGAGCGAACCGTTAATACTTTGTGCACCGTGATGTTGGCCGGACAGGCGGCTGTACACTTTTCGCAGTTGATGCACGTTTCAGCATTGCGGCGGATTTTCCACGGGCTGATCCAGCTCAGTGCAGCCAGCAGCGCGCCGTAGGGGCAGAGATATCGACACCAAAAGTGGCGCACCAGTACCGATAGCAGAACGAGGCAGGTCAACACATAGATCGTCAGCGGTGAAGCGTGGGTAAAGAATTTGAGCATCTTGATGTCCGCGACCTTGTTGTAAGGGCTGGCTAGGAATGCCTCGATCGCTTGGAGGTTCATTTGAACAAAAATGGCCCACAAGAAAAAGAGCAGCAGCAAGTACTTGAGGCTGCGGAGGGGATAGTCCAGCCACTGCCATACTCGGCGAGGGCGGTCGAACAGTCTGATGTGAATCTTGGCCAAGTATTCAGAAAGAAGCCCAAACGGGCAAACCCAACTACAAAAGCCGCGCTTGAGCAGAAGCGCTGTGGTGAGGATGACCAGCAGCAGCAACAATCCTGAAGGGTGCACCATTGGAAAGTCTCCAGAGAGCAGCCAGTATTTTAGGCTCATCAATGAGCTGATTGGCAAAAATGCCTCCACCCCTGGCGGTCGACTGACGATCTTTTCTGCACCGGTCTCCAAGCTGCGAACGAACAGGTAAAACTGGACACCGATCAGGAGGGTTGTTAACGTGAAAGCTATTTGAACCGAGCGGCGGAGCAAAAGAGTATGCTGAAGTAGTTTCATCCAAGCAACCGGTACTGCAGGTTTTTTGTTTTCGACTGTGTGAAATACCAAAAATGCGGCACAGCGGTCCTTGACCCAGGTCAAGAAAGGCCCAAAAAAAAAGACAGATGTATTTTTCAGCGTTGCTATTGACCGGTATAAGCAGAGATGAGAAAAACCGAGGAAGCAAGAAAGCTTCTTTACCCGTGCGGAGTATCTTCACGTGTGGTGAGTGGACAGAAAAGAATCTGTCCCCCTTTTTGGGTCCCTTTTTCTAAACGGAGGAGGCAAAATGCATATGCATCACATACGGCCCGCAGTGATCCTGGTCTGTCTACCTATTTTTTTGGCAGACAGTGCGTCGGTATGCACTGGTGGATGTGGACACGTGGGAACAGTATCTCACACGAAAGGCCAAGATTGGCAGGTCGCAGACGCAACGGCCCCTTTTCCATCTGAACTCTCGTCAGGCTTCCACCTGGATATGAGCGAACCTCCAAGGAGGTTTTCCACGGACGACATCTGGGAATATCTTGATGGTGGGGCCCAGGAGATTGTAGACCTTGGCTTTGATCATCTACTGGTGGCCTGCTACAAGCAGCCAGCCAAGGACCTCACAGTGTATGTGGAGATATATATGATGAGATCTCCTGATGCTGCGAGGGCACTTATGGAGACATGGGGGCTACGGACAGCACGGGCAAGCACTCTTTGTGGAGGTGCATTTGTGCTCGGCCCTATGCTCTATTGGCAGCGCGGCCCAACGTGTGTTCGACTTGTGGCAAGCCTTGAAGAGGGGCAAGATACAGGGTTCCTGGAAGCCCTCGGCCGAGACCTCTGCCCGCTGTTAAGCGCGCAATGAGGCTGGGTCTTTACTATCGGTGGAGAGGAGTCTCTAGTAGTGTCTCCGGTTTGAGGCGATATATACCGCAGCCGGAAAGAATAACGGTGCCAACTCGATCGAAGTAGTATATTTTTCTCGCATTTTCTCCGACATATAATTTCTTCACTACTTCTCCGGTCTCTACGTTGAATGCCACAAGATCTCCGCTAAAGGACTCGTGTGCGAGACCGACCCCTGCCTCTGGGTCATAAGCGATTGGCCGAACACACGGGCCGATGTTGAAGATCCGCAGTCGTTCAAGATTCTTAGCAGAGACAGCTATCACTTCATTGCGCCAAAAGGAGGTCATGAGTAGTGTCTCATCTTCTGGGATAGAGGCAACATCCCATGAGCCTGGGGTCGGTGCACGAAACGTGTGCACGCATCCGGCATCCACATCGAACATGCAGGCCCCAGAGACAAATGGGAGAAGGAGATAAAGGATCGGATAGCCACCACCTGATATCACAAAACGGCCAGGCCCGAGCGACAGAGAGCTCGTTTCAGCCATCAAATGGCATCTTTTATAGAGTCGCTCAAGGTCTGGATCAGGGGCTGTGAAGCTTATGGTATCTGGATCGAAATAGTATATGCTTTCCGAAATGACGGCTAATTTTCCTTTGTGTCTAAAGAAGTATGCACTGTAGTCGTCCTTACCCCCTTGAGGAAAGTCTGCATATGATATGAGCCTTAGATCCTTATCGAACACTTTCATGACCTTCGGGTGGGACGGATTCAGCCTAGTGACATTGGCAGTTATGAGTTTTCCTGATGTTTCATCATAGTAAAGTCCGATGATCTCTGATTCTTTCTCGATGGGATAAAGCCTCGGCTCCTTAGGGTCGTACTTGTCTGCAAACACCTCTGGCGTGACGCCGCCGAACGTAGATCTATATGTAATGACAAAGTCCCCTTGATCCGGTCTTTGTACCATATACCGCGGCAATCCCCGCTTCTGGTCGAGGCCGGAAAAGTCGATCAATTGCTCTATGCCTGGAAGACTACGGGTGCGCTGGCATTGTTCCTGGGTGGGTGGATTGTTCTCACCTGCAACGAACAAGATCACTATAACGAGAGGGACTAAAAAGCTGTATGCGACATACCTTAGTGAAATCAATCGCTTGGACACAAAAAGGACAAGCGGGACAGCAGCGGACACAAGTGCAAGCCAAAACAACCAAACTGAAATGCAACGCAAAGGGAAAAGACCGAGAACGACGCTGTCAATGAAAAATACGCAAATGATTGCGAATATGAATCTCAGGGGAATAAACCAAGGGACGTGTTTCCAACGCAATGGTAATGCAATGGCTGCGGCAACGGCCGGTCTGTAGGCAGGAAACCACGCGGCCCAGGCAAAGGAGGCCCATATGATGGTGAAGTCGAGCAGGAAAGGCACAATGAATCGGCCATACCAGTAGGCTTTCCTCACTTGTCTTGACCTCTAGTGTGAGGGTTGCTTTGTGTATCTTCGTCGGTAGTACACAAGGCAGCGAATTGACCGTGCACTTTTGGTGCAATATAGTTGTAAGTTATAACTCCTAAGCGTGCGCCAAGAAAATTCTTGCAAATATGCTGCCCAAAAGCAACGTGTCCGACCGACCTCTGCTTTCGATCATCGTGCCCGTCTATAACGAAATCGCGAACCTTCCTACTCTTATGGAAAGGCTCGATCAGATGACCATTGATCGTGAGGTGATCTTCGTAGATGACGGCTCAACAGACGGCAGCAGGGAGTATCTCGAGACGCTGAAGCGCCCTTCGGACGATCGTCTCGTGATCGTCACCCATGAAAGAAACCGCGGAAGGGGGGCAGCGCTGCGGACCGGATTACTGTATGCAAGGGGGGCGGTTATTTCTGCTCAGGATGCAGATCTTGAATATCATCCACGTGAGTTAGAAAAACTGGCCCACCTCGTGATTCGAGGAGAGGCAGACGTCGTGTATGGATCACGGTTTCTCGGCAAAGGCAGTGAAACCATGTCTGTTGCCCAGTATTGGGGAAACAAAGTGATCGCAGGAGTAACCATGCTTCTGTACGGCGTTGTGCTGACCGATGTCGCTACCTGTTATAAGGTGTGGCGTGCAGAGGTCATCAAGGACCTTGATTTGCAAAGTAACGGCTTCGAGCTCGAGGCAGAAACCACAGCAAAGCTCCTTAAGGCAGGGTGTAGGATCCGTGAAATGCCCATTAGTTTTCAGGCACGCGGCCATCGTGAAGGGAAGAAACTGAAATGGAAAGATGGTATTCCTTTTGTGACAGCTTTGTTCAAATACCGCTTCTTTGCTTAAATGCATGCCCATGCTGGCGCATGCTCGCGGAGCGACCTGTTAAAGGGTTCTCAATATACCTGCCGCTCGGTCAAAATCCTAAATGCACTTCGAAGGACAACTCTGACCAGCCTCGGGTCCTTCAATCGTCCAAGCATCCTTATTGCAAATGAGGGCCTTAGGTAGAACCTCCTGTATGCCTTGCTCGATAGGTTTTCAATGGTCCTTTTGCCTAAGCCCAATGTCCCATTGCCATCAGGGTTGTCATGCCAGATCTGAGCAGGTATGAACTGTGCAAAGTCACATCCAAGGTCGATCGCGTAGCGTGAGATGTTCTCGAGGTTGTGCACTGTGTCTCCTTCCAGCCCGATGACAAAGTTGCCTACCACCTCGATTCCTGCACGCCGAGTCATTTCTGCAGCTCGAAACGACTGTTCCACGGTGATGCCTTTCCGAGATGTATCAAGGACGTGCTGCAAAGAGCTTTCAAAACCATAGGTAATCTGATAGCAGCCTGCCTTTTTCATTATAGCCAAGAGCTCCTCATCGATACGGTCTACCCGTGTAGTAGCCCGCCACGGCACAATGAGCTTTTCTGCAATCATCCGTTCGCACAGGGCTATTGTGCGATCCCGGTCTGCGGTAAATACCTGGTCCCGGAAAAATATCTCCCGATAACCGAGATTCCTCACCACATCGCGCAGTTCTTCCACGACGTAGTCGAGACTGTGGTACCGTATGGTGGAGCCTGCCCATACGTGCTGCGTACAAAACCTGCACTTGGCATGGATACAACCCCGTGAAGTTACCACCACAGTGAAAGGATAGGCCCTGGAAAATGGCGCAACATAATCCATGGGGTTGAGCAAGTGCCTGGAGGGATGGGGAAGCCAATCCAAAGGCTCGAGCAATACCCTGTGAAGACAGTGGACAGTGCCCTCTTCGAGAAATGCGATGTTTTCGGTAAGTTGCCCTTGGACAATGTCGACAGAGGGTTTTTCCGGCTCCCCCAGGATCACAACGTCTACGATTGCTGCCTTAAGAAAGATATCCGGTCTAACCGTGGCTGGTGGACCAAAGACCACTATGCGTGTGGCAGGCGCTTGTAGGCGAATTTGGGACGCCATGGTCAAGATTTCGTTCACCGAATTGTAGGTTGCGGGCAGAAACACGAGTTCAGGTCGAGTGTCAGCAACATACCGGACTGCCTTTGTGGGCTGCCAGCTCCGTGCACTGGCGTCGCAAAAATCGACGCGTACGCCGATCCTGCGCAGGGCTGCATGCATATAGAGAAATTCCATTGGTGGAGACAGCAGGGAGGAGGGATACTCTGAGCCTGTCCAATCAGTGAGAAAGTGGTGTTTTCTGCCTTTCTTGATGATCAAGGGGTTTAGGAGGAGGACCTTCGTTGAGGGCGCAATGCATTTTGTCTTGGTGCTCTCCCATACAATAGAGCGACCGCGTTCGTGTGCGAGTTGCTCTCCGGCAGGACTGTTCATCGAAACAGAGACCTCATCATACTGAAGAAGTATTGTGCAAGACTTCGAATGCTCAAGAGCTGGAGGAGCGTGCTTCTGTTTGGCTGCAACAGATAGAATCGACAGTACATGATGGTCTGACGCAACGTGATCTGGTGTTGGGTTACACCGGGCACCTTGAGGTTCGATTTCTTCTGGGGATGATAGCTTCCCCAGTCGTCGCCCCGCAGGGCCATCCCTTGCTCGCCGCGCAAGGCCATTGCGTAAAATTCAGTTCCAGGGAAGGCGACGAGCTGGTTTACCGCAAGTCGGTCTGGTTTCAAGGACAGGACAAGGCGCTCGGTTTCCATCAACGTGCGTGGTGTATCTGCTGGTGTACCCACGAGCACATTGGCCAGGGATTTTATGCGAGCCTTCTTGCAAAGGGCAATGGCTTTCTTGATCTGAGCCACGGTGATTCCTTTGCCAAGGGCGTCCAGGACTTCTTGGCTTCCAGACTCTATGCCAAAATTGATGGCGGCACAACCTGCCCGAGCCATCTCTGTGACGGTCTCCTCGTCAATGAGATCCACCCTTGTCTGGGTTACCCAGGAGATCGGGCCGTTTTCTTGTGCGTGAATCAAATACTCGCATATTGCAAGCACGCGTTCCCGTACAAGGGTAAAAGATTCGTCTGCGAATTCAAGTTCCCTAATGCCCATTGACAGGGCACGTTCGATTTCCTCGCACACCGATGCCAAGCCTCGAAATCGTACCCTGTCGCCCAGGGCCCGGTTGCAAAACTTGCATCTGAACGGACAGCCCCTTGTCGTCATGATCGGTATGGAGGTGCCTGTTAAGGGATAAAAGGACGAATACGCAGGGATCTTGAAATAGTGCCAGGCCGGGAAGGGAATGGAATCAAGATCCTCAATCATGTCACGACGCGGTGTCCGGATGAGCTCGTCTGCTTTTCTGTATACGATTCCTTTGACATCTGCTGGCGTGTCTGCTGCTCTGAGCGTTCGCAGCAACTCAACGAGCGTGTGTTCTCCTTCACCGACCACTGCCAGATCCAGGCTGGGATACCGTCGGAGTGTCTCCTCGGGCACCTGTGTGACGTGAGGCCCACCGACGACAGTGATAGTTGTTGGGTTGGACTGCTTTGCCATGCTGGCAGCTTTAGCCACAAAGGGCATTTGGTATGTGTGGCCGGTAAAGAGGAGTACATCTGACGTAAGCTTGCCGACCTTCCTGGCAAAGGCTCGTGGAGTAAGTTCCAGAAGATTGGCATCGAGGACTTCTACTGTAATGTCCTTCGGAATGACAGCAGCGAGATACCCAAGATTGAGGGGAAGGATCTTCTCCTTTCTGAGGAACGGGAATGGCGGCAATATCAGATGGGCATGAACTAACGAGTTGATCGCGCTAACCCCGATTGTGTGAGAGAGCCTGCGATGTGTTTGTTGCGAATCCTTGCACGTAAAAAAATTATAGCGATCATCCCCCTACGGGACAAGCGATACAGGTGCCTCTGGGACGCCCTTCTCCTTTGTCTTGATTGTCTAACAGAAGGGGTTTGGCGTAAGATTAGTGTGGCAGAAACGTAACGAGTATCCCGCATTATACGGCGATCTTTTGCGCTCCAATCCAATGGTCAATGGTGTTAGCGGAGGTATGGAAACGCGAGGTGGTTGGTCTCTCAAGGACATACAGATTCTCTTCGAGGCGTCGTCCCGTTGTATCTATCGCCCTCATCTGGGTAGATAGCATCGTTTTCAACCTTGTCTTTTTTTTGTTCCTCAAGGCCTTGATTCTGTATCCTGTGCGGTTTTCGACCATCTGGCATATCCTCGTGTGGGGCACTGTCTTTGTGTGCTGGGTAGTTGCCTTTGATCGAGTACGGGTATGGGGTAGAAGGGCTCGGCCAGTGGTCCTGGCAGCACAACTCGTACTCTTTTTTACTGTTGCCGGAATCGTTACAGGCTTATCCACAATAGAAGCGAGCACAAAGGGGTTTGACTGGTCCTGGCTCCGACCCGAGATGATCAAGACGCCATGGTGGCTCAGGATGTTCATTCCTATGTCTCCACTGTTTACCATTGCGTTCGTTGCGGTGGTCTGTGTGCTTATGTGGCGTGCAGTGGTTACACCGAGAAGCTGGTTTCTACGGCTTGTGCCTGCTGGTGCGGTGCTCGTACTTGTCTGGTTGGTTGTGATGGCGATCAAGCCGGTTGCCGATCCCCCACTGGATCCTCTGCACGGTCAGCCACGAGTGAACCAGCTTGCCTTCTACCTGAGAATCTTTGTAGGGCCGGCAGTAGTATTTTGTGTGCTCGTGTGGCTACGGTGGTTTACTCTGGCGTTCCGAACAGTTCCCTTTGTGTTGCATATGAGCCTTATTGCACTCAACTACATAGGCGTCCTGCCTGTACATTCTCTCAGAGATAGTATCCTCGGAGGTTCATACCAAGAGACGCTACCTGCGCAGGTTCCTGGTGTCACCATTCTTTATCCTGGCCAGGATGGGCCTGTTGACCAGAGCTTTAGATTCTTGCGAAGGATCGCGGTAACAGACGACTATCTCTATGCCAATTACGGTCCTACGTGTGGGATATACGAGATAGGCCGAACGGGTGGAGAGGCACGGAAACTGGAGATGAGTGGATTGATGCGCGATCTTCGTGTCGCTCCTGACAATAGGACCATATGGGGGCTCAATTGGCAATACGGCGATTTTGTCGTATTCAGCCCTGCCCCGATTTCAATATCTTGCTACACGGATCTTTTTAGCCTTGGTTTTACGACTCCCTACAACATGCTTCTAGATGGTGATCGTCTGTTTATCACTAATGTGACCTATCCCAAGGTTGGTGAATTCGTCTGGGAAGACCCGAACGATCCATGTTCGCTCAAGCTCACCCGATCCATTGATTTCTATAAGATGGGATTTACAAAGTTCACTGATGCTGCTTTTGGAATGCATCTGGACAAAAGAACAAATCGCCTCTATGTCATTGTAGCGCTTGTCGACGGAAAATACCTCGGCGCGATGGTCGAGATCGATCTAGACACGTTTGAGATCTTGCGGAATATAAAACTGACGACTGGCAACCATATGTTCCCTATCAAAGGACGTGATCATGTGCTCGTACCGAGCTATTACACTGCTGACCTTCATGAAGTATCTCTGACTACTATGGAAGAGGTACGGACCATTGTTGCCAAGCCCAACATCGTTGCCATCGAACATGACGCGGGCCGTGGATTGTTCTACGCAGTCTGCCGGGCCTCGGGACTGTTGCTGGTGATCGATGATAGGACCGGTGCCACGCTGAAAAGTGTCTATGTTGGCGTCAAACCAGAACCACTGTGGTATGATACTGCTGCTGACCAGCTGTATGTAGGAAGCGGTTCGGGGATTCTCAGAATAGACCTCAAGCGGTTTCTGGTTGCCTCTGGCTCATAGGGGCACCGTACAAGGAGAGGTAGGATCATAACATAGATGCGACGAGAGCGTTCGCACGTACGTAACACATGGCCGCTCTGCATTCTGCGTACAGGCACCTTGCTACGCTCGGAGATTGTCAGCTGATGACAGAGGTTTCTATCGTTATTCCAGTGTGCAATGAGCAGGAAAACCTTCCCATTCTTCTAGACCGTCTCGAGAAATTCGAGCAACAGACAAGATTGTGTTGTGCAGTCATAATTGTTGATGACGGCAGCACGGATGGGACGTCGGAGCTTGCTGACAGCTATGCCAATGAGCAACAGCGATGCTGCGTACTCCACAATCGGGGTCAGAGAAAGGGTATGGGATATGCCCTCAAGCTGGGGACGCGCAGCGCAACCACTCCTTTTGTGATCTGGTTGATGGGTGACCTCTCTGATGACCTATCAACCGTGCCTGACATATGCGGAAAACTTGAAGATGGATACGATCTCGTTATTGCCTCCCAATACATGGTTGGCGGTTCTACAGGAGACCTCGATCCAGTCAAGTCGTTTCTGAGCGGGCTTTATTCGCAGTGCATGCGTATAGCATTCGGGCTGCCAGTGCACGATATAAACAATGCATTCCGAGGGTTTCGCAAGTGCGTATTCGATGCCGTGAATCCCAGAAGTGATGACTTTGCCATATCTCCGGAATTTGCTATCAGGGCGCATCTTTTGGGGTATCGTCTTGGTGAGGTCCCCACTACCTATCATAACCGCACACAGGGTCAAAACAAGTTTCGCATGATCCCCATGATTCTTCGCTACAGCACGCTTCTGCGATACCGGTTCAAAGCGCTCCGTTAGGGCCTGCGCTGGAAGTCGCCTGCGACTGCCGGACCTGGGATCACAAAATCCTGACTGGCGAGTGTGAGCCGGGGGGCTTCGACTATCTCATCACCAGATATCCAGCGCATATAGGCATCATCGTATCGTTTGTAGACAAGCGCGTAGGATACGTGGAGTGGAAATCGTACACTCATAGGAAGTTCGATCGTATAGGTAGTGATGTAGTCCTGAAGAGGCTTTAAGTGCCGGTCGGTATTGACGATACGCACATAGGAAGGGGATTCGTGGGGCAGTATGGGCCGGCCGTCCTTGTCTATCTCGATCCTTCCAAGAAGCTCTTCAGCAGGCTCCCCAGACGGAGACCTGTATACGAGGGTACCACTTCCATCTATAACGTTGAGTTCGAACCAGGACCGCACGATATTTGCAAACAAAGGCGACGGGAAATCGTGGCCGATCGTCTTGTTGATAGTCGAAAATGTAAGCTGGAGTTCGAGCTGACCATTGCTGTCGTTGATACGATGCGATGCCATGCGTATCTCAAAGGCAGAGGGGACCTTTAACATGTCTCGGATCGTCCTGACTTTGGTCAGTGCTTTGGTGTAATTGTAGATTCGATACGACTTAAAGGTCTCATCCATGAACATCTCCAAGGGAGATACAAAGGCAAGTCTTCCAAAAAGCCAATCAGTATTGTCCTTTGTAAACTGCTCAAGCTCACTCAACATGTCGTCGTCAACATTCATTGCAACAGCGGGCAGAATCGTCTGGATTCCAAGAAATTGATGATCCCTCCATGTGTACGATCGTTGGTCACGGACAAGCCGCGGCATGTGGCAGTCATGGCACTTCATGCCGAGCTCGGTTGCATAAGGGGACTCGATAAATGAGGTGACATTATCGAGCGGGCTGACTACAGAGCCAACTTTGGTTACGTTGAGCCTATGGCACGGATAACACTGTGTGCCGTCCTTTGTGATCGGTTTCGTTACATCGCTGACGTGTTCAAGAACAGAAGTCAAGATGTATCGTCGCCGTTTCTCAGGGTCCCTGTAGAGTACGTCAGCTCTCGGCAGCGCAATAGTGTAGGCACCGTTCTGGTCTCCCTGATGGACCATATAGTGGCACGCCCGGCACGAGACGCCTTCGCTCTTTTGCACATGATCAGGATCGGTCAAAAGCGATGGATCCTCGCTAAGGGCCACACTGGGATCGTGACAGGTAGCACAGTGTCTTGCGAACTCGGGTCCTTTCTGGTCTATGAGGCTTTGCACCGTGGTCTGAAATGACTTGTTTCTTGCAGCGAAGGCATGAACGGATCTTGCCCACTGGCGGTATGGTATCGGGTGGCATGCTGCACATTCTTCACTATTACCGAGAAGTGATCCATCAATAGGCCTGAACGGTGCATTCTGGAGGTGTGCCATTTCATGGGTACTGGCTGAATGCAATCGATAGCTCTCAGTCATGTTCGACGTCTTGATCCATTTAAAAGCCATCGTCAATGGCACTGATACGGCCATAAGAAGAGCCGTATGAATGAGCAGCTGTTTTCCTCCACGTCCTAAAGCCATGCGGCTACTGGAGGATGTTACATAATGGTAGCCTGCATAGAGCAGGAGCATAAATGCAGCATAGCCATGGGCCTTTCTATGGAAAAACTCAAATCGCAAAAGGATAGGATCTACCACGGAAAAGAAACCAGTAAAAAACGTCATCACAAGAAGATACGCAAGGATCGATGCGCGGTTGAACTCCCCTGCCTTGGATGGCTTTACGTGGGGTTTTACAACGAAATAGAGGAACGCCGGAATAAAGGTACTATCGAAGATGAACACGACTATGAGGGGTGAGGGCGTCATGACCGAGGCGATACAGAAAAAAGGATAGAGCGCCACAGGCAAAGCTGCCTTCCAGGTGGCGATCCGTGTAGTCTCGATAAAAAGGTATAGCATGAAGATAGCGAACGTCGGGATACCTAGATAGGAGTGGGACCGTAGGATCAGGATGTATCTATCCCCGTGTGGATAGAGAACGTATTGCGCGAGACCTGAGATGATCAAGCACAGGGTAAGGAAATAGAAAACGCTTACCGTGACGTCCCGAAAGGAGTGACCCTTGATCCAGTGAAGGAGTCTTGTCATCAGGTCCTTGTGCACCTCGACTTACAAGCAACGCAAGTGCTTGTTCTCCACTACTGATTTCTGATGCGTCTTTAGAAGTGAAAGACAGCGAAAAACGACGTAATAGATCACGTACATGTAAAAAAGGATGAGCACAATACCAAGGGACGCAAAAAACATATGGTGAAACGCGCCATACCCGCTGAATCGCTCTGGGTGCAACAAACCCATTGAAAAGCTATAGATTTGGATGCCGAGAAACGGGACGGCAATACACTCAGCGATCATAAAGACAACGAGTAATAAAGCTAAGGCTGTTGTCCTCCACACGTTCACCGGCGCGGCTCTCTCATGTATGACGTATGCCACACATTAAAAAGTAGCAAAGGTGTGGAAAGGGAGTCAAATGCCAGACAAGCAAGGCAACAGTGATCGTCCTCGACAAATTATGGCCTTGCCCCTCTGACTTTAGCTCTGGCGGATCCTTGCAAAAACGCAGGGTCACTATTAGGCTTAATAGATGAGGGGAATCAATGGGTGTTGGGACGCCGCTGGCATAACCAGTCTATGTCTCTGTGCTAGGAGAGGTAGCGCTTCCATCGCGACGAGGCAGACGTCGAGTAGTAGCCGACCTGGTGGGGAATCATTAGGCCTTGTTATCAGATTAGCATTCTATTGGGCTCTGGGACATTCCCATGCAGATGCTTGACGAACGTTGTGAAACGAGCAAGCAGGTAGTACATAGCCGCCTCAGGATTATCCTCATCTCC
>FWPV01011123.1_pt1 | contig 14442 bp, 6 predicted proteins | sample 2228371 | NCBI WGS metagenome assembly FWPV01 (sample SAMEA103939776, study PRJEB20133) | metagenome
TTAATCCAGGCATCCGCACATCAGTGATGACCAGGTCAAATTCATTTCTGGCCATGATGCGCAAAGCTTCTGAACCATTATTCGCCGAGCTCACTTCATACCCTTCTTCTTGCATAAAATCTTCGAGGAGTAACCTCATCTCCAAATCATCTTCAATGACCAGCACCCGGCTTTGTTTCTGCCCCATATTTGGCCTGCTAATAAATTTTACTGAACTTCTGCTTAACAAAAAGAGAAGCAACTCCGGTACCAGACCATAAAAGAAGAGGAAAAAATAATCTGTTATGATTCTAGGGCGTTACCCAAATATTAAGATCTTATAAAGGCTAGCAAGATTGAGAAAAAAGAAAAGTGGGGCAAAATGGGACACCAAATTAAAATGAAAGGTTCATCTCCAGATTAGTTGCTTAAATTCTTGACGAAAGCTTGCCTGGGGCCGGGGAGGAAAGGCAGATTGCGCCGTAAGCATCGGCGGGATATTCCCGCTCCATAAACTCACGGCCGGCCATCCGCAAAGAGCAGCGGGGGCATGATCACCGAGCATCAAAGGAGAAGCGAAGTCCCCCGCCGCCCGCAGGAAGAGATATGGGCCTTATGAGGGCCAGCAAGATGACTTTTTTTCCAGCCCTTTGAAACCACAGGACATTTCAGATATTCCAGGTCTTTTGGCGGCAATTAATTTGGAGATGACTCAAATGAAAATTATGACTCTTTCAATTTCCGATAAAGAGTTTTACGATCGAGCCCTAAAATTTCGGCCGCCCGCGATTTATTCCCCTGGACCTGGACCAAAACTTTTTTAATATATTCCTTCTCTAATTGGGCCAAAGAAAGCCCCTGCCGCAGTGCTTTTTCCATAGTATCTTCTTCCGCTTGCTGGGTCATAGAAGAGGGCAAGTCTTCCGCCTGGATGATTTTATTTTTAGTTAAAATAATTGCTCTTTCGACGACATTCTCTAACTCCCGCACATTTCCAGGCCAGGAATAGTTGAGCATAATTTTTTTGACTTCCTCAGCGAAGCCGACAACTTCTTTGCCCATCTCTTCCCTAAAACGTTTAAGAAAATTCTCCGCCAGCAAAAGAATATCTTCTTTTCTTTCTCTTAAAGGGGGCATTTCAATGTCTACTACCTTCAAACGATAGTATAGATCTTCTCTAAATTTTCCTTCCTTAACTAAAGCTTTTATATCCTGGTTAGAAGCGGCGATTACTCTAAGATCAACAGGGTAAGATTGGGTATCTCCGAGGGGGCGTACCTTTTTTTCCTCTATAACCCTGAGTAATTTAGCTTGTAAGGGATAGGCCATCTCGGTTATTTCATCAAGGAATAGAGTTCCTTCATGGGCAGCAAAAATCAACCCCTTTTTATCCGTTTTCGCATCTGTAAAAGCGCCTTTGCGGTAGCCAAATAACTCACTCTCTAAAAGCGTCTCTGGAATTGCCGCACAATTCACAGCCACAAAATGGCTCTCTTTCCTCTTGCCGCTATAATGGATCGCTCGGGCTACTAATTCTTTCCCTGTTCCACTCTCCCCCGTAATAAGCACATTGCTTGAGGTATCCTTTATCCGCTCAATTAAATCATAAATCTTTTGCATCGAGCTACTTCGGCCAATTATATTATGGAACTGATAGCGAGAGGATACCTCCCTCCTCAGCCGACTTACCTCTTCTTTTAACATCCGGTTTTCCAGAGCCTTTTTAACCGTAAGGATAAGTTCCTCCATTGGAAAGGGCTTAATCAGGTAATCATAGGCTCCCATCTTCATGGCTTTGATGGCGGACTCAATGGTGCCGAAGGCCGTAATGATTATTACCGGGGTCAAGGGAGCAATTTTCTTCGACTCCTGCAAGAGCTCCAACCCTTTTAACCCCTCCATCATTAAGTCGGTAATCACTAAATCAAAATCTTCTTCTTTTAAATATTTAACAGCCTGATTACTATTGGTACTCGTGGTTAAAGAAAAGCCTTCTTCCCCAAGAACCTCTTCGAGTAAAGCACACATTTCTTTATCATCATCTACGACTAATATTTTGCCCTGCATCTTAAAAATCTTTCTTTTCCCCCTGGTTACCTGAGAGTTCATCTGCTTTGGGCAAATAAACTCTAAATACAGATCCCTGACCCACCTTACTCTCCACTTCCACCCATCCCTCATGATCTTGAACTATTCCCTGCACAACCATCAGGCCCAACCCTGTCCCACCTGTCTTGGTGGTAAAAAAAGGATTAAAAATATCTTTGAGCAGCCCTTCCTCTATGCCAATTCCTGAGTCAGCAACTTCGATGACTATGTACTCTCTCTTCTCTCCTCCCAGTTCTTCGCGCTGGATCTTCTGGAAGAAGGTGGAAACTCGCAATTCCCCGCCTTCCGGCATAGCTTGAAACGCGTTAAGAAATAAGTTTAATAAGACTTGCTGGAGTTGATCCGGATCTCCTCTCACCAAAAGTGGCTCTGCCGAAAATTCTTTAATCACTTTAATCTTTTGCTTTTCTATTTGGTGAGAAATGAAATCAAGACTCGTATCGATAAGGGTGGCCACCATCAATAATTTTTGTTCCGGCCTCTTCTTCCTTGCTAAACCAAGTAATTGTTGAATAATTTTTTTTATCTTATCCGCCTGCTGCAGAATAATCGCTAAACCCCTGGCCACAGCCTCTTGATCATTTAAGCGGCGTTGAATTAGCTCGGCCCTGCCGCTGATGATATTCAATGGGGTTCCGATCTCATGCGCTAATCCAGAAGCGAGCTGGCCGATGATGGCCAACTTTTGTGACTGCTGCAGAGTCCTTTCGAATTCCAATCTTTTCTCTCCTTCCTGAATTATTTTGTTTTGGGCTTCTTTTAAGTCAGCGGCTAACTGATTGAAGGCCTGGGCTAATTCATAGAGTTCGCCTCTTTTCTTCAAATTTATGCGCGTATCCAGATTTCCCTTAGCCATTTTCTTTACCCCTTCCATCAATTGAGAAATTGGGCGTGAAATAGAATTTTTAGTGACCATAAGGATTAGCCAAACCAGCGACCCGACGAGAACGACAATAGCCCAGAAGATATTCTTTTTAGCTTCTTTTATTTCTTCTTCCATAAAAGAAGTGTGTTGCAAAATAGCCACCCCTCCAATTACTTGACCCCTCTTGCTCTTCAAGGGAAAAGAGTAAATAAAAACGGGAATATCTTTATAGGTGGTAAAGCTTTCTCGGCTCTCTTCCTTGGACCAAGGAATTTTAACCAATTTCAGAAAATCATCTGGGCTTCCTTTTAGGGATTTCGAGCAAAAAACCATATTTTTCTTTTGCTGATATACTATAACTCCCAGAGTTTTCTCATCCTCTTCTACGGCATCAATAAGGTCCTGCACAAATGTCCATTCGCGCTCAATAGGGATCTTCTCCAAAGAAATTTTTAAAGTTTTTCCAATACTCTTTACCTCCACCTTCATTTTTCTTATATACATATCCCTTCGGGAGACGATATGGAAATATCCATAGCCAATAAAGACCGCAATAATAATAAGAGAAATATAAATCGTCAGTCTGCTCCCGAGCCTCATTTGCTTAACTCCTGCATGACCTTGGGAGGAAAAACAGAAATTAATGGCCTTTTAAGTATAATTAAATTGCTTTAGTTTACCAGCTAATATAAAAAGAGTCAAAGAATTTGGGGCAATTTGCAACAAAGTGGGGATTTTTTCCCCAATTGCTTATCTGTTGTGGTAAATAATGCTCGTTTTTAAAATGAATTATTTGGTCTTTTTTTTGCAAACCCTGACTTTAGAGCGATTAACTTCACCATCGCCAGCAAAAAGGCAAAGCCATGGAAGTTCAAATTATGGTATATTGGTGAAAAATTTTCCATCTGGATGGCGATAAAAGATTATTTTAAGGCAGCAAAAGAGTATAAATAATGTTCAAAAGAAGCAGCGGAATTCTTTTGCATATCACTTCCTTGCCCTCCAGCTTTGGCATAGGAGATCTGGGACCATGGGCCTACCGCTTTGTTGATTTTCTGGCGAGCGCGAAACAAAGCTTCTGGCAGATTCTCCCTTTTCATCCCACTGATCCGATTTACGGCAACTCTCCTTACCAAAGTCCTTCAGCTTTTGCTGGCAATCAATTACTCATTAGCCCCGAGCTTTTAGTGGAAGATAGCTTATTAGCGCCAGAAGAAATTACCTCAGACTTAAATTTTCCGAGGGAAAGAGTGGCCTACAAATTAGTTGGGCATTACAAAAAGAAAATTTTGAAACTGGCCTTTATTAACTTTTGGCAGAAAAAGATCCCTGAAGATTATGAAGAGTTTTGTGCAGAAAATTCTTCCTGGCTATCAGACTTCGCCCTATTTATGGCCCTCAAGAATAAATACGGCGGAATTCCCTGGTGTGCTTGGCCCCAGGACCTGCGCGATAGAAATTTAGCCGCCCTCGCGCAAGTTCAAAAAGAAGAAGAGGTCAGCGAAAAAATTAATTTCGAAAAATTTCAGCAATATATTTTCTATAAACAATGGCGGCGCCTTAAAGGATATTGCCAGGAGAAGAAAATTCAGATAATAGGCGATCTACCCATTTATGTCAACTACGATAGCGCCGATGTTTGGTCCTATCCCCATCTTTTTAAGCTTGATGAAAATAGAAAACCCACTGTGGTTGCCGGAGTTCCCCCTGATTATTTTAGTGAAACAGGACAACTCTGGGGCAATCCTATCTATAGATGGGACAAGATGCAAGAAGAAGGATACGCCTGGTGGTTCAAGCGCATAAACCATATTTTAAAATCGGTTGACTTGGTAAGAATTGATCATTTCCGGGGATTCGTAGCCTACTGGGAAGTTCCCGCCCATGAAAAAAATGCCGTCCATGGCCACTGGGTAGAAGCTCCCGCCCGGGATTTCTTCACTCGTTTAAAAGAAAAATATCCAGCTTTGCCCTTTATTGCGGAAGACCTGGGCACCATCACTCCCGATGTAAAAGAAGTAATGGAACACTTTCAGCTTCCGGGGATGAAAGTTTTACTCTTTGCCTTTGGGTCAGAGATGTCCACCAATCCTTATCTTCCCCATAACTTTTCCGCCAATTGTGTAGCTTATACGGGCACCCATGATAATAACACCATCAAAGGATGGTTCGATGAAGAGGCTACTGCGGAAGAAAAAGAAAGGGTCTTTCGTTACTTAGGAAGAGAAGTTGACGGGGCTACCCTTCCCTGGGAGTTAATTAGACTTCTTATGATGTCGGTGGCTAAATTGGTAATCATTCCCATGCAAGATATCCTGGCTCTGGGTGCTGAAGCCAGAATGAATTTCCCTTCCCGAGGGGAAGGCAATTGGCAATGGCGTCTCTTACCTGAACAATTAACGCCTTCTTTAACTAAGAAACTAAGGGAGATGTCTGCAATTTACGGGAGGAATTAGCCTTAAAAACCAAAAGTTAAGGAGGAACTTTGCCGTCTCCAAGAAGTGATATCAGTCTCTTGACTGCGGATGATCTTTTTCTTTTCAACGAGGGTAGCCACTTTCGTCTCTATCAAAAATTGGGAGCCCACCTTATAGATTCTCCTCCTCTCCAAGGAACCTATTTTGCAGTCTGGGCTCCGGATGCTGAACAAGTCTTCGTTATGGGGGATTTTAACAACTGGCAAAAGGAAACCCATCCCCTTCATCCGAAAGGACAATCCGGAATCTGGGAAGGTTTTATTCCCGAAGCGCGGAAAGGGAATGCTTATAAATATTTTATTCGTTCTCGTTACCACAATTATCAGGTGGAAAAGGCAGACCCTTTCTCTTTCTATAATGAAACACCTCCAAAGACTGCTTCCCTGATCTGGAATCTCGATTACACTTGGCACGATCAGGAATGGATGAAAGAAAGAAGCAAATATAACAGTCACCGTGCTCCCTGGGCTATTTACGAAGTTCACCTCGGTTCCTGGATGCTTGTCCCCGAAGAAGGGCACCGCTTCCTTAGCTATCGGGAATTAGCTCCTAAGTTAGCCAAATACGTGAAGGAAATGGGCTTCACTCATGTAGAATTTTTACCGGTTATGGAACATCCTTTTTACGGTTCCTGGGGATACCAGATAACTGGTTACTTCTCTCCCACCAGCCGCTATGGAACACCCCAGGACTTTATGTATCTCATTGATCAGCTTCACCAAGAAGGTCTTGGGGTAATCTTGGATTGGGTCCCCTCCCACTTCCCCAATGATGAACATGGACTCGGCTTCTTCGATGGCACGCATCTGTATGAACATATGGATCCGCGCTTGGGAGTCCACCCGGACTGGAATAGCTTTATCTTCAATTACGGTCGTAATGAAGTCAGGAGTTTCCTTTTGAGTAGCGCTCTTTTCTGGTTAGATGTCTATCACGCTGATGCTTTAAGAGTTGATGCGGTAGCTTCCATGCTTTATTTAGATTATTCCCGAGCCAATGGCGAATGGATCCCCAACGAATACGGAGGCCGAGAAAATTTGGCGGCCATCCATTTTCTGCGGCGCTTTAATGAAGAAGTGTATAAACATTATCCGGATGGGCAAACTATTGCCGAAGAATCTACAGCTTGGCCCATGGTCTCGCGGCCTACTTATATAGGCGGCCTGGGCTTTGGCATGAAGTGGGATATGGGCTGGATGCATGATACCTTACAGTATATGGCCAAAGACCCCATCCATAGAAAATATCACCATAACTTACTTACTTTTCGCCTCCTTTATGCTTTTCATGAAAATTTCATTCTCCCCCTCTCTCATGATGAAGTAGTTCATGGCAAAGGTTCTCTCCTGACCAAGATGTCCGGAGATGAATGGCAGAAGTTTGCTAACCTCCGTCTGCTCTATGGTTATATGTATACCCAGCCCGGTAAGAAACTTCTCTTTATGGGCGGCGAATTTGGCCAATGGCGAGAATGGCATCATGAAGAAAGTCTGGACTGGCATCTCCTGCAATTTCCGGCCCATGCTGGGCTGCGTCAATGGGTAAAGGATCTTAATTGGTTTTACCGGCGGGAACCAGCTCTGCATGAATTAGATTTTGCTCCAACGACTTTTGAATGGATTGACTGCCATGATAGCGATCAAAGTGTCTTAAGTTATTTACGCAAAGGAACTAACCCGGAGGAATTGATCTTAATTGTGGCGAACTTTACTCCGGTTCCGCGCTTTAATTATTGGGTCGGAGTTCCTCGGGGAGGGTTCTGGCAGGAAGTTCTCAACAGCGATGCGCAAGAGTATGGAGGAAGTGGTCTGGGTAACGGGGGAGGAGTGGCGGCTGAGCCCATGGCCCATCATGGCCGACCCTATTTACTCAAATTAACTTTACCTCCTCTGGCCATAATTATCTTCAAGAAGAGCGGAGAAAGGAAGTAAAGCGAGAGAGATGCCCATGATTGGTGCGCAATATTTAGGAGATGGCCAAAGTTTATTTCGCGTCTGGGCGCCTTTTATTGCCCAGGTTGAGGTGCATATTTTATCGCCGGAAGAGCGCATCATCCCTTTAGTTCAAGAAGGGGAATATCATCAAGCTATAGTCGCTCCCGCACCCCCGGGCACGCTCTACTTTTACCGCTTAGAGGGTGGTAAAGAACGTCCTGATCCAGCCTCTCGTTATCAGCCCCAAGGCGTGCATGGCCCTGCGCAGGTTATAGATCTAAGCTACCCCTGGATGGATAAAGAATGGTCAGGAATCCCGCTGGAGGATTATATCATTTATGAATTGCATGTGGGCACTTTCACCAAAGAAGGTACTTTTACCGCTATTATTCCTCATTTAAAAGACTTAAAAGAGCTGGGTATTACCGCTATAGAACTGATGCCGGTGGCCCAATTCCCCGGCCGCCATAATTGGGGTTATGACGGCGTCTATCCCTTTGCCGTGCAAAACTCATACGGTGGACCTGCAGGACTCCAGACCCTGGTCAATGCCTGCCACCAACATGGCCTAGCCGTAATTCTGGATGTGGTCTATAATCATCTTGGCCCGGAAGGAAACTATTTGCGCGACTTTGCTCCTTATTTTACCGATCGGTATCAGACGCCGTGGGGTGAAGCGCTCAACTTCGATGGTCCTTACAGCGACGGTGTGCGTGACTTCTTCTTGGCCAATGCCCTATACTGGCTAACAGAATTTCATATCGACGCTTTAAGGCTCGATGCTCTGCACGCTCTTTATGACTTTTCCGCTCGACCTTTTCTGCAAGAATTAGCAGATTTAGTGGAAAGGGAAAGAGAAAAAGAAAAAAGAAAAATTTACCTCTTTGGCGAAAGTGATCTTAACGATCGCCGATTAGTCCTAAAAAAGGAAGTGGGTGGATTCGGCCTGGATGCCCTCTGGAACGATGACTTTCACCATGCTTTACACACGCTCCTCACGGGGGAAAAGAAGGGATATTACCAGGATTTTGGAGAGATCGCCCATTTGGCGAAATCCTTCACTGAAGGATTTGTCTATACCGGGCAATTCTCCTCTTTTCGCCGCCGGCGCCACGGTTCTTCCTCGCGTGATATACCTGCCTGGCGCATGGTAGTATTTAGCCAGAATCATGATCAAATTGGCAACCGGCCTTTCGGAGATCGCCTCAGCCATTTGGTCACTTTTGATCAGCTAAAGTTGGCGGCGGCGGTTGTGCTCCTGTCTCCTTATATTCCCTTACTTTTTATGGGTGAGGAATACGGGGAGACGGCGCCTTTCTTATACTTTATCAGCCATGCAGATCCGGATTTAGTGGCCAACGTTAAAAGGGGGCGGCAAAAAGAGTTTGCTGATTTTTATAAGGGAGCAGAAATCCCCGATCCCTCTCTAACCCAGACCTTCCAAAAGTGCTGGCTCAATCATCAGCTACGTCTTCAGGCCCCCCATAAGACTTTGTGGCGTTTTTATCAAGAACTGATTCGATGGCGGCGAACTCTTCCTCCTTTAAAAAATTTAAATAAAGAAAATCTGCAGACGGCTATATGGGCTGCCGAAAAAGTTTTATTTTTACGGCGCTGGACAGACAAAGATGAAGCTTGTCTAATATTTAATTTTGCCTCTACGCAAGTCCAGGTCAGCTTGCCTATTCCTCCTGGAGAATGGGCCAAAAAACTTGACTCAGCAGAAGAAATATGGCACGGAAAGGGGAGCGCCATTCCGCAACTTTTATCATCATCAGGTAGAATTTTGCTGTCCTTAATGGCTTATGAAACGGTTCTCCTTTTGCGCCGAGGGAGAGATTAAATGGATAAATATATTTGCCTTCATGCTCATTTTTATCAACCTCCCCGGGAGAATCCCTGGTTGGAAGCTATAGAATTGCAAGACTCTGCCTACCCCTTCCATGATTGGAATGAAAGAATTACCAGAGAATGCTATGCTCCTAATGCAGCTGCCCGTTTAGTTGATGGAGAAGGACGGATAGTGCGGATCGTTAATAACTATGCCAAAATCAGTTTTACTTTTGGCCCCATTTTAATGGCTTGGCTGGCTCAAAAATCTCCGCCAGTTTACCAGGCCATCCTGAATGCTGATAAGGAAAGTCAAAATAATTTTTCCGGGCATGGATCGGCTCTAGCCCAGCCCTATGTCCATATGATCTTGCCTTTAGCTAACTGGCGAGATAAATATACGCAAATTTATTGGGGCATCAAAGATTTTGAATTCCGTTTCAGTCGCAGGCCCGAAGGCTTCTGGCTTCCAGAAACAGCCGTCGATTTGGAGACTTTAGACATCTTAGCGCTCCTGGGCATCCGTTTTACGATCCTTTCTCCTCACCAGGCTCAGATGGTGCGTTCTCTTCGCGGACGCACCTGGCATGACGTTAGTGGGGGGAGAATAGATCCCTCCCAGGCTTACATTCTCCGTTTACCCTCGGGCCAGAAGATAGACCTTTTTTTCTATGACGGTCCAATCTCCCATGCCGTGGCTTTTGAAGGTTTGTTGAACAACGGAGAAAACTTTGCCCGTCGGTTAATGGATGCTTTTGATGATCGCCGTCCCGGAGCTCAGCTCGGTCATATTGCCACCGATGGTGAAACTTATGGCCATCATCACCACCGCGGGGAGATGGCATTAGCTTATGCCCTCAATTTTATTGAGACTAACCAATTGGCCCAGATTACTAATTATGCGGAGTTTCTGGAAAAGCATCCCCCCCGCCAGGAGGTGAAAATTTTTGAAAACTCCTCCTGGAGCTGTTGGCATGGAGTGGAAAGGTGGAAGAATGACTGCGGCTGTAATAGTGGGATGCATCCAGGCTGGAAGCAAGCCTGGCGAGCTCCCTTACGCCAGGCTTTTGATTGGCTCAGAGATAGTTTAGCTAAACCATTTGAGGAGAAGGCCGGCCAGTTTTTAAAAGATCCCTGGGAAGCCCGGGATGAATATATAAAAATAATCTTGGATCGATCTCCCCAAAATATTGAGAGCTATTTTAGGCATCAAGCTCGAACACCCTTATCTGCGGCCGAGCAAATAACAGTTTTAAAACTTTTAGAAATGCAACGCCATTTACAACTTATGTACACGAGCTGTGGATGGTTCTTCGATGAACTCTCCGGTTTAGAAACTGTCCAGGTAATTCAATATGCTGGGCGGGCCTTACAGTTAGCTACAGAGATTTTCGGCAATTCATGGGAAAATCAGTTTTTAGAACTTCTGGCCCAAGCTAAAAGCAATTTGCCCGAACATAAAGATGGCCGTCATATTTACGAAAAATGGGTCAAACCAGCTATGATTGATCTAAAAAAAGTGGCGGCTCATTACGCTATCCGCTCAATCTTTGAACCTTACGCTCCTCAGGAACGGATCTATTGTTTTCAAATTGAGCGGGAAGATTACCAGGCTATCGAATCGGGCAAATTCAAATTGGCCATAGGGCGCGCTCGCCTATTTTCAGAGATCACCCGTGAAACCCAGCTTTTGACCTTTGGCGTTCTCCATTTGGGTGACCATAACCTCCGGGGCGGAGTAAGAGAATTCCAAGGAGATCAGGTTTATCAAGATTTATTACAGGAACTCATAACTTACTTTAACCAGGGCGATATTCCTGAAGTAATCCTAACTTTAAAAAGAGGTTTTGGTGAAGATGTTTACTCTCTAAAATCTCTCTTCCGCGATGAACAAAGAAAGCTTTTAACCATCATTCTCAATTCCACTCTAAAGGCTATAGAAGCTGTCTACCGACAACTTTATGAACAACATATCTCTTTAATGCGCTTTCTTGCCGAATTAAAAGTCCCCCAGCCCAATATTTTGCGTATTGCTGCTGAGATAGCGCTAAATGCCTCCCTCCGTCAAATATTGGCGGCGGAAAGTCTGTATCCTGAGGCCTTCCATAATTTAGTTGCCGAAATGAAAAACTTAGACTTGACCATTGATCATTTCGCTTTGAGCAAGATAATGGAAGAGAAAATTAAAAAATTTACCGCCATTTTTAAGGGCCATCCCCGAGAGCCAGAATATTTGAGGGCCCTTGGGGAACAAATTCGCTTGGCCAAATCTCTTCCTTTTGCGGTAGATGTCTGGGAATTGCAAAATATTTATTATGAGATGAAAGAATCTACTCTGGTTGAAATGAAAATGCGCGCCGCCAATGGCGAGAGCCAAGCCCAAAATTGGTTAAGTTTGTTTTATAAATTAGGGGAAGAGCTCAATTTTGCTTTCACGGAATCAAAATAAACTTGCTCACCCCAGAGGAACAAAATTGACTTGGCCGTTTAGGCCTTGAGTTAGGAATGACTCCTGAAGCCGATGAATTTTTGGAAAAATTTTCATAACAAATAACCAAGTCTTCAGGGTTTAGCTGATCTCTTTTGGGAAAGACATAAATCTTTATAAAATAAAATGGATTTAATGATCATCAATCTTCTAAAAGAAATTCAAGAAAAGATCCAACTACCCCGGGCGACCTATCGGCTGCAATTGGGATCAAACTGTAGTTTTTCCCAAGCAGCGGAGCTCGCTTCGTATTTAAATGAATTGGGCATTAGCCATGTCTATGTCTCCCCGATTTTCTTGCCCTGTTCCCCGGGTAGCCATGGTTACGATGTCTGTGATCATAATCAGCTCAATCCGGCTCTGGGCAGTGCTGAAGACTTTGAAAATTTCGTCCACACTCTGACCAGGCAAGGAATGGGGCTTATTCTGGACATGGTTCCCAACCACATGGGTATTGGCGGAGAGAGGAATATCTGGTGGATGGATGTCCTGGAAAATGGCCCAAGTTCACCCTACGCCAGCTACTTTGATATTGATTGGCACCCCGTGAAACCTGAATTGGAAAATAAGGTGCTCCTGCCCATCTTGGAAGACTTATACGGCAAAGTCTTAGAAAGCGGCAAATTCCGCCTCGCCTTTGAAGATGGAGCTTTCTTTATCTATTATTACGAACATAAATTACCCGTTGCTCCCCGTTCCTATTGTCTAATTTTAAACCAGGTATTAGCTGCTTTAACCAACGCCTTAGCTGTGGACAACGAAGATCTATTGGAACTGCAATCTATTCTCACTGCTTTAAATTATCTCCCACCCCGTACGGAAACTAACTCCGCTAAGATCGCGGAGCGCATGCGGGAAAAAGAAGTTATAAAAAAGCGCCTAACCTCTCTTTACCAAAAAAGCCCTGCTTTCCGTCTCCATCTCGATAAGACGGTAGATTCTTATAACGGCCAAATCGGTGATCCCCAGAGTTTTGCCAAAATGGACGAATTGCTCAAAGAACAAGCTTACCGCCCCTGTTTTTGGAGGGTAGCGGCCGATGAGATTAATTACCGACGTTTTTTTGATATCAACCACCTTGCCGCCATCCGTATGGAACTGCCCGAGGTCTTCCAGGCCACTCATCAGTTGCTCTTTCGTTTGTTAGCCGATGGTAAAGCCACTGGTTTACGTATCGATCATCTCGATGGTCTCTGGCATCCAGCTTGCTATTTAGCAAATTTGCAAAAAAACTATCTCCTCTCTTCCCTTTCCCGCCGCCTGGAATCATTTCCTGATTTCCCTTCAGCAAAGATAGAGGAAATAATAGACAATTGGTTGACCAATTTAAAAAGCCAGCCAGGCCCGCTTATCTGGCCCCTCTATATAGTAATTGAGAAAATCCTTAGCGCCGGCGAAAAACTTCCGCACTCCTGGCCCATCCAGGGAACAACTGGATATGATTTTTTAAATAACCTTAACGGCCTGTTCGTAGATATGGAAAATGAAAAAACTTTCGACCATATTTATAGCCACTTTATCGGCCAGCAAATTGATCTACCCAACTTAATCAACGCCAGCAAAAAAATGATCATGCTGATTTCTTTAGCAAGTGAATTGGCCTCTTTAAGCCATCAGCTGGAACGGCTTTCCGAAAAGAACCGTTGGTACCGGGATTTCACTCTGAATAGCTTAACTTTTGCCCTGCGGGAAGTTATCGCCTGTCTGCCTGTCTACCGGACTTATATTACGGGACCAGATGCGGTTTCGGAGAGAGACATGGCTTACATAACCGGGGCAGTAGAAGAAGCCAAAAGACGCAATCCCCGCACGGCTGAGGCTATCTTTGATTTTATTGGCGATACTCTTCTCCTGCGTAATCTGGCCAATTTCGCGCCAGAAGACTGGCCTAAAGTACTCAATTTCGTCATGCGTTTTCAACAAATCACCGGACCAGTTATGGCCAAAGGCTTGGAAGACACAGTCTTTTACATTTATAATCGCTTAATTTCTCTTAATGAAGTGGGCGGGCATCCCGGGAAATTTGGTCTTTCCCTTGAAGAATTTCACCAGCAAAATAGAGAAAGGCTCCTAAATTGGCCTTTCTCCCTTCTGGCTACATCCACCCACGATACGAAAAGGAGTGAAGATGTCCGGGCCCGCATCAACATTTTATCAGAGATGCCGATAGAATGGAGGCGAGCCGTATACCGATGGCGGAGGTGGAATGCCTCTCAGAAAACTTTAGTAGACGGCCAATTAGCTCCTGACGCCAATGATGAATACCATCTTTACCAGACCCTGGTGGGAGCCTGGCCTTTAGCAGATAAAGATGATGAATTTTTAAAGAGCACCGAATTTGAGCAGTGGCGAGAACGAGTAATCGCTTATCTGCATAAAGCTACCCTGGAAGCTAAAGTGCACACCAGCTGGTTTAATCCAAACCGCGAATATGAAGAAGCCGTGAAAAATTTCATTAGCCGTATTCTTGAACCAGGGAAAAAAAATAAATTTCTCCGTGACCTTCGTTCTTTCCAAAGGCGAGTTTCTTATTTCGGGCTTTGGAACAGTCTCTCTCAGGTTGTCCTGAAGCTAACCTGCCCTGGAGTTCCTGATTTTTACCAGGGTACTGAGCTTTGGGATTTCAGTCTGGTCGATCCTGATAACCGCCGACCAGTGGACTTTCAAAAAAGAAAAGTCTTCTTAACTGAATTTAAGATGAACTTAAATAAATTAGGCAACAATCTTCTTCCCCTGGTGCAAGAACTCCTGCAGTCTCCC
>FWPV01011124.1_pt1 | contig 14441 bp, 12 predicted proteins | sample 2228371 | NCBI WGS metagenome assembly FWPV01 (sample SAMEA103939776, study PRJEB20133) | metagenome
CGTAGTAGAATTTCGACGAGGATTTTGCTTTAGCAAAATCCAATTTTACCACCGGTAGCCAAAATTTCACTACGGGGTCAACCCCGTAGTGAAATTTTGGCCGCATGCAAGCGAAGACGCGTTTTGCTTTTAGTAAAACACTGGCCAAAATTCTACTACGGGGTTGACAAAATTCTAGAAAAAGATACACTATCATTATTTAGTTCTGGTTCTTTTCAATGAGTAAGATAAGAAAGGAGGGAGTAAATTGGAAGGGAAAAATGGGAAAGAATTGAAAGATGAGGAAAAATGGGCAGAAACAGAATGGACTCTCGAAAAATTCCTTATCATGCTGGTCGTTCTGCTGGCTCTGGTAATAGGGGTTGTGGCATCGTTTCTTTTGAAATAGAGAGAAAACATCAAATCCCCAAACCTAGCTTTAGGTACGGGGATTTTTTATTTTTTATTTTTTGGCATTACTCCACTACAAATGCCACTTTCATATTCACTTTGTACTCTGTAACTTGACCATCCTTTACTTCTGCGGTTTGGCCGATTACTTTCACGCCTGTAACATTGCGGATAGTGGAGCAGGTTTTTTCCACTCCTTCCTTAAATGCTTCTTCGAAACTTACAGGAGAGGTGCCAATAACCTCGATGACATTGACAGCCATGATTTCAAATTAAAAATGAAAAACTAAAAATGAAAAACCACAATGAAAAATCAAAAATTATTTACTTTCTTTTTACCCTAATTAAACCAGAACAAGGGATGATTTTGATGCCTTTCTTTTCTAATTGATCCAAAAATAAATTCATGCCAATGGAATCGCTGGAAATATGGCCAGCAATGACCACATTAATATGATTTTTCTCCGCTTCTTTTTTATGTTCTTCGCTCATATGCATGCCCACTACAGTTCCGATGCCAGCTTGCGCCATCTTAGCATAAATTTCTTTTGCTCCTTCAGTGCCGCCGGTAATTTCCGTAAGTGCAATTTTACCAGGAGAGTTTTCTTCACTGCCGGCAAAAATTTTCGGTCCAGCTCCTAATTTCTCTGCTTCTTTGTATTCGGGAATTTGGCGCAAGATTTTAATAATTTGTCCCACAGTTTTGGGTTTAGCTTTCGTGATAATTTTTTTCAAAAAATTAGCGGCCAAATTATCACAAGGCGTATGTGCACATAAAAAACCAAAGCCCAAAAGCCGCGCCGCATCTACATTTTCATTATGGTTAATAGGAGAAATAGTGCGGGAAACTTCGCCAATGCGCGGCCGCATCACTCCTTCAGCAATATTTATAGGCACGCCATAATCCGCTAAAACTTGGGCCTGTAGATGCATAACATCATCTATATTTGCCAGGGCCTTGCCTTCCGGATGATGGGCCAAAAGAAGATCGATGCCCCCTAAAGTTTTGGCCATGACAATCTCCCCTACTTCCAAATCAATACCGGCAAGGATTTTTTTAATTTGCTTCCCAGGTTTGTCAATTAAAATGCACGTATCAGAATAAGGATTTTGCAGTCTTTCCTCATCAAAAAACTCCTTTTCCTCTTTAGAAAGCTTATTAAATTTTTCTTTATTGTTTTTTAAAACTTCGGTAACTTTCTTTCTGCCCCGTAAATCTGCTTTAATTCCCAGTTGAATAGCTAATTGATAGATTTGTTGAATAGTCATAACGGAAATTAAAAATTAAAAATGAAAAACGACAAAGAAAAATGCAAAAAGATTTTTGATTTTGGATTGTGGTTTTTCATTTTTATGTTTTCATTTTTCATTATTGATCATTGGACATTTTATTGGAGATTGGTAATGGGAAATTCAAAAATTATTTCCTAAGTTTTTCTTGAAAGAAAGATGAAAGCTCCTTTATCTTTATTCTTTCCTGTTTCATGGAGTCGCGATCTCTGACAGTCACCGCTTGATCATCCAAAGTTTCAAAATCGATAGTGACGCAAAAAGGAGTGCCAATTTCATCCTGCCGCCTATAGCGTCTGCCGATTGAACCCACTTCATCATACATAGTCATCCATTTTCCCCTAACCTCCTCCCAAACTTCCTTTGCTTTTTTGACAATTTTTCCTTTGTTGCGCACTAAAGGAAGCACAGCGATTTTTAAGGGAGCAAGACGATGATCGAATTTTAGGACCACTCTTTTTTCGCCTTTTACTTTTTCTTCGCAATAAGCATCGATAAAAAACGCTAAAATAGCTCGGTCCACTCCTCCGGATGGTTCTATGATATAAGGCAAAAACTTCTCCTTTGTATCCTCGTCAAAATATTTCAAATCTTTTTTGGAAAACTGCTCGTGCTGTTTTAAGTCATAGTCGCGCCGATTGGCTATGCCCTCCAATTCTCCCCAGCCAAAAGGAAAATGATATTCAATATCAGAACAAGAAGCGGCGTAATGAGCCAATTCTTTTGGCTTGTGAGGACGCAGACGCAAGTGAGATTTTTTAATGCCCAAATCCAAATACCAGTTCAATCTTTCTTTCTGCCACATCTTGTAATATTTTTCTGCTTCTTTTGGCGCGATGAAAAATTCAATTTCCATTTGTTCGAATTCTACGGTGCGAAAAATAAAATTGGAGGGGGTGATTTCATTGCGGAAAGATTTGCCGATTTGCGCAATACCAAAAGGAAGTTTTTTGCGCATAGCCTGCATTACATTAGTAAAATTAACAAAAATTCCCTGAGCAGTTTCTGGACGAAGATAAATCTGATGAGCGGAATCTTCGATGGGTCCTAAAAAAGTTTTAAACATTAAATTAAAACTGCGCGGCAAAGTCAAACTTCCCCCGCATTCAGGACACTTCGTATCCGGAAGCTGATCTTCCCTAAAACGCTTATGACATTTTTTGCATTCCTGAAGCAAATCCGTAAAACTTTGCAAATGACCCGAGGCCTGCCAAATCTTAGGATGCATAAAAATTGCCGCGTCCATCCCCACCATATCATTCCGCTCCTGCACCACTTTCTGCCACCACATTTTTTTGAGATTATTTTTCAATTCCACGCCTAATGGCCCATAATCATAAGCAGCAGCAATCCCGCCATAGATTTCGGAGGATTGAAAAATAAAACCGCGCCGCTTTGCCAGCGATACAATTTTTTCCATGAGATTTTCTTCTCTTTTTATCATTTCTTCTTAAATATAATTTATTTTTTAATAAAAAGAAAGGCCAACCTCCCCTGTGGATAATTAAGAAAAAATGGAAAATATAATTTGACTATAAAAATAAATGGCTAACATTAGCCGAAAATTTTAATATTGACAAACCGCCTTGCATGTTAAACTATAATCCTAAGAATGTTCTTTTAGAGTGCTGTCGTCTCTTGCACCCCTCCGCATCCTGCTGGGTGCCTTTATCCCGCCGGATGTCTTTGCCATGCAAAGGATGACAGTCTCTTTGAAGCCGCAAGCAATAAGGAAAAGCAAAAAGTCTAAAGGGCGACCGAGTACAATGCCCCCTGGTTTCGGAACAAATCCCCTAGACTTTTTCGCTGGAGCGCCCTCCACTCCAATGTAGAAGCCTATCCTTATTCTTGCGGCTTTTAAAAACTCCACTTTCTCCTGATAGCTGCGGTTTCTTTTTTTAATGCTTTTGCTTCTTTTCCTAATTTCTCTAATTCCCATTTCTTATGCGCGGCTAAACTTCTAGAAATTTTCCCTGATTCAATTTGCCTTTGCAAACGTTCTGATTCCTTGGCCATACGATACGCCTGCTCTCTCATTTTTCTATATTCTTCCACAGCGGCTACCCGTTGTCTTCGCCATTCCTCGCGTTCCCCCCTCTTTGCTTTCTCCCGATCTTTAAAAGGAGGAGGCGGAGGAGGCCCTTCCCTTCGCCAAGGAAAATAATCTTTCTGCGGCGCTTGCGGCATCTCTTCGGTAGGTAGACCCAGTTCCTCGTCTTCTCCACGCCGGCCAAAAATAAAATTTCGCAGAGAGTTTAAAATACCCATGTTATCAAATTAAAAATTAAAAACTAAAAATGAAAAATTGCTTCTTTAATTATAACATAAAAACAGATAGTTTTAGAAAAAGTCAAAAGTTTTAGTTATTTTTGAATTTTGATTTGTCATTTTGATTTTTGAATTTTGATTTTTGAATTATTTCTTATATGTTTTCCCTTATTTCTTCCATCAATTTTAAATAGAACTTAAGGTTATGGAGCGAACCAAGCCGCAAAGCAAGGGGCTCTTTCTGCAGATAAAGATGGCGCAGATAACTTCTGGAATAATTTTTGCAGGTTGGACAATCGCAAAGAGGATCTAAAGACCCAAAATCATTCTGATAACAAGACTGGCGAATACGAATAATTTTATAGGAAACCTTTTTCAATCCCTGCAATTTTAGCTCAGCAAACAAATAACCATGCCGGGCATTGCGGGTGGGCATCACGCAATCAAACATGTCCATTCCCCTTTTTACTGCTTCTAAAATATTTTCGGGCGTGCCTACTCCTAAAAGATGCCGCGGTTTTTCTTCCGGCAACAAAGGAACGGCATAATCCAGAACTTTATACATCTTTGCCTGCGGCTCCCCTACTGCCACTCCTCCAATGGCATAACCAGGAAAATCCAAGGCCGTTAATTCTTTTGCGGATCTTTCGCGCAAATCTTTATAAACCCCTCCCTGGATAATGCCGAAAAGTCTGCCGGTTTTTGCACTTTTTTCTTTAAGCCAAAAATCTTTGCATCTTTTCGCCCATCTGCTAGTGAGCGAAACTGCTCTCGTAATTTCTTTTTTGCTTTTTTCATACGCTGGGCAAACATCTAAAGTCATCATTATATCCGCTCCCAGCTTCATTTGGATTTTTACTGCCTGTTCTGGAGTCAAAAAATGTTTTTCGCCATCAAGCTCTGAAGTAAACAAAGCTCCTCCTTCCTTAATTTGGCAAGTTTTGGCTAAACTATAAACTTGAAAACCGCCGGAGTCGGTAAGAATGGGTCCTGACCAATTCATAAAGCTATGCAGTCCCCCCGCTCTCTCAATTGTTTTAATGCCGGGACGTAAAAACAAATGGTAAGTATTGCTTAAAATAATTTCGGCGCCTATTTTTTTTATTTCTTCCACAGTTAAATTTTTAACCGCTGCGCGAGTGGCAATAGGCAAAAAAGCAGGAGTGGAAATATTCCCATGGGAAGTTCTCATTACTCCTGCTCTGGCTAAATTTTTTTTGTTTTTGCGGAGGATGTGAAAAAAAACTTGGGGCATCTCTTCCTTATTTTCTTCTGCTGGTCCTTGCTTCTTTTTGTTGATTTTTACCTATTATAGCGACAACAAGGGCAAGGGCTAAAAGATAATAAGCCAACATTTCAAAAGAGCCGCTGTAAAACCCAAATAATTCTCCTTGGTTTAACAGCCCCAAAAGAGCACGTACGAAAAAGCTCCAAAGAGATAACCCTACCAAAATCCAGGATAAATTTTGCATGTTTTTATTTTAATTTTAAAGATTATTAAATCCTTAAGGAATTACCTTTCCCTTCTCTTTGTCCGCATCCGCGATGCTCAGCCCCTTTGCTTCGCTGATTATTTCCTGGCCAGTAAAAATATCCACGCCAGAAGCAGTTGATGTTTTGACCAAATCAACTGATTGATCCACTTGGTGAGCAGAGGGGACGATAGCCACCTGGAAAAACGCTTCCGGCACAGGCAGAAGATAACCCGCATTGGAATGAACACTGCCCAAAGTCCAAGTTACCTGCCCCGTGCGGGCGTTAAAAACAACGTCTTCGCCGTAATTTACCAATTTCTTTTCCGTCCAAGAAACTCCAGGAGCAAGGGTGGCGGTAACCACGACGTTCTTTACGCCATTAGTGCGATTTTTAAGACGCCACCTGATAGTATAAGTGGTGGTCTCCCCCACTTTTGGCGGAAGAGGACCGGAACTTTTAGTGACCCCGTTTCTGCCGTCATCATAAAAAGTAACGGCTTCTAATTCTAAAACCGTATTTATTTTCAAAACAGTGCGGGAAGTAGAAATTTCTTTAGGAGCGCGAATGGGGGTGGGAATATCAGGAGAATCAATGGTAGAAATAGCAACAAGGGAATAATTTTCATCTTCAAGACTATCCACGGCAATATTCTTTTGGACAGCGAATTCGAAGTTAAGCTCTCCTTCTTGACCAGGATTCAAAACTTTCAAACTTGGCACTCCTGCCGAAGTCCAAGTGATAGTTTGGGTGCGACTGTCAAAATGACCTTCCTGCGTTTTAACTTTTTCTAAATCCAATGCCGCTCCTTCCAACTTCAGTGTGATGATCGCTTCTCTTAAACCTACATTGCCGGTGTTTTGATAAAAGATTTTTCCCTTGATGCTGTCTCCAGGATTGATCACCTGCTCTTCTGCCTTGTTGTCGTTGAAAGATTGCCCAACCACCAAGGCCTGCTTCGCTATAATGGTATAATCTTCTCTCGTAATTAAAGAAAGGAGGGCGCCTTCCTCGCTGATCTTATTGATTTTTGCAATAATTCTTTTCTTTTCGTCAGGATTGCCAAAAATATTTCCCTTGATGCGAAGAGAGCGGGGATCATTTTTTCGCAAGACGCCGATCTCCCAAACATTATTACCCTTGGTGGGAGGAGGATCAGAAGATACAAAAGTAAAACCAGAAGGATATTCTAAAACAATTTCTAAATTCTCCAAGTCCGCATCCCCCAAATTGTTATATTGCAAAAGATATTCTATGGGTTCACCGGAAGCGGCGAATTCTGGCACCTCTGACAAATCAAAAGCAATAGGAACCGCGGTGATAACAATACTTTTGGAAATAGTGCGTTTAAATATTTTGGAGGAATTTTGAGGCGATAAAGACAATACTGCGCTCGCCACTGCTTCTGCCCCTTCTTCTCCCGTCAACTTGCCGTGAATAATCAAAACATCTTCCGCTCCCTTGGCCAAAATACCCAAGCGCCAAGAATTGTTCAGCTCTTTATCAACAGGGGGCTTGTTGGAAGATAAAAAGGCGAATCCTTGGGGATAGCTGATATCCACTTCCACATTCTGCCAATGAACATGACTTTCATTTTTGATGGTAAATCTGTAATCAAATTCTTGGCCGGAAATCAAACTCCCTGGCGCTTCTGCATTAAAATAGATTTTTTCCTGGGGAACGACTTGGAGGTAATATTGACGCAGTAAAAAAAATAAAATAATGCCCGCCACTGTTAAAACTCCTATGCTGACAAAAATAATTACTAAGCGTCCTTTTTTGCTCAATCCCCGCATTTTGGGCTTTGCCTCCACTTCTTCAGGAAGAGGCGGTTCTTCTTTTTTAGGCGGCTCGCGGAAAATTTTAGGACGAGGAGCGCCTACCTCTTCAGAGGGTTCTTTGGCGTATAATTCTTTTGCTAATCTTTTTAGATATGACATTTTTATTTTGATTTTAGATATTTTATTTATTCTAATTATACCACAATCTCTTAAATTCAAAAAGAATGCTTAAAATCATAATGAAGCAGTAGCTCCCTTAGAAAAACTCGCAACTGTTTTTGCAAATTTAAAGATACACTTAATTTTTTAATTTCAATAAAGGGCTTTTCCTTTAAAAATCGCCACAGCTTCAAAAAATCAGAGGAAATCCTTATAGTTTTTAAAATGCCAGAGGCGCATTTTCCGCAAACAAGCCCCCTCTCAACGTAAAAAATTCGAGGGGAAGAAATTTTTTTGCGGCAGCGAGAACAAAAATACAAATCCGGATGGAATCCGGCATGGTGCAATAATTTTAAAATAAAACCTGCTTTGATAAAAAAAATCTTATTCTCCGGCCATATGGCTAAGGCGCTTAAGGCCCGCAAAAGTAAAAAATAAACGGCTAGATCGCGATGATGTTCAGCTGTGAAATGTTCTGCGAGAGCGGCGAAAAATCCGGCGGTTTGCGTTTTGAGAAAATCCGCAGGAAAACTAAATTGTTTTTTTAAAGCTACAGAAGTCAAGACGGGATACTTTGCGCCTTGTGCTAAAAAAAACTGCCCCCAAGTCAACGGTTCAATAAAACCAGTCCAGCGGGCTTTGGGTTTTCTCACCCCTCTCGCCAACACTTTTAGTTTTCCTGACTGGGGGGTGAGGAGAGTAACCAGACGATCCGCCTCCCTTAAACTTTGGCGACGCAGAACAATGGCAAAAGTGCGGCTGGTCTTCATAGGCCTTTATGGTTTTATTTTTTTCACAGCAAGCCAGATTTTTTCTTTGTTAATTTTTGCCTCTTCTCCCCTGTCTCCTTTCTTTTTCTCCTCTAATAATTCTCTGGCTAAAGTTTCTTTTGAAATATATGCACGCCAATTAGTTAACATTTCTTTTAGTGCGGAACTTTCTGTTTGGTAATAAATAACAATGCGATCCGCCACATGGAAACCGGATTTTTTGCGCATCTCCTGCAAATGTCTTACTAATTCCCTCGCCCATCCCTCTTCTCTTAACTCTTTAGTGATTTTGATGTCTAAAGCTGCTGCTAATTCTTTGTCTTCCATCCTGGGAAGATGAGGGGGAAGGGAAGAAACCATTTTTACCTTTTTTACATTCAGCTCATCCTGCAGAATTTCTGCAATATTTTGTGAAAATTTTATTTTGCTTTGAATATAAACTAAAGAAAGAGGTTGACGTACCTTAATTTTATTTGACTTGCGCAAAGCCAGTCCCAAGGCAGCAATCCGCCTTGCTGCTGCCATTTCGGCATTGAGATCTTTGTCGACTAATGTTTTTTTTGCCCGAGGCCAATCAGTTAAATGCACACTTTCTTTTCCTGAGAGATTTTTATAAATCTCTTCTGTGATAAAGGGAGTAAAAGGAGCAAGCAGCTGCGTTAAAACTATAAGTACCTCATAAAGCACGGCGTAAGCTTGATTTTTATCCGCATCGTTTTCACTTTTCCAAAATCTGCGGCGGGATCTGCGCACATACCAATTAGATAAATCATCAACAAATCCTTCTATAGCTCGCGCCGCGCCCACTATATCATAATCTTCAAGTTTATCCCCTACTTCCAAAATCAAAGCATTCAAAAGGGAGGAAATCCATTGGTCCAAAACATTCTGCAATTTGCCGTTAGCTATTTGCTTTATGCTATTAGCTAGAGGGGGCTTGTCGATATTGGCATAGGTAACAAAGAAAGAATAGACGTGCCAAATTTTCAGCATTATTCCTCGGATAATTTTCTCTACATCTTTTTCATCGAAATTTTTCGGTTCTCCGGGAGCATTAACCGTAAAAAAATACCAGCGTACAGCATCCATGCCGTATTTTCCAGCCAGCATCCAAGGATCCACTACATTGCCGCGCGATTTGCTCATTTTTTTGCCGAATTTATCTAAAACATGTCCAAGCGAGATAACATTTTTATAAGGCGATTCCTTTCCTAAAAGCACGGCAATAGCTAAAAGCGTATAAAACCAACCGCGGGTTTGGTCAATACCCTCAGCGATGTAATCAGCGGGATAAGGAATTTTTTTCTTTAAATTGATTTTGCTGTTTTCAAAGGGATAATGGTATTGGGCAAAAGGCATCGCTCCTGAATCAAACCATGCATCCATTACTTCAGGAGTTCGCTTCATTTCTTCTCCACAAGCGCAAGTTAACCTCACCTCGTCAATAAAAGGTTTGTGCAAATCAAAAACTTCAGACAATTTTTTCGTTGCTTTTTCTTTTAATTCTTTTATAGAACCAATTACTTCCCGCTTTCCGCAAGAACAGACCCACACCGGCATGGGAGTGCCCCAAAATCTTTCTCGCGAGACAGCCCAATCCTTTACTTCTTTCAGCCACATGCCAAACCTTCCTTCCCGCAGATGCTTGGGGATCCAATTGATAGTTTTATTGGCAGATAATAATCTTGCCCGCAGAGCCGACATCCTAATGAACCATGAATCTTCAGCATAATATAAAAGCGGACTATCACACCTCCAGCAAAAAGGATAAGTATGCACAATCTTTTCTTCTCTATACAAAAGAGCGCGTTTTTTTAAATCAGCGATAATTTCTGCATCAGCGTCTTTGACAAATTTTTTTGCCCAGGGTTTAACAGCGGGAATAAATTTTCCTTCTGTATCTACAGTTAAAAGATAAGGAAGATTTTTCTCTCTTGCCACTTCCATATCTTCTTCGCCAAAAGCAGGAGCCATATGCACTAAACCCGTTCCTTCTTCTAAATTAACAATATCAGCAGAAACCAAAAAATAGGCCTTTTTGTCTGGTTTTAAAAAAGTATATAAAGGTTGATACTGCAATCCCTCCAGATCTTGCAAAGAGAGTTTTTTAATTACCTTGTAAGGTTCGCTAATTACTTTTAGGCGTTCTTCTGCTAGAATAAAATTTTCTTTCCCTACTTTAATTAAAACATAGGAAATTTTTGGGCTAAAAGCCAAGGCTACATTTCCCGGAAGCGTCCAAGGTGTCGTCGTCCAAACTAATAAATAAGTATTTGGAAATTGGGAATTGGGAATTGGGAATTTAATAAAGATAGAGGGGTCTTTTGTATCTTTATAACCTTGGGCAACTTCATGAGAAGATAAGGCAGAGCCGCATCTTGGACAATAAGGCACTACTTTATAATCTTTATAGAGCAAACCCTTGTTATCTATTTGTTTTACAATCCACCATAGGGTTTCCAAATATTCATTTTCATAAGTGATATAAGGATGCTCAAGGTCAATCCAATAAGCAATGCGGCGAGTGAGTCGCTCCCAATCGTCTTTGTAACGCCAAACCGATTCTTTGCATTTTTTGTTGAATTTAGCCACGCCATACTTTTCAACATCTTTTTTGCTTTTTAGACCTAATTCTTTTTCCACCTCAATTTCCACGGGAAGTCCTTGGGTATCCCAGCCGGCTTTGCGCACCACTTTAAATCCCCGCATAGTTTTATAGCGACAGATAATATCTTTATAAACTCTCGCCAAGACATGATGAAGACCTGGCCGGCCATTAGCGGTAGGCGGGCCTTCATAAAAAATAAATTCCTCTGCTCCTTCTCTTTGTTTTAAACTTTTATTGAAGATTTTTTCTTTCTCCCAAAACAAAAGCTGATCTTCTTCAAGCTGAGGAAAGATTGGCTTTGGCTCTACTTTTTTAAACACAAATTGAGAATTCAAAAATCAAAATGCCTGCCCGCCATTGCCTGTCAAACTAAGCTTGGTCTGCTAATAATTATACGATGAACCTCCTATACTCTATGATGCTTTCCATGACAGGCTAGGGCAGGCGGACGAAAGTCAAATTTTTTGTTGCGCTAAATATAAGCACCAAATTCAAAATCTCAAGCTCTAAATAAATTCAAAATTCAAATTATCAAATTCAAAACTTTTTTGATTTTTCAATGATTGTGGTAAAGATTTTAACTAATTCCATTGTTTCTTGTAATAATGGCATTATTCTCTCTTTAAATTCAGGGTTATTTTCAATGACAAGATTTAACCAGTACATAGTTTCCTTACTTTCTTTTCTGCAAATTCTAATTCTAAAATTAAAATCTTTTTTAGTTTCTGTCTCGTTGACTTCCCGATAATTAGCACCTATTGATGTTCCGGAACGCACAAGCTAGTCAGATAATCTAAGATTAATTGTGTTTTTCGGCAGTGCTTTAATTAAACAAAGTATTCTCTCTTGCCAAATCCCAATGTCCGATCTTCCAAATCATATTGTTTTGTATTTTGGATTTTGGTCATTTGGTATTATTTGGAATTTGGTGCTTTGCATTTGGTGCTTTATAGAGTTATTTTTTTCTTTTATCCTTTCTTCTCCTTTTAGGAAAAATTGCTGCTGCTTTCTTAATGCCGCGAATGTATAAAGGCCTTTGCCCTACAACCTCTTGATAAACTTTTAAAAGTTCCTTGGCCCTTTTGTCCCAATTTATTTTTCCCGACTTGAAAGATAAGATGCGAATTTTTTTAACTGGAATTTTGTATTGCTTTTCTAAAACTTTTTTGTCTTTTTCTGAATCAACAATTACCGCATCTGCGCCTTTCAAAATTTTACCCAAAGCCATTCTCGCTCCCAACTCCTTACTTTTCACAAAAATTCCTGCCTCTTTGCGGTTTTTGGGAACGCCATGAAAAGTAACAATATCCCTCCCCATATAAGTAAGGGGGACAAAACCTCCGGGAGAATGAAATACATCCAGCCGCCAGGAGGTAAGATAAGCGGCGATCATCATATGGGAATATACAAAGGGCAGAAAAGCTTTGTAGCGCAAAAATGGAAAATGAGCGATCTTTACATTTTTACGGTGAAATTCTCTAGTATCTCTCATCGCAGAATCAAAGAACAAAACATACTCGTTTTTCTTGTCCACAGCAAGCAGAGCTTTGATGATATTTTTGCAAAACCGCGCCTGCTCCGGATCCTCTTTTTCCCTTTCCGGCAAAATAATATGTGCATCAATACCTATACGCATGAAATTAAATTAAAAATTCAAATCTCAAATCTCAAAATTAATGTTGCTCACAAAAATTTCTGGTTCAGAAATTTTTGTGAGCTTCCTAAATTTTGCATTTTAATTTTTGATTTTTGCATTATTTTGTTACATTACCTCAGGCGCATCAATGCCCATTAAATTCAAAAGATTGCGCAGAGTGATTTTTGTAGCAATCGCTAATTGCAATCTGGATCTGGTTATGGCCTCTTCTTCTTTTACAATGACCGGACAATTTTCATAGAAAATTTGGAAAGCCTTGGCCAAATCAATAGCATACTGCGGCAATTTCTGCACCTCGTAAGTTTTTGCCACTTCCTCCACTATCTCTGGAAAACGAATCAGCTCTCTAATTAAGTTCAAGGAAGAAGTGTGAGTCAAGCGCAATTTTTCCAGGTGCTCTACTCTAAATCCTATTGCCTGGATTATACCTTGTTCTTTTGCTTTACGCAAAATACTGGAAACACGGGCATGGGCATATTGCACATAAAAAACGGGGTTTTTCTGGGTCTGTTCTCTTGCCTTATCTAAATCAAAATCTAGAGGAGAATCTTTCGCTTTTGTAATAAAGAAAAATCGTGCTACGGGAAGGGACGTAGCATCCACCAGTTCTTCCAAAGTAATAAATTCTCCCGTTCTCTTAGACATTTTCACTTCCTTCCCTTTTTCTAACAATCTTACCATCTGAAAAACTAAAACGCGCACTCTTTCTTTATGACCCAAGGCCTCCATTACGCCCATAATACGCTGAACATAACCATGGTGATCTGCGCCCCAAAAATCTAGAATCAAATCAAAACCTCTTCTGATTTTATCTAAATGATAAGCAATGTCAGAAGCAAAATACGTCTTTTCACCGTTTTTTCTCACCAAGACGCGATCCAAATCATCGCCAAATTTTTTAGAAGCAAACCATAACGCTCCTTCTTTTACATAAGCAAGTTTTTTCTTCTTTAATAATTGCAGCGCCTTGTCAATCGCTCCTTTTTCATATAATTCTTTTTCATAAAACCAGCGGTCGTAATTAATTTTTAATTTTTCCCGCATTAATACTTTGATAGAAGCGACAATTCTCTTCACCACCCAATCGGCAATTTGCTCTTTTAATTTTGTGTCTTCCAGATCTTTCTCGCTCCAATCACGTTCACCAAAAATATTCTCCCCAATAATTTCTTGAGCCATTTGTCCCACATAAGCTCCTTGATACATTTCTTTGGGGAACTCCACTGCTATATCCTGCAATTCAAGGATGCGGCGCAAAACAGATTCCGCCAGCAAATCCACTTGTGTTCCCCGGTCATTAACATAATATTCTCTTTTTACTTTATAACCGGAAAGAGTTAAAACATTTCCTAAGATATCCGCGAAAAAGGCCTGCCGGCCATTGCCCATATGCAGAGGACCAGTGGGATTAGCAGAAACAAATTCTAAAAGAGCACTCTTCCCCTTACCTAAATCATTGGAACCGTATTTTTGATCAAGAGCGACTATATCATTAATGCGATTAGCCAGCCAGGAAGGATTGAGTCGAAAATTCATAAACCCCGGCTCCACTCCCTCGATTTTGCCGATAAGCTCTTCTTTGCGCATCAGCTGAGCTAAAATGCGCACTACCTCCATGGGTTTTTTCTTTATTTTCTTGGCAATCTGCATAGCAACAGGGGTGGCGTAATCTCCTAAATCCTCATGTTCGTCAGTGGGGTGTTCAATGACAATTTCCGGCAGGGAAAAGCGCGGCAGCAATTTTTCTTTTTGCGCTTCTTTTATTGCTTCCTCAATAAGAACTTTTAATTTTTGATCAGCTCTCATTAATTTTTTGAAAAAATATTCGCTTTATGCTATTCGCTATTCGCTTTATGCTATTCGCTATTCAAGGTGTTTCTCTATTCTTGCCAAAATGTCTCTTAAGGATATTTCCGATTTAACAATATAATCTTTGGCTCCTAAGGAATAAGCTTTGTCCGCCAATTCTCTTTTTTTAAGATTCGTTAAAACAATAGCGGGAATATCTTTTGTTTGGGGATCCTTTTTTAGTTCTGCTAACATTT
>FWPV01011125.1_pt1 | contig 14439 bp, 14 predicted proteins | sample 2228371 | NCBI WGS metagenome assembly FWPV01 (sample SAMEA103939776, study PRJEB20133) | metagenome
CGCCAGCCGCGTGTTGTGGCGCATCGGTCACTGCCGCTACTGCGACGAAAAAGACATCTACACCGCCGCGCGCAAGCTGCAGTGGACACAGTGGTTCGGCCCGCATCAGACCCTCCGTGTCGACACTGCGGCGATCAAGAGCCCGCTGAAAAGCCTCGACTTTGCCACGCTGCGCGTCAAGGACGCCGTCTGCGACGTGCTGCGCGAAGCCGAGGGTGACCGTCCCGACGTCGACACCCGCAACCCCGATGTGCGCATCCAGTTGTTCCTGACCCGAGACGAGGCGGTGTTCTACCTCGACACTTCGGGCGAGGCGCTGTTCAAGCGCGGCTGGCGCACGGCGGCCGGCGAAGCGCCGCTGCGCGAGAACCTCGCCGCCGGCATTCTCAAACTCGCCGGCTGGACGCCGGAGCAGCCGCTGCTCGACCCGATGTGCGGCAGCGGCACCTTCCTGATCGAAGCCGCGCTGATGGCGATGAACCGCGCGCCTGGACTGAAGCGGCGTTTCGGTTTCGAGAGGTTGCGCAACTTCGATGCGGCGGCCTGGACCGCGCTCAAGGCTGCCGCCGAGAAAAATACAAAAACATCAATAAAATCAAGTATTTATGGATATGACCGCAGCGGCGATGCGATCGCGCTGGCACGCCAGAACGTCACTGCGCTGGGACTGGAATCGCAAATCGAATTGAAGCAGTGCAGTTTTGAGGATTCGAAGCCGCCGACGCCGACCGGCATCCTCGTCACCAACCCGCCCTACGGCGTGCGCCTCGAGGAACTCGACGACCTCGCCGCCTGGTATCCCAAACTCGGCGACATCCTCAAGCAGCGCTACGCTGGCTGGACCGCCTATATCCTCACCGCCGACCTGCGCATCGCCAAGCTGATGCGGCTGCAGCCTTCGCGGCGGACGCCGCTGTTCAACGGGGCGCTGGAGTGCCGCTTGTTCAAGTACGAGATTGTCGCCGGCAGCCACCGGAAGTAGGTGCCGGTCCGTCCCGACTAGCCGCGCAACACCCGCAGCATCAGCGACGCCCCGATCAGCAGCAGCAAAACACCGATCACCTTCAACAGCGTCTCGCGCGAGGCCTTCAGCTGGATGCGGTGGCCGGCCCAGATGCCGCCGAGCGCGAAGGGCAGCAGCAGCAGCGCGCCGAGGATGCGGTCCCACAGCATCAGGCCGCCGACCAGGAACACCAGCGCGCGCATCGAGGTCGACAGCAGCACCATGTTCGACAATGTCGCGCGAAGCACGGCCTTGTCGGGCAGGCGGCGCGACAGGTAGATCGCATAGGGCGGCGCGCCGACGCCGAACAGCGTGCCGGCGGCACCGCCGCAGAAACCTGAAATGACCGCCCAGGGATGGCGCGCGATACCGATCTTCGGCGCGCTGGCCAGAAGTGAATAGAGGCCGTAACCGAACAGGAAGATTCCGAAGGCGGCGATGGTCGCCTGCTGCGGGACGGTAACCAGTGCGGTGACGCCGGCGATGGCGCCGGCCAGCGAGAACGGCGCCATCCATTTCAGCTCGCCGGGATCGGCGTCCTTCGAGAAGCGCGAGCCGAGCGCCAGCGCCGCCGAAACATCGAGCAACACACACAGCGGCAGCACGTAGTCGAGCGGAAAGAAGTACGAAAGCGCCGGTACCGTGAACATCGCCGCGCCGAAGGTAGTGATGCCGAAGATGACGTAGGCGCCGGCGACGATGGTGGCGCAGGCCGCCCAGGTGGCGAGGCCGAAAGGCAGCGCGTCCATCAATGGGTGCACATCAATGAATGCCCCTCAATAAAAGCGCATCAACAAAAACGCCGGCGCTGCGGCCGGCGTTTTTGTTTCCCTGACCGGAACTCAAACAAGGTTCAGGTGCTCGATGCCAGTCATCACATCCTTGTCCTTGGCATCCTTGCTGTTCAGCTTGATCATCAGCCGCAGCTCGTTCATCGAGTCTGCGTTGCGCAGTGCGTCTTCGTAGCTGATCTCGCCGGCCTCGTAGAGGTCGAACAGGTGCTGGTCGAAGGTCTGCATGCCCAGTTCGCGCGACTTGGCCATGATGCCCTTGATTTCGTGCACCTCGCCCTTGAAGATCATGTCCGAGATCAGCGGCGAATTGAGCAGGATTTCGACCGCCGCGGCGCGGCCCTTGCCGTCCTTTTTCGGGATCAGGCGCTGCGACACCAGTGCGCGGATGTTCAGCGACAGGTCCATCAGCAGCTGCTGCTTCCGCTCCTCGGGGAAGAAGTTGATGATCCGGTCCAGCGCCTGGTTGGCGCTGTTGGCGTGCAGCGTGGCCATCGCGAGGTGGCCGGTTTCGGCGAAGGCGATCGCATGGTCCATGGTGTCGCGGTCGCGGATCTCGCCGATCAGGATCACGTCCGGGGCCTGGCGCAGGGTGTTTTTCAGGGCGGCGTGCCAGGACTCGGTATCGACCCCGACCTCGCGCTGGGTGATCACGCAGTTCTTGTGCTCGTGCACGTATTCGATCGGGTCCTCGATGGTGATGATGTGGCCGTAGCTGTTTTCGTTGCGGTAACCCATCATTGCCGCCAGCGAGGTCGACTTGCCCGAGCCGGTGCCGCCGACCATGATCACCAGGCCGCGCTTGGTCATCACCACGTCCTTCAGCACCGGCGGCAGCTTGAGGTCGTCGAATTTCGGGATCTGGGTGTTGATGGTCCGCAGCACCATGCCGACACGGCCCTGCTGCATGAAGGCGTTGACGCGGAAACGGCCGATGTCGCCGGGGCTGATCGCGAAGTTGCACTCCTTGGTCGCCTCGAACTCGCCGGCCTGCTTGTCGTTCATGATGCCGCGGGCGAGTTCGGCGGTGTGCTGGGCGGTCAGCGCCTGGCTCGCCACCGGCGTCATCTTGCCGTCGAGCTTGATCGCCGGCGGAAAGCCGACGGTGATGAACAGGTCGGAGGCCTTTTTCGAGACCATCGCCTTCAGCAGGTCGTGCATGAACTTGACTGCCTGTTCTCTTTCCATGCTGTGCTCCCCTTTGCCTTTTGCCCTTCGTTGTTCCGGTGCCCGCGTCAGCGCGGCATCATCAGCGGAACAGGTCCTTGTTCATCGCCTTGCCGCGCGCCTCGTCGGCGGAGACGATGTTGCGTTTGACCAGGTCCACCAGGTTCTGGTCCAGCGTCTGCATGCCGAGCTGGGCGCCGGTCTGGATCGCGGAATACATCTGCGCCACCTTGTTCTCGCGGATCAGGTTGCGGATCGCCGGCGTGCCGATCATGATCTCGTGCGCCGCGGCGCGGCCGCTGCCGTCCTTGGTCTTGAGCAGCGTCTGCGAAATCACCGCGCGCAGCGACTCCGACAGCATCGCGCGCATCATTTCCTTTTCCTCGGCCGGGAACACGTCGATGATCCGGTCGATGGTCTTCGCCGCCGAACTCGTGTGCAGCGTGCCGAACACCAGGTGGCCGGTTTCGGCGGCGGTCAGCGCGAGGCGGATGGTCTCCAGGTCGCGCATCTCGCCGACGAGGATGATGTCCGGGTCTTCGCGCAGCGCGGAGCGCAGCGCATTGGCAAAGGACAGCGTGTGTGGGCCGACCTCGCGCTGGTTGATCAGGCACTTCTTCGATTCATGCACGAACTCGATCGGGTCTTCCACCGTCAGGATGTGGCCCTGCTCGTTTTCGTTGATGTGGTTGATGATGGCGGCCAGCGTGGTCGACTTGCCGGAGCCCGTCGGGCCGGTGACCAGCACCACGCCGCGCGGCTGGTTGGCGATCTCGACGAACACCTTCGGCGCCTTCAGGTCCTCCAGGCTCAGCACCTTGGAGGGAATGGTCCGGAACACGGCGCCGGCGCCGCGGTGCTGCACGAAGGCATTGACGCGGAAGCGCGCGAGGTTGGGGATTGAGAACGAGAAGTCGCACTCGAGGTTTTCCTCGTAGAACTTGCGCTGGCCGTCGTTCATGATGTCGTAGACCATCGCATGGACATCCTTGTGCTCCAGCGCCGGCAGGTTGATGCGGCGTACGTCGCCATGCACTCGGATCATCGGCGGCAGGCCGGAGGACAGGTGCAGGTCGGAGGCTTTGTTCTTGACGACGAAGGCCAGCAGTTCGGAGATGTCCATTTATAATTCCCTTGGGAGTGGGCTGTGCAGGGTGCCTTCAGCGCGCCGGAGTGCCGGATACTCCTGATACCCTCTGAATACCGTTTGAAATGCAGCCCTGAGCGCGTCGAAATTATGGCCACAATCGCCGAGAACTTGCAAGCCGTACAGGGACGCATCGCGCGAGCGGCGGCCGCTGCGAACCGCGCCGCAGACAGCGTCAGGCTGCTCGCGGTCAGCAAGACCTTCGGCGCCGACGCGGTACTCACCGCCTGGCAATCCGGACAGCGTGCCTTCGGCGAGAATTTCGTGCAGGAAGGCGTCGCGAAGGTCACGGAACTGTCACTTCCCGGCATCGAGTGGCATTTCATCGGCCCGGTCCAGAGCAACAAGACGCGGCCGATCGCCGAACACTTCGCCTGGGTGCACAGCATAGAACGCGAAAAGATCGCGCAGCGCCTCAACGATGCGCGTCCGCCGCAGCTGCCGCCGCTGAACGTGCTGATCCAGGTCAATGTCAGCGGCGAGGCCAGCAAGAGCGGCATCGAGCCCGGCGCGGAGCGCGATCTCGCCGCCTTCATCCGCGGACTGCCGCGCTTGCGGCTGCGCGGGCTGATGGCGATCCCCGAGCCGACGCCGGACACCGCACTGCAACGCGAGCGCTTTGCGCTGCTGCGGCGGCTGCTGCAGCCGCTGCGGGAAAATGATGCGGGCATCGACACGCTGTCGATGGGCATGTCCGATGACCTCGAATCGGCGATTGCCGAGGGCTCGACGCTGGTGCGCGTGGGCACGGCGATTTTCGGCAAACGGCAGGCCGTAAAAAGTGAACGGTAAGCAGTGAATCGTATAATGCGGCGATGCCTGCACAACCCGTCCGATTATTTGCCGCTTGCGGCTTACCGCTCACCACTCACTGATCACGAAAAATGAACATCGTTTTCATCGGCGGCGGCAACATGGCCGCGGCAATCATCGGCGGCCTCGTCGGCCAGGGCCGTTCCCCCTCCACCCTGCAGGCGGTCGACGTACTGCCCGAGGCCCGCGCCCGGCTGGAGAAGCAGTTCGGCATCCGCACCTCGGCTGACCCCGTGGCCGCGGCGGCCGGCGCGGATTGTGTCGTGCTGGCGGTGAAGCCGCAGCAGATGCGCGAAGTCGCGGCCGCGCTGGCGCCCGCGCTGAACGGGCAGCTGATCATCAGCATCGCCGCCGGCATCCGCGGCAGCGACCTCTCGCGCTGGCTCGGCGGGCATGCAGCCATCGTGCGCGCGATGCCCAACACGCCCGCGCTGGTGGCCGCGGGCATCACCGGCCTGCATGCGCTGCCCGGCGTCAGCGCGCAGCAGCGCAGCGATGCCGAAAGCGTGCTGGCCGCCGTCGGCAGCACCTTCTGGGTCGACGCGGAGAACGCGCTCGACGCAGTCACCGCGGTGTCCGGCAGCGGGCCGGCCTATGTCTTCTATTTCATCGAGGCGCTGGAACAGGCGGCGCGCGAACTGGGGCTGCCCGCGGACATCGCGCGGCAGAGCGCGCTGCAGACCTTCGCCGGCGCGGTGAAGCTCGCCATCGCGGGTGATGCCGATCCGGCAACGCTGCGCGCGCGGGTGACCTCAAAGGGCGGCACCACCGAGCGCGCGATCGCTGCCTTGGACGAGGCACAGGTCAAGGCCGCCTTCGTCCGCGCCGTGCGCGCGGCGGCGGAACGGTCGGCCGAGCTCGGCGACAGCCTCGGCAGGAATTGATCAACCGCAAGGAACGCCGGACAGCATGCTCGCCAATGCCCTGATTTTCATCGCCCAGGTCGCCTTCGGCCTGCTGACCCTCACGCTGCTGCTGCGTTTCTACCTGCAATGGGTGCGCGCGCCCTATCGCAATCCGCTCGCCGATTTCGTCAACGCGCTGACCGATTTCATGGTCAAGCCGGCGCGCCGGGTGATCCCCGGACTGTGGGGGCTGGACCTGCCGACACTGCTGCTGGCCTGGCTGATGCAGCTGCTCGAACTGCTGGTGGTGATGCAGGTGCGCGGTTTCCGTTTCGGCGCAGAAGTCGGCCTCGCCGCGATCGGCATCGGGGCGCTGGCGGCGATCGGCATCGTCAAGATGCTGATCTACATCGTACTGGTGTCCACGCTGCTGCAGGCGCTGCTGTCCTGGATCAACCCCGGCAGCCCGATCGCACCGTTGCTCGACGCGATGACGCGGCCCTTCCTGCGTGTATTCCGGCGGCGGATTCCGCCGATCGGCAATGTCGACCTGTCGCCGCTGTTCCTGCTGGTGGCCTGCCAGCTGCTGCTGATGGTGCCGGTGGCCTGGCTCGAGTCCGAGGCGCTGCGCCTGCTGCGGTGAGCGGCTGGCATCGCCACGATGCCCGGGCCGCGCGCCTGACGCTGCAGCTCCATGTCCGCCCCGGCGCGCGCAGCACCGCGGTCGCGGGCCTGCATGGCGATGCGCTGAAAATCCATGTCGCCGCGCCGCCGGTCGACGACCGCGCCAATGAAGCCCTGCTTGCCTGGATCGCCGAAGCGCTGGAACTGCCGCGGGCTGCGGTGAGATTGCGCTCCGGCGCGAAATCGCGGCGCAAGGTCGTGGAGATCAGCGGCGCCGATGCCGCAACCGCGGCACGCGCAGCCGCGCTGGCTAAGGCCGCGGATTAGGCACCGGGGTCGGCGCCGGATCCGCCGTGGCGCGCACGCCAGGCGCGCACCAGCAGCGTGACCGCGATCCACAATGCCAGCGCCGCCAGCGGCACCGTGATCGCCAGCGGCGCCAACAGCGCAAGCAGCGCGAGCACGATGAAACCCAGCGCGATGCTCGTCATCAGGCCGGACTCGGCGGCGCCCAGCGTGCGGCGGTTGCTGATGGCGGCGCCGACGGTGTTGCCCAGGCGCAGTGCGCCGGCAGCGGCGCGCGCGGCACGTCCGCCGGCGCCGCGATGGCGGACCCGGGCCGAGGGCCGCACGCGGTGGCCTTCGGCGAGCACGATCTCGGTGGCATTGGCGAGGTCGTCCTCGTAGATCGCCTGCATGCAGCGCGCGCAGCCGGCATCCTCGATAGCGACATCGAGCTCGTAGTTGCTGATCCAGCTCGCGATGTTGAGATTGGTCGAGCCCACGCGCGCCCAGCGCCCGTCGGCCACCGCGGTCTTGGCATGCAGCATCGGTCCGTTCCATTCGAAAACACGGATGCCGGCTTCGAGCAGCGGGCGGTAGCCGGCGCGGGACAGCCGCGCGAGCATCGGCACGTCGCTGCTGCCGGGGACCAGCAGCCGGACATCAACACCATCGTGCGCCGCCGCGCGCAGCGCCTGCACATAGGGCGAGACGCCGACGAAATAGGCGTCGGTCAGCCACAGGGTGTCTCGGGCCATCGCCGCGATCATCTGGTCAAGCCGGTACAAGCCCGCGGTACTGGGCTGGCTCGCGAGCACGCGCACCATGACATCGCCCGCGGGCGCTGCGGGTAAGGCCTCCGGCTCCGGCAGGTCTATGTCCCTGCCCGAGGCGGCGGCCCAGGTCTGACCGAAGGCGCGTTCGATATCGGCGACTGCGGGACCTCGGATCTCGATGCCGGTATCACGCCAGGGCGCGATACCGCGCCGCGGGTCGCCCAGCCACTTGTCGCTGACGCAGAGTCCGGTCACATAGCCGACCTCGCCGTCCACGGCGACCATCTTGCGGTGGTCGCGGGTCAGCCAGCCGAAGGGGCTGTCAAGGCGCGGCGTGTTGAAGCAGCGCACCTCGCCCCCGGCCTCGACCAGCGGCTGCAGCAGGCGACGGGTGCCCACGCCCAGCGCGCCCATCCAGTCATAGATCAGGCGGACCTGGACACCGGCACGCGCGCGCTCGCAGAGGGCGGCGACGAACTCGCGCCCCGTCGCGTCGCCGGCGATGATGTAGTTCTCGAACAGGATGGTACGGCGCGCAGCGGCGATGGCCTCCAGCCAGGCGGGATAGTTTTCGCCGGCATCGCGCAGGATGCGCACCGCATTGCCGCCGACCGGCGCGGCGCCGGCTGCGCGCGCGAACACCTGCTCGGCCAGCAGTCGCAGCTCGGGGATCGGGCGCCGCGGCCGCGCGGCGTCCCGGGGATCGCTGGTTTCGGCTGTCGCGGTGGCTTGTTCCGGGAGCACGGCGCGCCTACATCAGCACGATGTCGAACTGTTCCTGGTTGTAGGCCGACTCCACCTGCAGCGAAATCGGCTTGCCGATGAAATCGGAGAGCATGGCGAGATTGTGCGACTCCTCGTCGAGGAACATGTCGATGACCTGCTGCGAGGCGAGGATGCGAAACTCCCGGGCATCGAACTGGCGCGCCTCGCGCACCAGCTCGCGCAGCACCTCGTAGCAGACGGTCTGGGCGGTCTTCAGTTCGCCGCGTCCCGCGCACACCGGGCAGGGCTCGCACAGCACATGGGCAAGGCTCTCGCGGGTGCGCTTGCGGGTCATCTCGACCAGGCCGAGCTGGGTGAAGCCGTTGACGGTCATCCGTGTTCGGTCGCGGGCAAGCGCCTTGCGGAATTCATTGAGCACGGCGTTGCGGTGTTCCTCGCTGTCCATGTCGATGAAATCGATGATGATGATGCCGCCGAGGTTGCGCAGCCGCAGCTGGCGGGCGATGACCTGCGCCGCCTCGAGGTTGGTCTTGAATATCGTGTCGTCGAAATTGCGTCCGCCGACGAAGCCCCCGGTATTGACGTCGACCGTGGTCAGCGCCTCGGTCTGGTCGATGATCAGGTAACCGCCGGACTTCAGGTCGACGCGGCGCGCCAGCGCGCGCTCGATGTCGTCCTCGACGTTGTGCAGGTCGAACAACGGGCGCTCGCCCTGGTAATGCGCCAGCCGCGACACCACGTTGGGCGTGAACTGGCCGGCGAACTGCAGCATCGCCTGGTGGGTTTCTCGGGAGTCGATGAGGATGCGCCCGGTTTCCTCGTGCGCGAAATCGCGCAGCACGCGCAGCGCGAGGTTCAGGTCCTCGTAGAGCGTCGCCAGCGGCGCGGCGGTGCGTGCCTGTTCCTGGATGTCGTGCCACAGCTTGCGCAGGTACTCGACATCCGAGGCCAGCTCGCGGTCCGAGGCAGCCTCGGCCATGGTACGGATGATGAAGCCGCCTTTCTCGTCGGGCGGCAGCAGGTGCTGCAGTTTCTCTCGCAGGTGGACGCGCTCCTCCTCGTCCTCGATGCGCTGGGAAATGCCGATGTGCGACTCCTGCGGCAGGTAGACCAGCAGCCGTCCGGCGATGCTGATCTGGGTCGACAGCCGAGCGCCCTTGGTGCCTATCGGATCCTTGATCACCTGCACCAGCAGGTTCTGCCCCTCGCCCAGCAGCTTCTCGATCGGCATCCCCGGCTCGCCGTTGACGCGGTTGCCCCAGATGTCGGCGACGTGGAGGAAGGCGGCGCGCTCGCCGCCGATGTCGACAAAGGCCGACTGCATGCCCGGCAGCACGCGCACGACCTTGCCCATGTAGATGTTGCCGACAAAGCCCCGCGAGGACGCGCGCTCGACATGAAGCTCCTGGGTGACGCCGTGCTCGATCACGGCAACCCGGGTTTCCTGCGGCGTGACGTTGATCAGGATGTCTTCGCTCATGGCAGGAGTATGCCGTGGATTCGCAGCAGCTCCGCGGTTTCGGCGAGAGGCAAACCCATGATGCCGGAATAACTGCCCTCGATCCGGGTGATGAAAGACGCTGCGCGGCCCTGCACGGCATAGGCGCCGGCCTTGTCGTTGGGCTCGCCGCTGGCGACATAGCGGCGGATCTCGTCGGCGGCAAGCGCGCGGAACCACACCTGCGATTCCGACAGCCGGGTGTCGATGTCCGCACCGCGCGCCACCGCGACCGCGGTGAGGACGCGGTGCGAGCGGCCCGACAGCAGGCCGAGCATGCGCGCGGCGTCGGCGGCATCCGAGGGCTTGCCGAGTATCGCGTCATCGAGGACCACCGTGGTGTCCGCGGCCAGCACCGGGTGCGGTGCCACGCGGCGGGCGGCAATCATCGCCGCAGCAGCCTGCGCCTTGTCACGAGCGACGCGCAGCACATAGGCATCCGGCGCTTCGCCGGCAAGCGGCGTCTCGTCGATGTCGGCCCGGCGCTGCGCGGCCTCACGCAGCTGGAATACCTCGAAGGCGACGCCGATCTGGCGCAGCAGTTCGCGGCGACGTGGACTGCGCGAGGCAAGGTAGACAAAACGTTCGGACATGGAGGGAAATTCTAGTCGCGGTGATAGGGATGGCCGGTCAGCAGCGAGGCCGCCCGGTAGAGCTGCTCGGCGAGCATGACCCTCACCAGGCCGTGGGGCAGGGTCAGCGGCGACAGCGACCACAGCAGGTCGGCGCCTTTCCTGATGCCATCGTCGAGGCCGTCGGCGCCACCGATGACGAACGCGACATCGCGTCCTTCGCCGCGCCACTGCTCGAGTTTACCGGCAAGCCCGCGCGTCGGAAAACTGCGACCCCTCTCGTCAAGAACAACGCGCAGGGCGCCCTCGGGCAATGCGGCATTGATGCGTTCGGCCTCGGTCGCCAGCCAGCGCGGCAGGTCGCCGGCGGAGGTGCTGCGCTGTGCCGGCTTCAGTTCCTTCAGCAGCAGCGGCATTTCCCGCGGCATGCGTTTGGCGTATTCGAGAAAACCTTCGGCTATCCACGCCGGCATGCGCTGGCCGACGGCGAGAATATGTAGTTTCACCGCGCCTTGCGGCGCGCCGCGGTTCCCGATGCCGCCGTCTTGCGTGCGGTGGTCTTGCGCGGCGCGGGACGCTGCGGGCTGCCCCAGATTTCCTCCAGGTTGTAGTACTGGCGGATCGCCGGCTGCATGACATGGACCACGACCGCGCCAAGATCAACCAGCACCCATTCCCCGGTCTGCCCGCCCTCGGTGCTGTAAACCTTGCCGCCGGCTTTCTTCACTTCCTCGCAGACGTTGTTCGCCAGCGCGCGCACCTGGCGGTTGGAATCGCCGCTGGCGATGATGACCTTGTCGAACAGCGCGGTCATTTTCTTGACATTGAATGCAAGGATGTCGCGGCCCTTGATGTCTTCGAGTGCGGCGACGGCGATCTTGGCCAGTTTTTCGGGTCCCATCAGTTCTCACTATACAGCATATGTTCTTGAATATATTGATAAATGCTGTCCGGCAGCAAATATCGCGGATTACGTCCCCGGCGCAGCGAATCGCGGATCATCGTCGCCGAGATGTTCAGTTCGGCAATCGGCACCACCACGATGCCGCCGGCGGGAGCGACATGCACCGAAAACGGCTGATGCATCAGCCGCGCGTTGTACTCCGCGGCCAGCGGCTGCGGCATCCGCGATTGCCAGGTGTCGACCGGAAAGCCCGGGCGGTAGGCCACGGCGACATGCGCCAGCTCGAACAGCTGGTGCCAGCGGCTCCAGGTCGCGAGGTCCAGAAACGCGTCGGCACCCAGGATCATCACCAGCGACTGCGCAGCGCCGACCTCGGCGCGCAAGGCCGTCAGCGTATCAACGGTGTAGCCGGGCGTGGTCGACGAAGACTCGCGCGGATCGACGGTGAACAGCGCATTGCCGGCCACGGCGATCCGCACCATCGCCAGCCGGTCAGCCGCTGGCGTTTCCGGCGCCGCGCGGTGCGGCGGAGTGCCGCTCGGGATGAACCTGACTTCGGCGAGCCGCAACTGGTCGGCCACCTCCTGCGCGAGGCGTAGGTGGCCGAAGTGTATGGGGTCGAAGGTGCCGCCGAGAATGCCGATGGGAGACATCAAAAGCAGCGCGGAGCGGTGAACGATGAACGATGAACGAACTGCCGGACAGCCCGGTGACCCATCACTGCTCCACGCTCATCATTCATCACTCATCGCTACAGCACCAGTCTCCTGATGTCCGACAGCACCGTGGTCAGGTATGTGCAGAAGCGCGCGCCCAGCGCACCGTCGATCACCCGGTGGTCATAGGACAGCGACAGCGGCAGCATCAGCCGCGGCGAAAACTCCTTGCCGTTCCACACCGGCTTCATCACCGCCCTGCCGACACCGAGGATTGCCACCTCGGGCGCGTTGATGATCGGTGTGAAGAAGGTACCGCCGATGCCGCCGAGACTGGAGATCGAGAAGCAGCCGCCCTGCAGGTCTGCCGGCGAGATCTTGCCCGCGCGCATGCGGCCGCTGACCTCGTCGAGTTCCTGCGCGATCTCGAGCAGGCCTTTCTTGTCGACGTCGCGGATCACCGGCACCACCAGCCCGTTCGGAGTGTCGACGGCGACGCCGACGTGGAAATAGTTCTTCAGCACCAGTTTCTCGCCATCGGCGGACAGCGAGGCGTTGAATTCCGGGAACTGTTTCAGCGCGACCACCGAGGCCTTCATCAGGAAGCCGAGCATCGTGAACTTGATGCCCTTCTTCTTCGCCTCCTCGGCCTGTGCCTTGCGGAAAGCCTCGAGCTCGGTGATGTCGGCCTCGTCCTGCTGGGTGACATGCGGAATGCTGACCCAGTTGCGGTGCAGGAAGCCGCCCGAGAGCTTCTTGATGCGCGACAGCGGCTGCTCGGTGACCGGCCCGAACCTGGCGAAATCCACCGGCTGCAGCGGCGGCAGGTTGAAACCTAGGCCGCCGCCCGCTGCGGCCTCGCCGCGCGGACGCGACAGCTCGCCCTTGACGTAGGCCTGGACGTCCTCGGTCAGCACCCGGCCCTTGGGCCCGCTGCCGTTGACGCGGCCGAGATCAACGCCCAGCTCGCGCGCGAAGCGGCGCACCGAGGGACTGGCATGGGCCTTGCCGAAGGCAGCTTCGTCGACCGCTGCGGCAGCAGGAGCCGGCGCGGGGGCCGGTTTCACCGCGGCCGGCTGCGGCGCCGGTTTTGCCGGCGGCGGGGCTGCCGGTGCGGGTGCCGCAACCGGCTCGGGCTGCGGAGCGGCTGCCTTTTCCGGCGCAGCATCGCCGGCAGGCTCCAGCATCAGCACCAGCATGCCTTCGGACACCTTGTCGCCGACCTTGAGCTTGATGTCCCCGACGATGCCTGCCGCCGGCGACGGCACATCCATCGTCGCCTTGTCGGACTCCAGCGTCACCAGCGGGTCCTCGGCCTTCACGCTGTCGCCGGGTTTGACCAGCACCTCGATAACCGGGATGCCCTTGAAATCGCCGATATCCGGCACTTTGACTTCGATTGCGTTTGCCATGGCTGCGTTCCGCTCAGACGGTCGCCGGGTTCGGCTTGTCGGGATTGATGCCGTATTTTTTCACTGCTTCGGCCACGGTCTTGCGCGGCAGCAGCTCCTGGTCGGAGAGCGCCTTCATCGCCGCGACCGCGACGTAATGGCGGTCGACCTCGAAGAACTGGCGCAGCTTGCGGCGCGTGTCGGAACGGCCGAAACCGTCGGTGCCGAGGGTGATGAAATTGTGGGTCGGCAGGAAGGCGCGCACCTGGTCGGCGAACAGCTTCATGTAGTCCGTCGCCGCGACCACCGGGCCGGCACGGTCCTTCAGGCAGCGCTCGATGTGGCTCTGGCGCGGCGCCTGGTCGGGGTGCAGCATGTTCCAGCGCTGCACGTCGAGGCCGTCGCGGCGCAGCTCGTTGAAGCTGGTCACGCTCCAGATGTCGGCGGCGATGCCGAAGTCCTTCTCGAGCAGTTCGGCGCCGGCGATCACTTCGCGCAGGATGGTGCCGCTGCCGAGCAGCTGGACCTTGGGCTGGCTTTTCTTTGCCTTGCCTTCGGAGAACAGGTACATGCCCTTGAGGATGTCCTTTTCCACGCCCTCCGGCATCGCCGGGTGGGTGTAGTTCTCGTTCATCACCGTGATGTAGTAGAAGACATCCTCCTGTTCCCGGTACATCCGGCGCATCCCGTCCTGGATGATCACCGCCAGCTCGTAGGCGAAGGTCGGGTCGTAGGACACGCAGTTGGGAATCGTCGATGCCAGCAGGTGGCTGTGGCCGTCCTCGTGCTGCAGGCCCTCGCCGTTGAGCGTGGTGCGGCCGGCGGTGCCGCCGAGCAGGAAACCGCGCGCGCGCAGGTCGCCGGCGGCCCATGCGAGGTCGCCGACGCGCTGGAAGCCGAACATCGAATAGTAGATGTAGAACGGGATCATCATCTGGCCGTTGTTGGCGTACGAGGTCGCCGCGGCGATCCACGACGACATTGCGCCGGCCTCGTTGATGCCCTCCTGCAGGATCTGCCCGCCCTTGTCTTCCTTGTAAAACATCAGCTGGTCGGCATCCTGCGGCGTGTAGAGCTGGCCGACATGGGAATAGATGCCGAGCTGGCGGAACATGCCTTCCATGCCGAAAGTGCGCGACTCGTCGGGCACGATGGGCACCACGCGCTTGCCGATCTTCTTGTCGCGGATGATGGTGTTGAGGATGCGCACGAAAGCCATCGTCGTCGAGAACTCGCGGTCCTCG
>FWPV01011127.1_pt1 | contig 14438 bp, 11 predicted proteins | sample 2228371 | NCBI WGS metagenome assembly FWPV01 (sample SAMEA103939776, study PRJEB20133) | metagenome
CGGGGTGGGAGATGGGGCCTCGGGCGGCGGCGCCGGCGCGGGCCGGAACGGGGGCTCGGGCGCCCCGAGATCTCGGGCGGGCCGGACCTCACGCCCCCGCTCCCGACGGCGCAGCAGCCGCTCCCCAAGAAGGAACACCGCGAGCGACGCCAGCCCCAGCAGGACGGGGCGCAGCCAACGAGATCGTCGAGGACCCTGCACGTCTCCGGACACCAGCCCCCTCGTGTGGGAGGACGCGAGTTTAACAGATCACAGCGAGAACCGCACTGCCCCCTTGGTCCTTGGGATCACAGGCAATCGCCGCTCCCCAAGGTGCGCGGTTGGCAACACCATCCCCCTCTCGACCCTCGATCGACGCCGGCCAGCAGCCCTCTCAGCGCAGCCCCAGCTCCATGCGTGAGATCACCAGCCTCTGGATCTCGCTTGTACCCTCGTAGATCTCGGTGATCTTGGCGTCGCGGAAGTAGCGTTCGATGGGAAGCTCGCGCGAGTAGCCCATCCCGCCGTGAATCTGCACCGCGGCATGGGCACAGAACATGGCCGTCTCGGAGGCGAAGAGCTTGGCCATACAGGCTTCGAGCGTGAAGCGTTCACCCGTCGTCTTCGCGCGTTCCTTGGCCAGCGCAGCCTGATAGATCAAGAGCCGGCTGGCCTCGATGCGCGTCTTCATGTCCGCCAACTTGAAGGACACGCCCTGGAACTGGCCGATCTTCTGGCCGAAGGCTTCCCGCTCGCGCGCGTACTGGAGCGCCGCCTCGTAGGCAGCCTCAGCGATGCCCAAGGCCTGGGCCGCGATGCCGATGCGCCCCGCGTCCAGCACGGCCATGGCGATCTTGAAGCCCTCGCCCTCCTCCCCCAGTCGGTTCTCCACCGGGCAGCGGTAGTCCTCGAACACGATCTCGCTGGTGGCGGAGGCCCGGATGCCAAGCTTCGGCTCCTTCTTCCCCCGCACGAACCCGGGCTTGTCGGTGTCCACCACGAAGGCCGTGATGCCGCGATGCTTCTTCTCCGGATCGGTCATGAGGAACACGACGACGTAATCCGCCACGGGCGCGCTGGTCACCCATGACTTGCGCCCGTTCAGCACGTACACATCCCCCTGCCGCTCGGCGCGCGAGCGCATGGTGCCGGCATCCGAGCCGGACATCGGCTCGGTGAGGGAGTAGGCACCAATGGCCTGTCCGGACGCCACCGGCTTCAGATACTTCTGCTTCAGGCTCTCGCTGCCAAAGCGGTGGATTCCGTAGCAGAAGAGCGAGTTGTTCACCGACATGATGGTTCCGTGCGCGGCGTCGGCCTTGCTGATCTCCTCCAGCGCCAGCACGTAGGCCAGCGTGTCCATCCCGGCGCCCCCGTACTCCTCGGGGATCTCGATGCCCATCAGGCCCAGGGCACCCATCTTGCGAATGGTCTCGCTCGGGAACTCCCCTGTCTCGTCGAAGTGCGCGGCGACGGGGGCGATCTCCTTCTGCGCGAAGTCGCGCGCCGTCTGGCGGATCATCTCGTGTTCCGATGTCAGGGTGAGGCTGGGGCCATGGGGCAGGTCAGCGGGCGCGGGCATGGGCTCCTCCCGGGTTGCGGCGGGGCGATTATAGCATGCGCGCTTTGACCGGCCCGCTGCGCACGAGTACAATTCCGCCCATCCCAGACGGAGGCCAACCGTGCCCTCTGATCTGAAGGCCGTGCCCGCCGCTGCCCAGCCAGCGCCGGACCCACCCCGCCTGATCACGCCGGAGATCTTCCGCCACTTGGTCGACTTGGCAGCGCTCCACCTGGAGCCGGAGGAGGCGGAGTACCTGAGGGCAGAGCTCAACGGGCAGCTGAAAGCCATCCGCGAACTCGAGGCCGTCCCACTCCCGCCCGACGTCCCGATTACGTCGCACGGCGTCCCCTACACGGCCGCCATCAGCCCGCCCCTGCGCGCCGACGCGATCGAGCCCTTCGAGGCGCCGGACGAGATACTCGGACAGGCCCCCCAGACGGAGGGCCGCTACATCGTCGTCCCCGACATCCCCCACACGGAGCTGCCATGAACCCGGCGCTCTGCGATCTCCCGGCACACGCGCTGGCGCGGCAGCTAAGAACGGGAGAGACCACGGCCGCCGCCATCCTCGAGTCCGTCCTGGAGCGCATCCAGGCCGTCGAGGGCCGCCGGCCCTCAACCGCGCCCTACACGCCGCACCCCGAGGACCGTCACAAGGTCCACGCCTACCTCTGGCTTGATCCGGAGCGCGCCCGCGCCCGGGCCGAGCACATCGACCGCCTCCTGGCCGAGGGCAGCGACCCCGGGCCGCTGGCCGGCATCCCGCTCGCCGTCAAGGACATCTTCTGCGTGCGCGGCACGCCTTCCACCGCCGGCTCCCGCATCCTCGAATCCTTCATCGCCCCCTACACCGCCACCGCCGTCGAGCGCCTCGAGGCCGCAGGGGCCATCGTCCTGGGCAAGGTCAACCTGGACGAGTTCACCTTCGGCTCGTCCAACGAATCCTCCGCCTTCCTCCCTCCCCCGGGAAACCCGTGGGACCCCAGCCGCGTCCCCGGCGGCTCGTCTGGCGCCAGCGCCGCGGCCGTCGCCGCCGGCGAGGCCGTCCTCTCCCTCGGCACCGACACCGCCGGATCCATCCGCCAGCCCGCCGCCTTCTGCGGCGTGGTGGGCCTCAAGCCGACCTACGGCCGCGTCTCCCGCTACGGTCTGATCGCCTTCGCCTCCTCGCTGGACTGCCCGGGGCCCATCACGCGCGACGTCACCGATGCCGCCCTGATGCTCGGGGTGATCGCCGGCCCCGATCCTCGCGATGCCACGGCAGCCCACGTGCCGGTCCCGGACTACGCCGCCGGGCTCGAGCGCGGGGTGAAGGGGTTGCGCATCGGCCTGTCCCCCGACTACGTTCGCCTGAAGTACCCCGATCCCGCCACCGGCGAGCTGCGCGAGCAGTCGATTTCGCCGGAGAACGAGCGCGCCGTCTGGCGCGCCGCCGAGGTGTTGGAGGCGCTGGGCGCGGAGATCGTGCCGGATGTCCCCATGCCGAACACCCGCTACGGCATTCCGGCGTACTTCGTCCTCTCCCGCGTCGAAGCAGCCTCCAACCTGCACCGCTACGACGGCGTCAAGTACGGCTACCGCTACCCGGGGCCGGTGGCCGACCTGCACGACCTGTATCGCAGGACGCGCGGCACCGGATTCGGCCCCCAGCCCAAACTGCGCATCCTGATGGGGATGTACGTCTCCGCCGAGCAGTACGAGAAGGGCTACTATCAGCGGGCGCTGCAGGTGCGCACCCTGATCCGCCGCGACTTCGAGACGGCCTTCGACCCCAACGGCCCCTACCGCCTGGACTGCCTGCTCACCGCCACCACCCCCACCACCGCTTTCCCCCTCGGCGCCGTCTACGGGGACTCGGTGCTGATGCAGTACGCCGACCTGCTCACCGTGCCCGCCGACCATGCCGGCATCCCGGGCCTCTCGATTCCCGCCGGCCTCGACTCAGACGGCCTGCCCCTCGGCATCCAGCTCTTGGGCCCGGACTTCTCCGAAGCCACTCTCCTGCGCATCGGCCGGGCCTACGAGCAAGCCACCGAAGATGCCGAGTGGCGGAGGGCGAGGCCGATAGTGTGCACAGGCTGAGCGGCGATGGGCAAGCGCCAGGAGTACATCAAGAAACTGAAGGCGGCGCAGGACTGGGAGGCATTCCTTAAGAAACACTCCGGCCTGCCAGGCCCGCGCGGCAACCTCGAGCTGGCGCAGGCAGCAGCCGAAACGGGAACCCGGCGCCAGTTCAAGGAGTGGCTGCGCTACGACGAGCGCAGCGCCCCGACCAACACGCCGGGCGAATTCGTGGCCTTCTGCGGCGTGCTGGCCCACGGTCGGCTGCTGGCACAGGGCGAGCGCGCGGCGCTCACGGTCCTCAAGACCTGGGCTTCGGACCGACGGTGGCGGGTGCGCGAGGCGGTGGCGATGGCCCTGCAGCGCTACGGCGACCACGACATGCATGGAATGCTCAGCGCTGCCGAGGCATGGTCGCGCGGCAAGCCGCTCGAGCAGCGGGCGGCTGCAGCGGCGGCGTGCGAGCCCCGTCTCCTGGCCCGGCCGGCACACGCCCGGCGCGTCCTGCGCATGCTCGACCACATCACGGCGAGCCTGGCACGAGCGGACAATCGGCACAGCGACGACTACCGCACCTTGCGCCAGAGCCTGGGATACTGCTGGAGCGTGGCGGTCGCGGCGCTGCCCGAGGTCGGGAAGCCGCTCCTCGAGAGGTGGGCAGCGAGCCCCAACCCGGACGTGCAGTGGGTGGTGCGCCAGAACCTGAAGAAGGCGCGCCTGCTGCGCCTCGACCGCCCCTGGGCACTCGCGCTGCAGGCCCGCCTGACGCGAGCGCACGCGCCGGAGGCGGCGGGTATCGTCCGCACGGCCGCCGAGGCCGGAGGCCGAGGCGACCGGAGGACGAGCAAGTCCTGAAGGAACCCATGACGGATTACGAAGCAGTCATCGGCCTGGAGACTCACATCCAACTCAACACGCAGAGCAAGATCTTCTGCGCCTGCAAGGCCGACTCCTGGGGCGATCCCCCGAACACCAACATCTGCCCCGTGTGCAGCGGCCTGCCGGGCGTCCTGCCCACCCTCAACCGCGCCGCGGTCGAGAAGGCCGTGCTCCTGGCCGCCGCCATGCACGCCGACTCCATCCAGCCCCTCTCCTACTTCGCCCGCAAGAACTACTTCTACCCAGACCTGCCCAAGGGCTACCAGATCAGCCAGTACGACGAACCGCTCGCCCGCGGCGGCCACCTCGACCTGCCCATGCCCGACGGCTCCCTGCGCCGCGTCCTCATCACCAAACTGCACCTCGAGGAAGACGCCGGCAAGACGGTCTTGCAGGACGGCCAACGCCTGATCGACTTCAACCGCTGCGGCGTCCCCCTCGTCGAGATGGTCACCGGCCCCGACTTGCGCTCCGCCGACGAAGCCGCCCAGTACCTCATCCGCCTGCGCCAGCTCCTGCGCTGGCTCGGCGTCTCGGAAGGCGACATGGAGAAGGGCCACCTGCGCTGCGACGCCAACGTCTCCATCCGCCCGGCCGGTTCGCACGTCCTCAATCCCAAGACCGAGATCAAGAACGTCAACTCAATCGATGCCGTGCGCCTGGCCATCCAGACCGAGATCGAGCGTCAGGTGCGCGAGGTCGAAGCCGGCAGACCCATCCAGGCCTGGACCCTGGAGTGGGACGAGGACAGCGGCACGCTGCGCAAGATGCGCTCCAAGGAAACCGAGGCGGACTACCGCTACTTCCGCGAGCCCGACCTGCTGCCCATCCGCCTCGACGACGCCCGGCGTCAGGACATCCTGCGCACTCTTCCCGAGCTGCCTCTCGCCCGGCGCCAGCGCTTCCTCGAGGCCTACGGCCTGCCCGCCTACGACGCGGACATCCTCACCGAGGAGCGTTCGCTCTCGGAGTTCTTCGAGGCTGCCGTCCAGGCGTTCGGCGGGGAGCCGAAGAAGATCTCGAACTGGATGATCAACGAGGTGCTGCGCCTGCTGCGCGAGCGCGGCCTGCGCGCCTCGCAGCTGCGACTGACGCCGGCGAACCTGGCGGAGATCGTCCGCCTGGTGGAGGACAAGACCATCACCACCAACATCGGGAAGGAACTCCTGCTCAAGGTCGAAGCCAGCGGGCAGGCGCCGGACGAGATCGTGCGCGCCGAAGGGCTGGCCAAGGTCAGCGATGAGGCGACTCTGCGCGCGATGGCCCAGGCGGTGCTGAATTCAAGCCCCGAGCAGGTCGCTGCCTACAAGGCAGGCAAGGCCACCCTCATCGGCTGGTTCGTCGGCCAAGTCATGCGGCAGTCGGGGGGCAAGGCCGATCCCCAGCGCACGCGCCACATCCTCGAAGACCTCCTCTCCCAGTAGAGGGCCGGCGCTCGATCGACGGCTCCTTAGGCCAGGCCGGAAGCCAGGCGGTGTGCCCAGCGCGTCGGCTCGGGCAAGCGGTGCTGGCGCGTGCAGCTCAGGACCGCGTCGATGGCGGTGAGGAGGCTGACCTTGTGGCCAATGGAAACGTACACCGGCGAGGCATGGGCCTGGGTGCGCACCACAGCCCCGATCGTCTCGCCGTCATCGATCAGCGGCTGCCACGCACCCGCCCGGTCCTCCACCGGCTCGTGATGGCCCACCAGGGGGCGTTTGGCTACGCCGATCGTCGGTAGATCGGTGAGCACGCCGAGGTGACAGGCGATGCCGAACCGTCTCGGATGCGCCATGCCGTGGCCGTCGTAGAGCAGGAGGTCCGGGAGGTGCTCGAGTCTCTCGAGGGCATCGAGGACGACAGGTGCTTCGCGGAAGGAGAGCAGGCCGGGAATGTAGGGAAACACCACCGGCCGCCGGGCCAGGCTCCTGGCGCGCAGGTCCAGCCCAGGGTAGCCGAGCACCGCCACCGCGGCCCTTGCCGCGCGCCCATGCTGTTCGAAACCCACGTCGATGCCCGCCACCGTCCGCAGCGCGCCGATCCGGTCTTCCTGGATCACTTCCTGCCGCAGCCGCTGCTGCAGCGCCATCGCCTCGGCCGGCGTCAGGTCCCACGCGTGCCTGGGCTGAAAGCGCATCGCGTCCCCCGCTCGTCATCGTACCGCGAGGTTAGCGCCTGGGCAACGCCGGCGCCTCCGTTCTGCGTATAATGAGGTCTCGGGCGCGGCCGCGCGTCCTCGAAGGGTGGCCCATGGCACTGACAGAGAGGGTGTCTCGCCTGAGGGAAGCGAGCCAGGCTGCCAGGCCCCGTCTCTCGGCCGAGCGGGCGCTGCTGATCACCGACTTCTATGCCCACTCCCCGCACGCCCTGTCGGCCCCCATGCGGCGCGCCCTCGCCTTCCGCCACCTGATGGAGAACAAGACCATCTACCTTCAGCCCGGCGAACTCATCGTCGGCGAGAAGGGCCCGGCACCCAAGGCCGCCCCCACCTTCCCCGAGCTGTGCTGCCACAGCCTGCAGGACCTCGACCTCCTTCACTCGCGCGAGAAGATCTCGTTCACTGTCGACGACGAGGTCCGGCGCCTCTACGCAGAGCGGATCATCCCGTACTGGCAGGGCGCCTCGATGCGCGACGCCATCTTCCGCGAGATGACCCAGCCCTGGAAGGAGGCGTACGCCGCCGGTGTGTTCACCGAGTTCATGGAGCAGCGCGCCCCCGGTCACACCGTGCTCGACGACAAGATCTACCGCAAGGGCATGCTCGACTTCATCGCCGACATCGACCGCAGCCTGGACTTCCTTAACGACCCCGAGGCCTTCGCCAAGGGACAGGAGCTCCAGGCGATGCGCATCTGCTGCCTGGCGCTCATCCGCTTCGCCGAGCGCCATGCGGAGCTGGCCCGCAGCCTGGCCCGCCAGACGGAGGACCCCCGCCTCGCACGCGAACTGGAGGCCGTCGCCGACGTCTGCTCGTGGGTGCCCGCCCACGCGCCGCGCACCTTCTGGGAGGCGCTGCAGTACTACTGGTTCGTGCACCTCGGCGTCACCACCGAGCTCAACACCTGGGACGCCTTCTCCCCCGGCAAGCTCGACCAACACCTGTACCCCTTCTACCGGCGGGGCCTCGACGACGGCACGCTCACCCGGGAGCAGGCGGAAGAGCTGCTCCAGTGCCTGTGGATCAAGTTCAGCAATCAGCCCGCGCCGCCCAAAGTCGGCGTCACGGCCGAAGAGAGCGGCACCTACACCGATTTCGTGCAGATCAACCTCGGCGGCCTCACCCCCGATGGTTCGGATGGCACGAATGAATTGACCTACCTCATCCTGGACGTCGTGGAGGAGATGCGGCTGCTCCAGCCGAGCGCCTCCATCCAGGTCAGCCAGCACAGCCCGGACGCCCTGCTCGCCCGCGCTGCCCGGATCCTGCGCACCGGCTTCGGCCAGCCGTCCATCTTCAACGCCGACCGCATCGTCGAGGAACTGGTCCGCCAGGGCAAGTCGCTGGACGACGCGCGCCGCGGCGGTTCCAGCGGCTGCGTCGAGGTGGGGGCCTTCGGCAAGGAGAGCTACATCCTCACCGGATATCTGAACATGCCGAAGATCCTCGAGATCACCTTGCACAACGGGTTCGACCCCCGCACCGGCAAGCAGCTCGGCCCGGCCACCGGAGAGGCCGCCTCCTTCACCTCCTTCGACGACCTGCTGCAGGCCTATCGCTCCCAACTGCGCTCCTTCGTCGACCTCAAGATCCGCGGCAACAACGTCATCGAGCGGCTCTTCGCCGAGCACATCCCGGCGCCCTTCCTCTCCGTCCTGATCGACGACTGCGTGGCGCGCGGCCGCGACTACCACAACGGCGGCGCCCGCTACAACTCGACCTACATCCAAGGCGTCGGCCTGGGCAGCCTGACCGACTCGATGACGGCGCTCAAGTACCACGTGTTCGACCACAAGACCCTGACCATGGAGCAGATGCTGCGCGCCCTGGAGGCCGACTTCGCCGGACAGGAAGCCCTGCGCGCACAACTGCGCCACAAGACGCCCAAGTACGGCAACGATGACGACTACGCAGACGACGTGATGCGCCTCCTGTTCGAGGCCTTCTTCTCCGCCGTCGACGCCCGGCCGAACACCAAGGGCGGCACCTACCGCATCAACCTGCTGCCCACCACCGTCCACATCTACTTCGGCGCGGTCACCGGCGCGACCCCGGATGGCCGCATGCGCGGCGAGCCGCTGTCGGAGGGTGTCTCCCCGGTGCAGGGTGCCGACCACCGCGGGCCGACGGCGGTCATCAAGTCGGTGGCCAAGATCGACCACGTCCGCACCGGCGGCACACTGCTGAACCAGAAGTTCACCCCGCACCTCTTCCAGTCCGAAAGCGGGCTGCGCGGCCTGTGTCAACTCGTGCGGACGTACTTCCGCCTCGGCGGCCATCACATCCAGTTCAACGTGGTCGACGCCGCTACCCTGCGCGCCGCGCAGGCCGACCCCTCCCGCTACCGCGACCTGATCGTGCGCGTCGCCGGCTACAGCGACTACTTCTGCGACCTCAGCCGCAGCCTGCAGGACGAGATCATCTCGCGCACCGAACACATGGCCTTCTAGACCGGGGCCCGCTGCGGCAGGGTGGACCGCGCCTTGTCCTGCCTCGCCGGCGCCTCTCCCTCAGCACGTGCGTGGCCCATCCACCCCCTCCGTGAAGCACAGGCGGGGCACCGGACCGGTGCCCCGCCTGTCCCTGGTCGGGACCCCTACTCAATGAAGTCGAACGCAGTCGCCGGGCTGCTCAGGCTGGCCAGCGGGAGGCTGCTTCCGCCGACCGACCCCAGCATCAGGGTCCAAGACGTCCCGCCGCCCGTCAAGTAGAGGTACTGCGTCGCATTCACCCACTCCAGCCCCATCCCCGCAGGCAGAGGGATCGCTCCTCCATCCAGCGCCCCCAACTGCAGGTTCGTCGGCCCATCCAAGCGGTAGGCGAAGTGGAGCCCGTCTGGGGACCAACCCTCCCACTGGACTGCTCCGGTGGCATACGCCCGCTCGCCGCTGCCGTCGGCCGCCGCCACGAACAGGGTTTCGACGTTCGGCGTCGCTGTCTCACGCGTGAAGGCCACATGGCCCAGGTCCGGCGCGATCAGCGGGCCGCCGAAGGACGGGAAGTAGCAGTCGCCCGCGATCGTCCCGACGAGCACCGCGGAACCCCCGCCGGCCGGGATGCGCCAGACGCTTCCGCCAGCGCCTGCCGCCAGCGGGTCTTCGCTCGGGATCACAACGCCGACCGCCGTCGAGTCGGCCGTCCACACCGGCAGCGGGTAGTAGAGGAACTCGCTGTAGGTGATCACCTGCGGGAACGTGACCAGGTCCGGCCGCATGTTCGTGCCATCGCTGTGGATCAGGGAGATCGAGGTCGGGCGGACGATCGCCATCTGGCGTCCATCTGGAGAGATGGCGAAGTCGCCGCCCGAGCCGCCCGGGAGGAGGTTGGTGAGGGTGCCGGTGTCGGCGTCGATCGCCCACAGGTCGTCGCGCTTCATCAGGCCTATGAACTCGGGGATGGCGACGGTGTTGAACACCAGCGTGTGGGTCCCAGGGATGAAGTCCATCGAGGAGACGTCGGTGCCCACCACGTTCGGAGCCGGCGGGTAGAACGCGTCGAGCTGAGCTGCCGTCAGCACGACGGCCTCGCCCGTCCCGTCGGAGCGAATCACTCGCAGTTCGCCGTGCCCGTCGGACGCCTCCCGACGCAGGAAGGCGATCAGCGCTCCGTCACTGGACAGCCGAACGCCGACAACGCCCCCGCTCGCGGTCACGCGGCGCGGCGCCGATCCCTCCTCGTAGAACCAGGCCTGGTCTCCGTCGGTGTACACGATGCGCAGCCGCGGCTCCGGGGTGGGCGGGGCCGTCTCGCTCGGGACCGCGTGCGGTCCCTCGGCGCTGCCCCCGGCCTCCGCCGCAGCCGTCATCGTGGCTGCCACGCGCGTGGCGATCTCCTCCTCCGACACCGGCGTCGACGTCCCCGGCGCGGCGCAGGCCAGCACAGCCCCCGCCAGCGCCGCGGCCAGCCATATCCATCGTCCATTGCTCATCGCGGTCCTCCTTAGGCGACTCTGACCTCACGGCAGTTCCAGCACGGTGGGCACACCGTGCTGCGTCATCACCCAAACCGACCTGCCCAGCACCTCCCATCCGATCAGCCCACCCACCTCCCCCATCACCTCCCCGTCGCGCAGCAGCCCCGCATCGGCATCGAGGCGAAAGCGCACCAGCGCATACGGGCCGTCGGGGCTCTCCTGAGAGGCCTCCGGCACGCCCAGCAAGTGCGCCCCGTCTGGGAACCACAGCAGGCGAGGGATGACCGGCGTATACCACCACTCACCTCCGAGCGATGGGTCCAGACTGAGTCGGACCTCTCCGCCGCCGTCGGCGCGTGCCAGCACGAGGCGCGGCTCGTCCGGCCCTCCCCAGTGTGAAAGCAGCACGAAGCGGCCATCGAGTGACCACAGCGGCGCGTCGGCGATGCCGCCGCTGCCGGACTTGTCGACCTCGCTGATCCGGATCTCGGTCAACGTGTCGAGGTCGACGACGTACAGCCCGGGCGTGCCCGCGCTGCGGTAGCCGGATTCGCGCGTGAACGCGATGCGCTCTCCGCCAGGGGAGAAGCTCCAGGTGAAACTCACGTTGCGGACAAGCAGCCGATCCGCTCCGTCGCCGCCGCGCCCATGCAGCTCGTATCCGGTGGGGGTGGCCAGGATGTAGGCCAGGTCGACCCCATTCGGCGCCCACAGGGCCTCGACCACGTTGTCCTCGAACAGAACGGTGACCACGTTTTCCGCCACATCGTAGATGGCCAGGTCGCTCACCGACACATTGCCCGGCCCGGCGCCATGCCCGGCGAATTCCCTCGCGTACAGGATGCGGTCCGTGGTCGGAGAGTAGCCGTAGAACTGCCCCATCGAAATGGGCAGGGCCTGTCGTCTGACGTTCGATCCATCGAGCACCCACACTTCGCTGCCGCCGCATGTGTAGCAGGTGTAGAGCATCGGTCGGGCGGGCGGGAGGAACAGCGCGGGATCGACGGTGGGCGGTGGAGGCTCCGTGGGTGGCAAGACAGGGTCAGGCCGGCCGGGCAAGGAGCATGCCTGGCAGGCGAGCAGGAGGCTTGCCAGCAGGATGGGCATGCGCTGCCTGTGCAGCAGCGGGGACTTCGAGCGCAATCCGTCAGCAGCCGGAGCGCGGCCGAGCGGCGTGGGGACGGCCATAGCGCGGGATTATACCCGCCTCCGACGCTCAGCCCGGACGGCTTCCGAAATCAGTACGTGTAGAAGCCCCGCCCGCTCTTCCGCCCCAGGTAGCCGGCGTCCACCATCTTGCGGAGCAGCGGCGCCGGGCGGTACTTGTCTTCGCCCAGGTCGCGGTGGAGGACCTCCATGACGAACAGGACGACGTCCAGCCCCACCAGATCGGCCAATGCCAGCGGGCCCATCGGGTGATTCATCCCCAGGCGCATCACCGCGTCGATGGCCTCGGGCGTGCCGATTCCCTCTTGGAGGGCGAAGATCGCTTCGTTGATCATGGGGCACAGGATGCGGTTGGAGATGAACCCGGGCGAATCCTTGGCCTCGACCGGCTCCTTGCCCATACGCCGACCCACCTCGATCGCCGCGGCCGCGGTCTCGTCCGACGTCGCCAGGCCCCGCACGACCTCCAGCAGCCGCATCAGCGGCACCGGGTTGAAGAAGTGCATCCCAACCACCTGCTGCGGCCGGCTCGTGGCGGCCGCGATCTTGGTGATCGAGATCGAGGAGGTGTTCGAGGCCAGGATCGCGTGCGGCGGAGCCACGCGGTCGAGGTCGGCGAACAGCTTGAGCTTGAGCTCGGGGTTTTCGGTGGCCGCCTCGACAACGAGGTCTGCCTCACGGGCCGGCTCCAGGTCGAGCGCCGTAGGGATGGCGAGGGCGGCGGCTTTCTGGTCCTCGCTGATGGTGCCTTTCTCGGCCAGCTTGGCCACCGACTTGGCGATGGTGGCCTTGGCCCGCTCGATCGCTTCGGGAATGACATCGGTCATGGTGACCTGGTAGCCCGACACCGCGGCCACCTGGGCGATCCCATTGCCCATGGTCCCTGCGCCCACGACGACGATTCGCTGGATGTCCATGTGAGTTCTCCTTGCTCGGGCAGTTCTCTGCCAGCGCGTGCGGTCAGTCTTCCAACTCAACGGCCATCGCCACCGCCTCGCCGCCCCCGAGGCAGAGCGAGGCCAGACCCCGCTTCAGCCCGCGGTCCCGCAGGGCGTAGAGCAGCGTGGTGAGGACGCGCGCTCCCGAGGCGCCGATCGGATGCCCGAGGGCGACGGCTCCGCCGTGGACATTGACCTTGGCCCAGTCCCAGCCCTCATCGGCGAGCGCACGGCCGTCGGCCAAGACCTGCGCCGCAAAGGCTTCGTTGAGTTCGATCAGGTCGACGTCGGCCAGCGTCCAGCCGACGCGCCGCAGCAGGCGCGGGATGGCGCGAGCGGGAGCGATGAAGAGTTCCTTGGGCGGCACGGCCGCCTGGGCGTAGCCCACCACGCGCGCCATCGGCCTCAGCCCGAGGTGCTCGGCCTTCTCCCGGCTGGCGTACACCACGGCAGCCGCGCCATCGTTCAATCCGGGCGAGTTGCCGGCCGTCACCCGACCATCGGGCTTGAAGGCCGGCTTCAGCGCGGCCAGCGCCTCGAGCGAGGTGTCGCGGCGCGGCGTCTCATCCTGATCCACGACCGACACCTGCCCCTTCCTCCCGGGGATCTCCACCGGCACGATCTCGCTCTTGAACTTGCCAGCGTCCATGGCCGCCAGCGCCTTGCGGTGGCTGTCCAGCGCGAAGCGGTCCATGTCCTCCCGCGTCACGCCGTACTGATCGGCGATCCATTCGGCCGCCATGCCCATGACCCAGTCTTCGAACGGGTCCCACAGCCCATCGTGGAGGAGAGCGTCGGTGAGTTGATTGTGGCCGTAGCGCAGACCGCTGCGCCCGTGAATCAGGTGCGGCGCGTTGCTCATGCTCTCCATGCCGCCAGCCACGATCAAGTCGGCGTCGCCGGCGCGGATGGCCTGCGCCGCCAGCATGCCGGCCTTCAACCCGGAGCCGCAGACCTTGTTGACCGTCGTCCCGCCCACGCTAGGAGGCAGGCCGGCGAAGATGGCCGCCTGCCTTGCCGGCGCCTGCCCCAGACCGGCCGAGACGACATTGCCCATCAGCACTTCGTCGATCTCCTCCAGCCGGGTCAGCCCGGCTCGCTCCACGGCGGCGCGGACGACGACCGCGCCCAACCGCGTCGCCGGAAGTGGGCTGAGCACGCCCTGGAATCGACCCATCGGCGTCCGGACCGCACTGAGGATGACGACGTCGCGGGAGTGGGGTTCGGGATGGTTCATCATAGACCTCGCCTGGATGTATGGATGGGGGCGGTCGGGTCAGGATGGGAGTCGTTCGTCCGGGCTGTCCTCCTCCTGCCACAAGGCATGCAGCCGCTGGTACATGTCCGGCAGGCTGGCCGGGATGACGCGCGTGTCGGCCGTCGTGGTCATGAAATTGGTGTCACCCGGCCAGCGCGGCAGGACGTGGAAGTGCACGTGGTCGACGACGCCGGCTCCGGCGGCCTCCCCGATGTTGGCCCCAATGTTGAACGCCGCGGCACCGAAAGCCCGCCGCAGGACGCGGATGGCGCGAGCCGTCAGTTCCATCAGTTCCTGTCGGGTGTTGGGATCGAGCTCCTCCAGCGAGGGCTGATGGGCGTAGGGGACGATCATCATGTGTCCCGTCGTGTAGGGGAAGCGGTTCAGGATCACAAACGCGTGCCGGCCCCGATGCAGGATCAGGTTCTCGGGGCCGTCGGCCTGGGCCAGCCGACTGCAGAACAGGCAGCCGGCTTCCTGGTGGGGCTGCTCGACGTAGGCCATGCGCCAGGGAGACCAGAGATGCTTCATGACTCCGGTGC
>FWPV01011130.1_pt1 | contig 14436 bp, 11 predicted proteins | sample 2228371 | NCBI WGS metagenome assembly FWPV01 (sample SAMEA103939776, study PRJEB20133) | metagenome
CGCCGGCCTGGTGCAGCAGGCCCTCGGTGCACGCCGTGCATGGGGATTTGATCTTTCGAGTGCCTGCTCGGGGTTCATTTTTTCCCTCACCGTTGGCGCTCAGATGATCGAGTCGGGTCGTTCACAAAAAGTTCTCGTGATTGGCAGCGACGTGATGAGCAGCGTTGTCGATTACGCAGACCGCAACACCTGCGTGCTGTTTGGAGATGGAGCTGGAGCGGTGTTGTTGGAACGTGTGCCCGAAGCGGGTTACGGTATCCTGGATTTTGTTCACCGGGTGGATGGCAGCGGTGCCGAATTCTTGAATATTAAAGCAGGCGGCAGCCGTATGCCGGCAAGCATTGAAACGGTGAAAAATAAATTACATCTTGTTTTTCAAGATGGGCGGCAGGTGTACAAACGTGCCGTAACAGAAATGGCCAATGTGTCTTTGCAGGTGTTGGCAAACAACCATCTGAACGGAAAAGATCTGGCCCTCTTCGTGCCGCACCAGGCCAACCTCAGGATTATCGAAGCTTGTGCAGCTCGGCTCGCCATTGGAATGGATCGAGTGGTTGTCAACATCGATCGTTATGCCAACACCAACGGGGCAACCATTCCGCTCTGTCTGTACGATATTTGTGTAGAGCAACCGCGTGTGAACAAGGGAGACTACCTCTTAATGTCGGCCTTTGGAGCCGGTTTCAGTTGGGGAAGCATCCTCCTGCGCTGGTGGCAGTAACACTAAAAGCCTGCCCTGCCAAGCAACTGTTCCCAACGCAAATCGATTTGCTGCTGGAAGCTTTCCATCTGCTCAGGAAGGATTTTCTTAAACCGACCCTGCAGCTTCAAGTACTCTTCGACAGGCCTTCTACGCCCGCTGCGCGCCAGACTCAGAGTTTTTCCGGTGAGCTGCAACACACCGTTTTCCACCTCGTACAACACTACCACTCCGGTTTCTACGGCCAGCCGCCCTATCTTAATGGTGTCTTTAGTGGGGAATAGCCACCCGGCCGGACAGGGAATGGCCAGATGCACAAAGCGCGTTCCCTTGATGCTCTTGGCTTTGACGAATTTGTTATAGAGATCTCCCGGGTAGGATGAGCAAGTGGTGGCCAGGTAAGCCGGATGATGGGCCTCCATGATCTGAATGAAATCTTTTTTCGGCTGCTCTTTGGGGATGACCGGCGTGGTGGTCGTGAAGGCGCCGGTCGGCGTGGCGCTGGAACGCTGCACTCCGGTATTCATGTAGGCTTCGTTGTCGTAGCAAACGTAAATGAAATTGGTCTCCCGCTCAGCCGCACCGCTGAGAGCCTGAATTCCCATATCGAAGGTCCCGCCGTCGCCTGCCATGGCCAGTACCGTGTAGTCATCCTGCCCGGTCGCCTTTAATCCTGCGGCCAGCCCGGAGGCGGAAGCAGCGGTGCTGGCAAAGGTGTTGTTCACGGCGTTGACGGCTATGGGCGTTTTGGGGTAAATGCCGTGCAGTATGGTAAGGCAGCAGGCCGGCAGAGTCACAATGGTTTTGGGACCCAAAGCTTTCAAGATGTAGCGGTAGGCTATGGGAAGTCCACAACCTGCGCAGGTGCGGGTTCCCGGCATCACAAATTCCTGTTCAGGGAGATCCAAAATCGCTGTTGCCATGATGCTTGATTATTCCTTTTTCACTTTGAGAGTGGGTGGGTTTCGTCGTAACCGTCAAAATACCTTGACCGCATAAGCTCTCGATATCCTTCTCTGCCCTCCGGCTACACTTCGCGGCCCAGCCACCTGGGGTGCTCCTGCCGGGTACCGTTTTGCGCCGCGTGCAGGGTTTCATGGGCTGATTCCACAAGGTCTGCCGGTTTGACGTCTTTGCCTCCCAATCCAACCACGTAGTTGAAAATGGTAGGCCTATGGCCGTTATGGCTGAACAGCGCTGCCTTGAGCTCAGTATTCAGTGCGCCTTCATAACCGTAACTGATGGCCTTTTCAATGACGGCAAGGCAGTTCGCGCGCTGCACCGCCTGGGACAAAATCTCGGCGGGAAATGGTCGGAAGACGCGTAACCCGACAACTCCCGCCTTGATCCCTTCATCGCGCAGCAGATCCACGGTTTCGCTGGCTTCACTGGAGAGCGACCCCATGGTCACAAACAAGAAATCCGCGTCCTCCGTCTGGTAGCGATATAACGGATCCTGATAACAGCGTCCGAAAGCCTTTTCGAAGGCTGTGCTCGCCTCGACCACAACCGGTAGAGCGGCCTCGAGGTCTTCCTGCAGGCGGCGTCGGAACCCCATGTAACCAGGGCAAAGATTGCCTTGAGGGTCCGCTATGGGATCGGTCATCACCACGGGATTGATGTTTACGGGCCTTTCCGGGTCCAGGAGATAGGGCGGCTGAAATGCCGGTAAAAATGCGTCCACCTGTTCCTGCGACGGAATGCTGACGGGCATCATGGTATGAGAGAGGCGAAATCCATCGAAGCAGACCATGATGGGAATCAAAAGTTGCTCGGCAACCCTGTACGCCAGGATGACCTGATCGAGAATCTGCTGATTGTCCTGGCAATAGAACTGCATCCAGCCGGTGTCACGCTGGGCAATGCTGTCCTGCATATCGTTGAGAATGGTCCAGGGAGCTCCCAATCCGCGGTTGGCTACCGGCATGACTATCGGCAGTCGGGCTCCCGCGGCCCAGTGCAACTGCTCGTGCATGTAGGCCAGGCCATTGGCTGCAGTGGCGGTGAAAACCCGGGCGCCGACCAGCGATGCAGATATGCACACACCCATGGCGGAATGCTCGCTTTCCACCCTGACAAACTCCGCCTTCAATTCGCCTCGTTCCACGTATTCCGAAAGAACTTCAGGGATCTTCGATTGCGGCGTGATGGGGTAGGCAGCGATAACCTGCACGCGGCATAATTTGGCGGCCAAAGCAGCGGCCTGATTTCCGGTCAAAATGAGAGTTTGTTCCACAGCGTCGGCTCCCTTAATCATATAAAACAGCAATAATACCACACACACTATAGCACATTAAATGCAGCACGGCATCCGCAGCAATTATCATTCTGGATGATGGCCCCTTCCAGCAGCCACTGTATTTTCTCCAATGCTCGTCATCCAGGAGTGTTTCACGGTGAATCGCGGTTAATCCAATAGCGACCACTATTTGAGAAGTCAAATGAAAAGATGAGTGCTCGGGTTTTCCCAGTTGACCTGTTCGGGGGACCGCTGCATCAGGGGCAGGGGGAAGGGCGGGCAATGCCGGCGGGGTCGCATTGGCGGTGAGAGCAAGATGCTGATCGGCTTCGATCAGACGCTTGCCCTCATACGCTCCAACCGCAGCTATTTTTTCTTCGTGGCTCTCTTGGAAGCCTTGAGCGGGTTGATTTTTGCTTGTTGCGCTGCAACATCCTGTTTGGTGTGGGTTGCGAAATTGCAATGGCTGGTTTTCCACTTGATGGCGGGATTGGGGTAACTGGCACAATACCTTCCCACTTCCAAGTCCATGACCCTTTGACAACCTTCGCATTGATCAACGATCGTGTAGCAAGAACCTCCGTTGTAACCACAGCCGGCTTTCGTCATGAAGGCACACTCCGTACCGGCCTTCACTGTTTCACAAATCATGACAACCACCTCCAAATCTGATAGCATTGAAATTGAATCCCACAAAAACCGCCCGAATAGTAACCAGGGAATTTTTTATGTCAAGCATTTTCGTAAAATTTTCGACGAGGTGACAGCAGGTGGCGAAAAAACTCGGTGAGCTCTTGATGGAAGAAGGGTTGCTCAAGCCCGACCAGCTCAAACGTGCTCTCGATGAGCAACAGCACACGAGTGAGCGGATCGGTTCGATCCTGGTTAAACTTGGGTTCATCACCGAAGATGATTTGGTGGAAGCCATTGCCAGACAGTTTCATGTGCCCACTGTGAATCCGTCCCAACTGTCCATACCCAAGGAAGTTTTGAATCTCGTCCCCCTCAACATCGTGCAGAAGTATCACGCCGTGCCCTTCGGAGTCATGGGCAATACCCTCAATGTTGCTGTGGCGGACCCGGGAGATCTGTTCATCATCGAAGACGTCCGCTTCCTGACGGGCAAAACCATCCAGACGCATGTTGCCCGGGAAAGTGCCATCCGGGAGGTCATTGGCCGCTACTATGAAGATGAAAATTTCGAGGAAGTTCTGGGAATTCTGAGGGAGGAGGCGGATACCCAATTTTTTTATATTGTTGAGGATTCCGACCTGACATCGCTTGAAGGAGCGGCGGAGCAGGCTCCCGTAGTGAAGCTGGTGAACCTGATCCTGATGGATGCCATTCGCAAGCAGGCCAGTGACATTCACCTGGAACCCTACGAAAAAATGATGCGTGTGCGCTTCCGCATCGACGGGGTGCTCTATGAGATCATGCGTCCGCCTCTGCAGATGAAAAATGCCATCATCTCCAGGCTGAAAATCATGAGTCGCCTGGATATCGCCGAGCGACGCCTGCCCCAGGACGGTCGCATCAAGTTGCGCTACAAGGGGCGCGAGATGGATTTCCGGGTCTCGGTTCTGCCCACTCTTTTCGGTGAGAAGGTGGTGCTCCGTCTGCTTGACAAATCAAGCCTGCAGCTCGACATGACCAAGCTTGGATTTGATGAAGAACAGCTCAAACAATTTCGCGAAGCCATCTATGCCCCTTATGGGATGGTACTGGTCACCGGCCCCACCGGCAGCGGCAAGACCACCACCCTGTACAGCGCCCTCTCGGAACTGAATAAGATCAGTCAGAACATATCCACGGCAGAGGACCCCATTGAATACAATCTCGTCGGCATCAATCAGGTGCAAGTGAACGACGCAATTGGCTTGAATTTTGCCTCAGCATTGCGGGCATTCCTGAGGCAGGACCCGGATATCATCATGGTGGGAGAAGTGAGGGATTTTGAAACCGCGGAAGTGTCCATTAAGGCCGCCCTGACCGGTCATCTGGTGCTGAGCACCCTGCACACCAACGACGCGCCGAGTACGGTAAACCGGCTTCTCAACATGGGGGTCGAATCTTTCCTGGTTTCATCGGCGGTCAATCTGGTTTTGGCGCAACGGCTGGTGAGGAGGCTCTGTCCGGACTGCAGAGTCAAGGAAGAAGTGATCCCGGAAGCTTTGGCGGATTTAGGGGTGAGGGATGCAGATGTGGGAACATTTGACTGCTATCGCGGAAGGGGCTGTCCCTCCTGCAGCCATACGGGCTACAAAGGACGGCTGGCTCTGTATGAAGTCATGCCCATGACTGAAGAAATCAGGGAGATGGTGCTGCTCGGGTCGTCTGCCGCTGAAATCAAAAGGCAGGCCATCGATCTTGGCATGACGACCCTGCGCCAGAGCGGCATTCAGAAGCTGAAAAGAGGCATCACTTCGCTTGAAGAAGTGATACGATCCTCTGCGCGGGACTAGTAGGCTGATTTTCATTGCAGCCACCAAACACCGTCACCATAAAATAACTGGAGCGAACCATGCCCGTTTACCTGTGGAAGGGAACCGACCGCAAGGGAGTCAAACAGAAGGGCGAAATTGAATCGGACAATGTGACCATTGCGCGCCAGCTGTTGCTGCGCAAGGGGGTGAACGTCAAGAGCGTCAAGGCGAAGCCCAAGGACATTTCCGAGTACATCCCCCTGTTACAGCCCAAGGTTAAAGAGAGGGACATGGTGGTGTTCGTCAGGCAATTTGCAACCATGATCGATGCCGGGCTTCCCATCATGCAGTGCCTGGAAATCCTGCGCGATCAGCAAAGCAATCCGACTCTGAAACGGGTCATCAAAGAAGTCAGGCGGGATGTTGAAGAAGGGGCCACCTTTTCCGATGCCATCAGAAAGCATCCCAAAGTCTTCGATAACCTGTTTGTGAACCTGGTGGCCGCAGGCGAAGTCAGCGGCATTTTGGACGTGATACTCAATCGGCTCGCGGTCTACATTGAAAAGATGGCCGGCCTGAAAAAGAAGATCAAAGGGGCGATGACCTATCCCGCCATTGTAGTGGGTGTTGCCGTGATCGTCATTGCCGTGATCCTGGTTTATGTCATCCCGGTTTTTGCTCGGCTGTTCAATGATGCCGGCGTGAGTCTTCCGCCACTGACTTTGTTTGTCATGAACGTGAGCGCCTTCGCCCAGTCCTATTTCCATTGGTTCATCGTTGCCCTCATATTGTTGGTCATTGCTCTTCGGAGGATTCGCGCTACTTCCCGAGGACGTGAATGGACCGACCAGATTTTGTTGAGACTCCCGGTCTTTGGCATGTTGCTGCGCAAAGTTGCCATAGCGCGTTTCAGCCGTACCCTCGGCACCATGCTGGAAAGCGGGGTTCCCATTCTTGACAGCCTGGAGATCGTTTCCGCAGCATCCGGCAACAAAGTCATCGAGAAAGCCATTCGCAAGGCGCGCATCGCCATTGCAGAAGGTCATCCGGTGGCGGAGCCGTTGGCTGAAACCGGGATGTTTCCTGCGATGGTTACGCAGATGATCGCAGTGGGGGAAGCGACCGGTGCTCTGGACAACATGCTCGGGAAAATCGCCGACTTTTATGATGAAGAAGTAGACACTACTGTAGAATCTTTGACGGCTCTTCTTGAGCCCGTCCTCATCGTATTTCTCGGGGTTACGGTGGGAGGATTGCTGATCGCCATGTATCTTCCCATCTTCCAACTGGCGGACGTGGTGGGCCGAGGCGCATAAGGCCGGGGTGGGAAGGAAAGGGGAAGAAGGCGGGGTAGCAATGCAGGGAGAACAGACAGGCACGAATTTTGAGTCCGCAATTCGTGATTCCGAAATTGCAAACCTTACGGATCCGTCCCTGGCCCGCAAGATTCGACTGCTTCTGCTGTTTCGACTGCTGCTCGGCCTGTTCTTCCTGTTGCTCACCATATTCGCCCAGACTCGGCACGGATGGGAGTTTCTCTCGGCCCATTTTCAGCCCCTGTACTTCTTTTCGATAGTTATTTTCTTGTTCACTATCGTTGCCGCTCTCAGCCTCAAACATATTGACAACCTGGTCCGATTCGCCTACCTCCAGCTGTTTTTTGACGTAGAAGCCGTAACCGTCCTGATATTTCTTTCGGGAGGGGTAGAGAGCCTCTTTTCATTTCTCTACATGCCGGTGATCATCAGCGCCGCGCTGCTGCTCAACCGCAAGGGGAGTCTCTGGGTGGCCTCTCTGTGCAGTCTCTCCTACGGTCTCTTGCTGGATTTGCAATATTTCGATTGGATTGTTCCATTACAGGTGATCGGTGGAACGCCGTTTTATCGAGAGAGTGAGTTCTATCTTCAAAGCCTTTTGATGAACATTGCCGGATTTTATCTGGTGGCCTATCTGAGCGGCTATCTTGCGGAGGAACTGAAAAAATCAAGTCAATTGATTCTCGAGCACAAAAAGGATTTCCAGGAGCTGGAAACGCTGCATCGCAACATTGTGCAGAGCATCACCAGCGGGCTCCTCACCATCAGCGCAGACGGTGTCATCCGGTTCTGCAATCCTGCCTGCGAGGAAATCCTGGGTTTGCCCAGAGACCGGTTGGAACGCTGTCATGTGAGCGACATCTTCCCCTCCGTTGCGATATCTTCAGGGTCGCATGACGGGCTTACTTCCGACAAGAACCCACTTTCCAACGGGAGCCGCAATGAAATTGTCTACCGGCGGCCTGATGGGCAGGAACTCCGTCTCGGCTACACCGGCTCCATTCTCCTTGGAGATGATGGTGCCTCATCCGGCTGGATTTTCATCTTTCAGGATCTCACCCGGTTGAAAGCCATGGAAGAACACATGAGGCGCATGGAGCGTCTGGCCATAGCGGGAAACATCGCCGCGGAAATAGCCCACGAGATCAAAAATCCGCTGGCATCCATCAGCGGGGCCGTCGAGTTGATCCAGGACACGGTCCAACATGACGCCGAGCAGATGCGTTTGTTCGGCATCATGCATCGGGAGGTGCAGCGCATTGATGATTTGGTCACCGATTTTCTGTGGCTGGCGCGAGGCGCCAGGCAGTCGGTCAAGAAAGAAGCGGTTGCCGTTGTGGAGAATTTACAGGAAATACTGGCGCTGCTGCAGAATCGTAAAAAATTTGGCCCGTCTCACCGCATCAGAACTTCTTTTGAAATCGCTCCCCTTATCTTTATCGATGCGCACCATTTCCGCCAGATCATCTGGAACCTGGTGACCAATGCCCTCGAAGCCATGCCGCAAGGGGGGGAACTGTCGATTCATGTGCGCCCTGAGGCAAGCTCCGCTGAATCGAGCAACGTGCGCATCGACATCCGCGACACCGGCAACGGAATTGCCGAAGGCATTCGCACTAAGGTGACCGAGCCCTTTTTCAGTACCAAGACAAGCGGCACCGGCCTCGGCCTCAGCATCGTCTACCAGCTGGTAGAAAACTCCGCGGGCCGCATCGAAGTGACCCACCACGAGGACTCCGGTACGACCTTTTCACTTTTTTTTCCCATTAGTCCCCCTTTTCCTCTTGCCAAGTGATTTTGAAATGACTATAAGCACTCACAACAGACGAGTGCTAACAGATTGATCTGGGGTGGGCGCACGCGCGAGCCGCCCCGCACATTTTAATTTTGTCAAAGAAAGGAGTTGCACGCATGAATCTTAAGCCACTCAACGATCGTGTCATTGTCAAGCGCACCGAAGAGGAACAGAAAACCGCCGGGGGTATCATCATTCCCGACACAGCCAAGGAAAAGCCGATCCAGGGCGAAGTGCTGGCAGTGGGCAGTGGCAAACTGATGGAAGACGGCACCCGCAGGCCGCTCGATCTCAAAGCAGGTGACAAAGTCTTATTCGGCAAGTACGCCGGGACCGATATCAAAGTCGAAGGAGAAGAGCTCCTGATCATGCGCACGACCGATATTCTCGCAGTCATCGAAAAATAACTTCCCCGAGTCCGTAAGAAATAATCGCAGCGAACAGAACAACTAGGAGGAAATCATAATGGCAAAACAGCTGATTTACGATGTCAAAGCCCGCGAGGCGCTGCTCAATGGTGTCAACACACTCGCCGATGCGGTCAAGGTAACGCTCGGTCCCAAGGGTCGCAACGTGGTCATCGAGAAGAGCTTCGGGGGCCCCACCGTAACCAAGGACGGCGTGACCGTTGCCAAGGAAATCGAGCTCGAAGGCAAATTCGAGAACATGGGTGCCCAGATGGTCAGAGAAGTGGCCAGCAAGACCAGTGATGTTGCCGGTGACGGGACCACCACGGCAACCATATTGGCCCAGTCCATCTACTACGAAGGATCCAAACTCGTAGCCGCGGGCGCCAATCCAATGGCTCTCAAGCGCGGCATTGAAAAGACCGTCAAGGCGGTGGTGGATGAACTGAAAAAAATCACCAAGCCGACCAAGGATCAGAAAGAAATCGCCCAGGTTGGAACCATCTCGGCGAACAACGACACCACCATCGGCAACATCATTGCCGAAGCCATGAACAAGGTCGGCAAGGAAGGCGTGATCACCGTCGAAGAAGCCAAGGGCATGGAAACCACTCTGGAAGTGGTGGAAGGCATGCAGTTTGACCGCGGCTACATTTCTCCCTATTTCGTCACCGATCCCGAAAAGATGGAGGTTCTTCTAAATGAACCCCTGATTCTGGTTTACGATAAAAAAATCAGCAACATGAAAGACCTGTTGCCGATTCTCGAACAAATCGCCAAGATGGGCAAACCGCTTCTGATCATTGCCGAAGACATCGAAGGCGAAGCCCTGGCGACTCTGGTAGTCAACAAGCTGCGCGGCACCCTGCACGTTTGTGCCGTTAAGGCGCCCGGTTTCGGCGATCGTCGCAAGGCGATGCTGGAAGACATCGCGGTATTGACGGGCGGCCAGGTGATCAGCGAAGAAAAGGGTCTCAAGCTGGAAGCCGCCAGCCTGAACGACATGGGCAGCGCCAAGACGGTGCGCATTGACAAGGACAACACCACCATCGTCGACGGTGCCGGCGACCGTCAGGCGCTGGAGGGAAGAGTTCGTCAGATCCGTGCCCAGATCGAGGAAACCACCAGCGATTACGATCGGGAAAAACTGCAGGAACGGCTGGCCAAGCTGGTCGGTGGTGTGGCCGTGATCAGTGTGGGAGCGGCTACCGAGACGGAAATGAAAGAGAAGAAAGCCCGCGTGGAAGACGCTCTGAACGCCACCAGAGCGGCCGTCGAGGAAGGCATTGTTCCCGGTGGTGGAGTGGCCTATCTGCGTTGCCTGCCGGGTATCAAGGAGTTCAAGCTGGAAGGCGATGAGCAGCTGGGCGTGAACATTGTCCGGCGTGCGTTGGAAGAACCGGCCAGGCAGATTGCCTTCAACGCGGGCGAAGAGGGCTCGGTGATCGTGCAGAAGCTCAAGGAAGAAAAGGACGCTTTCGGTTACAACGCCGAAACCGGTGAATTCGTCGATCTTCTGGAAGCCGGCATCATCGATCCGACCAAAGTGACACGCACCGCACTGCAGAATGCCGCCAGCGTTTCAGCGCTGATGCTCACCACCGAATGCATGGTTGCAGAGATTCCCAAGGAAAAAGAGGATATGCCTGCAATGCCCGGCGGCGGCATGGGTGGTATGGGCGGTATGGGCGGCATGTATTAAGACGCGGGTCCGATGCCGGATGCGCCGTCCGGCTGAATCCCGCATGGACCGCCGGCCGTGAGCAAAGGAGCGGCAGCCGAGCGGCAGCCGTTCCTTGACAAGTTTTGCTGATCAAGCCTCTTGGTTCGTTCGTTGAATCAAGAGGCTTTTCTTTTTTTTTTGCGCAGCCATTCTGCCGTCCGTCTTCCGCCCTCCCGACTCCGGACTTCTGTCTTGACTTGTCCATGCGGTATGCTAATTAGTCTTGATTTTATGAGTGAAAGCGACAGCAGAGCAAGCGGACTCTCTTCGCGCTTGCCGGTGACGATAAAACGCCAAGCGATGCAGCTTCCTTAAAAGGAACCGAACAATGGATTACAAGAAGACCCTCAATCTGCCCCAGACTTCATTCCCCATGAAGGCCAATCTGTCCAAACGGGAGCCGGAAATCCTCGCCAAATGGGATGAATCGCGCTTATATGATCTTTTGAGAAAACGCGGCAAAGGGCGCCAAACATACATCCTGCACGACGGTCCCCCCTATGCCAACGGCCATATCCACCTGGGAACGGCCCTCAACAAGATCCTCAAGGACATGATCATCAAGAGCCGCCAGATGAGCGGGCTGGACGCCATTTACGTGCCCGGCTGGGATTGCCACGGGCTGCCCATCGAGCACCAGGTGGATAAGGAACTCGGCGAGCGCAAACAATCCATGACCCAGGTCGAAATTCGTCGCCACTGCCGTCGCTACGCGGAGCGCTTCATCGACATTCAGCGGCAGGAATTCAAACGGCTGGGAGTACTGGGGGAATGGGAAAATCCCTACCTCACCATGGCGTATCCCTACGAAGCCTCCATCGCCCGCGAACTGGGGCGATTTTTCAGCCGAGGCGGGGTGATTCGCAGCAAGAAGCCCATCTATTGGTGCTCCAGCTGCCAGACGGCGCTGGCCGAAGCCGAAGTCGAATATCACGACCACGTGTCGCCTTCCATTTATGTCAAATTCCCTTTGCAGGCTGAATAGCAGGCTCGATATCCGGAGTTGGCCGTCAAGCCCGCTTCCGTGCTCATCTGGACCACTACTCCCTGGACGCTTCCCGCCAACCTTGCCATCACCCTGCACCCCGATTTCGCATACGTCGCGGTGGACGTCGGCGGGGAAATCTGGATTGTTGCCGAGGGATTGCTGGAAAGCTGCATGAAGGCCTTTGCCATTCAAGATTACACCGTGGTGAAAACGTTCCAAGCTTCCCATTTGCAGGGGCTCAAGTGTCGCCATCCGTTCCTCGAGCGGGACTCCGTGCTGATCCTGGGTGGCCATGTGACTCTCGAAGCAGGAACCGGTTGCGTCCATACCGCTCCCGGTCATGGCCGCGAGGACTACGACATGGCCCTCGAATACGGCCTGGATGTCTATTCTCCGGTTGATGACAACGGGCGCTTCACCCGGGATGTGGATTTTTTTGCCGGGCAGTACGTCTTCGATGCCAACAGGAACGTTACCGCCAAACTCAAGGAAGTGGGCCGTCTGATTCTGGAGAAGGAAATCAGCCACAGTATCCGGCATTGCTGGCGCTGCAAGCAGCCGGTCATCTTCAGAGCCACCGAACAGTGGTTTATTTCCATGGACAAGAACGACCTGCGCAAGAACACGCTGGACTGGATCGAGCGGGTCGAGTGGATTCCGTCCTGGGGCAAGGAGCGCATCCGCAACATGATTGCCAACCGGCCGGACTGGTGTATCTCGCGCCAGCGCTCCTGGGGAGTGCCGATCACCGTCTTCACCTGCAAAGGCTGCGGCGAACTGCTGGCGACCCCGGAAGTGTTCGATCACGTGGTGGCTCTGTTCGAGAAGGAAGGCGCCGATATCTGGTTCGAGCTCACAGCCCAGGAGCTGCTGCCCCCGGGGGCGGCCTGCACGAACTGTGGAGGGAGCGACTTCGAGAAAGAAAAGGACATACTCGATGTCTGGTTCGATTCCGGGACTTCTTATGCGGCTGTGCTGGAACAGCGGCCCTATTTGAGCTTCCCCGCCGACATGTATCTGGAAGGGAGCGACCAGCACCGCGGCTGGTTCCATTCATCCCTGCTGGCAGCGGTCGGCACGCGCGGCATGGCCCCCTACCGGAGCGTTCTCACGCATGGCTTTGTGGTCGACGGGCAGGGATACAAGATGTCCAAATCGCTCGGCAATGTCATCGCTCCGGGTGAAATCATCGACAAATATGGCGCCGAAATTCTTCGCCTGTGGGTCGCCGCCGAGGATTACCGGGATGACATCAGAATTTCTCCGGACATACTCAAGCGACTGAGCGAAGCCTACCGGCGTATTCGCAATACCACCCGGTTTTTGCTCGGCAATTTAAACGATTTCGACCCCCATCGGCACGCCGTTCCCTACGAACAGATGGAGGAACTGGATCGCTTTGCCCTGCATCAACTGCAGGATTTGGTTAAAAAAATACGCAGCGCATACGACCGGTTCGAGTTCCACCGGGTTTACCAGGCGCTGCACAATTACTGCGTAGTCGACTTGAGTGCATTCTATCTGGATATCCTCAAGGACCGGCTGTACATTTCCAGCGCTGCGAGTAAGGTGCGCCGCTCGGCCCAAACGGTGTTGTATGAAATTGTCACTGCACTGCTCAAGCTCATGGCCCCGGTCCTTTCCTTTACCGCTGAGGAGGCCTGGTTGTATCTGCCGGGAAGCCGCGGGGAGAGTGTCCATCTGGAGGATTTTCCGGAGGAAAATCCAGCCCTTCGCGATGCGGAGTTAAATGATCGCTGGCAAACCATCCTTGCGCTCAGAAGCGATGTTTCGCGCGCTCTGGAAGCTGCCCGGCAGACAAAAATCATCGGCCACCCGTTGGATGCCAAGGTGAGTGTCGCATTGCCCGAATCGGTACAGCAGATGCTCAATGGCAGCGAAGAACTGCTGCGGTCGGTGTTTATCGTTTCCCAGGTGGAATTGCGCTCGGCTGCTGAATTGAGCGGCGGAGTCGAGGGGGTGGAAGTGGTCGGGGCAAAAATTGAGGTGTCCGTTGCAACCGGTGAAAAATGCGAGCGCTGCTGGGTGCATTCCGAAAGTGTCGGAACCTTTAAAGAGGATGCGACCCTGTGTGACCGCTGCCACAATATACTGAACCCGGCTTAGTGTCCGTACTCAGCCAAAGGAAAGCAGCCAATGTTCAATCTGTTCCTAATCGGGGGCGGCATCGTCATCTTCGACCAGTTGACCAAAATTCTGGTGGTGTACCTGCTCCCCCTGCATTCCTCGGTGGCGGTCATCCCCGGCTTTTTCAACCTGGTGCATGTGCGCAACACCGGCGCAGCCTTCAGCTTTTTGGCCGGGAGCTATTCCGGCTGGCGCCAGATATTTTTCGTTTCCGTGAGCCTCATCGGCATCGCGGTGATACTCTTTGTGTACAGGGGCCTGAAAAAAGAAGATCGCTGGGCGAGGATCTCTCTTGGGCTGATTTTCGGCGGCGCCGTGGGGAATCTCATAGACCGGCTGCGCCTGGGGGAAGTGATTGATTTTTTGGATGTTTACCTGGGCCAGTACCACTGGCCGGCTTTCAATGTGGCCGACAGCGCCATCAGCATCGGGGCCGTGATGCTGTTGCTGTGTCTGCTCAAAACCAAAAACCATGGAACCGCTGTTGAAGAATAACAGCCGCAGATGCACGCCGATAAACACGGATAAAAAGAAATAAAGAAACATCAGCGTTCATCGGCGTGTATCTGCGGCTGATACCTTTAAACCCTGAGGCCATCGAATCTGGCAGCCACCGATGCACGCTGATAAGCGCAGATCTAGCCAGAAAAAAAAGCGTTGATCTGCGGCTAATTCCCGCGTGTGACAAAAATTGTCA
>FWPV01011131.1_pt1 | contig 14435 bp, 15 predicted proteins | sample 2228371 | NCBI WGS metagenome assembly FWPV01 (sample SAMEA103939776, study PRJEB20133) | metagenome
TTCTACATTTTTATCAACTGGCGAAAGTCAGGTAATAATACTTTGGAGGTAGCCCACCGTGGCAAGGAGTCGCTTATTTGAGAGCCTGTTGCGTGCCATGCAGATTGGGCAGTTTGCTGAGGAGCAGAAGCTCTCCACTCGGTCGGCGTTCGATGCAGTGGCAGAAATGGAATACCGGGAGAGACATCGGAGAATGAGCCGCCGTGCGTTTCTCCGAGGTCTTGTTGGAACAGCGGCAATTGTGGGAGCAGGAGGCTTGATGGACTCGGGAAGGACGCTTGCCAGCCTAAGTTCCAAGCGGAGAATTGCTATTATTGGAGCTGGCCTCGCAGGCTTAGTCTGCGCGGACAGGCTACGAAGCAAAGGGGTAAGTGCAATCATCTACGAAGCCAATCAGCGCCTTGGAGGACGCATCTTAACGAAACGGGGCATTTCCCCTGGACAAGTTGCCGAGCAGGGAGCTGAGCTTATCGATAATCTGCACAAAACCATGCTCGGCTACGCAATCGAGTTTAAACTAACGCTCGAAGATCTCAATAAGGCGCCGGGAGAGACTTTCTACTATTTCTTTGGCCAGCGCTACTCTGAGGAAGAGGTTGTGGATGAGTACCGGGAGCTCGTTACTCGCATGCGTCCTGACGTGCAGGTTTTAGGGAAGCCAATCTTCTACAGCCACACCGGTGCTGAGAAGGCCCTCGACTTCATGGATCTTGCAAGCTACTTGGATATGCGTGCCAAGGATCTGTCCCTCATCAAAGGTGTCCTTGATGTGGCTTATAACATTGAATATGGACTTGAAACCTATGAGCAGAGTTGCTTGAATCTTCTCCTCTTCATTCATCTTGATAGGCGGAGTAAATTTGTACCCTTTGGCGTCTTCAGCGTTCCATATTGTGGAGGGAAACGACCGGATTATAGAAGGGATTGCACAGCGATTGCCAGGACCCATCATAACAGGGGCCGAACTTGTTCGGCTTGGGAGAAATGCTTATGGGAAGTACCAACTTTGGTTCAGCGGCTCTAACAAACCCGAGCTTGCTGACGCTGTTGTCGTAACGATTCCTTTCTCGGTCCTGCGAGAGGTAGAACTTGAAGAGAGTCTCGGGATTCCACCGGAGAAGCGGCGCGCTATCGAAGAGCTCGCTTATGGTGCCAACGCCAAGACGATGATTGGCTTCAAAGGACGTCCATGGCGGGAATGGTACGGCTGCAATGGCGATGTTTATAGCGATCTACCCAATCTTCAAAACACATGGGAGACAAGCTGGACGACGGCCAAAGCAACTTCTATCCTCACGGACTATTCGGGTGGGAACCGCGGCAAGGCACTTCAGATGAAGCTCCCCGATCAGTCGGTCTCGTGCTCGCGCTGTCACGGTGGTGGGAAAAGATTCCTAACGATTGATGAGAACGTGATTCAACAGCAAGCCGATGAGTTCCTCATCGACCTGGACAGGGTATTTCCTGGGGCGAAGGAAGCAGCGAGGATGGTTGATGGAAAATACGTCGTCGTAAGGGGGCACTGGCTTCCCCAGAAGTACTCCAGAGGTTCCTATGTTTGCAATCAGCTTGGGTACTTTACTACAATTGCTGGCCTCGAGGCAGAATCTGTCGGACTCCTAAAGTTTGCAGGGGAGCATACGAATTCGTTTTATGAGTGGCAGGGATTTGTCGAAGGGGCTTGTTTGTCGGGCATTGCAGCTGCCGACGAACTTGTGGAAGATATAAGACGCGGGAGGCTATAGGGACGCCAGAGAAGATAAAACATTTCGGGTCAAACCTTCAAAATACGATTGACAACTATTTCAAACCGGGTAGAATACGGACATGGCGAGACAATTAAGGGTAGAATTTGAGAATGCTTTTTATCACATCACGTCGAGAGGGAACCAACGAGAAAAGATATTTTACGATGCTGCGGATAGGGAAAGGTTTCTAGAAATACTGACCCGAACAAAGGAGCGATATGGGTTTCTGCTTCATGCCTATGCCTTGATGGATAATCATTATCACCTTCTCATGGAGACCCCGAGAGCGAACCTGTCCCAGATCATGCAGCACATCAATACGAGCTATACGGTTTACGTGAATCGGAAGTATCAAAGAGTGGGCACCTCTTACATTATCTGAATTTTGAAGGTTTGACCCCAAATCTTGTGACCCCAAATCTCCGTTGTTCGGTCGCAAGGAAAACCGGCGTTGAGTCTACCGGGCAGTTACCATTATGCGAAGACATTTACAAAGATTTTAGGAAACATTAAAAATATTCGTAAAGATTAATTATTTCCCTTAAAACAACTATGAGTAAAATGCTTAAGGTGACGCAGGTTTCAGGTTAACTTATTACACAAGGAGGGATTAAAGATGATGCAAAGATTATTGTTCGTTTTCATTGGGATGTCGTTCTTACTTTTTTCCTTTTCCTCCTTCGGACAGGGCTTGACAGATACAGAGGTGGTCATTGGAGTAACCACACCCCTTTCAGGCCCTGCTGCTTTGTGGGGAGTCACAGGAATGGGAGCAAAGGCGTGGGCTGATTACATTAATGATCAAGGGGGGATCCATGGGAGGAAGATTAAGGTCATTCTCAAAGACGACGCCTACCATCCCGCGAGAGCTATGGCAAATCTCCAAGAGATGAAGGGAAAGGTCTTCGCTGTCACTGCCCTATTGGGGACTGCGGTGGTTAGCGCTTGCAAAGACTTCTTCTATGAAAACAAAATCACTCTCATTCTGCCCTATGGGAATACACGGATGTTTGTAGAATACCCAAAGGAAAAACTTCGCTACATCTTTGTCGCCTATCCTGACTATGAGGATGAGGCAGCCTTTTTGACTTCCTATGCTTTGAGGCATTTGGATGCTAAGAAAATCGCCCTTTTCTATCAGAACGATGATTATGGGAAGATGGCCATTCTGGGAATTAAGAAGACTCTTAGCGAGATGCCTGGCAAAGGAGAGCTGGTCAGCACTGTTCCTTATGAGGTCGTCGAGAGGGCCCTCGGCACCCATGCGTTAAAGCTCAAGGAATCGGGGGCTGATACAATCCTCTTCTACACCACGATGAGCCATGCTGCTCTGATCTTAAAGGAGATGGCAAAGATTGGATACAAACCCACTTCCATCTTTTCTTTCCCAATGGGAGATCCCATCATGTATAAGATCGCAGGGGAGGTTTGGGAGGGCGTTTATGTAGCGGCTCCTGCAAACTCTGGGGTTCCAAAGGCTGACAGGGAGGCTGATAAGGTGGCTGAGATCATAAAGAAATATGATCCAAACATTGCCGGCAAAGAGTACCTTGGCGTCTTTGGGGCAGTCTCCATGATGTATGTGGTGGAGGGTCTTAAAAAGGCGGGCAAAAACCCCACAACAGATAAGATGATAGAGGGCTTGGAGAAGATCAAGAATTGGAAGCCTGAGGGCCTTGGTGCTCCCGCAACATTTGGACGAGATCGTCACATGGGTGTGAGTGGTGTCCGCCTGATGCATGCAAGAAAAGGAGAACACGTTCCCATTACAGATTTCATTATCTTCAAGCCCAGATTCTAATTCGATGACTCTGCTTAGAATTATTGATCTGTCCATTAGCTTTGGCGGGATCACGGCATTGGCAGGTATTAATCTTCAGGTTGAGGAAGGTGAGATCCTGGGGGTCATTGGCCCCAATGGATCGGGCAAAACCACGCTCTTTAATTGCATCTCAGGTATTTATAGGCCTGACCGCGGCCAGATCTTTTTCAATGGGAAGAGTCTTTCTGGGCTTTCCCCGGACTCTATTGCTCACTGCGGGATTGCACGGACGTTCCAGAATCTCCGCCTCTTCCTCCATGCCACCGTTCTGGACAACATCCTATTGGGTCGCCATGTCAAGTTCCAGAAGAATCCCATTCATGCGTTATTAAGGATCAAAAAAGAAGAGCTCCGCCATCGCGAAAAGGTGGAGGAGATCATCGATTTCTTGGATCTTCAAGCATTTCGGAAGGCCCGCGTCATTGATTGTCCTTATGGGGTTCAAAAAAGGGTTGAGCTTGGGCGAGCCTTGGCCCTTGAGCCTAGGCTGTTGCTGTTGGATGAACCTGTCTCTGGCCTCACATCAGAAGAGAAGGAGGAGTCGGCCTACCGGATCGGTGAAATCCGAGGTCGCTTCCGTGCCACGATTCTTCTGGTGGAACATGACCTCCGAATTGCTTCCAGATTGGCTGACCGAATGGTGGCCTTCAACTACGGTGAGAAGATTGCCGAAGGGAGCCCTGAACAAGTTCAGAGAAACCCCGAAGTCATCAGGGCCTACTTGGGAGAAGAATGACCATTCTGCTTAAGATCGCCAGTATTGAGACATTATACTTCGACCGAATCTATGCGCTCCAAGGCGTCTCTATTGAGGTGAAGGAGAAAGAGATTTTCACCGTCCTGGGTCCAAATGGAGCAGGGAAAACCACCCTTCTCAAGACAATTGCAGGGCTTCTGAAGGATCAGCCCCGAAAGGGAACGATCGAGTTTTTGGGACACGCTATCCATCGCCTCCCCCCAGAGAAGATCTCCTCTCTTGGAATTGTCTATGTTCCCGAAGATCGGGGGCTCTTTCGAGAGCTGACGGTTGAGGAGAACTTGAATCTAGGGTGTTGGGGTAGGAAGGATCATGGGATCCGAAATGACCTCAAATTTGTATACTCGCTTTTCCCCGTATTGGAGCATAGGAAGATCCAACAGGCAGAGACCCTCTCTGGAGGGGAACAACAGATGTTGGCGATTTCGAGGGCCCTACTTCGAAAGCCACGTCTCCTGATGCTCGATGAACCCTCTCTCGGATTAGCTCCGCTTGTGGCTCGAAATGTCTACGAGGCCCTCAACGAGATCAGCCGTACCGGCACCACCACGCTGATTGTAGAACAGAATGCCAGACTGGCCCTCAAGATCGCTCAATACGGGTATATCCTGGAGGGGGGGAGAATTGTCCTTGAAGGAACATCGAAAGAACTGGAAGAGAATGACGATGTGAAGGAGCTCTATCTCGGCCTTAGTGGCCAATCCATCTCTCCAAAGGGATGGCGTCTTTATAAGAAAAGGAGGACCTGGTGATTTCAGATAGGGACGAGATTTTTCCGACCCTTTTCTTTCGACAGGTGGAACGTCTTAAAGACCGTGTGGCTCTCCGTCACAAAGATTATGGGATATGGCACCGGATTTCCTGGAGAGAGTATGGTCATAGGGTCACAAAGGTGGCAGCAGGGCTCCTTGCATCGGGGTTATCCAAAGGGGAATTTGTGTCCATCTTAGGCGATAATCGACCCGAGTGGCTGATCTGCCACATCGCGGCCATGGCGGCGGGTGGCGCTACCTGTGGGATCTATCCAACCTCGGCACCCGAGCAGATAGCCTATGTTGTGGGACATTCTGAATCCAAGATTCTGTTCCTGGAGAATGAGGAACAGGTTGACAAAGTTTTACAAATTCTTCCACAACTCGATCTGAGACAGGTGATCGTTTGGGATCCAAAGGGCCTCTGGGGATTCTCCCATCCGAAGATCATCCTTTTTGAAGAGTTTCTAACAAAGGCGGATTCCTATCTTCAGGCTAATCCCGACTGTGTGAAAGAGAGGATGGCGACTATCGATCCCGAAGATACAGCCATGATCATCTATACCTCGGGGACTACGGGACCTCCCAAAGGGGCGATGATTTCCCATAGAAATATCATGAGCCTAACGCAATGCTTCCTTAAGGCCAATCCCACCTACGAGACCGATGAGGTTCTCTCCTACCTTCCTCTGGCCCATATCTATGAAAACTTGATCTCTCTTTTTCAGGCGGTCTGGTCTGGAGGGACAGTCAACTTCGTCGAACATATCGACACGCTCAGCCAGAACCTAAGAGAGGTCTCGCCCACCATCTTTGCTAGCGTACCAAGGATTTGGGAAAAGTTCGCCTCTATGATAGAGATTCGTATGTCGGATTCCACACCTTTAAAAAGAGCTCTCTACCGATTGAGTATTCTCGTTGGACTTCGATATATCAGGGCGAAGCATGGATCGAAGGATCGTCTTCTTTGGGGGATTCTCTATTGGCCCCTCTACTTCCTTGTCCTTTATCATCTGAAGAGGCAGCTGGGATTTGAACGGGTGAGATGGGGGGTCTGCGGAGCCGCCCCTGCCTCTCCCGAACTCTTTGAGTTTTTCAATGCCCTCGGAATCCCACTTCGGGAGGGCTACGGCCAGACCGAGTCAACGGGAGTCATTGCCACACAGAGGCTTGAGCGTCCCAAATGGGGTTATGTGGGAGAACCCATCCCCGAGGTGGAAGTGAAGATTGCTCAAGATGGAGAGATTCTGGTCCGTGGCCCCAATGTCTTTAAAGGTTATTTCAAAGATCCAGAACTGACAAGAGAAACCTTAGAAGGGGGGTGGCTTCACACCGGAGATGTCGGTGTGATAGAAGACGGATTTCTCAAAATCCTCGACAGGAAAAAAGATATCATTATCACCTCTGGAGGGAAGAACATCACCCCGGCTTTCATTGAGAATAAACTGAAGTTCAGCCCCTATATTCAAGATGCTGTTGTTATCGGAGACCGTCGGAAGTATCTTGTTGCTCTCATCCTCATCGATGAAGATAACGTGACGAGGTATGCCCAGGACAAAAGGATCCCCTTCACCACCTTTGCTGATCTGACGAAGAATCCGAGCATCTATAGGTTGATCGAACAGGAGGTGGCAAAGGTGAATAAGACACTGTCTCAGGTAGAAACGATCAAACATTTCGCCCTCCTGCCGAGGCGTTTCTATGAAGAGGATGGAGATGTGACACCGACCAAAAAAGTGAAAAGGCGGGCTTTGGAGATGAAATATCGTGACCTGATCGAGTCCCTTTATCGACGATGAAAGACCGATAGCGGTTCGATCATCCTTACCTACAGTTCATCGTCTCTCGTTTGTCGTGCGCATATGGATCTTATTGAAAGTTATCGTGAAGAGTTGAGATTGATTCGGAAGCCTTGGACAGGAGTCTGGGTTGGAATGATCTTTGTTGGAGCGATCCTCCTCCCGTGGCTTTCTCCGGAATACTACGCCTATGTTGCGACACTGATCTTTATCTATTCCATAGGTGTCCAGGGTCAGAACTTGCTCATCGGATATACCGGTCAAATCTCTTTTGGACAAGCAGGTTTCTTGGCTATTGGGGCTTACACGTTTGGTCATCTAACCCGCCTCGGTCTTCCTCTCCTCATTAACCTCTTTTGTGCAGGTCTTGTGGCTGGCCTTTTCGGCTTTTTGGTAGGTTTTCCCTCCCTTCGCCTGAAAGGACCCTACTTAGCCATTGCCACCCTTGGTTTTGGAATTGCCGTCTACCAGGTCTTGGTCAATTCAGAGTTCCTTTCAGGGGGAAGGATGGGTTTGAGTATACCAAAGATTACCTCTCTCTTCGGTCTTAGCAAATCCCTCTCGACGTATTACTTCAACCTCTCTATCACCCTTCTCTTTACCCTCATTTCTTATAATCTTGTCTCCTCCTATATTGGCCGGGCCTTTATCGCCATTCGGGATAATGATATCGCTGCTGAGGTCATGGGTGTCAATCTCACCCATTATAAGCTCTTTTCCTTTGGCATCAGTTCATTCTATACCGGGGTGCAAGGTGGGCTTTACGCACTGTTGATGGGATATCTTGAGCCGAATATGTTCACTTTCATGGAGGCGATCACCCTCTTCGTGGCCGTGATCGTGGGAGGGTTAGCCTCTGTGGAGGGATCGATCTTCGGGGCTGCTTTCGTCATCCTCATCCCTCAAATCTTCAGTGGGTATAAAGAATTGGTCCCTCTTATTTTCGGTGTGACGATTATCCTTGTCTTGATCTTTGAACCTCTGGGCCTCTATGGAAGATGGATGAAGATGAGACTCTATTTGAGAAACTGGCCTTTCAGATGATAAACCTATGGAAGTCCAAAACAAGCTCCCAATTTCAAACGAGGACGATTCAAAAGAGTTTGAAATAGTCGAATTGTTGAAAACTTATTCGTGATTCTGGTCTTTTCGAAAGCCATGGAACAATTTCTTCAATATTCTATATCCGGAATTTCCACGGGAAGTCTCTATGCCCTTGTCGCATTAGGATTAGTCCTCATCTATCGTTCTACTCGGATCCTCAATTTTGCTCATGGGGATATGGCAACAGCCGGAACCTTTTTTGCCTTAACCCTCATTGGCCTGAAAATCCCTTTTGCACTGAGTTTTCTTATAGCTCTCCTCTTTGGAGCAGGGATCGCCATGACCTTCTACTTCCTGGTCCTCGTACCAGCGCAGAGGAGGGAGGCGACGCTCCTTGGTCAAATCATCCTTACGCTGGGATTGGGTCTCATCTTCCAGGGCCTCATCAGTTACATTTGGGGAACCGTCCCTCAATCCTTCCCTTTCCCCTTATCCGACAGCAGAGTCTGGAGGATTGGCGGTATGGTGATCAGTGAATTAAGTCTGGGGGCATTGGGAGGGGGTATATTAGGAAGCCTGCTGCTTTACCTCCTTGTCCAGAGGACGCGATTGGGGTTGGCCATGCGGGCAACCTCGGAAAACCTTCAGGCCGCACAAACCCTCGGCATCCCCACCCGCAGGGTACTTGCGATCTCCTGGGGATTAGCGGCGCTCTTGGGAGTGATGGCGGGAATCATCCTCGCTCCTGCTCTTTTGCTCGACCCGTTCTTCATGTTGGAGCCTTTTCTCAAGGGATTCGCTGCATCCATCATGGGTGGGTTGAATAGTCTTCCTGGAGCTATAGTTGGAGGTCTTCTCTTGGGTTTTGCTGAAAATCTGGCGGGTTGCTATGTGGGTGTGGCGTTTAAGAATACGCTCGCTTTCCTAATTATCATTGCGGTCCTCATCATTAGGCCAGAGGGACTGTTGGGGAAAGAATTCAAAGAGAGGGTATAGAGGGTATGAATGCCAAAGAGAGAATTAAGGAAAGGGCCTTTGAGTTAGGAGCTGATCTTGTCGGCGTTTTAAACCTTAAGGACTATAAAAGCCCCCGCTCCCCCGATCCTCATCGCTATCTAAAATCGGCAAGGTCCATTGTTGTCCTTGCCTTCAAACCTCTCGCTGGAGCATATCAGTATCAGGAAAACACCTGGAGCAAGATGCCCTCTTACCTCTATAGTGTCGAGACGGCGGGCAATGCAGCCGCCTACCATCTTGCAAGATTTATGGAGCGCAAGTATGGTGCCGAATCTTTTTTAGTCCAGGCGCACCGACCCTTTGAAATCGACGAGGAAACTTTCAGGGCTCCTATTGGAAGCGTTTCATTAAGGCACGCTGCGGTCCAGAGCGGCCTTGCCGTTTGGGGGAAAAATACGCTTGCTTTGACCCGAGATTTCGGCCCTCGTGTCATGCTCCTGGGCCTTCTCAACAGTCTTGACCTCGAATCCGATCCTCCAATGGTTGGCTACGATCCTTGTGCTATCTGCACGTATGACTGTCGTGCAACATGTCCGGGGAAAGCCTTTACAGAGGATGGCCGCGTCTTAAGTCACCGTTGCGTGAAGGTCAGCCAGCCAAACGACGTAGGAAATTTCATGCGGTTCCTTCTGGAAATGGCAGAAAAACCATCTCTGGCGGAGAGGCTCGAGATGATCAAATCCCCACGGTTCTTCCGCCACATGCAATATCTCCAGTTTTTCATCCATTATCACTGCGACAATTGCACCCGCCACTGCCCAGGAGGCTCGAAAAAAACCATCGATTCGTAAGGAGGATCTGATGAGTAAATGGATTGAAAGCGTTGAACCCCTGGTCTACGAGAGCAGGATCAAGGTTCCCTATAGTTGGGCAGTGGGAGAGATCGGAAGTCGATTTCTGACCGAATTGAGAGATCATAAGAAAATTTTGGGGACGAAATGTTCAGCCTGTGCTATCGTTTACCTTCCGCCAAGAGGACATTGTGGTCGCTGTTTTTCTGACCACCTTGAATGGGTGGAGTTGGGCTCTCAGGGAACCCTCATTACCTATACGATCGTCCGTTATGAGGCTCCTTCCATGCCCATGAAGCCTCCCTTCGCCCTTGGTATCGTCCTGTTGGACGGAGCCAATACAGGCTTAGTCCATCTGATTGGAGAGATAGACTTTAGTAAGATCCGATCCGGGATGAGGGTCGAGGCCGTCTTTAAAGAGGAAAGAGTGGGAGACATCATGGATATAAAATACTTTAGACCGGTCCGCTAATATCGGCGAAGCGGGATTCATGGTTGGTGATAGGTGATGAGATTATGGAAAAGATAGCCATCATTGGTGTGGGAATGACAAAGCAGGAGAGAAGGAAAGAAGCAGAGACATTTGCAGACATGGTCTATGAAGCGGTCATTATGGCTCTTGAGGATGCCCATATGACCATTAAAGACATTGACAACATCGTTACCGGGAGTAACGATTTCTGGGATGGAAGGACCATTTCAAGCATGGCAGTGGGGGATGTCTCCGGTGTATGGGACAAGAACGTCTCCTGTGTAGAAGGGGACGGAACCTTTGTTGCCTTTTACGGGATGACCCGAATTCTCTCTGGATCCTATCGATCGACTCTGGTCACAGCCCATTCAAAAGGATCGGAGGGGAATCCCTTTCTCATTACGAACGCCATGTTCGATCCCATCTACACACGCCCCCTTGGTTTGGATGCCATCACCTCTGCGGCCCTTCAGGCGAGGCGGTACATGGATAAGTATGGAATCACAGAAGAGGAGTGTGCGATGGTTTCAGTGAAGAACCATAAAAATGCTAAGAATAACCCCTATGCTCAACTCCCGCTCGATCTTTCCGTCAGGGATGTCTTGAATTCAAGAATGCTTTCCGATCCCATTAAACTTCTGGATGCTTCACCCATTACGGATGGCGCTTGTGCTATCATCTTGGGCGATGAGGATACGGCGAGGCGTTTTTCGAATCGGCCTGTTTGGGTCAAAGGGGTTGGGTTTTGCGCCGATGCTTACCACTTGGGTGACCGAGATTTGGCCGAATGTGAAGCACTCAGAAGGGCAGCAAATAAGGCTTACCGAATGGCCGGAATAAGTGATCCCTATAAGGAAATCGATGTGGCGGAAGTCTACGATGCCTTCTCCTATCAGGAGTTAATGTGGTACGAAGGTCTGGGCTTTTGCGGGAAAGGAGAAGGGGGAAAGCTGATGGAGAGCGGGAAGACAGAGATGGCCGGGCCCCTTCCTGTCAATCCCTCGGGGGGGTGTCTCTCTGCCCATGCGGTGGTTGCGGCAGGTCTAATCCGAATTGCAGAAGCTGTGCTTCAAGTCAGAGGGACTGCAGGTAAGAGGCAGGTCCCAGGTGCAAAAACTGCTCTGGCTCATGGCGTCAACGGAGCTTGCGGTCAGTCTCATTGTGTTTGGATTCTTGGCAGGTAGATCCCCATAACGTAAGCTCATCCCTTGAGAGGAAAAGATGGCTAAGAGAGTGGCAATCGTGGGAACTGGGCAGACCTATCATCGGGCGAAACGACTCGACGTCAATGGAGTAGAGCTCATCCATGAGGCTGTGAAGGCAGCACTGGAGGATGCGGACCTGAAACGAGAGGATATCGATCTTGTTATTATCGGAAACATGGACCATTTTGAAGGTATTAATTATGTGGACATGTGGAGCATTGATGGATCAGGAGGTTTCATGAAGCCCACGATCAAGCTGACCACCGGGGGCACGACCGGAACCACATTGGCTATTGCGGGCTATCATATGGTCGCATCGGGTCTATTTGACAAAGCCCTGGTGATTGGGTGGGAAAAGAACAGCGAATCGGATACGACCGCTGCCATCAACACGGCGTTTGATCCGATCTGGGACCGACTGACCTTTGCTGGAGCCATTGGTGGACTGGCGTTAGAGGCCTCCGTCTACATGCATGACTATGGCATCACGGAGAGGGATGCAGCTCGAGTAGTGGTGAGAGACCGGGGAAATGCTTGCCTTAATCCTTATGCCCATCTTCGGAAGGAAGTGACCATTGAGGAGGTGCTGCAATCTCCCATGTTATGCGACCCGATTAAGCTCCTTGACATTTGTCCTCGCTCGGATGGGGCCTGTGCAGTCATTTTTGCCTCCGAAGAGGTTGCCGAGAAGATTACGGAAACGCCCGTATGGGTATGGGCTACCGCTACCCGTCATATGTACAGCTTCATCAACGATGTGAACTTTCATGGCCTTCAATCGCTCGAGCATGCGTCAAAAGAGGTTTACCAAAAATGTGGGATCAAAGAACCCCTGAAAGAGATTGATGTAATCGAACTCTATCAGCCTTACTCCTTTGGTGGCCTGATGTGGCTGGAGTCTTTGGGTCTGTGCGGCCCTGGGGAAGCGCCCCGACTCGTTTGGGATGGTGTGACCGATAGGGATGGAGAGCTACCCGTCAATCCCTCGGGAGGGGTCATCGCAACAAATCCCATAGGTGCCACCGGCCTCATCCGCTGCGCCGAAGTGGCGATGCAGATCATGGGAAAGGCGAGAGGTTATCAAATACCGGATGTAAGAATTGGGTTAAGCACTGGCTTTGGAGGATGCATGTGGTCAGATATTCTCATTTTTGGCAAGGAGAAACCACGATAGGATCTCTTCAACTCAATTCCTTGGGCGGTAACCCTCCTTACCGCACAACCTTTGAATTGCAGAAGGGGGAGTTGACCCTATGGCTTCTTAAGTTAAGGAGGAACTACCGTGAGAGAGAAAGAGGCTGAATTGCTTATCAAAACCTCAAAAGAAATGGAACAACCTTTCCGCTACTCTGTTGGAAGGTATGGGAGTAAATTTCTTAGCGAGCTTCGCGACCACAAGAAACTTTTAGGAATTCGATGTCCTATATGCGGGAAGGTCTACGTCCCGCCCCGGCAAGTCTGCGGTCCTTGCTTTCAAAGGATGGAAGAACTGGTAGAATTAGGTGATAAAGGAACGCTGGTTGCCTTCAGCATCATTCGGTTCTCCTTCATCGACCCGGAGACCGGAAAGACCAAGCCTGTTCCTTACGGATATGGAATGATCAAGCTCGATGGCTGTGACAATGCGTTTCAACATTTTATCAATATCAAAGACGAGTCGAAGGTGGGGATTGGTTCGAGAGTGCATGCGGTCTTTAATGAAGAGAGAAGGGGGAATCTCCTTGATATCAAATACTTTGAAGTAATCGATGAGTAAGACTGTGTGAGTGATTCGTGAATCGGGTTGAGTATTATGATTAGTCGGCATGGATGGAGTATGCCATGGAAAAACTGATCATCACGGCGGCTGTGACAGGATCGGTTCACATCCCAACACAAACTCCCTATCTCCCACTTACCCCGGAGGAGATTGCTAACGAATCCGTCCGTTCTGCTGAAGCAGGAGCAGCAATTGTCCATATTCATGCGAGAGACCCAAGGGACGGAAGGCCATGCTCCGATCTTGAGGTCTTCCGAAAAATTCTCACTTCGGTCAAAGAAAGAAGCGATGTCATCGTCTGCATCTCAACAGGCGGCGGAGCCGGAATGTCAATCGAGGAGAGAACGAAGACCATTCCTTTCTTTAAACCCGAGCTGGCCTCCTGCAACATGGGATCAATGAATTTCGGCCTCTACCCACTCCTCGAAAAATATAAGGAGTTCAAATATGCTTGGGAGAAGCCGTACTTAGAGATGACGCGAAATTTTATCTTCACAAATACTTTTGCCGACCTGGAGTACATCTGCAGGATCGCCAAGGAGAACGAAACCAAATTGGAACACGAAATGTACGATGTAGGCCATCTCTACAATACAAAATTCCTTCTCGACAAAGGATTTCTCAAGCCTCCTCTCCATGTGCAGTTTGTCACGGGAATTTTAGGAGGCATCCAATCCAGCTTTGATGACCTTCTCCATATGAAAAGGACAGCGGATAAACTCTTTGGAGAAAATCAATACACGTGGTCAGTGATCGGTGCAGGTTATCCTGCTCAATTCCATCTGGGAGCCTTTGCCGTCATGATGGGGGGACATGTGCGGGTTGGAATGGAAGACAACTTCCGGATTCGAAAAGGAGAATATGCAAGGAGCAATGGAGAATTGGTCGGGAAGATGGTTCGAATAGCAAGGGACCTGGATCGAGAGATCGCCTCTCCTGAAGAAGCCAGGGCTCTCCTTGGCTTGAAGGGGAAAGAGAAGACCAATTTTTAATCAGGCCGCCTCTTCATGATCGTCTTGACAATCCCCCCCATCACGGAAATTTCATGTTGGTTGAGCACACTGACACGAAAGGTAACAAGCCCCTGACCTTCTCTCTTGGATTCCTTCTTTTCGATCACCTTAGCCCTCGCATGGATTGTATCCCCAATTTTGATCGGTGCAAGGAAGCGCCACTCATCGATTCCATAAAATGCCACGATCGTTCCCTCGAAGATATTGAGACGAACCAGTAGGCCGGTTGCGATGGAGAGCCCGCACATCCCATGGG
>FWPV01008442.1_pt1 | contig 14433 bp, 14 predicted proteins | sample 2228371 | NCBI WGS metagenome assembly FWPV01 (sample SAMEA103939776, study PRJEB20133) | metagenome
AGCCACTTCCAGAAAGGCCATCTAGTCTTGCGCAAGCGCCGCTGCAATGTGCGCAGCGAGATCATCCAGCCCCAGTTGGAGCTCTATCTCCCCAAGCTGCAGGAGCGCCAGATCGAGATCGACGAGAGCCTGGGAGGGGTGCCGGAGGAGGATTTCACCCTGATGGTGGACAAGGGCCTCATCTCCCAGGTTTACGCCAACCTCTTCTCCAATGCGGTCAAGTATACCCGGCCCTCTCCCCAGGGCAGGAAATACATCTCCTATGGCCGGCGTCTGATCCCCAATTTCTTCGGCCCCGGTAAGGACGGGGTGCGCTTTAACGTCTTTTCCTCCGGCCCGCCCATACCGCCCCAGGACCTGGCCCTGATCTTTGAAGAAGGCTACCGGGGACACAATACCGAGGGCGAAGTGGGGACGGGGCGGGGTCTCTTCTTTATCCGCAACGTCATCGAAACCCACGGCGGTCATGTGGGGGTGGATCAGACCCCGGAGGGCAATGATTTCTATTTCGTCCTGCCGGTGTTCATTGATCAGGAGAGCCCCCTGGAATCCCTGCAATCCTGAGATGCCCGACCCGGGTCGGGTGGCTGCTCGATGTCTGTATAGTTTTTTTACAGGCAGATTATTCAGCCTGTATAATTTTACACCACTGAATAAATAAATGATATCAATGACATACATTGTGCCACCCTCGGCTTGTTGAATATCTCCACAGATTCCGCCCCTGCCCCGGCTGCCTGCCAGGAGGGCCTTTCCCCCGCGGCCGCGGCAACCGTTTACTTTCCTGCTGATGGTCCCCCTCACCGCTGCTGGCATCCGCCTTGCATAGTAATAAGGCAAACAGTGTTCGGCTATCACAACCAACGGTACGAGCCCAAAGGAGGTTGTCATCATGAATTCGACCGTTACCCAAGAAAGTCGCCCGGCCACTGTGCCAACTGCGACTGCGGCGGTGAAGATGGTGGAAGTTTTCGGCTTCAAAGTCCCCACTTCCACGTATTATGTGCATCGGGGCCATGCCTGGGCGGTGTTGGAAGAGACCGGTCAGGTGCGGGTTGGTATGGACGATTTTTCCCAGAAGATCCTGGGACCGGCCGAAGCCATTGAATTTCCGGTGTTGGGGCGGGAGTACTATCAGGATCACGTCTGCCTGGCCCTGATCCGCCAGGGTCACAAGGCCAAGGTTCTGGCCCCGGTGGACGGTGTCGTCCGGGAAATCAACCACAAGGTGCAGGAGCAGCCCGCCCTGGTCCATGAAGACCCTTACGGCGAGGGTTGGCTCTTCCGTCTCCAGCCCACGAACCTGAACCGCAATCTGGACAACCTGTATACCGGCGAGATCGTCGCTTCCTGGATCGATCAGGAATCCCATCGCCTCCTGGGTCTCCTGGAGACCACGGCGGGGGTCACCCTGCCCAGCGGTGGCAGCATTGTGGACGATGTCTATGGTCACTTCCCGGATCTGGGTTGGCGGCGTCTGGTCCAAGAGTTCTTACTGCGGGACCTGACCAGGACCTGGAAAAAGAGGAGCTGATTCCATGGCGGCGGCAGGGGCGGCAGGTGGGGCCGGCAACGGCACGACCTGCCGCCTGTGAGTTGCCAATCCTTGGCCCCCGGGGGGGTGTGTAGGAAGGATGCTCCATGAAACCTCACGAACAGAAAAAACAGTGCGTCTGGATGGAGGCCGGAGTCATCGATTACAAGATCTGCGACCATAACTTCGACTGTTGTTCCTGTCCATTCGACCATGCCATGAAACAGACTGCGGCCGCCAATCTGGCCCAGATGCGGGCCGGGCAGACGCCTTCAGGGAAAAAAGGCAAGATCATCCCCTGGCAGGAGAAGATGCGACAACGCCCGGAGTTGCAGCAGCAATGCCGTCACATGTTGACCCGACGGGTGCCCGTTTATTTCTGCGGCAACCACTATGAGTGTCACCGCTGTCCCTTTGACCAGATGTTGGAGGATGCCTGGCAGCTCTTTGTGCCCCCGGTGCGGCCGCAGTTGCAAGAAGTCTTTGGCATCCCGGTCCCCACCACGGCTTACCTCCATCAAGGCCATACCTGGGCGACGGTGGAGGATGGCGGCCGGGTCCGTTTGGGGATGGATGCCTTTGTGCCAAAAGTTTTCGGCCCGGCCGAGGAGTGGCAGCTGCCTGGGGTTGGCCAGGTGGTGAGCCAGAATGCCGTCGGTCTGGGATTGACCAGGGGAAGTCAACGGGCACCGGTGCTGGCCCCCATAGATGGCATCGTGGAGGCCGTCAATCCTGCAGTGCGCAAACATCCCCAGCTGGTCCACGACCACCCCTATGAAGACGGCTGGCTCATGGTGGTCACCCCCACCCGCTTGAAACCCAACTTGGAAAAACTCCTTTACGGAGAACAGAATCTGGTCTGGATGCAGCAGGAAACCCATCGGCTGTTGCACCTTCTGCCGCCCCGCGTCGGCGCCACCCTCCCCGACGGTGGTGCCCTGATGGATGACATTTACGGCCATTGTCCGGATCTGGACTGGGATCAGCTGGTCCACGCCTTCCTCCGCAGCCGCTGACACAGCCCCCCTGGACAATCAGGGGCGGCGCAGCAGCACAGAACACGGCCTCCGGGCCGTGTTTTTTTTTGGGGAATGGCGACATTCCCGGCCGGACCGAACATCGGATATTTTGCAGTTGACAAATAGCTTTTTTTGATGTTTTGCTTTGATAATTCATTATGAATTTATACGTGTATTTACAGATTGGACTCTGTCCGCAGCTCAGGAGGCGCCCATGAATGCCTTAATCATCATCGTTGGGGCTTTGGCCGTAGCCTTGGCGGGTTACCGGTGGTATGCCGGCTTCATTGATCTGAAAGTCATTGCGTCTGATCCTAACCGCATCACCCCGGCCAAGATGTATATGGATGGGGTGGACTTCATGCCCACGCCGAAGAATGTCCTGTTCGGCTATCAATTTAAGTCCATCGCCGGGGCCGGGCCGGTGGTGGGGGCCATCATCGCCCTGCAATGGGGCTGGCTCCCCGCCCTTCTCTGGCTCTTTCTGGGGGTACTTTTCATCGGCTGGGTGCATGATTATGTCTCGGGCATGGTGGCCATGCGCAATGACGGCCTCTCCCTGGGGGCCTTGGCCCATAGATATATCTCCCCTCGGGCCCGGCTGATCCTCTTAGCCTTTATCTATTTCTATCTCCTCCTCATCGCCGGGGCCTTTGGAGGCGTCATTGCCGGGGCGCTGATTAAGTTGACTTCGGGGCCGGTGGCCATCCTGATCCTGGCCCTAGCTGGCGCCCTGGCCGGCCAGATGATCTACCGCTGGCGGGTGAACATCCTGCTCATGACCGTTATCTGTGTGGGGCTGGCCTTTGTGGGTATCAAGATCGGCGAGATCCTCACCGCCGACAAGATTCTGGGGACCCTGGCCCAGAGCAAATTCACCTGGGCCCTCTTTGCCATCATCTTTTGTTTCATCAGTGCCGTAGTGCCCATCTGGCGATTTGCCTTACCCTTAAATTACGTGGCCTTTTACGTGGTCCTGTTCGGTATGGTGGGTGGCATCCTGGGCATCATCTTCGGCCTGCCGCTGGTGCAGGCGCCGGTCTACACGCAATTCACCATCGGCATCGGCCCCTTGTGGCCTATCCTCTTTGTCACCATCGCCTGCGGCGCCATTTCCGGTTGGCATTCCATGGTGAGCACCTGCGGCACCTGCCGCCAGTTGGAGAAGGAGACGGACGCCAAACCGGTGCTGGCCGGGGCCATGTTCACGGAGATGGTGCTGGCGGTGGTGGCGCTGATTACTGCCGCCGCCGCCATCCCCTTTACCCAATACCAGGACATGATGAAGCCGGGCGGACCGGGCGCCGGCGCTGTCTTCGCCACCGGCCTGAGCAATCTCATGCACAGCATCGGTCTGCCCCTGGCCTTCGGCAAGACGGTGGGCGTGGTCATCATCGTGGTCCTGGCCCTGACGGTCATGCAGCTGGTGCTGCGCTTCATGAAGGTGGCCACCGTGGAGCTGGTGGGGGATTACCATCCCCTGCTGCGCAACGGCACCGTGGCCACGTTCATCGCCGCACTCCTGACCCTCTTTTTGGTCCAGACCGGCTGGTGGCAATTCCTCTGGATCCTCTTCGGCGGGGCCAACCAGCTCCTGAGCTCCCTGGCCCTGATGGTGGCCTCGGCTTGGCTGCTGTCCCAGGGGAAGCGGGCCACCTTTACCCTCATTCCCATGTGGTTCATGTTTATCACCACCATTGCGGCCTTGCTCTACACCTCGTATAATCTGTTGATGAAAGTCTTTACCGGCCAGGTCAAGGCCGCCACAGGCCAGACCTTGCTGGAGGCCACCATCGGCAACGGCCTCATGGGTTGTGTGGCCCTCTTCCTGGTGATAGCCGCCTGCTTCCTCTTGGCTGACGGCCTCAAGGCCCTGAAACGCCTGCGGCCCGAGAGCGGCTCCGGTATGATGGCCGCGGCGAAATAAGCCCTTACTCGGGCGATCACAGGGATCGCCCCTACGAGAGGCGATCACAAGGATCGCCCCTATGAAAGGCGATCACAGGGATCGCCCCTACGAGAGGCGATCACAAGGATCGCCCCTACGAGAGGTGATCACAGGGATCGCCCTTATGAGGCTAATAGCCCCCAAGGAGCCGAGAAAGATATGACCGAAGAAGAAAAAAAGGGCTTTTTCAAGGCCTTGAAAGAATTTATCTATGGCATGGCGGCGCATGATTCCGCCCGTTTTGCCCTGAAAACCCGGGCCTCCATGGAACACCTGTTCATCCTGGTGACCATGGGGGATATGCTGGGGGTGCCCCTCCTGCCGCCCTATTACTCCCTGCGCCTCCTCCCTTACGTGGTGCCCCAGATCTCCACCTGGAAACGCCGCATGCTCCGGGAGAAGGACCTGACAGATGCGTTGGCGTAAGAGGAGGGCGTGAGATGCTGACGCCTTCTGACCAGGAGCTGCTGCAGGACTTGAAAAGTCGTTTACAGGCCCTGGCGGCTGAACAGTTCCAGAGCTTGATCGTTTACGGCTCCCGGGTCTCGGGACGCGCCGGTCCCGACTCGGATATGGACGAGGATTACGCTGACGCAGCAAGTAAAGCCTACTATGCCATGTTCTCTGCCGCTCAGGCTCTCCTAAGGGCACATAACTTTGAAGTAATGAAGCACTCGGAGGTTGCCTCGATCCTTGGACGTGAGTTCGCGAAGACGGGGCGGTTGGATGCCAGGTTCCATCGGATGCTCCTACAGGCCCGTAGGATACGCGAACTAGCTGATTAGAGTATAGTAACTATAGTCGAGGCAAACACGGCCAGGCGCGTTGTGGACAACGGCAAAATGTTCGTGGCCGAGATCCAAGGGATTCTGGAAGGTTAACCAGATGATGGTGAAGATGGGAGGTGCCCCATCACTTTCGCCGCTACCCTTAACATCAATTCCCGTTACCGTTATCTGCTCGGCGCCGGCGAGGCGGGCCAGCGCGGGCATTTCTCTCTGACCTGATACTTCGGGAGACCTTATGAATACTACTAAGGGAGAAGTAGAAGCCCTCTTACGTAACCTGCCGGACGATTGTACTCTGGAAGATATTCAATATCATCTATATGTCCTCAGTAAAATCCATCGGGGAATGGAGACGGCGACTACCCAAGGTACCTTGACCCAGGAAGAAGCAGAGAAACGGCTGAGCCGATGGACTATGAAGTAACCTGGTCTCCGGCGGCGTTCCATGTTCTAACAGTTATCTATGGCAAGCGACTCCTCCCTGGACTTGCTACAGAAGGCGAATAATGGAAACGTAGAAAAACGAGGAGGTGCCCCATTTCTCTCATAGACATCCTGAAAGCCAATCCCCAGCGGCGCTACCTGATGTTCGGCGGCAAAGGCGGTTTGGGCAAGACCACGCTGTCCGCCGCCATGGGTTACTATCTGGCCCAGCAGGGCTATAAGGTGCTGGTCTTTTCGGTGGATCCCCAGGCGTCTCTTTCCGATATCTTCCAGCAGAATATCTTCGGGCAAGGCCCGGTGCCCATCATGGAGAACCTGTGGGCCCAGGAGATTGATGCCGATCAGCGGGTCCGGGCTTACCAGGAGGAAATCCGCCAGAAAATCCGGGATATGTATGGCATGAACGAACTTCCCGAAGAGATCGAGTCCTATATCCAGGCCGCGGCGGCGGAGCCGGCCATGGAAGAGAGCGCCATCTTTGACGCGGTGGTGGACATCGTCGTGGCCGGCGAGTACGACTACTATATCTATGACCTGGTGCCCCTGGGCCACGCCCTCTACTACCTGTCCATGGCTACAGTCTACGATGCGTGGATCGATAAGATCACCGGCCTGCGGGAGCAGATGCGGGAATACGACCAGGTGGCGGCGCACATGGGCCGCAGTGACGTCGTGGACGAGGACGCCATCCTCAACGAACTCCTCTCCATCAAGGACCGCATCCAGAAAAGCTCCCGCATCCTCACTGACCGGGATCGCACGGCCTTTTTCTTTGTGGTGGTGCCCGAGGCCATGATCATCCAGGATACCCTCAAGGCCGCTGACCTGTTCGCCACCTTTAAAGTGCCCATCAGCGGCTATGTGGTCAACCGGGTCCTGCCGGAGAGTCTGAAGCAGGAGAGCATCCCGGCGTATCTCCAGCACCGTCTGGATATGCAGGGGAAATACCTCGCAGAAATTCAGCAGACCTTCGGCAGCCAGGTAGTGGCGTATATTCCGGAACTGGAACGGGACGTTACCGGCCTGTCCATGATTGCCCAGGTGGCGGGTCTGCTGTGCGGGTGAGGAGCGTAGCCAGGGGGTTAGGATCACTGCTGGGGCAGAAAGGTCTGCATGTCTTTGTGCCGCTGGCCAAGCAGGGTACGGCAGCTTTTGGCTACGCCAACAGCCGAACATCAGGTGAAGAACGTATTTCCTCTTGGTGGTCCAAGGAGCACTTGGGATTACCGGAATCGAAAGGCATGCTATGGCGGCAGAGATCACCACTAACATGAAGGCATTCCTGGGCGAACATCCTCATCTCCAGTTCCTCTTCTTCGGCGGCAAAGGTGGGGTGGGGAAGACAGTCATGGCCGGGGCCACGGCCCTGTGGTTGGCCCGCCAGGGGAAAAAGACGCTGTTAGCCTCCACCAACCCGGTGCATTCCCTCTCCGGCCTTTTGGCCATGGATGTCTACGGCCGGATCACTCAGCTCCCGGGGGAAGAGAACGCCTTTGCCTATGAGATTGACACCAAGGAGACCATTAATAAGTCCCGGCGGGAGATCCAGGATAAGATCAACTGGTTCCTGCGCTATGCCGACCTGCAACTGAAGGCCGAAGAGTTCGTGGAGGCGGCCACCCTGAACCCGGCCTTTGAAGAGTCGGCCATGTTCGAGAACATGTTGGATTTAATGTTCGGCGGGGAGTTCGAGGCCTACGTGTTTGATACGGCACCCACGGCCAATGCCCGGCGGCTGTTGGGGATGTCCAAGGTCTATTCCCTCTGGGTCAACAAGATGCTGAAGAGCCGGGAGGAGGCCAAGTCCCTGCGGCAACTTCTGAGCTTCACCAAGAAGGAAGAGGCCGACCCCCTCATGGACTATCTGGTGAACCTCCAGGACCGCCTCGGCCATGCCCGGCAACTCCTGACCGACCCGGAGCTCACCGCCTTCTTCTTCGTCACCCTGCCCGAAGCCCTGCCCATCGCCGTAATCACCCGATTCCTGCAGTGGTTCCATGATTTCGGCATCCCGGTGGGCGGCATCATCGTCAACGGCCTTATCCCCGACCCCCGGGGCGAGGACCTGCCGGAGTTCCTCCGTCACCGCCGGGCCATGCAGGCAGAGCACCTGGCGACCATCTGGCGCCTCTTCAATGGCCAAGTACGGGCCCTGGTACCCCTCTTCCCCCAGGAGATCCGGGGACTGGAGAGTTTAGGACATTTGGCCGAGAAGGTCTTCGGTCCGCTCTGAGGGACGTACTTGAAATATTGACATTTGGCCAGCTTTGTCAGCACCGCAGCGTGTGGTTATACACTCTCAGCCCTGACCCCGGCGCTTGACCTGTGCGGCGTTACCTGGGAACAGGAGATCTTGCCAAAGCGTCCCGGGTGGCTGGGGGGTAAATCGCCACGCTGCCAGCTCCCCGGAGAATGTCAATATTTCAAGTACGTCCCCTAATAATAGCACTTGACAGGAGAAAGGAATATCTATATGTAATTTTTCAGGTCGGGTGCCCTTGGGGGCACAATAGGGAAGCCGGTGAGAGACCGGCGCGGTCCCGCCGCTGTAACCGGGGACGAAACCTGCACACGCCACTTTTCCGCCCGAGCGGGAGGGGAAGGCGCAGGCACTAGGACGATCCGGAAGCCAGAAGACCTGCCCGACTGTATCTGAGCATTGCGTCAGACAACCAGCTCAGATTGGGGACGCTCCGGACAAACGTCTCCTGTTTAGATTAAGGACGAAGAAGCTGGGTATATCCTTAAGTCTATGAGGACTTAAGGATTTTTTTATGGGCGAAATCTTGGGGAGGGACGCGGCCGGGGAAATGTTTGCAATATCGGTAAGATATTTCTGACCTGCCGGCCGTCAAGTTGCGGGGCTGCATGCCTTTTTGGCCAATGACCTTTACTTTCAGGGAGGTAGCAAATGCATATCATGGAAGGATTTCTGCCGGCCAGTCATGCCTTGGGCTGGGGATTAGCGTCTTTGCCTTTCGTGGGTTATGGCGTGCGCGTCATGCAGAAAATTATCAGGGAGAGACCGCAACAGCGCATGCTTCTGGGGGTGGCCACCGCCTTCACGTTTGTATTGTCGGCACTTAAGATGCCATCAGTGACCGGTAGTTGTTCCCACCCCACGGGGACGGGTTTGGGGGCGATCCTTTTCGGGCCTGTGGTCATGGCCCCCATCGGCTTAGTGGTTCTCTTATTCCAGGCCTTGTTGTTGGCCCATGGCGGCCTCAGCACCCTTGGTGCCAACGTCTTTTCCATGGCCATCGTGGGGCCCTTTACTGCCTACGGCATTTTCCGCCTGGCTGGTAGTTTCCGGCTGCCCTTCGGTCTATCGGTCTTTTTGGCCGCAGCCCTGGCCGATCTAATAACGTACCTGGTGACCTCTCTGCAGTTGGCCTTGGCCTTCCCGGACCCGACAGGCGGGTTATGGGGCTCTTTCGCCAAATTTGCCGGCATTTTCGCCCTCACCCAGGTGCCCCTGGCCATCAGCGAAGGTCTTTTGACCGTGGTGGTCTTTAATGCCTTAAGACGCTTCAATTATCAGGAACTGCAGGAGATGAACGTCTTGACCGGCCAGGAGGTGCAGGCATGAAGAAGTTTCAAAATATTCTTTTGCTGTTGGGGGTCGTAGCCCTTGTGGTCCTGCCTCTGCTTGTTGTGGAAAAGTCAGCCACCGACGGAGAAGCGGCCAAGGGTGAGGAGAAAGAGGTGGAGATCTTTTCCGGCGCCGACGGTCAGGTTAAGGAAATGGTCAATCAGATTCAGCCGGACTACAAGCCCTGGTTTGAGCCGCCTTTGAAGCCGCCTAGTAGTGAAATCGAATCCATGCTGTTTGCACTTCAGGCCGCCCTGGGGGCCGGTTTCATCGGTTATTGGTTGGGTAGTTCAGTAACCAAGGCCAAAGAGAGGCGGATATCGTAAATGTATGGGCAATGGGCCTACTGCAACCGCTGGCGGCGGATTCACCCCGGTGCCAAGGGCCTTTTGACACTCTGCGCCCTGGTCAGCGCTTTTGTGGCCATCAATCCCTGGTTTCTCATCACTATGGCGGTATTTCTGGCGGTCCTTACTGTTTGGGGGGCTGGCATCCCGTTAGCTCAATACCTGCGGGTGTTTCTACCGCCGCTGGGTTTTTTGGCCACGGGCGGGGCCATGGTCGCCTTGTCACTGCAATGGCCTGGCTCCGGTGAGCCCTTCGGCGTCCGCTTGGACCTGTCCCAGTTGCCCCAGGTGAGTCTCCTCGTGGGACGTTCCCTGGCGTGTCTGACGGCTCTGCTGGTGCTGGCCCTCACCACCCCCATCACCGATCTTATCTCTCTGTTGCGCCGTCTCAAGGTGCCAGCAGAAATCCTGGATCTCATGACGGTGGGGTATCGCTCCCTCTTTGTCTTAGTAGAGTCGATTCATGACCTCACCACGGCCCAAGCCGCCCGCCTGGGCTATGCCACGATCAGGACGGCGATGCGCTCCCTCGGCAGTCTTATCGCCATTCTGGTCCTGCAGGTCTGGCAGCGTTCCCTGGCCTTGGACCAGGCGGCCCTGGCCCGGGCCAATGACGGCCCCTTGTTTTTTCTGGAAAATGACTATGACGACAATGGGCGCAGTTTTGTCATGGCTATCGGAGTCGGCCTGATGCTGATGGTTTCGGCGACAGTGCTTCGCTTGATGGAACGATGACCCAGCCGATTCTCGAACTTCAGGACGTTACTTTTACCTATTCCGACGGCAGTCGAGGTCTGAGGCAATGCACCTTGGCGGTGGCGCGGGGCAGCCGCACCGCCATTCTGGGAGGGAATGGCGCCGGGAAAACCACTCTTTGCCTGCACTTGAACGGTATCCTACGCCCCAGATCCGGACAGGTATTGTACAACGGCCATCCTCTGGATTATAGCCGTCGGGGCCTGAAGCGGTTGCGCTCCCGCGTCGGCCTGGTCTTTCAGAACCCCGATGCCCAATTGCTTTCCGCCAGTGTCAGGGAAGACGTCTCCTTTGGGCCCATGAATCTGGGGTTGGATCCCAAAACCATTCGGGAGCGGGTGAGAATGGCATTGACGGCGGTGGGCCTTCTTGACCTGGCCGACAGACCGGTGCACAACCTCAGCTATGGACAGAAAAAACGGGTGTGTCTGGCGGGTGTCCTGGCCATGCAGCCAGAGGTGATTATCCTGGATGAACCTTTTTCCAGCCTGGACATGCCCATGCGACGGGAACTGAGGGCCATTTTGGAGGAGCTCTCGGCCGAGGGCATTACGGTGGTGATCTCCAGCCATGATGTGGACTTTGCCTATGAGTGGGCGGACTGCTGGCACATTCTGGCAGCGGGCCATCCGGTCGCTCATTACGGGATGGACGAGGTGCCGCACGTTTTCCCCCAGCTGACTGATCTGGGCTTAGGGATTCCTAAGGTGGCGGAACTTTATCAGGAACTGGTGTCCTCAGGTTTCCTGCCCCTGGTCAATCCCCCGCCGCGCAGCCATGCCGACCTGCTCCGTGTTTTTCGGGGACGTACTTGAAATATTGACATTCTAACGGCCTGGAAAAGGGGCACATCTCCCGACCCACAAAAAAGGCAGGGACGGAGCAAAGAAAGTTCTGCGCCAGGGCTTACACTCCTCCCTGCCTTTGCTGACCTTGATGGGAAATAGCTGATATTGAGCTCCTGGTGGCGCCCAAGACGGCCGTCGGGGTTGGGGGAGAGGTTGCTGGGAAGAGGCAGGGGGCAATACCCCGTGGCCCCCTCCCCCACGAACACTTTCTCACCCCCCTGTTAAAGCTTAATCTGGGTTGACAACCTGCATTCCAGGAGGCGGCTAAGCGCTTCAGGGCTTCCCCCGACGCCTTGGACTCCCTGGCAATGAGCTGTTCTTGGCGGCTGCTGCGTTCCTGAGGGGGCTATGTTCCGGAGAATGTCAATATTTCAAGTACGTCCCCTAATGACTTGGGTTTCAATATCATCAATGAGCTTCTGATAATAGTAGTGCACCTGGTCCTGTTTGAGCATGACCATATCCAGTTGCCGGGTGTGGACGCTGACGTATCCCAGGATCCGCAGCCTCTCCAGCATGAAGTCCAGGGGCTCGTCCTCCAGGCGGGCGAAGACCGAATCCCCTTTGATATCCACTTTGAAATGATACCGCTCCAGGACCTCCTGGACCAGGCGGGCCCGGCCCAGACGGCGGCCGAAGTCCGCGCCGCCCCCCTTAAAGGCAAAGCGGATGAAGTTCTCATGCCGGTTTTCGCCCACCAGGGCCTCCACGGTGGAGAAGTGGAAGCCGAAGCGGGAGGACAGGTGGCAGAAGTTTTTGGAGATCATGAAGTAGTTCAGGTTGCCGTAAAACCCCCGCCCGGAGGCCTCCAGCTCCGGCCGGCTGGCCGCCTGGCCCAGGACTGACATGAAGCCCCGGGCATCAATGGGTGGCGGACCTTCCCACTTCACCGCCGTGATGCCCTGCCACAAGGCCAACATGGGTATGGAAGCGATGTCGTCCACATGGATTTCTTTCTCGTCGGTCTCCCGCCGCAAGCCGTCTTCCAGGTCCAGGACCCACCATTGCATGGGCACCTCGGCCACCAGCCGCTTGATCAGGTGTTTGGACAGTTCCCGGTTGGCGTCGTAGTCGAAGAGTTCCCGGACCGCCACTTCATGGGCAAAGCGCAGAATGTCGTGGTAGGTCCGGCAGGATTTGGCCTTGAAATCGGGGCTGTCCGGATTGGTAAGGTTGAGGGGACTGATGTATTGCAGGATCTCTCTCAGGGTCTCATACACCGGCGTGCCCTGCATGAGGCTGGCCCGCTGGGCCGCCTGGGCCAATAGACTGTTCACCCTACCTTGGTATACCGTGAGATTATCGGCATCCACGGTGATCATGACGCCGGGGGAGAGTTTCTGCGTGGCATCGCCGGTGTTAAACAGGGCCGGAACCCGAAATTCCCGGGCCACGTTGGCCAAATGCCCGGTGATGCCGCCCCGGTCGGTGACCACGGCCGCGGCCCGGGACAGGAGGGGGGCCCAACTGGGGTGGGGGATGGCAGTCACCAGCACGGCCCCTGGGGGAAAGCGCAGCAGATCGGCGTTACTGACCACCAGGAAGGCTTCCCCCGCGGCCACTCCAGGGCTGGCCATCTGACCGCCGTGCAACAGCACCGGCGTCTCCAGGCTCGCCGATGGTTCCGGCTCTTGACGGGAGGCCAACTCCAGCTGCTGCAGCGGCCGACATTGCAGGATATAGAGGCGCCCTGTCCGGTCCAAACACCATTCGATATCCTGGGGGCCCTGAAAATGCTCCTCCAGACGGAGGGCCACTTTCGCCAGCGTCAAAATCTGGCCATCATTCAAGGCGGGGGCTTGCCCCTCCTCGTCGATCTCCTCCCGGCAGACCCCCTCTTCGGGCAGGCAGACATATTTCTGACGTTTGTCGGCGATTTCCTGGGCCACGATCTGCAGGGGGTCACCGCGGCGGATAACATAGAGATCCGGTGAACTGCTGCCATCCACCACCAACTTGGCCAGGCCATGGACCGCATTGATGACGATGTCATCACAATGGGGATCCGTGGGGTGGTGCGAATACATCACCCCGCCGGCAGCGGAGTCGATCATCTCCATGCAACCCACACACATGGCCACATCCTCATCCCGGATGCCTTTATTCAGGCGGTAGGTGATGGCGGTGGGAGCATACTTGCTGGCCAGAATTTCTTTGTAGACCGGCAGGAGGTTGTCGGGACTGACATTCAGCTCGGAACGGTATTGCCCGGCGAAGGAAACATGTTTGCTGTCTTCGCCGATGGCGCTGGAACGGAGGGATACCCGCACGGCGGCCCCTGCCGTGCCGGCCAGCTTTGCATACGCCTGCTGCATGGCTTCGGCCAGGGCCGGGGGGATCTCCGCTTGGATGATGAGCATCTGGATTTCGGAACTGAGCCGGTAGATGGTGGCCATGTCCTCCAGTTCCATGGACTGGATCCGCCGGTTGATCTCGTCCTGGAGCTGGTTGTGCTGCAGGAAAAGTTCGTAGGCCGCCACCGTCATGACAAAGCCATCGGGCACGGCCAGCCCGGGCAGACAGTGGCGCAGCTCACCCACATTGGCCATTTTGGCCCCCACCACGTCGGCCATGTCTTTGGTGACCGCCGACAAGGGAAGAACCAAATCAACCTGGGGCACGGCCCGCCGCCGGGAGAGGACCTCCTCCACCTTGGCCTGGATGTCGGTAAAGGTCGGCACCAGGCTGGCATACTTGTCGTTGGTCAATTCATTGAGAGAGCGGATCAGGGCAAAAACATTAACACTGACGGCCGTGGCATGGGAGCGGATGAAGTTCATGCCGAACGGCTGTGTACCCTGTAGGGCCAGCTCCATTTCAGTCATGAGATGCAGGGCCGTATTGTTGGCAGCCAATAAGACCCGGAAGGCGTGATATTTTTTCCGGAAGGTCTCCCGCAGGTCTGCCAATGAGGCCTGGGGCTTTTTGCCGAACCGCTTTTTGACCCAATCCAACCAGGGAGCCATCAATCCCCCCTTTCAGCTCCAACCCTATGACAGTCCCAGTCCCTGATCAGGGCGCGTCCTCGCAGGGGGTTGCAAAAGTGTTCGTAGGAGAGGGGGCCAGGGGGCACAGCCCCCTGCCCCCTCCCCTACAACCCCTCCTCCACCCCCGACAGCAGCTTTTGGCTCCGCCCAAAGCTGAACGTGAGGGATAT
>FWPV01006606.1_pt1 | contig 14423 bp, 17 predicted proteins | sample 2228371 | NCBI WGS metagenome assembly FWPV01 (sample SAMEA103939776, study PRJEB20133) | metagenome
AGGCTCCGGAGGCGGTCTTCTGCATCGATGCGCAAAAGGTGACAGCGCGCGAACACTGCAACATTCACGGAATGTGGAAAAGCTAGCGGAATGTTCGGCGCCGGTGGATCCCGGTCAGTCGCTCTTTTCCCGGGCAGTGCCGCTCCAGGTTTGCATGGACACCATGGATGATAGCCATTATAAACAAATGGAAGTGCGTGTTCGACTCATCGGAAAATCCCTTAACATTCGCAGGAGTTCAGTATGACTAACGAGCGTGATGCAGCATTTGAAATGTTTTGCACGGTTATGGAGATGAAGGAAAAGAAGAAAGCGCTTTATGAAGACGCTATGGGTACCTGCCCCGATCAGGTCGGCATTGAAACATTTCGCATGCTCAGGGACGCTGAGGCCGGGCATCTCAAACAGATCCACGAAACCTATGAAGAACTTAAGAAGGGCAAAGTCTGGGCTGATGCGTGCAAATATCATCCGATAGAGGATCAGGACAAGCAGGCCATTTTGAGAAAAATTGCGCAAGAGCACGGCAAGATGCCAAGAGCCTGCCTTGACGATGTGGTTGCGATCGAAACGGGCATGCAGCTGGAGAATTCCAGCATCGACTTCTTTCAAAAACAGCTGCAGGGGTCAATGGATGCCCTCGAGCGCGAGTTCATCAACCGCATGCTGGCGGAAGAAAGAGATCACTATATCCTGCTTGCCGATCTCAAGTTCTATTACACTGACCCGGAAGCATGGTTCATGGAAAAGAGCAGAGCCAGGCTGGATGGTGCCGGGGCGGTGACGTGATCGACCTGCCGACGGCAAAACAAACTCCCTTTCGCTGCCTGGTGAGGGACCCGGGAGTGGTGTGGTTGTGAACGGAAGATAAAGGATCTTCGGTTTTATGTCTGATGCTGCTCGCGCCGTCTCACGTGGTGTTCAGCGGCCGTTTGACGCTGCGCATTGAGTTATGTCGACGCTCGAACACCTTAACCCAGTCGTTCAGGCGCTCCTGGCTACCGGGTTCACCTGGGCCATGACCGCCATGGGGGCGGCCCTGGTGTTTTTCTCCAGGGGCATGAACCGCAAGCTGTTTGACGGGATGCTCGGTTTTGCCGGTGGAGTCATGGTTGCTGCGAGTTTCTGGTCCCTCCTGGCGCCTGCCCTGGCGATGTCGGAAGGCCGGGGTGGGCCGGTTTGGTTGCCCGCAGCCCTCGGGTTTCTTCTCGGCGGTGTTTTCCTGCGCGTTATTGACAGAGTCTTGCCGCATCTGCACCTCGGCTTCCCAACTTCGGAGGCTGAGGGGATCGCCACCAAATGGCGCAGGGCCACCCTGCTGGTACTGGCCATCACCCTGCATAACATCCCTGAAGGTCTTGCTGTCGGAGTCGCCTTTGGAGCCAGTGCTGCTGGTTTGCCTTCAGCCACTTTTGCCGGGGCTGTGGCGCTTGCCGCTGGAATTGGCATCCAAAATTTTCCGGAAGGTTTGGCTGTCTCCATGCCTCTTCGCAGAGACGGCATGTCTGCCGGCAAGAGCTTTTGGTACGGACAGCTGTCGGGAATGGTAGAGCCTGTGGCCGGAGTGGCCGGCGCCGCCGTCGTATTATTGTCTCAAGCCATGCTTCCTTACGCTCTCAGCTTCGCTGCCGGAGCAATGATCTTCGTAGTGGTGGAGGAAGTGATCCCCGAAGCTCAGCGAGAAGGCAACACGGACCTGGCGACTATGGCCTTTATGGTTGGATTTGCAGTGATGATGATTCTGGATGTGGCATTTGGTTAATGACGGTCAAAAACAGGACCGGGCGCCGGAATCCAGCAGCCGTGTGCAGTTCTGGATTACTGCCATGGCGCCGGGATGACATCGGACCGGTGTTGCCCAGCAGCCTCCCGGCTGAGCCATGGGGCCGGCCATTGAGACGAGGAGCGGAACCTAGGGGGAATGACAATGAGACAGACTGGTTTACTGATTGGCTTGGTTTTTCTAACCGCCGCCTGGGCTGCTGATGGGTACGCTGCAAAAGTGAGCCCTGCGACCGACGAATGCATTGGCTGCCATATTTCCATTTCCCCAGGGATAGTAGCCGACTGGGAGAGAAGCCGCCATGCTGAAACCAGCCCGGGAGAAGCACTGAAGCAGTCAGGGTTGGAAAAGAAAGTTTCCAGTGAAAAAATCCCTGAACAACTTTTGGATTACGCCGTGGGGTGCTCCGAATGCCACACCATGAATTATGATAAGCATCAGGATACCTTTGAACACAACGGGTACGACGTTCATGTGGTTGTGACCCCGGTCGATTGCTCGACCTGCCATTCCCAGGAAACCGAACAGTTTTCCCGCAGTATGATGGCGCATGCCTATGGGAATCTTGTGCACAACAGTCTCTATCAGGATTTCATGAAATCGGTGAACGGCCATCAGACTTTTGCGGACATGACGACAGCCCTGCAGCCGCCGGATGATCAGACCACTGCAGATTCATGCCTGTTTTGTCATGGAACCAAGGTCGAAGTGAAGGGGACTCAAACCAAGGAGACCGAGTTCGGAGAAATGACCTTTCCGATTTTGTCCGGCTGGCCTAATCAGGGGGTGGGGCGCCTGAACCCGGACGGGAGCCGGGGTTCCTGTGCCGCCTGTCACACGCGTCATCAGTTTGCCATTGAAACGGCCCGCAAGCCCTACACCTGCTCGGAATGTCACAAGGGTCCCGATGTACCGGCTTATAAAGTGTATGACGTGAGCAAACACGGGAACATATACAATTCGCTGAAGCACCAGTGGGATTTCAAGAAGGTGCCCTGGACCGTGGGGAAAGACTTCACAACGCCCACCTGTGCCGGTTGTCACATGAGCCTGGTGGTCGACGAAGAAGGGCAAATGGTTGCCCAAAGGAGCCATGAGGTTGGCGATCGGCTTCCCTGGAGGATCTTTGGCCTGATTTATGCCCATCCGCATCCCACATCGGCCGACGTCAGCAACATTAAGAATAAGGCCGGTCTGCCCTTGCCCACTGAGCTGACCGGGGAACCGGTCGGTGAGTTTTTGATCGATGCGGATGAGCAGTTCAAGCGCCGGAAAACCATGCAGAAGATTTGTCTGGCCTGCCATGGAGAGGGCTGGGTAAACGGACACTGGGCAAGGTTTGAGAATACCCTAAGGACTTCCAATGCCATGACCCTCACTGCGACGCAGATCCTGAGCTCGGCCTGGAAGCAGGATCTGGTTCGAGGGCTGCCGCATAACGACAATGTTTTTGACGACCTCATCGAGAAAATGTGGGTTGAGCAGTGGCTGTTTTTTGCCAATTCGACGCGGTTTTCTTCGGCGATGTGCGGGGCGGACTACGGCGTGTTTGAGAATGGCAGATGGAATTTGTCCAAAAACATACAGGAAATGAATGACTGGTTGCAGATTCACACGGCTCTGAGGAAACGATAGCACCATCCTTGACCACTTGGAAGGAAAGGAAAGGGTCCATGCTAAGAGCGTCTGCCGGCCGATCTGGCGAGCCAAACCACGCATTCCGCCGAAATTGTCTCGGAAGCGGAAATGAAGAGAAACGTCGCGCACACTCCGGTACTTGCAGATTTTCGAGGAGGGTCTCGGGCAAGGCGATATGGCTCCTTCTGATGGTGCTGGCGTTGGCTGTCGACAGTCCCCGCCTCCGGGTACCGGAAAGTTTTGCGGCGACCGAAGCACCCTCTGTAGGCGGGGTTTTGCCGGAAATGAGCCTGCCTTCTCCGGAGAGCTCTGCGGCAAGTAACTACCTTGGGCTGGCCGGCAAAAGCTCTTTCACGCTGCCGGAGATCCGGGCCGAAGTCGTAATAGTTGAAATTTTCAGTATGTATTGCCCCTATTGCCAGGCGGAAGCTCCCAACGTAGAGAGGCTCTTTCAAATCATTCAAGCCAACAAAAGTCTCAAGGATAAAGTCAAATTGATCGGCATCGGGGTGGGCAATACGCCCTATGAAGTCGGGGTGTTCGAAGATCGGTATGAAGTGCCTTTCCCGTTGTTTGCCGATCCCGACTTTTCTATTCACAAAATCTTGGGAGAGGTAAGAACGCCTTATTTCATTGCCGTTAAGATCAACCAGGACGGATCCCATCAGGTGATTTACTCCCAGCTCGGCAGCTTTGGGGATCCTCAGGATTTTCTCGACCTCTTGCTGGAGCGGGCGAAAATAAAAAAGGGAGCATGAACCATGTCAAGCATGAGATTCCATTGGAGCAAATCATTGGTGCTCACCATTTTCTTTGTCGCCTGCGCGGGCGCCGTCTATGGATCCGGACCTCAGGATGGAGGCCAAATATACGCTGTGGGCCAACTCAAGCCGGTGGACAGTCAGACTCACTTGAGGGTCGGGGACCAGGCTCCCGACTTCATCCTGCCTTCCATTGGAGGGGAAAAAGTGTCGCTGAGCGGGTACCTGGGCGAGAAGCATATTGTACTGTCTTTTGTGCCTGCCGCCTGGACCCCGGTCTGTTCCGGACAATGGCCGGGGTACAACATTGCCAGGGACATTTTCGAGAAGCATGAGGCGATTCTGCTCGGAATAAGTGTCGACAATCTCCCGACCCTGTATGCCTGGACGCAGGAGATGGGAGGGGTATGGTTTCCGGTCTTGTCCGATTTCTGGCCCCATGGAAAGGTGGCCAAAGAATACGGAGTGCTACGCTCCGACGGCACTGCGGAGCGGGCGATTTTTGTGATAGATAAGCAGGGCGCAATTCGTTATATTGATGTCCATGACATAAACCAAAGGCCCCAGCTCGAGGTGCTGGTCAGAGAGCTCGAAAAGCTTCGGCAGTGATCAATTGCTTTTTTTGTATGACCGCATACTGGGTGATCGGGATGACAATGGTTGACGTGATCGTTAACTTTAGGAGGAAATGATGGCTAAGAGAAAAAGGCATAAAGTTCGAGGGGAGTGCCCCCAATGTGCATGCGGTGATGTGACATTTATTCCGCCGGAGACCATGAAGGATAAGTACATTGGCCCCGAAGAGGAAATTGAGATCCGCTGTCCGAGCTGCGGGACCAGGCACAGGGGAAAATTGATTGTGGAAGAAGAGGAAGTAGACGAATAAATTGCAATTTCAAAATACGGAGATTGCGGATGTGCGGCTGGATGGATCGACCATCCCTTGGTGGTTCAAAGTTAACCGGTCTGACGGACTATAAGGAGGGAGATAGATGACGACACCTCAACACTGCCCCGGATGGGAAAGTTTCAAGAACCTGAGTTCTTTTGTGTGCAAGTGCCCGGAATGCGGCAAGGAAAAGGAGATCTTCTCAGACGAGTTCGACAAGAAGCACGTTTGCCCCGGATGCCAGAAGGAAATCGACTTCACCAAGTGCAGTTTTGAAGCGGGTGGCTCGGCGGCCGGTCCTCGCTGACAGTCTGTGCGGATCCCCGGGTTTGCAGCGTCTTGCAGCAACACTGTGGCAGCGTAAATCGTAGCGCTGCCAGTGTAAATTCCCATTCTTCTTCTTCGAACGCCCTCATTTTCATGGAGGAAAAGGCACTCATATTTTCCTCCATGTCCCCTCATCAACTCGAAAACAATTATATTTCGACCGGAGCTGAATTCATGTCCAATCGATTGAGTCAGGAAAAAAGCCCTTATCTGCTGCAGCATGCCGACAATCCGGTAAACTGGTTTCCCTGGAAAGGCGAAGCCTTCAAGAAGGCCCTGGACGAAGACAAACCGGTTTTCCTGTCCGTCGGTTATGCCACATGCCACTGGTGCCATGTGATGGAACATGAATCGTTCGAAGATGAAGAGGTGGCGCAAGTTCTGAATGAAAACTTCATATCCATCAAAGTGGATCGGGAAGAGCGCCCCGACATCGATCAGATTTATATGTCCGTCTGCCAGGCACTGACAGGGAGAGGAGGTTGGCCCCTGTCAATTTTCATGACTCCCGAGAGGAAGCCGTTTTATGCGGGCACCTATTTCCCCAGGAACAGTCGCATGGGGATGCCGGGGTTCGTAGATGTTCTGCGGCAAATTGCCGGGCTGTGGAAGAGTAACCGGGAGCGGGCCCTGGATGCCGCTGAACAGATCACCGCGGCGATTCAACCAAAAAGTGCGGTCCAGGCAGGCCCAGCGGTTGATTTGGCCGTATTGGAGAAGGGCTACAGGCAGCTCAACGCTGCTTTCGACAGCCAATGGGGGGGATTTGGCTCGGCACCCAAGTTCCCAACGCCGCACCAGCTGACTTTCCTGCTGCGCTGGCATCGGCGAAAGCCTGATTCTCAGGCGCTGGCAATGGTTGAAAAGACCCTTGATGCCATGCGCTGTGGGGGAATATTTGATCACCTCGGATTTGGCTTTGCGCGCTATTCTGTGGATGAGCGGTGGTTCGCTCCCCATTTCGAGAAAATGCTCTACGATCAGGCCATGCTGGCCATGGCGTATCTGGAAGCGTACCAGGTGACTGGCAGGGAACGCTACGCGGGTGTGGCCAAAGAGATATTCGAATACGTTCTGAGGGATATGACGGACTCCGGGGGGGCTTTCTATTCCGCCGAAGATGCCGACAGTGAGGGGGTCGAAGGGCTTTTCTATCTGTGGACGCCGCGCCAGCTCAAGGATGTGCTCGGAGCAGAGAGAGGGGATCTATTGTGCCGCTATTACGATGTCACCGAGGCAGGAAACTTCGAGCACGGCCGCAGTATTTTGCATGTGCCCAAGCCGCCCCATGTTTTTGCGCAAGTGGTCGGAATGGATCGGGTGGCGCTCGAGAGGCTGCTCGAAGAGTGCAGACAGGAGCTCTTTCATGCACGAGAAAAGCGCATCCATCCGCTCAAAGACGATAAGATACTGACTTCCTGGAACGGTCTGATGATTGTTGCCCTGGCAAAGGGTTATCGGGCTGTTGGGGATGAAAGGTACCTGAAGGCGGCTGGCAATGCTGCAGAGTTTATCTTGCGGGAGCTCCGACTCGATTCCGGCCGGCTGTTTCGCCGCTTTCGCGAGGGAGAGGTGGCCAACCCCGGTTACATGGATGATTATGCCTTCATGGTGTGGGCGTTCATCGAGCTGTATGAATCGACGTTTGATGTTGGCTGTCTGGAGCGGGCGGTCCAGCTGAACCGGCAGGCCCTTGATCTGTTTTGGGATGAAAAAGAAGGTGGATTTTTCTATACCGCCCAGGACAGCGAAAGCCTCATCATCAGGGATAAGGAAATCTATGACGGGGCGGTTCCCTCGAGCAACTCGGTCGCGGCCCTCAATCTGCTGCGACTGGCCAGATTGACCGGAGATGCGGTGCTGGAAGATCGAGCGGATCGTTTGCTTCAGCGATTTTCCGCGATGATTGCAGACTATCCTTCGGCCTACACGCAATTTCTCAATGCCGTGGATTTTGTTCTGGGCCCTGCCCAGGAGGTGGTCATCGCAGGGGACCTGGAAAACCCCCGCACGCGAACCATGGTGGAACTGCTGCACAGGACATTTTCGCCCAACCGGGTGGTGCTGGTGAAAGATGGCGGTGAGCAGGGGGACCGGCTTGCTGCACTGTCTCATTATGTGGGTGCGATGAAATCGAAGGGGGGTGAGCCGCTTGCCTACATTTGTGAAAATTTTGCGTGTCAGGCTCCCTCTGCCGATATAGAAACACTAAAATTAAAAATTGGCTAAAACGGATAGCATTGACAGCACGCATCGAAAGGAGAAGAGCTTTATGGCAACAAAGGAGCAATTGATTAAGATTTTTGAGTACGCGCTCAACCAGGAGCAAACCGGCATGAGCTTCTTTGAGTATTCCCTGCAAAGAATGGGAGTAGGTGCTGCGGTGAGCGCCTTCAAGCGCCTGATCCAGGAGGAGGAAAAGCACATTGTATTCATCAATCGAATTTTGTCCGATTTAAAGCAGGGCCACGACTTGGAGCCTTCTCAACTGAAAGATGTCGTGCTGGAGCCGACCAACTATTTTGACGAGCGGGCCAAAAAGGAGTTTTTGCAGCAGTGTGTGGAAGGTTCCATGATTCCCGATGTGACCGTGTTCAACACCGCTTGGCTCATTGAGAAAGATTTGAGCGAGTTTTATGCAAAGATGGCCAAGCAAACTGACGGAAAGGCGAGAGAAGCCCTGTCAATGCTTTCATCCTGGGAAAAGGGACATGAAGCTTTTTTCCGTGAATATCGAGATAAACTCTCCGATGTCTATGCGCATATGCCGTGGGGAGGCTGATGCCGGATGACACGGTGGAGGAGATTTGTGCGGTAGCCGGTGAATGGTGCACGGGGGCAGGAGAACCCGGTGATCTCTGCCTCAAACCTGAAGAAGGAGAAAATTTATGCGCACTGTAAAGATTCGGGGAATGTCCTGCGAACACTGCGCCAAGGCTGTGATCAAAGGGCTCAGTGAGATCGAGGGCATCTCCAATGTGACCGTTGACCTGGCCAGGGGCGAGGCCAGTTTCGAGGAGGCCGAACCTGTTGAGGAGAGTGTGCTGCGCGATCGAATCCAGAAGGCGGGTTACGAACTTGGCTAAAAAGGATTTTCATATCGAGGGCATAAGCTGTGCAGCCTGCGTCAGGCGGTTGGAAGGCGGCTTGAACGATGTGCCGGGGGTGCGCAGTGCGGTGGTGAACTTTGCCACCTCCAAGGCGACGGTCGAATATGACTCGGCGGTCGTCAGCGACGCGGACATCAAGCGGAGAATCAGGGACATCGGCTATGAGGCGGCGGATCTTCCCGTGGTTTCTCAGGCTCCTGCCGACAAAACCGAGATCATCATTGGGGGCAAGCTGGCCACCGCCTGTGTTCGTCGAGTCGAGCAGGCTCTGAAGACCGTTCCGGGCGTCGCAGATGCGCTCGTCAACCTGGCCACTTCCAGAGCTACTCTCTTGCATCCGGGGCAGAATGTTGATACCGCCCGGCTGAAGGAGGTTGTCGAAAAGTCGGGGTATGAATACCTTGGACTTTTTCGCGAGAGTTTCGGAGATCCTTCTGAGATTGCAAGCCAAAAGGAGGCAAAAGATCTAAAGGCCAGGCTGATTGTGGGAATTGGGCTGAGTCTTGTGATCATGGCGGGAACCATGCAGGAATGGTTCCCCCTGCTTGACGCTGTTCCCAGATCCATCATGCTTTTTATTCTGCTTGTCTTGACCACTCCCGCGGTCTTCTGGGTGGGGAGCCGTTTTTTTATCGGTGCCCTCAAGGCGGCCCGTCAGAAAACCGCAGACATGAACACCCTGGTCGCCATAGGGGCTCTTTCCGCCTACTGCTATTCGGCTGCGGTCACCCTGTGGCCCGGCTTCTTCGCCGCGGCTGCACCAGGCCAGGCAGCCCATGTTTATTTTGACGGGGCTGCGATGATTGTCACTCTGGTCCTGCTGGGACGTTTGCTCGAGCATAAAGCGCGCGGGAGGACCTCCGATGCCATCAAGAAGCTCGTCAGACTGGCGCCGAAAACGGCACGGGTGGTCCGAGGCGATCAGGAATTGGATATTCCTGTCGAACAAGTGGTGCACGGGGATGTCGTCGTTGTGCGACCGGGCGAAAAGATTCCCACGGACGGCGTGGTTGAGGCCGGGACGTCTTCGGTGGATGAATCCATGCTCACCGGCGAGAGCCTGCCCGTGTTCAAAGAGCGGGGTGATGAAGTGTTTGCCGGTGCCATCAACCAGAGTGGCAGTTTCACTTTCAAAGCCACCAAAGTGGGAGCGGAGACAGCCCTGGCGCAAATTATCCTGCTGGTGGAGGAGGCGCAGGGATCCAAAGCCCCAATTCAAAGATTCGCCGACAAAGTTGCGGCGATCTTTGTACCGGTAGTCATAGGCATCGCCATAATTACCTTTGCGGTTTGGTGGTTGGTCGTTCCTGATCCTCTTTTCAGCCGGGCGTTGCTCAATTTTGTGTCGGTTTTGATCATCGCCTGCCCCTGTTCCATGGGACTGGCTACTCCCACCGCCGTCATGGTGGGAACGGGTATCGGTGCAGAAAACGGCATCTTGATCAAAGGCGGTGAGAGCCTGGAAAGAGCGCATCAACTCCATACGGTGGTGTTCGACAAAACCGGCACCTTGACGCGCGGTAGCCCGCAAGTGACGCAGGTGCTGTTGGATTCGGGCGAGAATCGCACGAAGCTACTGCAGATGGCGGTTTCCGTGGAAGCCTTGTCGGAACATCCGCTGGCGCGGGCCATTGTTGAGAAGGGACGTGCCGAGGGTTTGACACCGTTCGAGGTGGAACAATTTGAAGCGCTCTCCGGGCTGGGAGCACGAGGCATGGTCAACGGGTCGCGGGTCCTTCTGGGCAATCAGCGTCTCATGCAGAACATGGGGGTGGACATTGGCGAACTCATCAGCAAAATGGACCAGTCCATAGCAGCAGGCGAAACCTGTGTCTATATGGTCGTGGACGACCGGCCGGTGGGTGCCATTGCCCTGGCGGACGGCCCCAAGCCGTCATCCCAGCCGGCCATTGCCAGGCTCAAGAAGATGAACCTCCAGGTGGCCATGATCACCGGCGACCGCAGGGAAACGGCACTGACCATTGCCGGGGAATTGGGCATCGGCAGTGTTATGGCGGAAGTGCTGCCGGGCGACAAGGCGGGAGAAATTCGCAGGCTGCAGCAGACGGGCAGAGTGGTTGCCATGGTGGGGGACGGAATCAACGATGCGCCGGCACTCGCCGCTGCCGACGTGGGCATCGCCATCGGGGCCGGCACGGATGTAGCTGTCGAGGCCAGTGATATCACTCTGATCAAAGACGACCTGCGGCTGGTTGCGTCGTCCATCAGACTCTCGGGGCTGACCATGAAGGTGATTAAGCAGAATCTTTTCTGGGCGTTCTTCTATAATTCCCTCGGGATCCCCATTGCGGCAGGAGTGCTGTACCCATTTTTCGGCATTCTGCTCAACCCCATGTTCGCCGCTGCTGCAATGGCTATGAGTTCCGTTTCCGTGGTCAGCAACGCCTTGCGTCTGAGGCGTCTGTGGGCCAGGGATAGCGGCAGGTGGGGAGAGTGAGGACGGGCTGTGCCGCACTCCAAGCAGCAAAAGTAGATTTTCCGACGAAGTTTGGATTGCATTGGATTGGAAAAGTATTAATTTAAGTTGCGGTTTTTAGTAAGATCGATGTGCATTTCCGGATGCATCCTTTCACTGAGTTCACTGTAAAACACCGTTTATTATGGCTGTTGGGTACCTTCTGAATAGATGGAAAAGAGCGGAAACTGCCGAAGAGAGACCTTTATCAAGAATGCGCTTGCAAGGAGGATGTGAATGGACCGTTATGTGTGCACAATCTGTGGCTATGTGTATGATCCCGAAAAAGGTGATCCGGACAGCGGTGTTGCTCCGGGGACTGCCTTCGCCGATTTGCCCGATGACTGGGTGTGCCCGGTGTGCGGGGCGGGCAAGAGTGATTTCGAGAAAGAATAGGCTTGCACTGATGAGCGGGAGTGGAATCCATGATTTTTAATTTTAATGCTGCCGAAGTTTTCCGCATCGCTGTTCAAATTGAGGAGAATGGCAAACGGTTTTACGAGCAGAGTTTGGGCTGCATCAATGATCCGGAGGTGAAGAAACTGTTTGAAGAGCTGGCTCGGGAAGAGGTTGAACACAGAAAAAAGTTCGAGTCGATTTTGGCTCAACTTCCCAAAGAGGCGGCTACCCCGACGGTTTTTGATCCCGAAAACAGGGCAGACGACTACATCAAGATGATGGCGGACCAGCACGTATTCGTTAAAGGCAGCAGTGTCGATGACGAGGTGTGCAAGCTGACGGACATGAAAGAGGCGCTGAAGCTTGCCATCGATTTCGAGAAGGACTCGGTAATTTTCTTTTTGAGCATGCAGGATGCAGCAGACGGAATAGGCAAAGAGCTCAGCAACCTGCTGGTGAAGGAAGAACAGGAACATCTGCGTCGGCTGTCCGCGGAGCTCCGCAGGGTGAGCCGCAAGTGATAAATTTTCATCGCTGCATGAGATTCGGCGGCAAGCGATGAGGCAATGGTAGCGGGGGCGGTTGTTGACCGCCCTTTGACGTTTTATGAACCGTTTGCCGGGAAACCCATCAGGGTTTCCCGGTGGAAAGTGCTTTGCCCCGTATGGCCAGGTTTCCCGTTCTTGATCTGAGCCGATGTGTTGATTGTGATGCGTGTGTGGAGGTCTGCCCCGAGGTCTTCCGGAAAAATGAAGCCGGCTATATCGAAGTGCTGGAAAGCGGCCCGCAATTCGAGCAGTGCATACAGGAGGCCATCAACTGCTGCCCCAGCGACTGCATTGGTTGGGAAGAAGCGGAATAATGGATGGGGAAGTGTTGAATCCATGAGCCGACATTCACGGGCAGGCTGCCGGTCGGATGGGAACGGGCACACGATCCCTCCGCAGGATCAACTGAGGCCGGAACCGTCAACTGGAGTGGGAATTGCAATCGAGCGCTAAAAAAGAGAGCATCAGGAGGGTCATCGATCAGTTGCTGGCAGCTCCTGATTTTGAATCAAGACTCCCGGAACTCCTTGAGATACCGGCCCGTAAGGCCGTCAATCCCCTGTTTGCCCATTTGTGCGACCCGGATGAGCGGGTGAAAATGAGAGCGGTCAAGGCTCTTGGAGTGATTGTCGGCAACCTGGCCGAGCACGATGCGGAGTCCGCGCGGGTCATCATGCGACGCTTCATGTGGAATCTCAATGATGAATCCGGCTGCATCGGCTGGGGAGCCCCCGAGGCCCTGGGCGAAATCATGGCGGTCAGCGAAAAGTTGGCCCGGGAATATGCGCATGTGCTGGTTTCCTATGTTCGCGAAGACGGCAATTTTCTGGAGTATGAGCCTCTCCAGCAGGGTGTGCTCTCAGGCCTTGTGCGGCTGGCTGAGGCAAGGCCGGGTTTGTTGAAAAGTGCGGCACTTCATATCGAACCCTTCCTGCGGTCGAAAAACCCCGTCTTGCGAGGGTTGGCAGCGAGGATTCTTGGCTTGATAGGTGCAAAAGCGATGGGTCCAGAAAAGTAGCTTCCAAGATAATGTTTTTGGTGGATCGCCAGAATCATTTTCTTAAACATCATAGAACAAGGAGTGTTCCATGAAGATTTTCATGACGGGTGGAACGGGTTTCGTGGGCAGTCATCTGACGGAGAAGCTTGTTGGGTCGGGACATTCCGTCACTCTATTAACGCGCTCGGTGCGCGCCGGCAAAAGGCTGCCTGCGGGAGCCGAATTTCTCGAGGGTGACCCGGTAAAAGCGGGGCCGTGGCAGGAGAAGGTATTGGAGCACGATGCGGTGATCAATCTGGCGGGGGCTTCCATTTTCACCGTGTGGACGGCCAAGAATCGGCAGATGATTTTGGACAGCCGGGTTTTGACCACACGAAACATTGTGGATGCCCTTGCGGACGCTTCGGGGAGAAACATTGCCCTGATAAGCGGCTCAGCCGTCGGCTACTACGGAGGACGGAAGGATGACATGGTATTGAATGAGCAAAGCCCTCCCGGCAACGATTTTCTGACGGAGGTGAGCCTCAACTGGGAAGGCGAAGCGCACAGGGCCGAAAATTTTGGTGTTCGCGTGGTCATAACTCGATTCGGCATTGTGTTGGGCAAGGGGGGCGGCGCGTTCGAAAAAATGCTGCCGGCGTTTAAAAAATGCCTTGGCAGTAGTCTGGGCAGTGGAAAGCAATGGTTTTCCTGGATTCACCTGGAGGATCTGTGCAACATTATTGCTTTCCTGCTCGAAAGGAATATTGCCGGATCCTTCAATTGCACTGCTCCTCATCCGGTGACCAACAAGGAATTGACGCATACCCTGGCGGATGTTCTGGGCTGCCCCGTGTTTATGCCTCCGGTGCCGGGCTTTATGCTGAAAGCCCTGCTGGGTGAATTCGGAGATGTGGTTCTCAAAGGACAGCGGGTGGTTCCCAGGCGACTGTTGGATGAAGGGTTTCAATTCCAATTTGCGACTCTGCGGGAAGCACTGGAAGATCTCACGGTAAAATAGATTCTGCTGTCCAGGGAAGCAGGATTGATTCCTCCTTGAAACCGAGCGGTTCATCGCGGATTTTCCGAACCCCTCCCCCTCGAGCAATTGCGCTGATCCGTGATGGACCACAGCGGGCGGCCCTTGCCTAATTGCTTGAATCCCTCGTCGATCCATGTTAACTAGCATCCCTCTGCTGAGTACGGGTGCACACAATAGAGCGGCCAAAATGCAGCGGACCTGCAGGGGTGTAGGTCGGGTTGGGCGCAGCGAAACCCAACGAAAATGTTAGCCGGCCCGGCTCATGTCGGATTTCGTCACGCGTTTCGTGTGACTCAACCAACCTGCGGGATTCGGCTGCTCAATTGTGTGCCGCTGTGCTTGGAAGCATCTAAAGAACATTTGAGCGATGCGGTATTTACTGAAATATCGTTTGCCGGCTCCCAATCTTCAGTTGGGGGGCCGGCATAATAAATATTTGGTGGTAAATCGGCATTTGCCAGTTTCCCGAAG
>FWPV01003620.1_pt1 | contig 14421 bp, 11 predicted proteins | sample 2228371 | NCBI WGS metagenome assembly FWPV01 (sample SAMEA103939776, study PRJEB20133) | metagenome
AAGCCTAAGGTAAGATTGACATTAGGAGAGTTTATCGAATGGTGCGGTGGGGTCAGCGATATGCCTCCGGACATACGTAAAAAGATTGCCGGTAACGTATGGCATGATTCACGTATGGTAAAAAAGGGAGATATTTTCGTGGCATTAAAAACCGACCGCGACGATGGACACCGTTATATAGAAGATGCCTTTATGGCCGGTGCCGAGGCGGTTGTAGCTGCCAAAAGAAGCTCTTTTAATGTCTCCGACAAATTCAAAGAGAGAATTATACGTGTATCCGATCCCCTGAAAGCGGTTCAGAAAGCAGCTCGTCAATATAGAAAAAAAATGGGAATAACTGTAATAGGAGTTACCGGTTCCAGCGGTAAAACAACCACCAGAAGTTTCATATCGGCGGTATTAAGGCGGAGTTTCTGCACAGGTGAAACCTATACAAACTGGAACAACCATATTGGTGTCGCTCTCAGCCTTTTGAGGTTTTCGGGTGACGAAAAAATAGGTGTAATAGAAATGGGTGCAAACCATTGCGGAGAAATATCGGTGTTATCGAAAACTGCATGTCCCGATATTGCGGTTATAACAAATATCGGTTATGCGCATATCGGTTTGTTCGGATCATTACCGAATACTACCAACGCAAAATTCGAAATTGTCGATGGAATGAATAGATCGAAAGGATTTTTACTTTTAAACGGCGATGACGGGCGCCTGGTTAATCGGGCACGGCAGTACAGTATGCCTGTTTTTTATTTCGGTTATTCCGCCCGTTGTGCTGTGAGGCCGGAGAATGTATGTGTCGATCCGCATTCCGGAGTATCATTTTCGGTTGACGGATACGATTTTAGACTTCCGATTCCGGGGAGGCATTTTATTTACAGCGCCCTGCCGGCAATATTTCTGGCCAGACATTACAATATTTCAGATGAGCTGACAGCTTCGGTTCTGGCATCGTTAAAACCTCAGGAAATGCGCGGTACAATACAGGAAAAGAATGGGATTTACTTTATTGTCGACTGCTATAACGCAAACCCTTCCTCTATGCAAAATGCGCTTGTCTATCTGAACGACTTAGGAGTCGGCAAACGTAAAGTTGCTGTAGTCGGAGAGATGCTGGAATTGGGACGTTATACGAAAAAATTGCATAAACATCTCGGCAGAATGATTGCCGAATCGGGTGTAGATCGCTTGATTGCAGTGGGGCCAAGTGCTCCGTTTGTGCTTGATGGAGCTTGTAATGGAGGTATGAAACCCGACTATATGGAGAAGACAGACTGCGCCGAAGAGGCACTTAAGGTTTTGCAAAGTACAGCAATGCCTGGTGATATAGTTCTTCTTAAGGGATCGCGGGGTATGCATCTTGAAAAAATTTTTGAAGATTTCCATATAAAAGGAATGAAATGAACGTAGCTTTCGATATGAAAAACTGTTTTCCAGGCCGCGTATCCATTCTGGGCGCCGCAAGGAGTGGTATTGCTGTTGCCAGGTTTTTTATAGAACGTAATGTAAAGGTTTTCATCAGTGATTGCTGCGAAAAAGCCAGACTCGAAAAGATCATTAACGATAACCGTCTTTCGGCAGTAACTTATGAAAGCGGCAGCCATACCGATGCGGTGCTGGATTCGGATCTGATAGTTGTTTCCCCGGGAATAGTATCGGATCTACTTGTTTTACAAAAGGCAAGAGAACGCGGCATACCTGTATGGTCGGAAATGGAAGTTGGTTTCAGGGCAAGCCGGGCGGCTTTTCTGGCGGTTACCGGTTCCAGCGGAAAAAGCACAACAGTATCGCTGGCGGGGTCCTCGCTCGAAACGGCCGGAATAGAACATGTTGTGGCAGGTAATATAGGATTGCCTGTAATCGGCCTTGCGCCGTCAGTATCATCATCAGGTTATGTGGTCGCTGAAGTATCAAGTTTCCAGTTGGAAAACATCGATCTTTTCAGGCCGAAAGCCGCAGTAATTCTAAATCTTATGAAAAACCATCTGGATAGATACGTATCGGAAGAGGCATATTATGCCGCAAAGATGGAGATTGCAAGGAATATGACTACCTCTGACTTTCTTATTCTGAATGCAAAAGATCAGAGACTCTTTGAGTGGGGTAAGTCCATTTCGGGGAAAACTAATGTGGTTTACTTCGGAGCCGATGTTGAAGATTACGATTCCTTCTGGCTTGACGGCATGGTTCTAACGTATCGATTTGACGGGAGAAAAGGATGTATCGGCAATTGTACCGGGATGAAACTCAGGGGAAGACATAATTATATGAATGCTGCGGCTGCAGCCGCAATTGCCAAGGTTGCCGGTGCCGATGATGAGGCGGTTTTTCACGGACTTTGTAAGTTTGCAGGTCTTCCTCACCGTCTCGAATTCGTTGCGGAAATAAATGGCGTCGGTTGGTACAACGATTCCAAATCTACGACTGCGGAATCCATCGATTGCGCGGTAAGATCGTTTTCCTCGGGGATCCATCTTATCGCCGGCGGAAAAGATAAGGGATGTGATTTTTCGGCGGTTCGGCAGGTAATATCTGAACATGTAAAAAGCATCATTCTTATCGGTGAAGCCGCTGGAAGAATGGAAAAGCAGTGGAGCGGACTCGCACCTATTTATCTGGCGTCGACACTTGAGGAGGCGGTGGAGTCTGCAGCCCGGCTGGCGCTTCCCGGTGAAACCGTCCTGCTTTCTCCGGGTTGTTCAAGTTTCGATATGTTTAAAGACTTCGAAGAACGGGGGGAGAAGTTCAGGTCGCTTGTAAACAGCCTGAAAATGAGAGCGACTGCCGTATGAGTAAAGAAATGGTTAATATGGATAGAGGTTTGTTTGTAGCAGTACTGCTTATGCTAGGTTTTGGGGTGGTTGTGGTATACAGCTCTTCTTTTGCGCTTGCCGAACAGGTTTTTAAGGGGTCGGAGTTTTTCGTAAGACGCCAGATGATTCGTGTTATTATTGCGCTTGTCGGCTTTGCGGTCTTTATCAACGTAGATTACCACATATGGAGCAAACTTAGTAATCTTGGATATGTAGTTGCGGTTCTGCTGCTTATTGCCGTTCTTGCTCAACCCGACAGTCATGCAGTCAATGGCGCAAAAAGGTGGCTTCCCATCGGTCAAATAAAGTTTCAGGTGTCCGAATTTGCCCGTATGGTTTTGATACTATTTATATCACGTCACGCCGCCGAGGGAGGCAATGATATAAAAAATTTTCGTGTGTATATAAAAATAGTCGGAATGATAGCGGTTATATGTTTATTGATACTTTTCGAACCCCATTTCTCGGCTTCGGCGATAATAGGGCTCATAGGCGTGACAATGCTTTTTATGGCCGGCGTTCCGCTTCTTCATCAGCTCGGATTATTCTTTTGTGCCGTTCCCGCCGCTATGGCGGCGGCTCTTGTCATGCCGCACAGCAAACACCGTATTGTTTCTTTTATACACGGTCAAGACAGATTTCAGTCGCTTGGTTATCAGGCTTATCAATCGATTATAGGCCTAGGGAACGGAGGCCTTTTCGGAGTCGGATTCGGCAGAGGTGAACAGAAATATTTCTTTCTTCCGGAACCGCATACCGATTTCATTTTGTCAATAATAGGTGAGGAGATAGGATTCGCCGGACTTATGGTACTAGCGGCGGTTTTTGTTTTTATAACATATCGTGGTATGAAAATCGCCCTTAAAGCCCCCGACAAGACGGGACAGCTTATGGCATTCGGATTTACATTTACCATTGTATTACATGCATTGCTTCACGCCGCTGTGGCTGTCGGATTAATGCCGACCACCGGCGTTTCTCTCCCGTTCATAAGTTACGGCGGTATGGGACTTATCTTTTCGGTATGGGGTATGGGTATAGTTCTTAACATATCGGGACAGTCGCGCTTCGGAGTAATAGACAAAAGTATCCAGCCGGCTCAACGTCTTTCGAGGATTGGATTGTAACTCAGGAAGAAGTAATGAATAGGCATCGACCAAAAAGAATACATATGATCGGAATAGGCGGGGCGGGGATGGGACCGCTAGCAAAGTGGCTGTTGTCTTTCGGTTATTCCGTCAGCGGAAGCGACCTCAACCGGTCAGTTGTTACAGAACGTCTGGAATCTATGGGGGTGCCTATTCAATATGATCATTCTCCGCTACTTGTAAAGGATGCAGAACTAATCGTTTATTCAAGTGCAATAAAGCCCGATAATCCGGAACGTAAATACGGAGAGTTTAAGGGGATAAGACAGATGCGTCGTGCCGAGGTTCTGGGTGATCTGATGCGGAGTTACACATCCGTATGCATCTGCGGAACTCACGGAAAAACCACTACAACCTCCCTGATAGGGTCACTACTCAAAAAAGCAGATCTGGATCCGACTGTTATTGTTGGCGGAATACTTTGTGAAAACAGATCAAATGCAATAATAGGAAACGGAAATATTATAATAGCGGAAGCCGACGAATTCGACCGTTCATTCCTTTGCATGTACCCTACAATTGCGGTTATCACAAATATCGACAATGATCATCTGGATTGTTACAGGAATTTCGAAGAAATAAAAAAAGCCTTTATTGCCTTTACCAGAAGAGTCCCGTTTTTTGGAGAGATTGTGGCATGTACAGATGACAAAGGTGTGTGTGAGATACTTTCATCAATAAATGGCCATATTACCACATACGGAATTGAGGGCGAAGCAGACTACAGAGCGACTGATATTGAACTTACGGACGGTTTCGGCAAATTCGATGTAATCGAGCGCGGCGTGAGTTTAGGTCGGATCGAACTGTCGGTGCCGGGTATCCATAATGTCTATAATGCACTCGGTGCAATTGCAGCAGTGCGTTTATTCCATATACAGTTTCCTTTGATAAAGGATTCTCTATCATCATTCAGGGGAGTGCACAGGCGTTTCGAAGTAATTGCACGGCACAAAGACATAACAATAGTGGATGATTATGCTCATCATCCCCGGGAGATACAGGCTGCTATAGATACCGCAAAAAAAAGCGGAGCGAAAAGGGTGATCGCAGTCTTCCAGCCTCACCTTTACAGCCGCACACGCGATTTGCTTGAGGATTTCGCGTCAACTTTGAGCGCCGCAGACATCGTTTATATAACCGATATCTACGGGGCACGCGAAGAGCCGATTGCGGACGTGTCCGCTTCGGCGATAGTAGAACGGATAAATACCTGCGGACATAAATATGCCTGCTATGAGGCGAGAAAAGAGGATTTATTGAAAACTTTACCGCCTGTTATAAAAAAAGGAGATTTTATCCTTTTTATGGGAGCGGGCGATATAAATAAAATTGCTTACGACGTGGCAAAGGAGATGAATGCCGAAACGTAAAGGCGCAAATTCGCGCAGAAAACGGATACAACGAAAGCACAAACTGGCAGCATTCGTGAAAAAGAGCGTTCCGTTTTTAGGATTGTTTTTATTAGCCGTTTCGCTGATCGCAGGGGCTATTTACGGCGGCGTCGTAAGCGTAGATAAACTTATCGAAACCATTGACAGGTCGAGACTATTTACGGTGAGTAATATTGTTGTTAAGGGAAATAATATTATTCCGGCCGATTCCGTCATAAAACGATGCGGAATATCTCCTGAATTCAAAATATACCGTATAAAGACTTCGTCGGTTTCCGCCCTGCTCCAAACGGATCCTTGGATAGAAAAAGCGCGTTGCATAGCCCGATGGTGGGGAACCGTTGCCATCGAAATAAAGGAGAGAACTCCTATCGCAATGGTAAATTGCGGCGGAATACGTCTTGTCGATCGATACGGTGTGCTTATGCCTTTAAAACCGAAAGCTTTATACGACCTTCCCCTGATTACGGGGTTAAGGACGTTTATTGATTCGGATGGAAATATTCGTCCCGATACCGCCAACCTTATCCGTGGACTGAGATTCATTGAAAGGGCGGTAAAAGTGAGGGGTGACTTTTTCGGTAAGGTTACACAACTTGATATATGCGATACCAACCGTATCCTTTGTATAGTCCGGGAACGGCCTGCGATGATGGAAATAAAATATGACGCCGACGAAAAACAGATAAGGAATTTATGCTATATGATTGAGGCGCTTGAAAGCGGCACGTCGACAGCAACAAAAATAGATCTGAGGTTTCGAAACCTTGCATTTGTCTCGTTTCAAAAGCCCTAGGTGTTATTTATGTATCCGAATTGGATTAGGTAAAGTGCGAGACAAAACGGTATAGAGGGGAGTTGTATATGGACGATTCGATGGTGGTAGGTCTTGATATAGGTACGACGAAGATTGCCTGTATTATTGCCGAAAAAGGGTCAAACGGCGACTTGAAGATCGTCGGAGTAGGCGTCAGTCCCTCGGAAGGGCTCCGGAAGGGCGTTGTCGTCAATATAGACAAAACAGTGCGTTCCATTCAGAAAGCGGTGGAAGAGGCCGAACTGATGGCCGGAGTAGATGTGGATGAAGTCTGGGTGGGCATTGCGGGCGATCATATAAGAGCGATTAACAGCAAGGGCGTCGTTGCGGTATCACGACACGACAAAGAGATTACCGAAATGGATGTTATGCGGGCTGTCGACGCCGCAAAAGCTGTGTCGATATCTATGGACAAGGAAATACTACATATTATTCCTCAAGAGTTCATAGTTGACGACCAGAAAGGCATAAAAGACCCTATAGGAATGTGCGGTGTAAGGCTAGAGACACAGGTACATATAATTACCGGTGCGGTAACAAGCGCCCAAAATATTTACAAAAGCGTCGAAAATGCCGGACTGAAAGTGATAGATATGGTACTAGAACCGCTTGCATCATGCTATGCAGTACTGGAAAAAGACGAAAAGGAACTTGGAGTCGCGCTTATCGACATGGGCGGCGGTACTACCGATATCGCAATTTATTTCGATGAAAGCATCAGGTTTACCTCGGTCGTTGCGTTGGGAGGCAAGAATGTCACCAGCGACATCGCAATCGGCATGCGTACGCCTATCGAAAGGGCGGAGGAGATAAAGCGACTGTATGGATGCGCATTCTCTCCTCTTGTCAAGGGGAACGAGTTTATAAGCGTTCCGGGAGTGGGAGGCCGCGAACAGCGTGAAGTTTCAAGATCGGTTCTTGCTTCGATAATAGAACCGCGTATCGAGGAGATATTCGCTCTTGTCCATCGAGAAATAAAACGCTCCGAATTCGCCGATGTGCTTGGAGCCGGAGTAGTGCTTACGGGCGGAGGATCGATGATGGAGGGAATCAAGGAGCTCGCGGAGAAAGTTTTCGAAATGCCCGTGAAACTGGGCGTTCCGCAGCATATCAGCGGTCTGACCGAAGCCGCGAAATCTCCTATACACGCAACCGGCGTAGGATTGTGTATGTACGGTATTGAACAGGAGAAAAAAGTGAAAGAGGGAAAAGTGTTCGGCCGCGGCGATATTTTTAAGCGGATTTTCGAACGGATGAAGGATTGGGTAAAGGAATTTTTTTGAAATATCAGCGGTATATATGCAAAAGATAATAAATACGGAACATCAGTTTAAACATTAACCTTAAGGAGGGTCTTATGGAATCCATCAACTTCGAAATCGACGAGAACTTTGACGCGGTCGCAAAGATGAAAGTGGTGGGAGTAGGCGGCGCAGGTGGAAACGCAGTAAACCGAATGATTGCTTCGGGGCTTACCGGCGTGGAGTTTATCGCAATCAATACCGATGCGATGGCGCTCGACAATAACAGAGCGAAAAACCGTATCCAGATCGGCGAAAAAATCACAAAAGGTCTGGGAGCCGGCGCGAATCCGGAAATTGGACGACTAGCGGCGGAAGAGGATCGCGAAAAAATAGCCGAGGTGCTCAAAGATACGGATATGCTCTTTATCACGGCCGGTATGGGAGGAGGCACAGGCACAGGCGGTGCACCGGTAGTAGCTGAAATTGCAAAGGAACTTGAAATTCTTACGGTGGCGATCGTTACCAGACCTTTTATGTTCGAAGGAAAGGTTCGCGATCGCAATGCCCGAAAAGGTATCGATGAACTACGTAAAGCTGTTGATACGATCATAGTAATTCCGAATCAGAAGCTTCTTAGTATCGTCGATCGTTCAACCACACTGATAGATGCTTTCAGATCCGCCGACGACGTACTCTACCAGGCCACAAAGGGTATTTCCGACCTTATTTCGGTGCATGGTCTTGTCAATCTGGATTTTGCAGACGTAAAGACAATAATGAAGGGGATGGGAGACGCCCTTATGGGTACCGGTTACGCCGAAGGAGAAAACCGCGCTATGCTTGCCGCGGAAGCCGCCATCCATAGTCCTCTTCTCGACGATATTTCGATTGCAGGAGCACGCGGTATTCTTATAAATATTACCGGCGGTGAAGATATGACACTTTTTGACGTCAGTGAAGCGAATCAGGCAGTATATAAAGCTGTCGGCGAGGATAACGATACCAATATTATTTTCGGTGCGGTCACCGATCCTTCGATGAACGGTAAAATAGCGGTTACGGTAATCGCGACCGGTTTTAACGAGTCGAGCATGGAGAATAGGAAAGACGACGCCATATATAAGACCGCATCCAGAAACATTGCGACCTTTCGCGGAAAAGAAAAACAGGTCGAACAATTGTCGATGAATTTTTCCGTGACAAAGGAAAACAATATGCGCTCCACAGCAGCAGTTCAACCTGAAATAGAGAGAGAAAATGCGTCGGGTGAAGATGATATAGGCTTTTCCAATACTGAAAAGATAAAAGCGGTAAAAGAGTCGGAGAAGGAGCCTCTATATGTAACTAAAGAAATAAAAATTCCTCACCATATTATAAAAAGAAACACTATAGGCACCGAAAGGGTATGCGTATCGAAGGGAAATGTTTTTACACAGTTGGAAGACGATATGGACATACCGACCTTTTTAAGGAAACAGATGCAGTAATTTGCACGGAATACGGAAGCCGCGGTATGCTCCATCCTGTACGGCGCTTTACATTTGCTTAAAAGGAATGCATATGAACAAAACAAAAGTACGCATGATAGAAAAAGCGCAGAAAAGGCATAAAAAGATATTCCCATGCGCACATAAGGAAGACTTCGAAGACTGCTTTACCAACAGCAGTGATTACATGTTTTTCTGGTATAATACCGAAGATAACAGCACACACGTTATTGCAGAGTCGGTACGTAAAAGGGATGGCAGGTAAAATATAAAAATGTTCCGTAAATGGATTTAATCAGTCGTAAATCCTTGCTTTACAGGAGCGGCCTGGGCTTTTTCGGCGTCAACCATGTACAGGGGTGCAGTCACGGATGTCGCTATCCATGTTATGCCTACATGATGGCACGCTCGCACGGCAGGGTAAGAACATACGGTGACTGGCGTCGTCCGAAACCGGTCGCTGACGCCGCGGAATTGCTTAAAAAAGAGTTGTCGCGTCGAAGAGTAAAGCCCGATTCCATTCATCTGTGTCTGACCACTGATCCGTTCATGACGGGCTACCCTGCAATAACTGAAATTAGCCTGAAACTCATAGCAATATGTAATTCTTACGGCATTCCATGTTCAGTTCTCACAAAGGGGGTATTGCCTTCAGATCTGGCGAACAGGCAGCGGTTTCTAATTGACAACTGCTATGGAATCAGCCTGATTTCTCTCAATGAGGATTTCCGTAAAAGGTGGGAACCGGCTGCCGCGCCTTATCATACACGCATTTCAGCCCTGAAATATCTTCACGATCACGGGTGCCGGACATTGGTGCATATCGAACCCTACCCGACGCCCAATATCATTAATCAAAATCTTGAAGAAATTTTAGAGGCAGTAAAATTTACGGATGAAATTTACTTCGGCGGCTGGAACTATAACCCGCTCGTGCGGCAGTATCGCTATTTCCATGAATTTTACGGAAAGCAGGCGGAATTGGTCGGGAGTTTTTGCAGGGAATACGGAATTACTTGCACTACAGGAGAATAAAATGATACATAGGTTTTTATAAATACATCGGAATAAGGCCCTGCGAGGCGTGGAACGGATGTGGATGGAATGCAGGAATAGGCTGTGGAATTCAAATTAGCGTTATCCAGTCTCCACCTGAATCGGATGTATCTCTATTTACCGTTTTATCGCCGCCTCTCATAGCCGATACCCGTTCCCGTATATTTCTGCTGTACTACGGTTTTTCCGTTGGAAAAGGTAACCACATAATATCCTGCTTTTAAGGCCGGCGCTGCAATTTTCCTTAAAAAATCATCTTCCGAAAAATGCATTCGCCGCACACAGCGACCCCGGTAATCGAAAAAGGAAAGAGTTATCAGGCTGCTTCCGCTTTTAAAAACAGACGGGAGAACGATTCGATTGCCTGTTATAAGAGTGGGCTGCGACGCCTTCTTCATGACTTTCGGAGGATGTACGATACCGACGACGCATGATTCCTTTACATGTGAAAGACCGTCCCAGTCGTCTGGAGGAGCGACCTGAGCCTGTTTGTAAACTCCGAAAGTGTGGATTGCCGGACAAGCCCGGCCGTTTGTGATCCGAAGACGCACCTGCGCGGCGGTTACCGCCGGGGACCACTTTACCAACCGCTTATAGCCGATACACTGCTTATTGTTTGCCGCCTGAATCGTTGTCCATGAGGCGCCGTTTGTTGAGTAGTCTACCGACCAGTTCAAAGTCCGATGCCCCAGTTGGATGACTTCCTGCAGCATTATACAGTCGAAAGTAATCGGTGAAGAAACGGCAAATACGACTGTATCGGTTTTATTTTCATCCGCCGAAGCGAAGTAGGTTCCTTCGCAATCGTCGAGCATATTTGCTGGTTCGAAACCGGCGCCGCGGCAATGGAGAGCGGTTGCCGTTGCACCGACAAGTAAATTGGTGCGGAAGGTACCGTAGATTCTGGCGCCTAATTCTGCGGCACTTGCCGAATCCGCCGCAGGTATCAAACCTCTCTGGTCAGGCGGAAAATTGAGAAGCCAGACGGTATTTCTCGCTACCGAAGTAAAATACAGGTCCCATAATTGTGCAACCGATTTCGGCTGCTCATTTGCATGATAAAACCAGCCAGGACGGATCGAAACATTGGTTTCTGCAGGAAGATACATATCTCCGTTAACGTCCCCCCGATTCATGACAGGAGTATTTTCATTGAGTACGTCTATTCCGTTTATTGTCGACCAGCAGGGATCGCCTGCGGTTCCGCCTTCATTGCCCACCCAACGGACGTCGCCGTTTTTATATGATCTTTTCGTAGTCCATACCACGCATTCAGGCATGTATTTGTGAAGTGTATCGGTCCATTTTCTGTAATCGGCTTCTGTTAAATCGTTGATATTGCCTGCGCCGTCCTGCCATATTTCATAGAGAGAACCGTAAGGCTTGTCTTTGCACAATTCCACGATCTGGTTGCAGTAATAGTCAACGTATGCTTTTGTCCCCATAGGGTGAAGCGCACCCGAAAGCTCTTCGTGACGGTCCCACGGCGAAAGATAAATAGCGGCCTTTATTCCGGACGCCTTGCATGCATCGGTGAATTCCTTCAGCACATCTCCTTTCCCGCCTTTCCATGAGCTGTTCCGGACGCAATAGGAAGTCTGCTGTGTGGGCCATAGACAAAAACCGTCATGATGCTTTATGGTGAGAATGGCGGCCCTGATACCCGCTTTCCTGAACACGCGGCACCACTGATTGCAGTCGAGAGCGGTAGGATTAAACACATTCGGATCCGCTTTTCCGTCGCCCCATTCAACATTTTGAAAAGTATTGGGGCCGAAATGGATAAAAGCCTGAAACTCCCGATGAAACCATTCGATCTGCCTGCTGTTCGGCGTCAACCCGAACGGCGCCGGCGGCGTTCGGCCGGGAAGAGAGAAAGTCATTAAAAGCCCCGCTACAATTGACCATGCAGCGTTTATTGAAATTCGATGGAACAGCCTGCCGGTATCCATAACTTTCGCTTCCATAAAAAATTTTACCAAAATTGCGGGATAGGTATACTGTTCGGTTGATAATCTTCCGCGTTCGTTACAATTAAATTTAATAAAAATTTTTTTGAATAATAATTTCAATGCCGAAATAAAGTTAAAAAATGTTCCGGAAATTGGAACGAAAAGGAATATTATCTTTTTCTATTTTTTTCAATGTACCTGAAAACAATTCAATAATATCCGTCAAGAGCTATCGGACAAGTTTCAAAAATTCGCGTGCTCTGTGATCGTACGTATGCGAATTTTGAACAATACGCCGGTTTTCGCGGCAGGAGGGGGCATGGACGGAATATTCGGAAAGGAGTTTACGTGTTTGTTCTATCGCGTTGCCGATCGATCTGAAAGTGTGGTAGATGCACCCCTCAAGACAAGAGCGGATCAGCGGAACCTCTTCGGTGACAAGAATACATCCGGCAAAGAGTATATCATAAACGCGGGGGCTTATATGAGTATGTTCGGCGTCGGTCCACGGTTCATCCAGCGAGAGGTTTATTCCGATGCGGCACCTTGACAAAAGGCGTGACGCTTCGGCAGGATCGACCCATTTTCGGCTTAAAATAAAGGGATTGAGTATTCCTCTATACGATTGCCATCCGCTTCCGGCGATACACAAAGAAAAACCTTCTTTCGCCAACGCCTCCAGTACTGTGATGCGGTAATTGCTTGGTATGCCGATAAAAGCTATGTCGAATGTACGCGGAGCGTCGGTTGATATTGCAGAAAAAGACTTGATATCGCAGGCTGTAGGCAGAAAATGAAACCGTATTCCTTTGTCAATACAATATTTTTCGATTTCCCCCCGCTGGATGCAACAGAAATGATCGTACCCGGCGGCGACGTCGCTCCAGTATCCGGCGCGTCTGAAATCTTCGAAAAACCAGTGAATTGTAGTGACGCCGTATTTACGCAAAAGATTGAGAGTAAAAAGGGTGACGGGCGAGAGAGCCGTAACCAGAAGATGGTTTGTCTGAAAGTCAAGGCAGGAGACCGCAAGAGATTGATTCAGAAGATCGACGAGAAAATCATCGGCAGGGGAGGAAAGCATACGGGTAAAAGCCTGTTGATACTTCAATGAATCGAATACCGCACAGAATTCCCCGAGTTGATCCTTAAGCGCTCTTGCGATACTGAATGATACAACGCGGGCAGCGCCGAAAGGAGAAAGAACCACCATCCAGCGTTCGTCTTTCATTACAACATACCTTTTTCGAAAGGTTAGGGATAATAAAATAAAGACAAAATTTTAGAACCGATAACCGCCTAACTTCCGGTTCCCACTGGTATATCGATATAAATCCTTAATTCAATCATTATAACCAAAATAACCCCATGAAGTCAAATCGAAAATTATGCTGAAGAAGGGGTCTTGAATTCTGCAATGTTCCTCAGCTTACCTCAGCCACCCCCAACTGTGTTCTTGTGGATCACAGTGCCCATATAATATTTGAACAATGCAGTTTTCATGATAACGGAGGGACAGGTCTTTTTATCGCTTACGGCAGGGGAGGGCATCTTGTACTGAATTGCGATTCATACAGAAATTATGATCCTAAGTCGGGCCAGGGAGATGGTCAGAATGCCGACGGTTTCGGTGTTCACTATCAGGATGCAGGCACGGATACCACAATTATCACAGGGTGCCGTGGTTGGTGGAACTCTGACGACGGTTTTGATTGCATTCATCAGAATACCGCTGTTATTATTGAGAACAGTTGGTTCTGGCTCAATGGATACAAACCCGGCACAATGGAAAGACCTCTCTCGGGAAACGGCCATGGAATTAAAGCCGGAGGTTATGATCTGCCGCCGAACCGGGTGCCTGCAATTGTACCGCAGAATATTGTCAAAAACTGCCTATCTTTTTTAAACGGTGACAGAGGTTTAAATGCAAATTATCATCCGGTTGCATGCAAGTGGTATAACAACACTTCGTTCGGAAATAAAGGCAGTAATGTTTTTATGGAAGGTATAGATTATAAAGGAGAATCGAATTATAATCGCGGCATAAATAAGGGCATACTTAGAAACAACATTTCATTCAATGGAACCGTTCGTAACTGCGACGGACCGGGCATAGACGCCTCCAACAATTCCTGGGATATTGCAGGACTTACCCTGTCCAACAGTAATTTCCTAAGCGTGGACACCGCCGGAGTCTTCGGCCCCCGCAAGCCCGACGGCAGCCTGCCTGATATAAAGTTCATGCATCTTTCGCCAAACAGCAAGCTTATTGATAAAGGGAAGGATGTGGGATTGCCCTATTACGGCAGCGCACCTGATCTGGGAGCTTTTGAATACCAGCCTACTTCAACTACGTTTGACGGCGCATCTCCCGGGGAATCTTTACGGCCGGCAGAAAGGTTACAGAAGTCAATTAATGCATATACTAAGCAGTTCATAAGTATGTTTACATTAGCATGTCACATACGATAAATCAGGATGGTCAAAAAACGCCTTGATTATATGTGGCGATT
>FWPV01011100.1_pt1 | contig 14421 bp, 12 predicted proteins | sample 2228371 | NCBI WGS metagenome assembly FWPV01 (sample SAMEA103939776, study PRJEB20133) | metagenome
AAATTCCAAAAACCAAATTCCAAAAACCAAATTCCAAAAACCAAATTCCAAAAACCAAATTCCAAAAACCAAATACCAAAAACAAAATTCCAAAAACCAAATTCCAAAAACCAAATTCCAAAAACCAAATTCCAAAAACCAAATTCCAAAAACCAAATTCCAAAAACCAACTACCAAGTTATTCAGCAAGCTCAGGAATTACTCGGTTTGGAAATTGGAGCTTTGCTATTGGAATTTCCTCCCGGCTTATTCTACCCAGCTTTTCCAGTAGCCTTCTTGTTCCATTTTCACCGCTTCTTCGGTAATCATGAGCGGGTAGAATGGATCGATCATAACGGCCAACTCAAGGGTCTCTTTCGCTCCGATGCTTTTCTCAACCGTTCCCGGATGCGGACCGTGTGGAATGCCTTTAGGGTGCAAGGTAATCATACCCTTCTCTACATGTTTACGGCTCATGAAGTCGCCATCTACGTAATAGAGAATCTCATCCGAATCCACATTACTGTGGTTGTATGGTGCCGGAATAGCTTCCGGATGGTAATCGAATAACCTTGGCACAAAAGAACAAACCACAAAGTTTCTTCCTTCGAAGGTTTGGTGTACGGGAGGTGGTTGATGTACGCGACCGGTTATCGGCTCAAAATCGCTTATGTTGAAGATGTAAGGGAAGACATAGCCGTCCCAACCAATGGCGTCAAACGGATGCGTGGCGTAGATATACGGATAAATAATGCCTTGCTTTTTGATACGCACTTCAAAATCGCCCTTTTCATCGTGGGTTTTCAGGTTTTGAGGAGCGCGCAAATCGCGTTCGCAGTAAGGCGAATGTTCCAAAAGCTGACCAAGTTCGTTGCGGTAGCGTCTTGGCGTTTCCAATGGTGTTGGCGATTCTACCACAAAGTGGCGGTTTTGTGCAGATGAAAATTCCAGCTTATAGATGGTACCGCGGGGGATGATGATGTAATCGCCGTAGCCAAATTTCAATTCGCCGTAAATGGTATGCAGGGTTCCTTCACCTTCGTGGATGAATATCATTTCATCGGCATCGGCATTTTTGAAGAAATAATTCATGTTTGCCGAAGGCGCTTGGGTGCCGATTTGCAAATCGGAGTTCGTCAACAGGATCTTCCGACTCTTGATATAATCTGTTTCGCCCGGACCAAAGGTGAGGTAACTGCGGTGGCGCATGTTCTTGGCCATGGCAATCTTCGGTTCAACGCTGTATTCAGGCTTAATATCCTTTACCAAAGTGGGCGGGTGGCAGTGGTAGATTAGCGAGTAAATGCTTGAAAATCCTTCCGTCGATACCAACTCTTCTGCGTACAAATCGCCGTTTGGTTTGCGGAACACGGTATGTCTTTTATGGGGAACTTGGCCCCGGCTTACATAAAATGGCATAGTCTAAACTTAAGCTGTACAACGAAACTGCTTTTCGCTGCGTTCGTTAATTGTGGTCAAAATTAGTGAAATTCGCTCCCTGCAAACTATGAGATTAATCAGGTTTTATTTTTTGGCGATGAGCAGTGCGTTTTTGCTGCTCCAAGCCTGTTCAGATAACACAACCGGTTCGGAGAACACAAACGAGCAAGCCGATAGTGCACAGGGCCCTGCTTTTATTCACGCGCTCAATGCGCAAATCGAACAAGACCCCAACAATGCGGCATTGTACCATGAGCGAGCCACCAAACTTTTCGATTCGGCTTATTACAAACAAGCGTATTTGGATGCGAAGAAGGCGGCTGAGTTGGCACCCGATAATGCAGAATACCTGTATAGCTTCGGACAAGCTGCTTTTGAAGTGAACGAAGTGGCGGAGGCTGTGAGCACCTTAAAAAGTGCAGTAAGCAAAGATCCTAAACTCGCTAAAGCCTGGCTAAAACTTGCTAAGATTCAGTTTTATCTGAAGCGCTACGACGATTCGAAACAGAGTTTGGAAGCCTGCACCAAAGAAAACGGCGAATTGGCTGAGGCCTACTTCATTCAAGCTTTAATCAAAAGAGATATTACCGATACAGCGTCTGCAGTGGCCAACCTTCAGAAGGCAGTGGCTTTGAACGATGCCTATTTCGATGCGTACATGATGTTGGGATTGCTCCTTACAGCTCAGAAAAACGGTTTAGCGATTGACTACTTGAATAATGCGGTGCGCCTAGAAGACAGCAGCGTGCTGGCCTTGTATACCCGTGCTCAAGCTTACCAAGAGTTAGGTTTAGCGAAGAAAGACAAAGACATGATTCGGAATGCGGCGGCCGATTACAACCGCATTATAGAGCTCAACCCGAACCACGCTCCATCTTACTATAACTTGGGTATGATCAATTTTAGGTTAGACAAATATGAAAATGCCGTGGCCCATTTCAACGAGGCCATCATTGCCGATGAACGTTATGTGGATGCCTACTATATGCGGGGCTTATCTCACCAAGGCATCGGCAACTTGGCAGAAGCGAAATCAAACTACGAAGCCACCCTTCGCCTGGATCCGAATTATACGGTAGCGAAGGAGATGTTAGAGTTGTTAGAAAGACGATAGTCCATAGTCCATAGACCATAGACCATGGACCATAGAGCATAGCCGGGGCCTTGGCACTCTATTAGGCTTGCTTCAGACTGTTTAACCACAGAGTAAACGGAGTTTTGCTCAGAGAGCGCAGAGGGTGATGCTTTTGAACTCGAACTCGAACTCCCACTCTCCCGATGACTCTATCGGGACTCAAACTATTCAGCAGTCTACAGTTGGCACTAAACAGTAAAAATTGACATTCAACAAAAAAGCCCTCCGAAGAGGGCTTTATCACTAATTTTTCTTTAAGATGAGCAGGTCAACGCTGCCGTCGCTGCCGCTGATATCGCGCAGAACGATGCGGGAATTGCTGTGGCTGTCGATATCCCAGTCGTCGCTGAGTTCTACAAGTTTTGCCGGACTGCCAAACAGCAGGTAAAGTTCGACTTCCTTTTCATCTTTGCTGTCGTCGTAGCCTTCTGCATCCACGCGCCAGGTGCCTTGGTAAGTGCTTGAATCGCCGCTCACCCTGACGGCTCCGGAGCTTTGAAAAGAGAAGTTTAGGTTGGTGTAGTGCGCGGTTTCATCTTTACCGTCTTCACTGAACGTTTCGATTTTCCAGGTACCGCTTTGCAAAGCAGTGCGCACGGCCTCCGCCTTTTGGGCAGACGAATCATCTGATTTGGAGCAAGAAACCAAGCCCAAGCCTACAACCAAGGCTGAAGCTAAAAAGGTGTTTTTCATGATTTTCATATACAATTGTTCTGAGTGTGGTGTAAATAGACTGATACAGAGGGTGAAGAATAAGGCTTTCATTAAAATTCCAATTTATAGCTGAGTACCGGGATCATTCCGGTTTGGTACCAGGTGCGAACCTCCAGGCTTTTAGTATCGAAATATTTGCCCCCTACATTGCTGCGGTTCGCTACATTCTGGATGTCTAAGGTCCAGGTTCCCGTGCTGCGCTTGTAGTTTCGGCGAACGGAGAACCCGAGGTCTACACGGAAGTAATCGGTGTTTTGAGCAGCATAGCTTTGGGTATAAATTTCTACAGCTCTGCCTTCCTGTTTGCTCTGCTGGATATCAATTGGCGTTGTGCGCATTCCTCCAGCATAGATGGCCTTTACGTTAAAGCCCACGATGCGGTTCTTTCGTTTCGCTGAAAGTTGCCATTCTTTGCCTCCAGTTAAGGTCAAGGTGCGGTTTCCATTGAAGCGCGTATCAAACCAGCTGCCATCTATAGCCCGGTATTTGGCGTCATAAAGCGAAGCAGAAAAGAGCATATACCAGTTCTGGGTGAAGAACTTTTCAACGGTCAACTCTATACCATAATTCCTGCCCAATCCGGCATTGACCATAGCGAAGTCGACACTCCCATTTTCGGCATTCAAAGCACTCAACATCTTAGCGGTATCTGTGCCAACCGGAATATTGTACAGGTGCTGGTAGTACACCTCAACTTTGGCATGCCAATCAGCACTGAAGCGGTAATCATAACCCAGCACTATATGATGGGCTTTGGACAAGCCTAGGTTCTTGTTGCTTGCTGCAAAGGTTCCATCCGGCTGCTGGGTCTTAACAAAGTATAAATTGGTAGACTGAACTTGACTATGAAGGCCATAGCCTAGGCTCAGTTTGCTTTTTGAGTTGATATCGTAGGCCAAAGAAGCCCTTGGCTCAATGGAGCTGGAACCGTTCAAGGCTAGGCTCAAGAAATGCACACCAAGCTGAGCAGTAAGGCGCTCAGTGGCGCGGTACCTCCACTGTGAAAAGGCTTGGAAGGTATAGGTATGTCCTTGGTTGTTGAGGTATTCCCTGAGTTGCTGCGTGCTGTCGTCTAAGACGTTTTTAGACATCGTAAAGTTCATGCGACTCACTATAATGCCCGAACGTTGATTGAGGCGACTGCTAAACTTGGAATTCAAGGTGCTCATCAAGGTAGCTTTGCCTTGGAAATAGCGGTCTTTATACTGCACCTGGCTGTTAAACTGCTCGTCGAGTTTTTCTTCTCTATACCCTGTTACCACGCCGGAAAAGACCAAGGATGTTTTCAGGTAGTTTTGGTTGTTGAAGTTGTATTTATGCGACATGCCCGTGGCGCCGGTATTGGAACCAAAACGCCAATCGTAACGGGTACCGGCATCTTCTCTCCACTCGTTTGTGTCTTTTAGTGCATCTTGAAACTGCACACTCAAACCGCCGAAGCCAAAGAAGGAAAAGCTCCCGTAGCGTTCGCTGGGCAGGTAGACGTGGTAACTTAAGTCCTGAAAAGTGGTGGAGGCATCGCCAATGCTAACACCTAGCTTACCCAAGATACCAAGGGTAGAGTAACGGTAATTAACCAGATACGAGCCTGCATATCCTTTTTTAATGGGACCTTCCGTGGCCAAATCGATACCCAAAACTCCGGCGCGGAAGGTATGCTCTCGCTTTTGGTTATTCCCCTTTCTCAAGCTCAGGTCGAATACACCTGACAGTGCATTTCCATATTCAGCGGAAAAGGCACCGGTTGAAAAATCGGAATTACTTAAAAGCTGGGAACTCAAGATGCTGATACCCCCGGCTGAAGCGCCCACTTCTGAAAAGTGATTGGGGTTCGGGATATCCACCCCTTCCATTCTCCACAGCAATCCTCTAGGCGAATTACCGCGTATAGCGATGCTGTTATTGCCGTCTTGGGTAGAAACCACGCCGGCGAAGGACAAGGACATACGCAGCGGATCGTTTACCGCAGCGGCATAGCGTTGTGTTTCTTCTACCGAAAAGGTACGCGCACTCACGGTGAGCATATCGTTTTGGGTAGTGGCTTTATCTGTTTTTGCAGTCACCACGGCTTCGGCCGATTCCACATAGCTTTCTTCCATTTGTACGCGGAGCACCATCTCCTTACCGGCTGCGAGAAACAGGTTTTCCATCAGCAGCTCTTGGTAGCCTACATAGGTGAATTTTAATCCTTGCATGCCCACCGGCACCCCGCTCAGGCTGAAATTACCGTCCATGTCTGTAACGGTTCCTTTCAAAGGTTCTGAGTTTAAAAGAACCACGGTTACGCCCATCAAGGGCGATTGAGATACTTTATCGATTACGGTACCTCGGATCGTTTGTGTTTTGTCTTGGGCTCCTGCCGCCATCGCTAAAAACAGGAAGGCGAGCAAAGCGATGTAGTTGATTGTTTTCATTTTCCGTGTCATCGTATGTGTGACACGCCTGTAAAACACCCCCCTACCTCAGGTAGAAAATATTTTCAAGATTACAAATGTATTGTGTTGTCCAAGTGACAAGACCCAACAACAATACAATATAGCGCATTGAAAACTGAGCGGAGAGAACACCATTTATGATCTTCCTGTCAATAAATTGAAAAAACTACTGTTTTTTACTTGATACTAAGGGAATGTAATTCTAAATTCGAGCAGATTGAAGAAGACATATCTAATCGTACTTGGATTTTTTCTAGATCTATATTTTGAATATTGTCAACACTCATAATGAACCACATCATTAAAACTGAGTCAAACTCTACCGCATTCGCAGCAATTCGATTTCAAATTCTTACGAGCATTTTGCTTCTCGTCATGCTATCACACTCCATTGAAACCTCAGGTCAGTCAAATTATGGTTTATATCTGGGAACAGGAATAAATATTATTGATACGAAAGATGATGAACAAGGCTCAACCTTAAGTATTACTCTTCAAAATAAATTGGGAGCGTACAGGTTAATTCGGAATAACTGGCAACTTGAAATCGGTGTTAACTATGCAATAAACAATTTTAATAATGAGGGAAGATTTAGCCGTATAAAAAGCACTCAAAGATTTTTGGGCGGACATATCGGTGCTCGAAAGATTTTTAATTTTAATCGGCTTTTCATTTCGTCTTTGAACCAGTTGACTTTTCTAAATGGTCAGTATGAATCAAGAACCAGTTCGGTTAATTCAGGATTTGTAACATATGAATTTACTTCTTTGACCAATGAGCTCTCGTTAAATTGGGTTATTTCACCAGGCGTGAACCTGACCTCTAGTGGAAAGCATAGACTCATGTTGGACGTTCCGCTGGGTCAAATTGCCTACACTCGTGTAAACGAAACTAAAAATGGCATTAACAATACAAGTTCAAATATTCGATTACTAAAGTTGCCTTATGAGGTATTGGCTTTTACCTACTTGATGAGATTCTGACAGTAACAATCAAGTTACAACCTTAGACCAAGTTTCACTTTAAACTGTTTCACCTTCAGGTTTATAAACCGGCTTTAAGTCTAATATCAGATCAGACTAAAAAAACCTCAATGCTACCCTACCCCCAAACCAGCCATAGTGTTCAATATCGCTGCCTAAATCATTTTGAAAGAGGTAGTTCGGGCGAAGTTGGCTGAGCTGTTCGCTGTAATTCGGGTGGAGTCTGTCCACGAAATAGGAGTTGAAGGTTGGGCCAAAGGCCAAAGAGAATTTCTTAGCGATGTGCAGATCGAAGCCTGCATAAAATTGTCCGATGGTACTGAGGTGCTCGTCTATCCTGCCTTGTTCCACTTGGTAAGCTGTAGCTTCCAAATCAAGCGAAAGCCATTTCGCTAGTTTAAACGAAGTTCCTAAACCATAGCCAAAGCTCCACAAGCCGTTTCGATCACCTCGCCAATCTCTGCTGTAGCTGAACACATTGTGGAAAAGGCGTCCGCCGGTACGGAACGAAACCCTGGCCGGAAATACCTCATCCATCCCGAATTCCAATTTATGATAGCCGTATTTGCTGAAGCTGAATAAGCCTATCGCTAAGCCATCCAAGGAATCGCTAAAGTTCAATAAACCGATTTGCATGCCCTTCACCACCCTGGCGCTGTTAACAAGGCCCACAATCTGAAGTCCATTTAAGCGGTCTGCTCGACTCACCAAACCTGAAACCTGCATACCATTTAAGGTATCGGCTTTGCTCATTAAACCCGACAATTGAAAACCGCCGGCTGTGTTTGAGCTGCTGCTTACCAAGCCCGAAACCTGTGCCCCCTCAAGACCGGAATTTGTTCCAACAATTCCTGAAATTTGACTGCCCTGCACCTTACCGCCGGTAGCGTTCACCAATCCTGCAATCTGTGCACCTTGAACCCGTCCTTTGGTGCTGTTAAACAAGCCCCCAATCTGCACCCCGTCTACGTTGCTCTCCACACTATTGAAGAGTCCGGCCATCTGGAATACCCTGACGTCGCCGCGGTCGATATTGAAGAGTCCGCCAATCTCCATCACGTTGGTACCGCCGGTATAGCCTCCTAAGATGTTAAAGGAATAGTCGTTACGGATGGAGGCTCCCATGGAGTAGTTGGTGGAGATGCCCGGAATCAAAGAAACCTGACTTTTACGCGTGAAGGTATCTTTCACGTTATTGAGGTTCAATTTGATCTCCCGGTTAAATAGTTCTTTGATTTTTCCGAGCGCTTCAGCTGTTTCTTCTTTGAGGTTGAGGTCAAACCAGTTTTCGCCCATGTTTTGTGCATTTGGCGGACTTAAGCTGTTGGTATCGGCCGGTACCAATTGGAGGCTGGTATCGGCCAAGGGAAGCTCTTTTGGGGGAAGGGGATTTAGTGTAAGGAGTAACAGCTTAAAGGCTGTTCTTTCCAGGTAAATGGTGGTGTCTTGGTAGCCGGCCTTCTGCACAAACAAGGCAATATGTTGCGTCTCGGGGTGAAGCACAAATTCAAAATGTCCGTGTTCATTGCTGTTGGCGGAGTGAAAGGAGATGGTATCAAAAAGGCTGACATCCTTGATCTTTTCAGCAGTGAGGGCATCCAGCACATAACCACTAATACGCAGCGACCTCGGTGGCTCATTTTCTTTCTGTTTAGGCACTTTGCGTTCTTGGAGAATGACATAATCTCCTTTGGTTTTATACTTTACTTTACCTTGGAAGATATCGTCGAGAATCCAGCGCACGCTGCGCTTTTCATACTTGGCCGTAACAGGCTGCTGGACATTAATTTCATTGGGGTTGTAGGAAAAATGCACATCGGCTTTTTTCTCAATTTCCTGCAGCGCCTTGCTCAGAGGCAGGTCTTCGGCATACAGACTAACCGGTCTTTCGAGGGGTGGTAAAGTTGATGAAGCTCCGGCCCAAGCAGCTGCAAAGCCGAGGCAAGCCAGGAGGAAAACAAGTGTACTCTTTTTCATAATGGTCTTTTAAGGACCGATCTGTGGGTTAATCCACGGTGCAAGCTGTTCCTAGTATTTGATATCCGTCGCCGGTTTTTTCGTATTCCAGATTCAAAGTCAGGCTGATGATCTCCAAAATAGGCAGTAGCTCCTCTTGCTCAAACTGAACGGTGATTTCACATTCAGCCAAGGCCGGATTCGCTAAAGCAATACGCACCCCGAATTTCAACTCCAACTCAGCCACCACTTCAGCCAATTTGCTTTCAGTGAACTTAAAGGAAGCTCGGGTCACTTCTGCTTGCTTTTCTAGTTTGGTAATCAGGCCGCTGGATTTTAGGTAAAATGCCTTTTCGCCCGCATTGACTTGGAGCGTTTGAGCCCCACCCTTTTCCATCTGTACAATACCTTCCGAAACTTCCACCCAAATGGTATCGTTCGCTTCCGGCGCTTTTACCCTAAAGGCTGTACCGATATCCTTGATTCGCAAGGCGTCGGCATACAAAACAAAGGGTTTGGTGTTAGGCTGGATGTCGAAATAAGCTTCTCCTTCCAAAGCATAGGCCCGCTCATTGGGATTGTCTAAGGCGGTTAGCTTGGAACCCGATTCCAAAATCACCGCGGTTTGATCAGGCAATTCTGTTTGAATGGGTTCCGCTTGGGCTACCAAACTGTAAGGCTCCGCCTCTTTTTGGGTATACCAGTAAACAATGAAACCCAATCCGGCAAGCAATACCAAAACCGCCGCCCTCAGCATAGCCGAGCTGAACAGGAAGAATTGCTTCGGTTTAACATCCAACTCTTCTGAAAGGGATCGGGACTTAACCGTATTCCAGGCCGCATCCACATCCACCTCAAAATGTTGTGGAACGCTGGCTGTGACGTGGTGCACAAATTCCAGATCAAGGAAATATTGCTCATTCGCATCGGAAAGGGCGCGCCACTCCTGCAAAGCCTGAATCTCTTCGGCATTGGCCTCGTTGTTTAAAAACGAAGCGATGAGTAGGTCGATATGTTCCGGTACTTCCATCATCCTTTCCACCAATCCTGTCCAAGGTAAAGCAAAATGAGCGGCAGGTACTCTGCCAGTTCGTGCCGTAAAGTCTTCAAAGCCTTGCTCATGTGTTTTTCTACGGCCTTCACAGAAACACCAAGTGCATCTGCAATTTCGGCATACGACAAGCCTTCAAAGCGACTCATTTCAAAGATCTCTCGGCATTTTTCAGGTAGGCGACTAACCGATTCCTGAATCTTTTTAGTGAGCTCTTTTGAAATCAGCACTTGAGCACTGTGCTCGTAACTCCGAGAAGCTGTATATTCAACCTCATTGCGGTGTGCATCGCGCACCTTAAGGTGACGAATGCGGTTCATGCAGAGGTTGTTCACCGCCCGGTACAAATAGGCCTGCACGCTGCTTTGAATCACGATTTCCTCGCGTTTGTTCCAAACGTTTACAAAAACCTGTTGTACCATCTCTTCTGCTTCTTCTCGGTCTTTGAGCAAGCCAAACCCATAATTGACCAATGCCTGGTAATACTTCCGGAACAAAGCTTCGTAGGCCCGGATGTCGCCAGTTCTGATCTTTTCAAATTCAGGTATATCGACTTGCGCTGTCATGAAACGGCGCAAATATACCAAACGAACCGCTTGCAACAGATCGATTTAAGATTTGACACCTTACAGTTGAGCTACCCTACCTGCGAGTTGAAAAAAAGCAAAGAGCGCGGAGCGGAGAGCACAGGGCCAAGGGCAGGGAGCGAGGAGCATGGGGCCAAGGGCAGGGAGCGAGGAGCATGGGGCCAAGGGCAGGGAGCGAGGAGCATGGGGCCAAGGGCAGAGAGCGGGGAGCACAGGGCCAAGGGCAGAGAGCGGGGAGCACGGGGCCAAGGGCAGAGAGCGGGGAGCACAGGGCCAAGGGCAGGGAGCAAGGAGCATGGGGCCAAGGGCAGAGAGCGGGGAGCACAGGGCCAAGGGCAGGGAGCGAGGAGCATGGGGCCAAGGGCAGGGAGCGGGGAGCACAGGGCCAAGGGCAGGGAGCGAGGAGCATGGGGCCAAGGGCAGGGAGCAGGGAGCAAGGAGCATGGGGCCAAGGGCAGGGAGCGAGGAGCATGGGGCCCTGATTTAGAGACTTCGCTGCGCTCCGTCGCACTTCCGGGCTGGTTGCGAGAATCCTCCTGTTAGCGGCGCTGGACTTCTAGTCCAGTGAAAATGATGCACAGGGGTGGTTTCGAGTTGGCGGGTTTCGGGTTGGCGAGTTGCGAGAACCATTCTAGCAGCGGCACTGGACTTCCAGTCCAGTGAACCACTGATTTGGAATTTGGGATTTTCTGAATCCTGACCTTCCAATGCTTCGATTAAAATTTAGATTTTTAAGCAAATGCCTTCCCTCTGCTCCCTAAAATCGGCTGCAATTCGCTAAACTTGCAGTCCTTTATGTCAGAACAAATTAAGATTACCCTTCCGGACGGATCTGTGCGCGAGTACCCGAGTGGTTCCTCCAGCATGGACATTGCCAGGAGCATCAGTGAAGGCCTGGCCCGCAATGTATTGTCAGCAGTAGTAAACGGCGAAGTATGGGATGCCACGCGCCCTATAACGACCGATGCGACGGTACGTTTGCTCACCTGGAACGACAAAGAAGGAAAATCGACGTTCTGGCACTCGTCTGCTCACTTGCTGGCTGAGGCTTTGGAAGAAATCTATCCGGGTGTGAAATTCGGTATCGGACCTCCCATTGAGAATGGTTTTTACTACGACGTAGATTTAGGCGATAGCAAATTGTCTAGCGAAGACTTTGAGCAGATTGAAAAGAAGATGCTGGACCTCGCTCGACGCAACGTGGAATTCGAACGCAAGGAGATCAGCAAAGCCGAAGCCTTGAAGTATTACGAGGAAAAAGGCGACGAATACAAAATTGAGTTATTACAGGATTTAGAAGATGGAAAAATCACCTTCTATACCCAAGGTAACTTTACCGATTTGTGTCGCGGACCGCATATTCCGAATACCGGCGGAATCAAAGCCGTGAAGATACTCAGCACTGCCGGGGCCTATTGGAGAGGCGATGAAAAACGCAAGCAACTTACCCGCTTGTATGCTATCACCTTCCCGAAAGACAAAGAACTGAAAGAATACCTCACCTTACTGGAGGAAGCAAAAAAACGCGATCACCGTAAGTTGGGTAAAGAACTGGAGCTCTTCACCTTCTCTGAAAAAGTAGGTGGCGGACTGCCTTTATGGTTACCTAAGGGTACCATGATTCGCGAGCGTTTAGCGAACTTCATGCAGAAATCGCAAGTAGAACGCGGCTACGAGCAGGTGGTAACACCGCATATCGGTAAAAAAGACTTGTACGTAACCAGCGGACACTACGAGAAATACGCGAAGGATTCGTTTAGACCTATTACTACGCCAAACGAAGGCGAAGAGTTTATGCTCAAGCCGATGAACTGCCCGCACCACTGCGAGATTTATAAATTTAAACCACGCTCTTACAAAGACCTGCCATTGCGTTTGGCAGAGTTTGGAACGGTGTATCGGTACGAGCAATCAGGTGAGTTAAATGGTTTGGCCAGAGTTCGTGGCTTTACCCAAGACGACGCGCATATATTCTGCAGACCAGATCAGGTGAAAGAGGAATTCTTGAACGTTATTGATTTGGTTCTAACGGTGTTCAAGAGTTTGGGCTTTGAAGATTATACTGCACAAATATCCTTGCGCGATAAAGAAGACCGCAGCAAGTACATCGGTAGCGAAGAAAACTGGGAGAAAGCAGAGAATGCCATCATTGAGGCGACCGCGGAGAAAGGCATGCCAACCATCACGGAATACGGTGAGGCAGCGTTCTACGGTCCGAAGCTCGATTTTATGGTGAAAGATGCCTTAGGCAGAAGCTGGCAATTGGGAACGATTCAGGTGGATTATAACTTGCCTGAACGATTCGAGTTGGAATATACCGGCAGCGATAACCAGAAGCACCGTCCGGTGATGATCCACAGAGCGCCCTTTGGCTCTTTAGAACGCTTCTTCGCCATCTTGACAGAACACTGCGCAGGCGAGTTTCCATTATGGCTGAGTCCGGACCAAGTTGCGATCTTACCAATCAGCGATAAATATGAAAATTATGCCCGAAACGTTTTAAAATATCTTAATAATTACGATATTCGCGGCCTTGTCGACGACAGAGCGGAGTCCATTGGACGTAAAATCCGCGATAATGAGGTAAAGAAAATACCCATTATGCTGATTGCAGGCGAGAACGAAGAAAGAGATTCGACGGTTTCAGTGCGTGTGCACAAAGAGGGTGATAAAGGGGCCATGAAACTGGAGGATTTTGTAGCATTTTTTAACGAGTTAAAAGAAAGGAACTAAATCAACTCTCGAGTGAACAACAGGCCTAGAAAACCTTTAAGAAGGGAGCCGGAGCATCGGATTAATGACCGGATCAGAGCCCGCGAAGTACGCCTAGTAGGTGAAAACATTGAACAAGGAGTTTACTCTTTGGAAGAAGCGTTGAAAATGGCCCAGGAACAAGAGCTGGACCTAGTAGAGATTTCACCCACAGCAACCCCTCCTGTTTGTAAAGTAACCGACTACGGTAAGTTCCTTTACGAAAAGAAGAAGAAAGAAAAAGAAGCAAAGGCCAAAGCCGTGAAAACGGTAGTGAAAGAAATTCGATTTGGTCCGAATACAGATGAACACGATGTGGAGTTCAAGCTGAAACATGCTGAGAAGTTCATTGAAGAAGGCTCTAAAGTAAGAGCTTACGTGTTTTATAAAGGAAGAAGTATCATTTACAAGGAACGTGGCGAAGTATTGCTACTGCAGTTTGCTGAGAAACTTTCGGAAATCGCTAAAGTAGAGCAGATGCCGAAAATGGAAGGTAAGAAGATGATTATGATGCTTGCTCCAAAAGGAAAGAAATAAACGTATTAACGCTAGAAGTAAAGTATAGAGATATGCCTAAAATGAAAACAAACTCCGGAGCTAAAAAGAGATTTAAATTACTCTCTTCCGGAAAGGTAAAGATGAATCACGCGTTCAAAAACCATATCCTCACCAAGAAAACGACCAAGCAGAAGAGAAATCTGACGCAAGGCGGTTACGTGAATGAGACCGATATGGGTAATGTGAGACGTCTTTTAGCCATTGGAAAATAATCTTTCTGTTTAACCTTGCCAGGCTGCAGCTAAGCCCTCTGTAATAGTGAGGCGCACTGGCGAAAATTAACATACAATGCCAAGATCAGTAAACCACGTAGCTTCTCGTAGGAGAAGAAAAAAGGTCCTCAAATTAGCCAAGGGCTACTTTGGAGCACGCAAAAACGTCTGGACCATCGCGAAAAACGCAGTAGAAAAAGGCTTGCAGTACGCTTACCGCGACCGTAAAGCTAAAAAACGTCACTTCCGTGCCCTTTGGATTCAGCGTATCAACGCCGGAGCCAGAATGGAAGGTATGAGCTACTCTGTTTTGATGGGTAAATTAAAAGACAGCGGAATTGAAATGAACCGTAAAGTTTTGGCTGATTTGGCCATGAACCATCCGGAAGCCTTTAAAGCCGTATTGAAATCTTTGAAGTAATATTTCAGTTAGATCTTGAAAATCCCGGTTTCGTAAGAAGCTGGGATTTTTTTTTGATGTGTAGACAAGGGGTTGATAGTGAATGAAAATCTCCAAGTCGGTCTTTTGCCATTACATGCACTTCTTCAACATGTTTGTTTTCTTTAAACTCAGGAATAGAGAGCAACTCTAGAATTGATTTTGAACCTAGAACCTAGT
>FWPV01011141.1_pt1 | contig 14421 bp, 17 predicted proteins | sample 2228371 | NCBI WGS metagenome assembly FWPV01 (sample SAMEA103939776, study PRJEB20133) | metagenome
CGCAGCCGCGCCGCTTGCGCCGCGGTCTCTTCGAGTTCCCGGCGCAACTCGGCAATCTCGCGCGCCAGCTTTTCCCAGGGCGCGGCTTCGGGAGCGGATGGAGCGTGTTCCACGGCCGGGCGGGCCGCTCCGTTTTCCTCCCACCCGAAGACGACTTCGTACTCTCCCGGGCGCGCGGCCTCCGAAGGGGCAGGCCGGGTGTTCAACAGCCACGCATCCGGCCCCAGTTCTTTGGCGGCCAGCTCCATCGCCGCCTCCACCGTGCCTGCGTAATACGATTTGATTCTCACTTGGCTTTCCCCCTTTCGTTGACCAGTCTCACTGCAATACGCCGAGCGAAACCACTTTCACGCCCGCTGGAACCTCGCTATGCGACAGCACCGTAAGATTCGGCATCGCGTTCTCCACGATTTGCCTCAGGAAGTAGCGCGCGCCCGAGCCGGTGAGCGCCACAGCCGGAGACTCGAGCGGCCCCAAAGCTTTCGCCAGCCGGTCGAGGATCTGGCGCATCTGCGCCGGCGGGAGGTTCAAATGGCTGTTCTGCTCGCCGTGCTCGACGGCGGATTCGATCGCTTGTTCTATGGCGGGGTCCAGGAAATAGGCCGGCAGTTCGCCGGCGGCGTTCAAATACGGCTTCACCACCATGCGCCGGACCGACTGCCTGACGTACTCGGTGAGCAGCACCGGGTTGCGCGTCACCTGCGCCGCCTCTCCCAGCGCTTCCAAGATGGAAACCGCGTCCCGAATTGAAACTCTTTCCCGCAACAAGTTCTGCAAAACGCGCTGCACGCTGGCTAGGGAAAGCAACTTGGGGACCAAATCTTCGACGACTTTCGGGTTCTCCTCCGCCACGCGGTCCAGAATTTTCCTGGTGTCCTGGCGCGACAATAACTCGTGCGCATGCTTGCGGATCAGCTCGCTCAGGTGCGTGCCGAGCACGCTGATCGCATCCACCACGGTGTAGCCGGCGGCTTTCGCGCGTTCCGTTTCGGAACTGGGAATCCACAGCGCCGCCATGCCGAAAGCGGGCTCCCGCGTGGCCGCGCCCTCGACCGCCGCCGCGCCGCCCGAAGCCGGCGGAATCGCCAGATCGCACCCGGCGGGCAGTTCATAGCGCGCCAGCGCCACGCCTTTCAAGGAAATCTGGTATTCCCTCGCCTTCAGGCTCAGGTTATCCGTGACCCGCACCGGCGGGAGCAGGAAGCCGAGGTCCAGCGCCAACTGGCGCCGGATGCCGGCGATGCGCCTCAATAGCGGCGATTGCTGCCCGCCCTCGACGAAGCGCACCAGCCCCAATCCAACTTCCACAGCCAGCGGCTCCACCCGCAGAAGCGCTTCGAGGTTTTCCTTGGGCGGCGCTTGGGCCGCCGCGGGCGCCGCTTCCTCGCGCGCCATCGACTTGCGCCGCACCTGCCAGCCGTAGGCTCCCGCCGCCGCGCCCAGCACCAGGAACGGCGCTTTCGGCAAGCCCGGGAACAGGGCCATCGCCACCAGCACTCCCGAAGCCAGCAGCAACGGCTGGGATTGACCGAAGAACTGCTTCCGCACCTCCACGCCGATTTGCGCGTCGCTGCCCGCCCGCGTCACGATCAACCCGCCCGAAATCGAGATCATCAGGGCCGGAATCACCGTCACCAGCCCGTCGCCGATCGTCAATACGGTGTAAGTTTCGAGCGCCCGCCGCAGTTCCATCCCGTGTTGCAGCACGCCGATCAGGAATCCGGCGATGATGTTGATTCCGGTGATGATGATGCTCGCCAGCGCGTCTCTTTGCGTAAAGCGCGACGCGCCGTCCATGGCGCCATAGAACTCGGCCTCCGCCGCCAGTTGCTTGCGCCGCTCGCGCGCCTCGGCCTCGTCGATCAGACCGGCGTTCAGATCCGAATCGATCGACATCTGCTTGCCCGGGAGGGCGTCCAGCGTGAAACGCGCGGTGACCTCCGAAATGCGCACCGCGCCGTGATTGATGACGACATACTGGATGGCGATCAGCACCAGGAAGATCACGATGCCGATTACGTAGTTGCCGCCCACGACGAAGTTGCCGAAGGCTTCAATCACGTCTCCGGCCGCCGCCGTGCCGGTATTTCCGTGCAGGAGAATCAGACGCGAAGACGAGATGTTCAAGGCCAGCCGGAACAGCGTCATCAGCAGCAGGGTGGTGGGAAAGACGCTGAAATCCACCGGGCGGGTGATGTACATCGACACCAGAAGCACGATCACGCTGAGGGTGAGGTTCGCGCTGATGAGGACGTCGAGCACGAAGCCGGGCACCGGCGTCACCATCGCCAGCACGATGCCCAGCACGGCGAGCGGCACGGCCATCTCCCGCCACGGCAGGGACGCCAGCCCGTTTCCCCGCGGATCGCGCGCCTTCGCCGGCCGCCCGGCGGCGGGCTTGCCCGCGCGGGCGCCCGGCGCGGTCAGATGCAAAGCCGCGGAACTGCTCGCCGAAATCTGGGGGCTTGCGGCTGACATGCGCTTAGCGGTTCCCTCCCGGCAGACTTCCGTTCAGCACGCGATAGATGTAGGCCAGCACCTCGGCCACCGCGCGGTACAGGGCCGGCGGAATCTCCTGGCCCACCTGCACGGACTTGTAGAGCGACTGGGCAAGCGGCGGATTTTCCACGATGGGCACTTGGTGTGCGATGGCTTTCTGCTTGATCCGCAGGGCCAGGTAGTTCTTGCCTTTGGCCACCACCACCGGCGCGCCCGGGGCGTGCATGTCATAGCGGAGCGCCACGGCGTAGTGGGTGGGGTTCACGACAACCGCGGTGGCCGTGGGGACTTGGCTCATCATTTTGCGGCGGAGCAGGTCCCGTTGAATCCGCCGGATGCGGGCCTTGGTCTGCGGGTTGCCTTCCGCCTCCTTGAGTTCGTCCCGGATCTCCTGGCGGGTCATCCGCAGTTCGGCCTGGTGCTTTCTGGTCTGCCGCCAGAGATCGAAACAGCCAAAGCCCAGAAACACCAACGCCCCTTTCCAAAGCAACCCCTGCATGGCTGCGCCAGCCCGTGTTGTGGCCGCCTCCACTCCGCCGAGCGGCAGCGACAGGAACAAATCCAGGTTGTCGCGGACCGCCGCCCAAAGCACAGCGCCGAACAGCGGCAACAGGATCAATACGATCAGCCCGTTCTGCACATTCTGCTGAGCCATGCCTTTCAGCCGCGGCGCCGGATTCAAGCGTTTCCAGTCCGGCGCGAGTTTGGCGGCGGCGAAGCCGAACCGGGTCACGGTGAGATGCGCCACCAGCGCCAGAGCCGCCAGTCCCAGCCCCGCGGCGAGGAGCGGGCCTGCCCGCCGGACGGTCTCCCAAGCCCATTCGCTGGCCGCGGGCGGCGTGAGGGCGCCTTCAAAAGCGAGCCGCAGGTGAGCGCGCATCATCGCCCGTCCGGCGCTCCAAACCGCCGGCGCAAGGGCGCTCAAGATGAGAACGAAGCCGAAAAAGTGCGCGGCGTGTACGAAATCCCGGCTCGAGGCGAAGCGCCCTTCCTTGCGCGCCTGCTGAAGGCGGCGCGGAGTCGGCTGCTCGGTCCTCTCACCCTGCGCTGCGCTCATCGTTGCACCGTCCAGTGTTGGATCGCCGCCGAAGTCTGGCGCGCCGCCCGCTCAAACAAGACCGGAGCGACCGGAGCCACCGCCGCAAGCACCAGCAAAGCCGCGAGAATCTTCACCGGGAAACTTAAGGACAACAGTTGCAAATGCGCCTGGATCCGGCTCATCAGCGCCATGGCCAAGTCGGCGAACATCAGCAGAGCCGCGACCGGCAGCGCCAGCCGGACCCCGGTGCTGAGCATCAGCCCTCCGAGCCGCAGCACCACTTCGGCCGCGCCCGGCGAGGCGTTGAAAGCGCCGGGGGGCAGCGAGGCGAAGCTGTAAGCCACCACGCGCAGCGTCTCGTAGTGCATGCCCGCGGCGAAAAACAGCAGCCCGGCCGCAATTTGCAGCAGCACCTGCAAAACCGGGGAGTCGGCGTGGCTGTTCGGGTCGAAAGTGGACGCAAACGAGAACCCGGCCGGCAGCCCGATGAGCTGTGCGGCGATCAGGAAACTCTCCAACAGAAACGCCACAGCCAGCCCGCAGCCTGCGCCATACGCGGCATCCGTAAGGACCGCCACGGCCATCGCACCGAGGGTCCACCCGCCGGAGGGCGCCGGCGGCCACACCGGCGCCAGGCAGAGCGCAAGACTCACGGCCAGCACCAGCCGCGCCATATCGGGCCCGCTCTTCAGTCCCGGGACGGGGATGAACCACACCATGGTTCCCACCCGGCTGAGCGCGGCCACGAAGCCGCAAGCCATATCCGTCCAGCGGGCCGCGTCAACCGGCATAACGGCTGAAATCCCCCAGCAGCGCCGTGGTGTAGGCGATGAGCTTGCCGAGCATCCACGGCAGCAACAGCAGCACGCCGGCCAGGAAAGCCGCCAGCCGGGGCGCGGTCGCGAATGCCGAATCCTGCATGGAGGTCACCACCTGAACAATGCTGATCAGCGCCCCCGCCGCAAAGCCGATGGCCAGAAGCGGCAGCGCGATCCAAAATGTGGTCATCATCGCCTGCCGCAGCAGGTCGACAGCGACTTGCGCACTCATGCTCTCACCTCAATAAAAGCTCTTCACCAGCGAACCCACCACCAAGTTCCACCCGTCGACCAGCACAAACAGCAGGATCTTGAAGGGCGCCGACACCATCACCGGCGGCAATTGCACCATGCCCACCGAAAGCGTCACCGACGCCACCACCAAGTCGATGATCAGAAACGGCAAGTACAGCACCGCCCCAATCTGAAAGCCGGTGCGCAGCTCCGACAGGATGTAGGCCGGAACCAGCACCCGCAACTCCAGGTCCGAAGGCGTCCGCGGCGCAGGAACCCGGGCGATTTCCACCATCAGCCGGATGTCTTTCTCCCGCGCGAAACGCAGCAGGAACGTCTTGAGCGGCCTCGCCGCGCGGTCCCAAGCCTCCGCCGCAGGAATCTCCTTGCGCTCGAACGGCTGCCACGCCTGCTGATAGATCTCGGCGGTCACGGGCTGCATGATGAGCAGAGTCAGAAACAGAGCCAAGCCGATCAGCACTTGGTTCGAGGGAGCAGATTGCGTCCCTAGCGCCTGCCGCAAGAAGTGCAGCACAATGGTGATCCGCAGGAAGGGAGTGACTGAGACGACGACCGCGGGCAGGAGCGTGAGCGCCGTCAACAGCAGCACGATCTGCACCGGCGCGCTCATGCCGCCCTCGCCGGCCAGGGGCACTCCGAACAGTGTTCCCGCGCTTTTAGACGCCGCCGCCCCGTGCGCCGCGCCGGCGAGCAGGCCGGCGAGCGCGCCTAACGGCGCCTTCATCGCCTGTTCTCCTTCCCGGCGCCGTGCAGTTCCTCCCAGGGGAAGGAATCCAGCACCGAGCAGCCGCCGGCGAAAGCCGCCACGATGAGAGCCCGCCCGCCCACGCGGAGGAGATGCACGCTGTGATGCGGAGTCAAAAGCAGGCGGTCCTCTCTCGCCAGAGGACGCCCGCGCACGGCTCCTCGGCCTGCCCAGCGGAGCGAAAGAGAATGCCTGCGCCGCAAAACCCAAAGCAGGAGGGCCAAGAGCGCCGCCGCGCCGGCGGCCATCGCCAAACGGGTCCACTCGTCCATCAGTCGTCTCCTTGAAAATCCGTGATCCGCACGCCCATCATGTCTTCGATGATCACGATTTCGCCGAAGCCCATCAGCGCGCCGCCGACCAAAATGTCGATGTTCTCTCCCGCCGAGCGGTTCATCTTGATCACCGAACCTTGATCGATCTCGAGAATCTCCCGCACGGTCATCACTTTGCGGTCCAACTCGACCGACACGTCGAGGGGCAGGTCTTCGAAGTGCGGGCTTGCCTCCACCGCCGCCGCCTCCGCCTCACCGCTTCAGGTTGATCGTTTCCTGGCTCAGCTCGTCGACCGCCGTGACCACCCGGGAGTTCGCCTGGTAGCCGCGCTGGAGCACGATCAGGTTGGTGAACTCCCGGGCGATGTCCACGTTCGAGTACTCGATGGCGCCGCCCAGGATCACGCCTCGGCCGCCCGTGCCCGGCAGTCCGATGGCCGGCAGCGCGGATCGCGCGCTGAGCTGGAAATTATTGTTGCCGACGGCAATGAGCGACTCGGGATTTCTGATCGAGGCCATGGCCAGTTGCCCGACCACCGTCTGCTGTCCGTTGGAGTATTGGGCCAGAACCTTGCCCCCGTCGGCCAGACCCACGCGCACCAGTTGCGCCGCCGGATAACCGTCTTGCGCGTTGGCCGAAATCGCGGAAGGCTGAGCAAACTGCGTCAGCCGCGGCTTTGTGTTATTGAAAAGCAGCCACGTAAGCTCCAATTTGTCCGCGCCGCTTTTGAGGTTGTCGACAGTCAGCTTGCCGGGCTCGGCGGTGCTCGGGTCAAGTTGGCCTTTCGAGTCGAACTTCAGGGTTCCCGTGACCGGGGTGACTGTGCCCGAACTCAAGTCCGCATCCGGGATGGTGATCGAGTAGTTCCATTCGTTGGCGGCGCTCTTTTGGAAAACCACCGTCACCTCGTGCGAGGTGCCGAGCGAATCGAAGACCTCGATCGACGCCAGGAATTTTTCACCGTCCGGCGCCGCCGCGTTGAGGTTCAAGTCAAACGAGAACTCGGTGGTCGGCTTGGGCTGCTTCAAGGTTCCGACCGGGATCACGATGTCGCCCACGGCGCCGGAAGTGTTCATCGTCCCATCCGGTCCCACGGTCCAGCCTTGGACCCGGTCGCCGGTGGCCGTGAGCAAGTTGCCGGATTTGTCCACCTGAAGGTTGCCGCCCCGCGTGTACAGCGTCGCGCCGCTGGGATCGCGGATGACTAAGAAGCCGTCGCCTTGGATGGCGGCGTCCAGGGTGCCGGAACTCGATTGAATCGCGCCCTGTGAGAACTGCCGCAGCGTCACCGGACGCCCGACGCCGAAACCCACTTGGGTTTCGCCCAAACCCGCGCCAAGCGATTGGGTGACCAAATCGTAAAACGACACCGTGCTCGCTTTAAAGCCCGGCGTGTTGAGATTGGCCAGATTGTTGCCGACCACATCTACGGCTGTGGAGTGCGCTCCCAACGCCGATAAGGCTGTGGAAAAAGATGTGAACATGGATCCTCCTTAATTCGAAGTCTTTGCCGCCGGCTCCTCCACAGGGGCGGATTGCGCGGCCGCAGCTTTCCGGATCGCGCCGACGTCTTCGCGAATCGAGAGCAGTTGCTCGAGTTCGCTGAACTGGGCAAGCTGCGTCAGAAACTGCACCCCGTCGGCTGGGTTCAGCGGGTTCTGATTCTTGATTTGCGCCACCAGGAGACGCAAGAAACTGTCTTTCGTGAGAGTCGTGCTTGAGGCGGACTGACCGGCGTTGGCCGGCGCTCCGGCGGCCGGAGTCCCGCTAGATACAGAAGGCAGCGTCATCGCTCGGCCCCTTTCTTCGTGTTTTCTTCGTCGAAGGCTTCCAGCCATGGCGCCGGCGGACGCCTCCTGTGCCGCTGTTCTTGCGGCGCTCCGAAGCGCTCGCGCGCCTCAGGGCCTTCTCCCTGCGCTTCGCGCCCATTCGCCGCCCACTCTGTCCGCTCTGTCGACGGATGCTCCCGCGGCATCCATCCAGAGGTTTCAAAGCCCCGTTCGCGGAGCCTTCCGACCAGGTCTCCCAAGTCTTCGCGGAGCGCGCGGTTCAAGCCGGCGTCGGCGCTGCGAACCGACACTTCGACCCGCCCGGCTCGCTCGGCCAAGCCGACTTCCACCGGGCGGGCGCCTCCCCGGTCCACTCTCACAAATACCTGCCGGACAGCCGCAGCAGGCGCGGGGCGCTCTTCAGGCGGCGATAGCCGGTTCACGCCGGGAGGCGGCGCGCCGCGCTCATCTTCGGCCGGCGCAACGTGGCTCCGCCCCGCTTCGAACGCCTGCGGCCGCGGGTGCGAAGGGAAAGCAGCGCTTGGCCGCTCAGGCGGCGGATCACTCTCGCTTTCTTTCGCCGGAAGATGGAGCTCCAAGGCGCCGGGCGCTTTTACGGGCCGTGGAGCCTCTTCGGCGACGGGTTTCCGGCCTTTCGAAGCTTCTTCCGGCGCTTTTACTGTCACGGCGTCCAGGGGCGGTGGCGCTTGCACGCCCCTCTTCAGCTCCGGCGTCCCAGACGGAGCCGGCGAAGCCGCCGGTTTCGACGACGCCCCGGGGAGCGCGGCACGTTTCGAGACCGCGTTTTCAGCAGAGGCTTTTTCACAGCCGGGCGGCTGCGGCGCGCCGTCCGGCTTACCGGTGTCGGGCGCAGCGTATAAAGGAGACTCACGGCCGGACGCCGGCTCTTCCGGACGCAGAACCAGACGGAACGCCAGATTCGGATCCTGCCGGGCCGGCTGAGGCGCGGGATCCGCTTGCGGAGCGGGCCGGACTGCGGCCGCCGCCGGCTCGAATGCGAATTCACCCGCCGCTTTTGGGGCGCCGAGTTTCTGCAAGGAGGCGGGTTCCAACACTGCCGGTAACAGCAATGCGTTGATCGCCGCCTGTGGCGACTCTTCCCGCTGCACCGGCTCCTCCGTTTCTTCATATTTGTCCCGCAATTCCGGAGAGGCGATGCGGCGGCTTGGGCGCCCGGTGGCGCACTCCTTAAGCGCAAGCGCCATCTGAGGAGCAACGAACACTTCCGGCGGCGGCTGTTGCGCCAGAATCACCGGCTCGGAGCGGGCGGACGCGGGCAAGCCGTCCCCGGCGGCAGCTTCGTTTGGAAGGGGTAGTTCCCGGTTGAACGGCTCTGCGGCCGCCGCGGCTCCGGCTGGTTCGCTGCTTGTTTCCGCCGCAAAATCAGCGCCGCTCACTCCACATTCGAAAAGGCAGTGGAATAGTCCGGCTGAGGCTTCCGCATCGCGCCCGCACGCGTCATATGCGAGCGGAACGAATAAGGCTTCGGGCGCCGCTAGCGGGAGTGTGATCAGGGGAGTGAGGACGCTTGTCACGCCCCAAGGCAGTGCAGGTAAGCGGCCAAACGCATTTGGTCCGCGGCCGCTTCATATTATTACCGGGCAGCAGCGCCACAAATTCGTCGTTAGTTCCAAAATGACCATTTTTTGCCGTGGATCGTTCCCAGACTGAAACACTCATCGGCACATTTTTATGCAATATGACCGGTTTTTTCGTGCTCCGCTCCGGAATCGAAATTGCACAGGGGGTTGCGGAGGCAAGATGGATCCGCTGACCGCGATGGCCGCAAGCGGCATGAGGGCCCGGCAGGAGGCCCTCGACATGATCGCCAACAACCTGGCGAATACGGCGACGGCCGGCTTCAAAGGCGATCGGGAGTTTTACAACCTCTATATTGCCCCGGCCGCGTCAGCCGGGCGGATGCCGCTGGTTGAGAAGTTGTGGACCGATTTCCGGCAAGGGACCCTCACGGCGACCGGCAATCCGCTCGATCTGGCGATTTCGGGGCGAGGTTTTTTCGTCGTGGCGGGGCCGCAAGGCCCTTTGTACACGCGCAACGGCAGTTTGAAGCTCACCCCCACGGGTGAACTGACTTCGCACGACGGGCTGCCGGTGCTCTCGCGCGACGGGCGGAGGATCCGGCTGGATCCGGCGCTGCCTTTTGAGGTGGACGCGCGGGGCGCTGTGCGTCAGAACGGGGTGGAGGTAGCGCAACTGAGGCTCGCTGACTTCGCCTCATCCAGCAGTTTGGAGAAGAGGGACGCCGGCTATTTTCAACTCGTCGATCCGGCGGCGCGGCCGCGCGAGGCGGATGGAGAGATCCGGCAGGGACACCTGGAGGCATCCAACGTGGGACCGGCCGAAACGGCGGTCCGCATGATCACGGTGATGCGCCAGTTTGAAATGCTCCACCGCGCGCTTCAGTTGGGCGGCGAAATGAACCGCCGCGCGGTGGAGGAAGTGGCCAAGACGGCGGCATAAGGAGGACAAGCCTATGATTCGCGCACTGTACAGCGCCGGCAGCGGGATGACCGCGCAGCAGATGAACATCGATAACATCGCGCACAACCTCGCCAATGCAGGCACCATCGGCTTTAAAGCGCGCCGGACGCAATTTCAGGATCTGCTGTATCAGAACCTGGTCCAGCCTGGCGCCGCGGCGGGGTCGCAATCTGTTGTGCCCTCGGGTCTACAGCTCGGACTTGGCACACGCCCGGTGGCCAACGAAATCATCTTCCGCCAAGGGGATTTCGCCGCCACAGGGAATCCGCTGGACCTGGTGATTCAAGGCAAGGGATTCTTCCAGATCCGCCGCGCCAGCGGAGAACTCGCCTACTCGCGCGCCGGCTCGTTTCATCTCGACCGCGACGGCAACATCGTGACCGCCGACGGGGACCTGCTCGAGCCTCAGATCACGCTGCCGCCTGAGGCGCAGTCGATCACGATCGCCGCCGACGGCACGGTGAGTTATTCGCTGCCCGGGCAAACCGGCACGCAGCTTGCGGGGCAAATTCAGCTCGCCAATTTCGCCAATCCGGCGGGACTGAATTCGATTGGACGCAACCTTTATATGCCTACAGACGCCTCGGGCGAACCGACCGTCGGCAACCCGGGCGGACAGGAAGGCATCGGAACGCTGTTGCAGGGCTACACCGAGCAGTCCAACGTCAGCGTGGTCGAGGAATTCATAAACATGATCGTCAGCCAGCGGGCTTATGAAGCCAACTCCAAGGTGGTCCGCGCGGCCGACGAGATGTACCAGCAGGTGAACAACATAACGCGATGATGCGGCTTTGCCTTCTCCTCCCTGCTCTGGGGCCGTCCGTCTTGGCGGCCGGCCCCTGTCTTTCGATCGGGGGCGACGAAATCCGGCTTTCCCATCTGGCAGAAAAGATTCCGGCATTGCGGCGCGCCCGGGAGGACGTGCGCCTCGGCTATGCGCCGGCGCCCGGCGTGGAGCGCGTTCTCACGCGCGAAGAGATCCGCGCCGCCTCGAGGCGGGCGGGTGCGCCGGAAATCGAAACCGGGAATCTGTGCGTGAAGCGGGCGGTCGCGCCGATCGAGCGCGCTGCCGTAGAGCGGGCGATCGCTGCCGCTGGCGTCGACGCCGAGGTCGTGGCCATTTGCGATTGTCTGGTTCCGGAGGGGGAATTGGAATTGCCGCCGGGCGGACTCGCCTTGGCCCCCGGAGGCGGTGGGGAGCGGATCTGGCGCGGGCGCTGGCGCTACGGGGGTGGGCGGAGCCTGCCGGTCTGGATCAAGGTTCGCTTACGCGAAGAAGCCGTTGTGGTGGTCGCCGCCGATGACCTGCCCGCCGGCCGTCCCATTGAGGCGTCTCAACTGCGAATCGAGAAGCGTCAGGCGCCGGCTGGCGGGCGCTATCTCGCCGAACTTACACAAGCTGTGGGCTTGATTCCGAGACGGCCCATCCGGCGGGGCGAGGCGCTCTCGGCCGCCTGGCTCGCCTCTCCCGTCGCAGTGGTTCGCGGATCCACGGTCGAAGTGACGGTGCAAAGCGGCGCCGCCGTCTTGCGTTTCAGCGCACCGGCGGAAGGCTCAGCCCGCGCAGGCGAGAGTGTATTAGTGCGCAACCCTTTGAATGGCCGGCGCTTCCGCGCGGTGGTCGAAGGCGCAAACAAAGTCATAGTCCGGACACCGGGGAGGACGAATGAGAGTTAGCCTTGCGAGGCTGGCTGGCGTGTGGCTGGCGGTGAGCATTCCAGCCGCCGAGCGGCCGCGCACGCTCAGCCCGCTCGAAGAATACCGCCGGGCGGCCCGGGATTCAAAACCGGCCGAAGAGACCGCTGCGCCCGGATCTTTGTACTCTCCCGGGGCTGCACTCGCCGATCTGGCCGGCGATTTGCGGGCGCGCCGGGCGGGGGATATCGTCACCATCGTGGTGATGGACCGGGCCTCGGCCGTGGCTAAGGGTTCAACCAATAGCTCGCGAAAGTCGGACCTGAATTATTCGGTCGGATCTTTTCTCGGCAAACCCAATCCGGCTGGGGCGCTCGCCAATTTGGCGAGAAGTTCGGGCGAGGCGCAGGTACAGGGTCAAGGACAAACCAGCCGCGAGACGATGCTCAGCACGACGCTTTCGGCGCGGGTGGCGGAGGTCCTACCCGACGGGAATTTGGTGTTGGAAGGCAGCAAACTGGTGCAGGTCAATTCCGAACAGCAGTGGGTTACGGTGCGGGGCGTGGCGCGGCCAGCCGACATTCAGCCTGGCAATCAGGTGCGCTCTGACCGGCTGGCTTATCTTGAGATCCGGGTCAACGGAAAAGGCGTAGTCGGGGACGCCGTGCGGCGGCCGTTTTTCCTTTATCGCCTCCTGCTCGGGGTTCTACCTCTATAGGAGACTATGCGGATAGCCGTTCAAACATTGCTCATTCTGGCCGCAGCTTGGAGTGGGCTGGCCGGGCCGGTGCGGATGAAAGAGCTCGTGGCGCTCGAAGGCGCTCGCGACAACCCGCTCATCGGATATGGACTGGTGGTGGGTTTGAACGGCACAGGCGACAAACGCCAGACGGTGTTCTCCGCGCAGAGTTTGGCCAACATGCTCGAACGCATGGGCGTGTCGGTCACGCCGTCGGCGATGCTGGTGCGCAACACGGCGGCGGTGATGGTGACAGCCACGCTGCCGCCTTTCGCGCAGCCCGGCGCACGGGTAGACGTAACGGTGGCGGCGATCGGCGACGCGACCAACCTGCAAGGCGGCTTGCTGGTCATCTGCCCGCTAAAGGGGGTCGACGGCCAGGTGTACGCCGTCGCCCAAGGATCGGTCGTTACAGGGGGCTTCGCGGCGGGACGGGGCGGAACATCGCAAGCGGTGAACCATCCGACGGCGGGCCGCATTCCCGCGGGCGCCATCATCGAGCGGGCGCCGCCCTCGCCGTTCGGAGGCGGCGCGCTGCGCCTGCAACTGGCGAGAGCTGATTTTACTACCGCGGCGCGCATTGCTGAGTGCATCAACCGGCGCTTTCGCAGCGAACCGCCGCTGGCGAAAGCGGAGAACGCCGCGCTGGTGACCGTCCGCGTGCCTGACTCATACTCCTCCCGGCAAGTCGAATTTCTGGCTGAAATCGAGTCGCTCACCTTGGATGCCGACCGCCGGCAGAAGGTCGTGGTGAATGAGCGCACGGGAAGCATCGTCATGGGCAAAGATGTGCGCATCGGGCCGGTCTCCATTTTGCACGGGGCGCTCACGGTTGAGATTCAGACCGACTTGAGGGTGTCGCAGCCGGCGCCACTTTCGGCCGGCCAAACGCAGGTGGTTCCCAGGACCGAAGTGGAGTCCAAGGAAGAGAAAGCGAAGAGCGTTCAACTCAAACCCGGCGCAACGGTGGAGGATCTAGTGCGCGGGCTCACGGGCATCGGTTCGACTCCTCGGGACGTGATCGCCGTATTACAGGCATTGAAAGCAGCGGGCGCGCTGGAGGCGGAGCTGGAGGTGATATGAGCGCGCTTCCGAGCATTTCCGGCGATGCCTGGGGCCTACGCGAGACAGGGCCGGGTGGCTCGCCTTCGAGGGAACGCATTCGCGAATCGGCGCAGCAATTCGAAGCCCTGCTCATCGCCCAAATGCTCCGGCAGGCGAGGGAGGCGGCGACTGAGGAGTCCGGCGAGATCATGGCCACGGTGATGGAAATGGCTGAACAGCGCCTTGCTGAGGTGATGGCGGCGCAGGGAGGGCTGGGACTAGCCGGGCTGATCGTACGCCAACTCGAACCTCAGTAGCGATAGCTCCACTGTCCGTATTCCTGGGCTGCGAGATGGGGTGTGAAATCGGTGATTTGGGGGTCCGGCTGGACGCCCGGCGCGGCGCCATCCGGGCACGCCTCCCAGCCTTCGAGCAGCGTCCGAAGCAGCCTCTGCGCTTCCTCGAGCGGTTCGGGGCGTTGCTCGAGGTGCGCCGTGAGCAAGAGCCGGTTCACATATTCATAGATTTGCGCCAAGGAGGCGGCCACCTCACCGCCAGCCTCGAGATTGAGCGAAGCGGCCAGTTCGAGCACGATGGCCGAACCGCGGCTGACTGCGCGTCCGCGCCCTTCGATATCACCTTTCGTCAAGCAGGTTCTGGCGGTCTCGATCGCTTCGAGCGCCCCGCGGTAAAGCAGGCGGGTCAGCTCCAAAGGGCTGGCTGAGTGCACTTCCAGTTCCAGGTTGTTGCCGTAGGCTCGCTGAGTGTACATGTCTTGCACTCTCCGTTTTCCGTATCGGCCGCGATTCTACCAGCGATAGCCGGAACTGTCCTATCTGCCGAAGAGTTCCTCTGCCAGGCGCAAGGCGTATTCCGGAGGAATCTGTTGAATGACTTCTCTTGTATCCCGGTCCACGATGCGAATCACCGGGCGCTTGGTGTCGCGGTCCATGGCGAACGACAGCTCCCGGTTTTCTCCAAACAGGTCCGTGGCGTTAAGTGCGTGCACCGCCCGGATGAGTTCCCGCTGCTCGGAAACCCGCTCCGGCGCCGGCGCCGCCGCCGCGTAATTTGCGGCC
>FWPV01011142.1_pt1 | contig 14420 bp, 15 predicted proteins | sample 2228371 | NCBI WGS metagenome assembly FWPV01 (sample SAMEA103939776, study PRJEB20133) | metagenome
CCCCATTCAAAATGTAACGCGGCTCGGATTCTCAGACCATCACTCAATCAGGCCCAACGCCTTACACCGCGCATCGCCTCATATCGGCCCTGAAACGTATTGCATAGTCGTATATAAATGTTTCCCAGGCCTCTGCTGTGTTGAATAATTCGAGGCAATGTGGCCATTAGATATCGATTCTTATCATGATTTGATTCGTATGAATTGGCTCTCTGCTATTGAATTCCTGAACATTATTCAACACAGCACCAGGCCTCTGGATCTGTCCGGCTAAGCGCTGAGGCAGAAATTGGACCTTTACCGCTTCTGCATGTAATAAACACCTAATCCTTCTAGATATGGAGGAGTAGGGGTAGCAAAGACTTCCGACCTTCAGGCCGTAGAGGAGGTCACGATGTGGAGGGTGACGGATCTCGCGACTGAAGTCGCAGGCATTTAGGGATTCCCACGCAGCACACCGGCTTACTTCACGCGCTCAACCTTTTCGGACTTACATGAAGGACATTTAGGCCCTACTCCGATCCCCTTGAACTTATGACCGCATGATAGACAGACGTAATCGGTTGGGAAGAACGACTCCGGATCTCCCATATCTGGCGGGCCGCCGACTGCACACATGCTTCACACCTCCACAAATATATCATTAAAAATCATTAATTTACTTTTCGGTGATCTTGCTGTGTTGAACAATGTTCAGAAATCCAATGGCGAGGGCCAATTCAACGATCAAATCATGATAAGAATCGATAGTTATCGACTACATCGCCTCTAATTATTCAACACAGCATGTGCTCTTGGACTCGGACCGGAGCTAATCGGCAACTTAGCGGAAACTCCGATCTTCAGGCATGAGAGCTGACCTCTCCTTCGCTGATGTCTCCGCTCTCGACCCTCCAGATGGCCTTCTTGATCACGCCCAGAAGGGTTCTTGCCTCCCTCTCTGTCAGCTCTGCCCTCCCCAAGATCCGGCGAAGCATCAGCACCACATACGGAATCTTGTGCTCCGGATAGTTTATGATTCGCAGAAGATGATCTGTTCGCTCGTATATCCTCTCAAGCATATCCCGCTCAGCAAGCTTAACCTCAAGAGATGATCTCGCTTGGCCAAGCTCATAGAGTATGACGGTCGCTGCGTGCGAGAGATTCATCACCGGATAATCGTCACTTGTCGGTATCGATACGAGCAGATCGCAGAGCATCAGCTCTTCATTCGTGAGGCCCCAATCCTCTCTGCCTAGAAGCAACGCCACCGTCCCGTCCTTATCGCTGAGCCTGCTTGCTAGCTCAGCAGGTGTTAGATATGGAACTCTGAGATGCAGTCTGAGGTGGTGATGATCTTTGGTCAGCCGCTTTCCAGTCGTTCCGATTATGAGGTTCGCGCCGGCTACGGCCTCCTCCAGGCTGAGAACTTTTCTGGAGGAGTCGAGCACGTCCTTTGCATGCGCTGCCATTGCCATACCAAACGGGCCTATCTCGCACGGCTTTACAAGCACGAGATCCCTGAAGCCAAAGTTCTTCATCGACCTAGCCACGGCCCCGACGTTTCCCTCATATTTGGGCTCTACCAGAACAACCCTGAGATTCATCAGAACGGATGGAGTTTGCTGTATGCTTAAATTCTCATCCCTTTGATACGCCAAGCGGAACCATCTGTGCGACCTTCTTTGCCAGTCCCAGCGCATGGACCACCTCGACGACCTCATGGCTGGGCTTGTAGACCTCGGGCGCCTCCTCCGCGAGCACCGCGGGCTCCGTCGCCATCACCTTTATCCCTTCCCTCTGGAGACTGGCCCTCACATCCGAACCACGGTATGTCTTCTTAGCCTGACTCCTGCTCATTATCCTGCCTGCACCATGGCACGCGCTGCCAAAGGTGAGCTCATGCGCCCTGTCCTGGCCGCATAAGACATACGATGGTGTGCCCATGCTTCCCGGAATAAGGAGCGGCTGGCCCACATCTCTGTAGCTAGCTGGCACCTCCATTCTCGATGGGCCGAACGATCTCGTGGCGCCCTTCCTGTGGACGTAAAGTCTCTGCCGTCTCCCATCTACCAAATGCTCCTCTATCTTGGCGACGTTGTGCGCCACATCATAGACCAGAGGCATCTCGACATCGCCGAAGTACTTCTGGAAGACCTCTCTCGTCCAATGCGCGATTATCTGCCTGTTCGCCCAGGCATAGTTTGCAGCCGCAGCCATGGCCCCGAAGTAGTTCGTGGCCTCGGGGGTTCCTATCGGCGCGCATGCCAGCTGTTTATCCGGCAGATCGATATTGTATTTTCTAACGGCCTTTGAGAGAACCTCGAGGTGATCTGTGCATATCTGATGGCCCGCGCCTCTAGATCCACAGTGGATCATGACCGTGACCTGCCCCTCGAAGAGGCCAAAGCGCTTTGCCACATCTTCATCATATACGCGAGCTACATACTGCACCTCTAGGAAGTGATTTCCGCTGCCGAGCGTCCCGAACTGAGGCCTGCCACGCTTTCTGGCCTTCGCGCTGACCTGGCTGGGATCCGCTCCCTTTAAGCATCCGTTCTCTTCACAGTGCTCGAGATCATCTTCACTGCCGTACCCCTGCTCCACAGCCCATTTGGCTCCTGCGACGAACGCCTCGGTAAGCTCGCTATCGGATACATGAAGCCTGCTGGTCGCGCCAACTCCTGACGGTATCTCCTTGAACAACGACTCGACCAGATCGGATATCAGAGGCTTGACCTCTTCAACTCTCAGATCCGTACGCAGAAGCCGAACGCCGCAGTTTATGTCGAAGCCGACGCCACCGGGGCTTATGACACCACCATCCTCGCGAAATGCAGCCACGCCTCCTATCGGAAAGCCGTAGCCCAGATGCGCATCTGGCATCGCCATCGAGTACTTCACTATGCCCGGCAGGGTGGCCACGTTCGCCACCTGGTCTATGGTTCCCGGTTCCACCATCTCGAGCAGGCTCTCTGAGATGAATATCCTTCCAGGAACACGCATCCCTTCTTTGTAACCAATCGGCAGCTCGTAAATATTCTCATCTATCTTGTTGAGCATGTGACCACCTCTCATACATCTAACACAACCTGCATCATCCATGGATTGTCTGAATCTCCCGGCCTGACCTCAAATTGATGCAGCGTGACAGCCTTGATCTCGGTCTCGAAGGCGTGCCTATTCCTGTCGATATGCTCTCCATAAATCCTTGCATTGAGCCTCCATGCTCCATCATGGCCAAGAACGATATCGAACCTCTTGAACACGGCGTTCTCAGAGCTGAAGAGGAATAGAAGTTCTGAGAGCCATTTGTACGCGAGCTCCTCAAGATCATCTGCCTCAAGCTCGACATTCCAAACAAGAGCGGGCCTGACGGTCTCTGTATCTATCATGACATTGAACATCGCAAGAGCCGCGTTTCTCAACATCTCCTCTGGCGTAGCTCCATACGCCCTGAACTTGACATCTGCTGTATGCTCCAGAAACTCATATTGTATCATACTAATCTCCTACGGATGGAAGTCGCACGCCTTATATATCTTCAAGACCTCTCGAGAGGCCCGCCTCTCTGGCAATACGAAGCGCCTCTTTGTACTCGCTTAGTGTTATGCGCCGGGAGAGCTCCGGGTATTGATCCGCCTTGTACTCCGGCCTGTACTGGTCCATGATATTGATGTACGTGTTTTTAGACAATCCCGCTATGAACCTCACGACATCCGCTGTGCCTGCAAGGCCGTTTGGGAGCACGAGATGTCTCACCAAGAGACCTCTCACGGCAATTCCGTTATCTATCACGAGATCGCCGACCTGCCGGTGCATCTCCTGTATCGCGGCCTTCATAACCTCAACGTAGCCAGGAGCTCTCGAGTATCTCATCGCCATATCGTTGGATCCGTATTTTGCGTCTGGCATGTATATATCCACGATGCCTTCGAGGAGTGCCAGCGTCTCAACCGAGTCATAACCACCGCTGTTATAGACCAGCGGAATATTCAAGCCAAGAGCGCTGGCTATGACGAGAGCCTCCAGTATTTGAGGCACAACATGCGTCGGGCTAACTAAATTTACATTATGACAGCCGATGTTCTGGAGGTGAACCATTATGCCGGCGAGCCTCTCAGCCGTCACCTCGACTCCTACATCAAGCTGGCTGATCTCGTAATTCTGACAGAAGACACACGCGAGATTACAGCCCGCAAAAAATATCGTCCCCGAGCCGTAGTATCCGACGAGAGGAGGCTCTTCACCATAATGGGGGCCAGCGCTGCTCACCTTTGCAAGCCGCCCTATCCTGCAGAAGCCCAGCTCGCCCGCGGTTCTGTTCACACCACATCTCCTAGGGCATATCTCACAGTGCTCGAGCCTGCGAATAGCCTCCTCGGCTCTGGCCTGGAGCTCATCCGCGCTCATGCTGTTGTAGCCGGCCACATGTATCACGTATCTTGATGTAGGATATCTTCGGCGATCAAGCTTTCGGTGTACCTGAGACGTGTTCGAATAAGCAAAAGCGAATACGCCAAATATGTCGATATATTTGGTTGAGAGCCATCGATTCATATTTGGACTGTGCTAATTTGCCCACGCTCTTGATAATTCGAGAGCCGCTCAACACGGCAGATCTGCTCTCCTCTTCGTAAGCATTCTTACTGATAACCGGTGCTTCGTTACAGAGCCATCGGCAAAGCTCCAAGGTCTCCTCAAACTTGTTTCTCTGAGACTTTGTTGGATAGATCCTGTACCGAAAGACCTTCAGAAAACCATTTCACCTTTTGCATTTCGATGCTGTGTTGAATAGTTCGAGGTGATGTGGCCACTGGATATCGATTCTTATCAAAATTTAAATTCGTATGAATTGGCCCTCTGCTATTGGATTTCTGAACATTATTCGACACAGCACATTTCTACATACATTTCAATATACCTAGCGACATGACGGGCTGTATCCCCTCTTTGAAAAGACGGGGATTAGCCCCTTTCGTCAGAAAGACCTGTGTTTGCGATCGGTTATATCTCCATCACAAAATCCGATTTTAATTAATTTCTACGAAACATATATATATTGACCAATGTTGTATCTCATGTGGTGATTCGCTTGAAGAAAGTACCACTGCCCGATCCCAGCGATGATCAGGAGGAGTTTTCTTACATACTGATGGAGATTGGACTGAGACGGAATGTGGCGAAGGTTCTGACCTACCTGGCAGGGGTAGTCGAGGCGACATCTCGTGAGATAGAGATGGGATCGGATCTGAGGCAGCCGGAGGTCAGCATAGCCATGAGGGAGCTGAGGGAGCTGGGGTGGATCTCGGAGAAGGATGAGAAGAACCCAGGAAAGGGCAGGCCCTACAGGATATACAGGCTCGAGAAGAGCCTCGACGAGATCATCGGATATCTCGAGGCGCAGAAGCTCCGTGATATCGAGGAGACCATGCGCCGTCTAGAGCGTCTCAAAGAGCTCAGGAGAGCCGGTTCAAGCAGGGCGCAGGCTGCAAATTTTAATAACAAATGAAAGTTATAACTTAATATATGATAAATTAACCTGGCTTTGATACAATCTTGCTAAACATTATAAAGATATATTTATATGAGAATCTTTGCACCACTATCAAAAAATCTATATACTAATTGGATGGTAAAACTCTAAAGTAATATGCTGAGGGGATGGCATGAAGTCTATAATAGACGAGGCCCTTAGCAGGGCCGAGCGGGAGGGAAGAACTGCAGGTCCCACAAGCACAACAGACGAGGATCTGGTCTCGGTTCTCGAGGGACTCACAACCGTCATAAGGGTCATAGGCTGTGGTGGAGGGGGCTCAAACACCATAGACAGGCTCTCAGAGGCTGGCATCCAGGGGGCAGAGCTGTATGCCATAAACACGGATGCCCAGCATCTTCTGCATATCAACGCTGATCGCAGATTTTTGATCGGCAGGCGCACAACGAGAGGTTTAGGCGCGGGGAGCCTTCCTGCCATTGGAGAGGAGGCTGCACAAGAGGACATCGAGCAGATAAAAGCCGCTGTCGAAGGCGCTGATATGGTATTCATCACATGCGGCCTCGGCGGTGGCACAGGGACCGGTGCATCTCCAGTTGTCGCCGAGGCTGCCAGAGATGCCGGCGCTCTGACTATAGCGATAGTCACTCTGCCGTTCAGCGCCGAGGGGTCCATCAGAATGGCAAATGCAGAGGCGGGCCTGAAGAGGCTGCGTGAATCCGCTGACACGGTAATCGTCGTTCCGAATGATAAGCTTCTCGAGGTAGCGCCCAACCTCCCACTTCAGGCTGCATTCAAGGTCGCTGATGAGGTCCTGATGAGGTCCGTCAAGGGAATAACGGAGCTGATCACAAGACCTGGATTGATAAATCTGGACTTTGCCGATGTGAAGACCGTTATGTCACATGGCGGGGTCGCGATGATCGGTCTCGGAGAGGCAGATGGTGAGGAGAAGGCCAGAGATTCGGTGATGAGAGCTCTGAGAAGCCCCCTATTGGATGTCGATGTCTCTGGTGCGACATCTGCACTGGTGAACGTCGTTGGCGGGCCCGATATGACCATTTCCGACGCGGAGATGGTGGTTGAGGAGGTTTACAGCAGGATAAATCCAGATGCTAGAATCATATGGGGTGCACAGATAGATCCCGAGCTCAAAGGCACTATCAGGACGATGCTTGTCGTCACTGGAGTCTCGTCCCCGCAGATCCTGGGCAGGGATGAGGGAAGGCGTGTGGTGTCGAAGCATGGTATAGACTTTCTGAGCAGACGCGCACGCTACTGAGCTGCCATGGAATACGGGATGTGAAAGGGATGTGAATCGGATGTTGGCAGAGAAGGTGACTAGCGAGCTGGAGATGCTCAAGAGGCATCTGACAATCCTTAAATGCGTTGTGGAGAACGAACCCATAGGCATACTCAAGCTTGCGGATGAGACCAAGATACCAAGCCATAAGGTGCGCTATTCCCTCAGGGTTCTCGAGCAGGAGGGGCTCATTGCAGCATCAACGCCGGGCGCCATCACAACCCCGGCAACGGGTCCATTTGTAGAGGGTCTTGAGAGGATGATAGACGAGATCGTCAAAACGACCCTTGAGCTCAAAAGCATCGAGATACCACCTCCGCGGAGGGCATCACGCCGAGAGGAGCGATAAAAGAGAGATGGTCTCCAAACCCCTTCGCATCATCCGTAATTCAGGGATTTCTAACCGCCTGAAGGGCTTTGCTGAGCTTTAGAAGAAGGACGAATCTGGAGATGAGCAGATTTATTTTGCTTCTGATTCTCTTGCTCTGCGCCTCAGCCTCTGCAAGACCAAGCATCACGGTTGAGTGCATCAATTCGGAGATCGATGCAGGTAGGGTTGGCGATATCGTTCTGAAGATCGAGAACGCGGCTCAAGCTGAGAATCTATCGGAGAGCTACTTAGAGAACAAATTGTCATTTAACGATTCGGATGCTCTCTGCCTGGTTGTTGAGGCCGTGAGCCGTGATGCAAGACTGAAAATTGTAAGCGAGGAGATCCATCTCGGCACGCTCCGAGCCGGATCGAGCATCGTTACAAAGATAGCGGCGCTTGCTGGCGAAGATGCCGGCATCTATCCGATGGATCTCTTTCTGAGATACACCTGGCTCTCGGAAATTGATACATCCGGAGCCACAAACCCAGAGGTGTATTTCCGGTATGAGAACGCCACAGCTATATATCCTCTGGATATCACAGTATCATCGGGCCCCGTTCTGTCTCTCCTTTCAAGAGGAACGAACCTCGAGATCAAAAATCTAGGCGATAGGGATGCGAGAAATGTCAGTGTAAACGTCCTGACACCCAGAAGGGCTAAGATAGAGCTCGGTGATATCGCAGCCGGAAGATCGAAGAGCTTCAAGCTCTCACTCACTGAGGAGGGTGAGTATCCAGTGCTATGCGCTGTTAACTATACCTCAGGATATAATGAGGTGAGCACAGAGCTGGCGACCATGATCAGGGTACGAAATAACCCAAGCGTAAAGATGCTATTGCCGGTATCGCTGCTGGTCGTGTTTCTTTACATTATATCTAGGAGAGATTTTCGGCGAAGGCTGCGCAGGTGAAGTAGCGATCGGGCCGAAGGGCAGCGCGCTCGAAGCTATAAAGCAGGAGGCATATATTCTTCTGTTCGTTCTTACCAGGAAAATTCCAGCTCAAAGCCGGAGAAAAAGCTCTCAGAGTGGCATAGCAGAATCAAGAAAATCTTAATTATGAAATGTCCGTCTCTCCGGCCCTGTCCGGACGAAGGATTAGAGAGATGAGATCCGCAGTTATTGCTATCCTGAGGTGCTTTATCCTTCTCCGGACAGATCCCAGCAAAAGTGTTATCAAATGATTCTGTTATAGAACTGCTATGAATCGCAAGCTGTTGATGAAGGGCAAGGTGAAAGAGGCCTACGATCTAGGCTCAGAGCTCGAGTTCCAGTTTACGGATAACATCTCAGTATTCGATAAGGTGATTCCCACAAAGATACCATACAAAGGCGAGACGCTCTGCAGGGAGGGCGTCTTCTGGTTCGAGCGGGCCAGGCGGATGGGCATAAGGAATCATTTCATACGTTACCTGCCACCCGCGGGAATGATTGTGGAGAAGGTGGACATAGTCCCGCCGGAACGCATAACTGGAGATCTGAAATGCTATCTCATACCGCTCGAGTTCATATGCAGATGGTATGTGGCTGGCTCCCTCTTCGATCGCCTCGAGAGCGGCTCTCTGAGTCCCGCGGATCTGGGATTTCCAAGAGGCAGAAGGGTAAAGTATGCAGAGCCGCTGCCTGAGCCTTACATAGAGGTCTCCACGAAGCTCGAGAAGACTGATAGGCTTCTCAGCAGATCTGAAGCTTTAGAGATCTCAAAGCTCAGCGATTCGGAGTTTGAGGAGATAACGGATATAATTCTCAGGATAGATGAGGATATTAATAGATGTGTAGAACCGCGCGGTCTCATCCATGTCGATGGAAAGAAGGAGTTCGCCTTCGACAAGGAGAGAGAGATCATGGTCGTCGATGTCTACGGGACAGCAGATGAGGACAGGTTCTGGGATAAGACGATGTATGAGGAGGGAAAGCACATCGATCTCAGCAAGGAATATGTGCGAAAGTACTATCGCCAGATAGGGTACAAGGACCTGCTCTACTCGGCCAGAGAGAAGAAGATGCCAGAGCCGGATATTCCAGCACTGCCGGATGAGATCGCAAGAAAGACGAGCGAGATATACATACAGCTATACGAGAGGATCACAGGCGAGAGGTTCGTTCCCGCCAAGCCGAGCAGCTAGAGAAGAGATGATGTAAATCATAGAGGTCCATTCGAACAAGAGAGCGAGATTCGTCGCGTTTGATTTTAGGTCGTAGGTGTGAACTGCTGAAAGAAATCGCAAGAATCAACATCCTGCGGCCATTTTTAGTAAAACACTTATTACTCAAAGTCGATCTCATCTCAGACCGGCTGAATGATATAGAGTCCATGTCACTCTCATGAATTTGAGAAAGTATATATAGAGAGAGACAGATTAATAAAATTATATGTCACCTAAAGGTGCGCTTTGCTCAGATCAGAAAGCCCTTTTGCTTCTGCTTGTGGGGGCGGTTGTGGGAGGGTTTTTGACATTTATTATGGCTCGTTTATCTTGGGACGTCTCTAAAATCATGCCGATCGCAACCATTTTGCTCTTTGTTTTCGCCAGTCTGCCCATATTATGGAATATCAAGGGCTTCTATGATCATCTGAGAGAGGTTCGGAAGCTGCTGGCTGAGAAATTATCATCTGACGGAAATCAGGCTGAGCTGGTTCAGCTGGTAAAGGATGCCTTAACGATCCAGTCAAGCGGTATGCAGGGTGTGGCCAGAGCCACAATGGCCCTGACCCTGAGCGTCATCCTGGGAGCCGCAATATTCCTGCTCATCGCCAACCCTTCGAAATTAAGTGATGCAACTTTGGATAAAATAATCCCGACTTTAAAGGATATACTACTTGCACTGACAGGTGCCATCTCTTCCATAATCGGATTCTACTTCGGCGGACGCGCCGCGCAGAGTGAGGAGCGCCCGACGAATGGCAATGGAGCAGGGACATCAGCAGCTGTAAAGGGCATACCATCCATCAAGAAGTTCACGACAGATCCTCAGTCCCCAGCCCCGCCAAATATAGATGTGAAGCTCTCCTGCAGCGCAACAAATCCATCAGATGGATTCCTGCAGTACAAGTTCGAGGCGCTAGACAAGGATGGCAAGAGGATCGATGGAACGCCTGGATACCAGAATAATGATAGCTGGGTGTGGAAAACTGCTGGTGTTCCGGAGGGCACATACTTCCTGTGGGTTTACGTGAGAGACGGCCTTCACGCAGATATCGGGAGCTTCGACGCGAGGAAGTATATGAAGTTTGAAATTAAAAAACCTTAATGACCAACAGCTCGCCCGTGGGAAATGAAAATGGCCCGGCGGCATTTTCATGCCAAATAAGCGACTTCTCCCGCATTCTAACAGGGATTCATGCATCCAGACCGCGTCGAGACCTCCGACATGCTTCGACGGAGTCGAGAGGAGGCGAAGATTTCAAGGGGCTGTTCAGCCGGCGGTGTCCGCACCTCGGAGTTTAAAGATGGACTCAGTTTAAAGATGGACTCATTTGAGACTCATGCGAGTGGGATGTTCATCCTCAGCGCGGCCTCTGCATCTCTCATTATCTCGTATAGACTCATTTGTCTGTATCGTCGCATCAGAACCTCGGCGAGACTTCCGTTATCGATGCGCTCTTTTATAATCGACAGGTATGCCTTCTCCTCAGAAGTAGCGCACCTCTCAGCCTTTCTGTATATCTCTTCGAGCTCCGGCTTCATCCTCGCTGTTCCGGTTCTGATCGCGAGAGCCATCATCTCCTTTAAAAAGTCCTCGTCATCCTCCGGAGAGACATCGCTCCGCATGAGTGCGTTTATGAAAGCCGCTATGCACATATCCGATTTTATGCAATCCTGCTCGTCTATGGCCTTTATCTCCAAGCAGCTTCTTGTGAATCTGACTATGACCCCACGAGAGTTCACCCATTCCCTGCATAATCGATGTGCCCCTCTCTTCTGCAGCTCTCTGTAGATGCTTCTATTTATCAGCACGTAATCCTTCGCGCTTCTGAGTTTCTCTGGGAGTATTCCATGGCATATCCCCGGAATCTCCTTCTGGTTCTCCCTGTAGAAGAGAAGCCTGTTGTCCATATATCCTGTGGCCCTCCCCTCTACGAATGGCGATGCCGCAGATATCGCTATCAGATAGGGCAGCAGAGCTCTCAAACGGTTGAACCTCTCGACCAGATCATCGCCTACCTTGTAGGGGATGTTTATCTGAAGCGCCTGTATATTGAGCCAGCCATGCTGCCTGATGTTGAAGAGCCTGTCGTATAGATGATAGTACTCGGCTTCATCATGATCCCAGAACGTGGTCTGATCCAAAACCAGAAGAGGGTGCATGCCCAGCCCCAAGAACCTGTGCTCTCCGAAGGATGCGTAAAGCCTCCTGACACCATCATAAAGAATTCTCTCCAGCTCACGAATGCTCTCCTTCGGAGGGGGGACAAGCTCGAGGACGTGCTTCTGTAGCTCCTTGGATAACCGCACCTCTCCGAAATCTATCTCATGCTCAACTCTGCCGTTTATTCTTTTTATGAGCAGATCTGAGATTGGCTGCGGTTTGAAGTTATTGTCGTTGATCGAGTACTCATGCTCTGTGCCGATCATTCAGGTCGATCTCCATGACCTTGAAGGTCTCAGGCTCCTCGATCTTCAGTATAACATCGAGCTCCTCTGCGTTCAGCCCATCGATGAGATCTAATATCCTCGGGACTGCGACCTCCAACATCTTATCGTAGGCCTCGCTATTCCTGAGAAGATACCCTGCCAGTGGGCATATGCTCTCCCTCTTCAGGTAAATCTCCAGCTTCCCGTTCCTGATATCAAACGTGAATGGCCCCGCGACACATGTCTCTGGCTTGACATGATGCAACTTACATCTCCCATTCTCGAATAGCACACAGTAGCCGTTATCCCGCGCTTTGATTCTTCTGTATCCTGCGAACTCCACGTCATCTCGACTTAGGCCTGCCGCCACGAGGATCTCCTCTCTCCTCTCAGTCAAAGGCGGCCTCGCGTCCTTGCAGCATAATCCACCGCATGAGCTGCATATGCTGCTGAAGACATCTGTATCCATGGAATCTCATCTCTCAAAATCGATCCTGTAGGAGAGCTGGTTCTCGGACCCTCCGACTATGCTCTGGGTCGATGGATCGAACTGCATCTCCGGTAGGTAGCGATTGATCCTGGATGGTATGTAGCTGATGGTGTCCGCGTGTGAATCACCGTTTATGAGATGGGAGATTATCCTCTTGTAGACATCAGGATAGCAGACGTCCTCGCCCCCGTCGAGCGATGGGTTGTCATTGACCTCAATCACGTAGAGACGGCCGTTGCTCTCTTTGATGTCCACTCCGTAAAGGCCCTTTCCTATTGCCCTGCCGGCCTCTATGCCCAGGTCCACGACCTCGGACGGGACATCTTCCTGGGGCACGCTCTCGACGCCGCAGTAGACGAGATGGCCGTTTACAGACGCCTGTATCTTGAAGGTCTGCGAGGGTATGACGTATCTGCATGCGTACAAAAACTCCCCGTTGAGAACCCCAATCCTCCAGTCAAAGCTGCTGGGGATATATTCCTGTACGACTATCCAGTCGGAGAGCTTGAGAAATCTCTTGGCAACCCTCAAGAACTCCTGGACGTTCGACGCCTTCTCAACTCTAGCTGAGAAAGATGTCGAGGGCTCCTTGAGCACCAGTGGGGTGCCAAGCCTCTCGAAGAGCGCCCTGGCATACTCAGGAACTATCTCCCTCTTGCTCGGAAAGACCGTCATCGGTATCGGCAGCTTTCTCTTCATCAGATGGAGATACATGTTGATCTTATCGGAGCATATCTGTATAGACTCCGGATCATCTATGACTGGTATGCCGTATAGACTTGCGATTCTCGATGCGACATATGTGGCATTCATCGGGTCTGTGTTTGCTCTTATAAAGAGAGCATCTAGCTTCGGAATCCTCTGGATGTCCACGGGGAAGATGAACTCAGCCGTGTGCCCCATGCTCTCAGCGGCGTCTCTGCATTTTATGAGGGCCGTTAGCTGCTCAGAGCTGCTGAGCGTCTGTCTGTTGACGAAGATGCCCAACCTGCTCAACTGCTTCCCCTCCTCTCGAGGATGCTCTTCATCAGATCCCTCTCTTTTTCGGATAGCTGAGAATACATCACAGGTGCCAAAGAGGACAAGCGATATCCTCCCAGATCCCTGACGAGCACAAGGCTCACCAGAGGTATGTTGAAGACGGCATAGATCTTCTCCGCTAGAGTCTCAATCTCTTCGGAGCAGTCGACGGTTCTTCCGAAGATGGAGGTATACACAGCCACCTCTGCCTCTTCGCTTATCTTCTGATAGCAGAATGGATACTTGCCGTAGTTTGTCACGTGCTTTATCGCCTTCTTTGCGCTTGTTAGATCTTTTACCACAAAGTGCTCGGAGGGTGTCGAGAAGTAGTTCAGCCCGTACACTATCGCTGGAAGGGTTATGTACGAATAGGAGACAACCCACTCGCAAACCGGAATACCTGCCATCCTCGCCTTCTCAAGGCATATTGGAACTATGTAGGCATCCAGAACTGCGCTGCTGCTTGGCACTGTCTTTATACCCTCAAACTCGTTCTGAACTATCGTGTAGTACGGTTCTGTCTTGTAGAAGTAGTTCTCGTTGATAATGTACACAGTGCCATTTTTATTTACCGTATACATAATATTTCTTCTAGGAATATTGTGACGTTTGTTCATACGCGCGGCCACCACACCCTGGAAAATAGCCTGACTATACCCAGTGGCCTTATCACTCCGCTACGGTGTTTTTTATAGTATCTACGCCCCATAAGGAGATCCTCGGTACCAAAGCACCGAACGGATTTATTGTAGATGCATCGTGGTATTTAGATCTTACCCTTCGATTGCTGTGTTGAATAATTCGAGGCGATGTGAACGAGAGCTATTGGTTCTTACCAGAATTATTATTCGTATGAATTAGACCTCTGCTATTGGATTTCGGAACATTATTCAACAACGGGTCGTGTACTCGCTCTACTGAAAATCGTCACTAGAATCAAATGCAAGGGATTTATTTCCTGCAAAAGAGCGATCAGTTCACCGGTTAGCGCTATTCAGTAATCTTAGTACGCCACCCAACAACGCACCTTCGATGTTAGGAGGCGTCCTGATACTACATTTTTTGCGCTTACCATACATCTCATCGTGACTACTCCCGCCAATGAATTGGCGGGCATCTAGGCATTAGCCACAGACTGTAGCCCCAGTCTGAGAATGTTTAAGGCTGCGTTATGATCTCGAT